>OAXB01000405.1_pt1 | contig 12084 bp, 9 predicted proteins | sample 1501541 | NCBI WGS metagenome assembly OAXB01 (sample SAMEA2580302, study PRJEB22360) | human gut metagenome | biome: human gut; feature: human-associated habitat; material: faeces | place: Denmark | collected 2008/2010
TCGACTCGGCCGATGGTCATGCGCGGCGGGGGCCCCCCCGCCGCTCTGGCGGGCGGCGTCTGCCTGACCGCCGAATCGTTGTTCTCGTTCGCGCTGGACACCAAGGCGAAACGGTCGATGTTCCGCCAGCCGCCCGACAACGGCCAGCCCCAACAGCCGATCCGCGACGCCGACGAGTGCGCCGCTGCCGCCGACTGGTTCGCATCCTCCAAGCAGCCGGTCACGCTCGCCAGCGACGACGGGCTGCAGCTGCACGCCTGGCTGTTCGACCCCGATTGCGTGGCGCCCAAGCCGCACCTGTACGCGATCTGCTGCCACGGCTACACCGGGGAGCCCGCGGAGATGGCGAAATGGGCGCATCGCTACGCCAAGCTCGGGTTCACGGTGCTCGTGCCGGCCCAGCGCGCGCATGAACTGAGCGAGGGCCGGTACGTCGGCATGGGGTGGCTGGAGCGCAACGACCTGCTGGGTTGGATCCGGCTGATCACCGACAGCGACGGAGACGCGCGCATCCTGCTGCATGGCAATTCGATGGGCGCCGCCACGGTGATGATGGCGGCCGGCGACCCCCGGCTGCCGCGCAACGTGGTCGCGGCGATCGAGGACTGCGGCTACGCCTCGGTGGCCGGCCAGTTCGAGGACACGGCCCGAGCGATGTTCCATCTGCCCCGCCCGGTGGCGGCGATGCTGGTGCGGGCGGCGGGGCTGGTCTGCAGGCGCCGCGCCGGATACGGCTTCGCCGAGGCGTCGTGCACGCGCATGCTGCGGCACGCGACGATCCCCATGCTGTTCATTCACGGCGGGGCCGACACCTTCGTCTCTCCTCGCTTCCTCGAAGCGAACTACCGCGCCTGCGCGAGCCTCGACCGGGAGAAGCTGCTCGTGCCCGGCGCCGATCACACGATGAGCGCCAGTACCGCACCCGACCTGTACTGGCGCAAGGTCACCGGCTTCGTCAGGCGTGTGTTCGCGCTGTAGGCGAGCCGGCGACAGCCCGATATCAGGCGTTTGCGGTAACGCTCCCCTCAGACCGCTTCGCGGCCAGCTCCCCTCAGCGAGGGGAGCCAGATCAACGTATGCTGCAGCCGCGCTGACCGGAATTGACCGCATAACGCGCGCGTCCCCGGACTCACGGCGGGCGAAGGCGTACAGAGGTACGTCGAGCCTGCCGTGAGTCCGGGGACGCTCCGTTATGCGGTCAATTCCCCGTTATGCGATCAATTCCTTGACCGCGGCGATGACGGCTTGCAGCCCCGCCTTCGCGTCGCCGAACAGCATCTGGGTGTTGGGCTCGAAGTAGAGCTCGTTCTCGATGCCGGCGTAGCCCTTGCCGCGGCCGCGCTTCATGACGACGACGTTCTGGGCCTTGTCGACGTCGAGGATCGGCATGCCGGAGACCGGGGTGCCGGGGCGGCGGGCCGCCGGGTTGGTGACGTCGTTGGCGCCGACGACGAGGGCGACGTTGGCGGTCGGGAACTGCGGGTTGATGTCGTCGAGATCGACGAGCTCCTCGTAGGGCACATTGGCCTCGGCGAGCAGCACGTTCATGTGGCCGGGCATACGTCCGGCGACCGGGTGGATCGCGTACTCGATCTCGACGCCGTGGCCCTTGAGCAGCTCGCCGAGGTCGGCGAGCTCGCGCTGGGCCTGCGCCTGGGCCAGGCCGAAGCCGGGCACGAAGATGACCTTGTCGGCGTAGACGAGCTGGACTGCCACGTCGTCGGCGGTGGTCTCCTTCATGGTGCCTTCCGGGCCGGAGGCGTCGGCCGCCGCGCCCGAGGCCCCGCCGAAGCCGCCGGCGAGCACGCTCATCAGCGGGCGGTTCATGGCCTTGGACATGGCCAGCGACAGGGTGACGCCGGCCGCGCCGACGAGCGCGCCGGCGACGATCAGCGCGATGTTGTTGATCGCGAGGCCGCTCATGGCCACGGCGGTGCCGGTGCAGGCGTTGAGCACGGAGATGACGACGGGCATGTCGGCGCCGCCGATCGGGATGACGAACACCAGGCCGTACGCCAGCGCGAACACGGTGGTCAGGATGCACCAGAGCACCGCGTTGCCCGGCTGCACGCACAGCATGACGAAGGCGATCACGGTCAGCGCGATGAACGCGATGTTCCACACGCCCTTGGCCGGCAGGGTCAGCTTGCGCAGGAACTTGATGCCCTGCAGCTTGCCGGCGGCGACCAGCGAGCCGGTGAACGTGACCGAGCCGATCATGATGCCCAGGCCGGCGGTGATGAGCACGACGATGGTCGGCGTGTCCGACGAGTTGAGGATGTCGTTGAGGGCGACGAGCGCGGCCGCGCCGCCGCCGACCGTGTTGAACACGGAGACGAGCTGCGGCATGTCGGTCATCTTGACCTTCTTGGCGCTCCACACGCCGACGATCGCGCCGATCGCGATGCCCGCGATCAGCAGGACGACGGCGACGCCGTGCTGGAAGCCGTTGCCGATCTCGCCGACGAACAGCACGATGAACGCCATGACGCAGGCCATGACCATGCCGGCCGCGGAGATCAGGTTGCCCTTGCGCGCGGTCTTCGGCGAGTTCATCAGGTGCAGGCCGATCACGAACATCACGGCGGCCAGCAGATAGACGAACCATTCAATGACGCCAAGCGGCGTGCTCAGTATCTCGGAAAGCGCACCCATTTACTTGCCCTCCTCATCCTTCTTCTTCGACTTGTCGGACTTGAACATCTCCAGCATGCGGTCGGTGACCACGTAGCCGCCGACGACGTTCATCGTGCCCAGCACGGCGGCCAGGAAGATGAACACCCAGGCGAGCGGGCTGGTGGCGTGCGCGGCGACGATGACGACGCCGACGATGACGATGCCGTGGATGGAGTTCGCGCCCGACATCAGCGGGGTGTGCAGGGTTGCGGGCACCTTGCCGATGACCTCGACGCCGATGAGCAGCGCCAGTACGAACAGAGTGATTGCGACGACGATATCCATTGTCTTGTTTCTCGCTTTCTTCCCGATTCCTAGGCCTGAGCCGGGGCGGCGGGACGTCCGGCCACGATCAGCGCGTCGTCGAGCTCCTCGTTCAGGTCGATGGCGAGCTTGCCGTTCTTCACGAAGTGGGCGAGCACGTCGGCGACGTTGCGGGCCAGCAGGTTGGAGGCGGTGTTGGCCACTTCGCTGGCCAGGTAGGGGGCGCCGATGATGGTCACGCCGCCGTCGGTTATCCGCGTGCCGACCTCGGAGCCCTCGACGTTGCCGCCGAGCTCGCTGGCGGCGCAGTCCACGATCACCGCGCCGCGCTTGAGGCCGTCGACGCCGGCCTTGGTCAGCAGCAGCGGCGGCTTGCGGCCGGGCACCTTGGCGGTGGTGATGATCACGTCGAATCCGGCGGCCTTCTGATCGACCGCGGCCTGCTGCTGGGCCTGCTCCTCGGCGCTCAGGGCGCGCGCGTAGCCGCCCTCGCCCTGGCCCTTCGAGAAGTCGAGCCCCAGATCGAGGAACTTCGCGCCGAGCGACTCGACCTCGTCGCGGGACGCGGGGCGCACGTCGTACGCGGTGACGACCGCGCCGAGGCGTTTGGCGGTGCCGATGGCCTGCAGGCCGGCGATGCCGGCGCCGAGGATGAGCACCTTGGCCGGGCGGATCGTGCCGGCCGCCGTGGTCATCATCGGGAAGAACGATCCGTAGGCGTTGGCGGCCACGAGCGCGGCCTTGTAGCCCATCACGGAGTTCTGCGAGGTCATCTCGTCCATCGACTGCGCGGAGCTGAGCTGACGGGGCAGCTTCTCGATGCCCACGCCGACCAGTCCGGCCGATTCGAGCGAGGCGACGTAGTCGGCGTCGGTGAACGAGCCGAGCATGCCGATCACCCATGTGCCGGCCTTGATCCCGGCGACGAGATCGGCGGACGGCCGATCCACGAATCCGAGCGCGTCGGCCCGGGCGACCACTTCGTTCGCCGGCAGCACCTCGGCGCCGGCCTTGGCGTAATCCTCATCCGTATACTGCGAGGCGAGTCCCGCACCGTATTCAATCAGGCAGGACACGCCCGCCTTACGCAACCGGGTGACGATGTCCGGCGTCAGGGCGACGCGCGACTCATGCTCCGATGTCTCGTTCAAAACACCGAACACCACGGTGGCTTCTTGGGTTTCAGCCATGAGAGCCCTTTCTTCCATTGCTAAGCATTCTTTGCTTACAGCGCCCCAGTCTAACCGATGACGAGAAGAAACGCTTGGAATCATCCATGTTTCGGGCCGTGTGTCGGGCGGGGCACCGAAATCCCCCGTCGCGCCGCCCATACGCCCGGCGCCGGGCGCGCGCCGGTTTCCCCCGATCGGCTCCCCCGCATCTTCCCCGCGCCGCATCCGCATCCGGTCACGGGTCGGCCCGTGCGGGGCCGCCTTCGCCGTGCCCCGCCGTCGTGCGGAACCGCGGGGGTTCCCTACGCTACCGTAAGGTGAAGTTTCGCGCTTTTGGGATTATGATTCGAAGATTGACAGCTTTTCTTTAGGAATCGCCAAGGAGCATTACGTGTCACTTTTCACCTCGGTCAAGCATCAAGCCGTGAGCCTTACGCAGAAGGCGCTCCGTCTGGGGGGTGATTTCGTCCATCCGGTCAGCGACGATTCCTCCAACGGCCCCGATTACCCGGAAGACGGGTTCCCCTCGTCCGACGAGCTCATCGCGCTGCCCCACACCGACGAGTGGGGTCCCGATCGCCCGACGACCACCTTCCTCGACCCGGCCACCGGCCTGCTGACCACCGGCACGCAGGGCAATCCCCCGCTGGACGACGGCATGTCGATCTACGACATCTACGCCGACCGCGCCGCGCGCATGGGCGACGAGCCGCTGTACACGTACAAGGACGACGACGGCCAGTGGCGCACCACCACCGCCAACGAGACGCTCGCCGACATCCGCGCGATCGCCAAGGGCCTGCTGCACTACGGGCTGAAGAAGGGCGACGGCGTGGCGTTCATGTGCCGCACCTCCTATGAGTGGAACATCACCGACGCCGCGGTCATGGCGTGCGGCGGCGTGCTCGCCACCGTGTACGACACCGATTCGGCCGAGCAGATCCGCAACATCGTCAACAATTCCGACGCACGCCTGCTCATCGTCGGCACGACCGACATGCGCGAGAAGGCGGACGGCGCGATCGAGGAGTGCCCGTCGCTTGAGCACATCATCTGCATCGAGACCGGCGGCCTGGACGAGATCCGCGCGTACGGCGCGTCCGTGAGCGACGAGGAGCTCGACGCCCGCATCGAGTCGATCCGGAAGACCGACCTGTGCTCGATCGTGTACACGTCCGGCTCCACCGCCGCGCCGAAGGGCGTGGAGATGACGCACGAGCACTACTGCACCACCGCGCTGAACCTGCCGAACTACATGCCCGAACTGCTGCACGACAAGAAGAACACGGTGCTGCTGTTCCTGCCGCAGGCGCACTCCTTCGCGCGCGCGATCAACTACATCGTGGTCGCCAGCGACATCCACGTCTACATCGCCCAGGGCATCAAGACGCTGATCGCCGATCTGCAGGTCGCCAGGCCGTCCGTCATGATCGTGGTGCCCCGCGTGCTGGAGAAGGTGTACAACGCCGCCTCGCAGAAGGCCGGGCACGGCCCCAAGGGCGTGGCCTTCGCCGCCGCCGTGGTCGCCGCGCAGAACTACATGAAGGAGCTGAGCGCCAAGGGCCATGTCAGCGCGCTGACGCGCACCCGCCGCGCCGCATTCGACCCGCTGGTGTACAAGGCGCTGCGCGACGTGCTCGGCGGGCGGGCCAAGTGGATCGTGGCCGGAGGCGCCCCGCTCGACCCCGAGCTGCTCGCCTTCTTCCGCGGCGCGAACGTGCCGGTCTACGAGGGCTACGGCCTGACCGAGACGACGGCGCCGTGCGCGTTCAATCCGCTCGGCGTACCTTACCATCAGGGTTCGGTCGGCATCGCCTTCCCCGGGTTCGACCTGCGCATCGCCGAGGACGAGGAGATCCAGGTCCGTGGCACGGCGGTCTTCCCGAAGTACCACAAGAACGAAGAGGCCACGGAGGGCTCGTTCACCGAGGACGGCTGGTACCACACCGGCGATCTCGGCCGGCTCGACCATGACGGCTTCCTGTACATCACCGGCCGCAAGAAGGACCTGATCATCACCGCCGGCGGCAAGAACGTGGCGCCGGGGCCGATCGAAGAGGCGATCCAGCGCTGCGAGTTCGTCTCCCAGGCGCTGGTGCTCGGCGACAAGCGCCCGTTCATTTCCGCGCTGGTCACGCTGGACGAGGAGACCCTGCGCCCGTGGCTGGAGTCCAAGGGCCTCGACCGCGACATGTCGCTGGAGGATGCGGCGAACAACGCGGCCGTGCGCGCCGAGGTGCAGAAGTGGGTCGACCAGGCCAACGAGGGCGTCTCCCGCGCCGAATCCGTACGCAAGTTCATCATCCTGCCCGAGGAGTTCACGCAGGAGAACGGCCTGATGACCGCCTCCATGAAGGTGATCCGCCCCAAGGTCATCCGCCGCTACGCCACCCTCCTCAACACCCAGATGTACACCAAGCGGAAGTAGGCCCCGGCGCTGGCGGACAAAGCCACCCCCAGTCGGCTGCGCCGCCAGCCTCCGCCAGCGGGGGCATGACCGGTCAGGCACTGGCGCATATAAGAAGCGGTGTTTACCCTATTTGGGTAAACACCGCTTCTTATATGCAGTCGGAATGGCTTAGAAGCCTAGTTTCTCCAGTTGCTTGGCTGAGCCGTGAAGTGGACAGTCCGGTGGACTGTCCATAGGCGAAGTGAGCGGACGCCTGGCGGACGCGAAGCGATCCCATGCAGCTGGGGAAACTCCGGAATGGCTTAGAAGCCTAGTTTCTCCAGTTGCTTGGGATCGGACTGCCAGCCTTTGGCCACCTTGACGTGGAGGTCGAGGCGGGCCTTGCCGCCGACGATACGGTTGACGGGGGTGCGCAGCTTCTTCTTGACGCGCACCAGATGGGAGGCGCCCTTGCCGATGATGATCGGCTTCTGGGAATCGCGCTCCACGTACACCGACACCATCACGTCGATCTTGCCGTCGTACCCCTCGCCGGTCCTGTTGTCGGCGGGGTATTCGATCGAGTCGACCACCACGGCCAGCGAATGCGGCAGCTCGTCGTCCAGCTCCTCGAGGAACGCGCCGCGCACCAGCTCGGCGATGGTCTCCTCGGGCCGCTCCTCGCTGATCTGGTCGTCGGGGTACATCTGCGGGCCTTCGGGCGTGTGGTCGATGAGGACGTTGCGCACCTCGCTGAGGTTGTCGCGCTCGAGCGCGCTCACCGGGACGATGTCCGAGAAGTCGGCGAATTCGTTGATCTCGACGAGCTTGTTGATGAGCTGCTGGCGGTCGAGCTCGTCGATCTTGGTGACGATCGCAATCAGCGGGACCTTCCACCGGAAGGTGCCGTCGTCGCGCTTCTCGGCGAAATCGGAGCGCAGGCGGCTCAGGATGCGCTTGTCGCCGGGGCCTATCTCCTGATCCGCCGGCAGCAGGAAGGCGATCACGTCCACGTCGGACAGGGACTCGTCGACGATGTCGTTGAGCCGCTGGCCCAGCAGGGTGCGCGGGCGATGGATGCCCGGCGTGTCCACCAGCACGAGCTGCGCGTGGTCGGTGGTGAGAATGCCTCGGATCGCCTTGCGCGTGGTCTCGGGGCGCGACGACGCGATGGCGATCTGCTTGCCGATCAGCGCGTTGATCAGGGTCGACTTGCCCACGTTCGGGCGGCCGACCACGGCCACGAAACCGGACCGATAGACGTCCTCGCCCTGCACCGGCTCGCTGTGTTCGCTCATGTTACTCCTTGTCCTCGCCGCGGCCATTCCCGCCGTCGGCGGCTTCCTCATCACGGTTGTCGTCATTCTGCGGCGATGAACCGCCATCTTCCTCGGCGCCCTCGACGTGCGCCGGCTCCACGACGATCGTCGAGACCTTCTTGCGCCGCCCGGCCGAATCCACGGCGGTCAGCCGCAGCCCGCGGGTCACCGCGGACGCGCCGACGATCGGCACGCGGCCGAGCAGCTTGGTCAGCAGGCCGTAGACCGTGTCGACGTCGTCCTCGTCGATGTCGATCTCGAAGATCTCCTCGAGGTCGGCGATCGGCGTGCGCGCCGGCATGCTCCACTTGTTGCCGCCGATCCGCTCCGGCTCGGCGTGCTGGGTGCGGTCGTGCTCGTCCTCCAGCTCGCCGACGATCTGCTCGATCGCGTCCTCGATGGTCACCAGACCGGCGATGCCGCCGTATTCGTCCACGACGACGGCCACATGCTGGCGGGTGCGCTGCATCTCATGGAACAGGTCGTCGACCGGTTTGGATTCGGGCACGAGCATCGGCTGGCGGATGATCGATTCGATCTCGCGGTTCATCGCCGCCGGGTTGAACGCGGTGGCGCGCACGGCGTCCTTGAGGTAGGCCATGCCGATCAGATCGTCCACGTCGTCACCGATCACCGGCACGCGGGAGAATCCGGAGCGCGAGCACAGCTTGAGCATGTCGGACAGCGTCTCGTTGCGCTCGATGCAGATCATGTCGGTGCGCGGCACCATGATCTCGCGGGTCAGCGTCTCGGAGAGCGTCAGCACGTTGCGCAGCATCTCGGAGACCTCGGGGTCGAAGTCGTTCGCCTCGACGAGCCGGTCGATCGTGGCCCGCCCCTGCTCGTGCTGGATCTTCTCCAGCTCCTCGTCGTCGGACAGGTCGGATTCGCGCTGACGCTTCTTGCCGCCCGCCTTGCCGCCGTTCGCGCCGCCGACGCGGGCGAAGGGGGTGATCGCCGCGGCGAGGGACACGAGCGAGGCGTTGGCGAGCATGATGTCCACCGGCTTCGACGCGCCAGCGGTCCGGGGCCGCACGAGCACGGAGACCACGGCCACGATCAGCGCGAACACGAAGCCGATCAGCAGCTCGGCCCACAGCGGCGCCTCGAAGATCGCGGCGAGGCACGCGACGAGCACGCCGTCGAGCACGTTGCACGTGATGCGGAAGAACGCGCAGGAGCCGGAGGTCGAGTACCGGTCGGCGATGAGGTGCTGCACCTTGTGGATCCGGTCGATCTTCTTCATGCGGGTGAACTGCGAGGCCTCGCCGTCGGTCTGCACTTCGAGGATCAGATTGTTGAGGCTGGCCCTCGTGACGCGCGCGACCGCGCCTTCGGCGGCGGCCATGGTCAGCGACAGCCATACCAGCAGCGCCGCGATGAGAATCAGAATAACCGTCAATGCGATGGCGGACGGTTCGGTGATCGACATGATGTTCCTTTGATGATTCCTTGATCTGAATGAGTCTGGAATGAGTGCGTAATAGGTCCGGACGGATGCGCGCCGGCGGCCGGCGCTCAGTGACCGAGCTGCCGGTCCGTGCCGTGGGTGGCCTCGTATTCGGCCAGCGCGTCGGCCGAGCCGGCCGGCAGGGTGACGGGGTCACCGACGCCGTGGCGCACGGCGATGAAGGTGAGCAGCAGCTGGCGCTGCAGCCCGAACATCTGCCGTTCCTGCTCGGGAGTCACATGGTCGTAACCGAGCAGATGCAGGATGCCGTGGATGGTGAGCAGGGCCATCTCCTCCAGCACGCTGTGCCCCGAGGCCGCCGCCTGCTGGGCCGCGACCCACGGGCAGATCACGATGTCGCCGAGCACGCCCTCCATGACGGTCTTGCCGTCGCCGGGCCGCAGCTCGTCCATCGGAAAGCTCATCACATCGGTCGGCCCCTCAAGGTTCATCCACCGCATGTGCAGCTCGGCGATCGGCTCGGGGTCCACGAATATGACGGTCAGATCGGACTGCGTGCTCACGCGCATCTGGTCCATCACCCACACGCCAAGGTCGGAGAACACTTTCGGGTCGATGTTCCATACGGTTTCGTTGGTGACGTCAACGCTCATTCGGACGCGTTCCTTTCCGTTCTGCCGTCCATGCGCCCCTCGCGCCCGTACTGCTTCGCCTCGCCGTGCTCGCGGCGCGCCTTGGTGCTGTGGTCGCCGGCGATGGCCGAATGGCGGTCGTACGCCTCGACGATTTTGCCGACGAGCTGGTGGCGGACCACGTCCTCGGCGGCCAGGTGGGCGAACGCGATGTCGTCGATGCCGCCGAGGATGTGCTCGATCGTGGCGAGGCCCGAACGCGGCACGGTCAGGTCGACCTGCGTGATGTCGCCGGTGATGACCATCGTCGTGTTGAATCCCAGACGGGTCAGGAACATCTTCATCTGCTGCTCGGTGGTGTTCTGCGCCTCGTCGAGGATCACGAACGCGTCGTTGAGCGTGCGCCCGCGCATGTAGGCGAGCGGCGCCACCTCGATGCTGCCGTCGTCCATGTAGCGGCGCAGCTGGTCGGAGCCGAGCATGTCGGACAGGGCGTCGTACAGCGGGCGCAGATACGGGTCCACCTTCTCGTTGAGCGTGCCGGGCAGGAAGCCGAGGTTCTCCCCCGCCTCCACGGCGGGACGGGTCAGGATGATGCGCCTCACGCGCTTCTCCTGGAACGCCTGCACGGCCTTGGCCACGGCCAGATAGGTCTTGCCGGTGCCGGCCGGACCGATGGCGAAGGTGATGGTGTGCGATTCGATCGCGTTGACGTAGGCGATCTGGCCGGCGGTCTTCGGCCGCACGGGCACACCGAGCGCAAAGGTGATCACGCCGGGCACGCGGGGCTTGTTCCGGCCCGGCCCGGAGGACGGCGCATTATTCGCCGGCGCCGCGGCCGCGGGGGCGGTCTGCGCGCCCGCCGCGCGCCCGCGCACGGGCTGGTCCTGGCGCACGCGGTTGCTCAGCACGCGGCGGTCCAGCAGTCGCCGCACGGTGTCGGCGTCCATCGGCGCGCTGTATGCGGCCTGGATGATCGTGTCGAGCATCTGTTCGGCCTGTTCGGCCTGCGTCTCCCCCCGGCGCGTGCGCGACAGGATGGCGATGCGATTGCCCCGCACGATGATCGTCAGCTCGTCGAACGCCTGTTCGATCTCGCGCAGCACCTCGTCGACGGGGCCGAGCACGGCCACCGGGTCGAGTTCGGCCGGGATGGTGATGGTTCGTGTCGTCGTCGCCAACCAGACCCCTTACTCGTCCAGCGTCTCGCCGGTCAGCACGTGCGCGTGCACGTGGAAGACCGTCTGCCCGGCGGCGAGGCCGGTGTTGAAGATCAGGCGGTACGCCCCGTGGAACTCCCGGTCGGCGATCGACTGGGCCACCTCGACGATGTGCGCGAGCTCGGCAGGGTCGGCCTGCGCCAGCTCGGCGACGTTCGCGTAGTGCTTGCGCGGCACGACCAATACGTGCACCTTGGCCTTCGGGTTGATGTCCTTGAACGCATAGGTGGTGTCGTCCTCATACACCTTGCCGCTGGGGATCTCACCCGCGATGATCTTGCAGAACAGGCAGTCCTCGGACTCGCTCATATTCACTCCTAACCTAATGCCGAACCTATCGACGGCATGCGCGTTTTCGCTGATTCCATGCTATTGCCCCGCACGGATATTGGCATCCGCGGCGCGCTCAGGCGAACCGGCCGAGCGCGCGGGCCAGCAGCGACAGCGCCACGGGGCCGGCCGCCGAGGCGCGCAGGATGTTGGTCCCGAGCACCACGGCGCGGGCGCCGGCGGCCGTGAACGCCTCGACCTCGTCCTCGCTGATGCCGCCCTCCGGCCCGACCACCACGCTGACCGTGCGCGGGCGACCGTCCTCAAGGCACTTGTCGGCCATCGCCCTGACCAGGCCCTCGATGCCGTCCCATGTATCGGTGGCATCCTGATGCAGGACGATCACCAGATCGCCGTGCACGCACGCGCGCCGGCAGATGGCGACGATCTGCTTGCTCGAGACGCAGTCGGCCAGGCGGGGCGTCCACGCGCGGCGCGACTGCTCGGTCGCGGCGGTCAGCACCTGCCGCCATTTGCGGTCGGTGCGCCCGGCCTTCCATTTGGCTATGGAGCGGTCCGCCTGCCACGGGATCACCGTGTCGACGCCGATCTGCGTGGCCACGTCGATCGCCTGCTCGTCATGCCCGGTCTTCGCCAGCGCCTGGATCAGCGCGAGGCGGATGACCGGCTGGGCCCCGCGGCCGACCCCCCCCACCCCGGGCGCCTGTTGG
>OAXB01000409.1_pt1 | contig 11975 bp, 8 predicted proteins | sample 1501541 | NCBI WGS metagenome assembly OAXB01 (sample SAMEA2580302, study PRJEB22360) | human gut metagenome | biome: human gut; feature: human-associated habitat; material: faeces | place: Denmark | collected 2008/2010
TGGTCAGGATCCGGCGGGGCGGCGCGGCGGCGCGCGCCCGGTCGCCTACACCGATCCCGAGCTCGACGAGCTGACCGAGCGCGAACGCGAGGTCCTCATCGAGATCGCGCACGGGCTGAGCAACCAGGAGATCGCCGACAAGCTGTTCATCTCCCTGCCCACCGTCAAAACCCACGTGGCGCACATCCTCGCCAAGATCAACGCCCGCGACCGCGTCCAAGCCGTCGTCTTCGCCTACGACAACGGCCTCGTCTAGGCTTCTCAACACAACCGCGCGGCCCGACAGGGCCCATGTACGCAACAGGCTCCCCTCAGAGAGGGGAGCCAGATTTTTTTGGTCTACGCCTCGGCGAGGGCCTCGACGGGCTGAGCCGTCATGGATGGTCCAGTGGACCATCCATAGGCGAAGTGAGCATCCGCACCGCGGATGCGAAGGCCGCCCGAGAGGCCTTACGCCTCGGCGAGGGCCTCGACGGGCGGCGTCCGCACGGCCCTGCGGGCCGGGAAGACGCTGGCGAGCAGCGCGGCGACGGCGGCCACGCCGAGCACGGCGCCGTTGACGCTCCACTCGAAGGGGAACACGATGCTGCCATACTGGCTGAACACCATGTACGATCCCAGCCAGCCGAACAGCGTGCCGAGCGCCACGCCGACCACACCCGCGACGAGCGAGAGCATCAGCGCCTCGACCGCGAGCGAGCGGCGCAGCTGGCCCCGGGTCATGCCGATGGCGCGCAGTGTGGCGGATTCGCGGGTGCGCTCGATCACCGACAGGCTCAGCGTGTTGGCCACACCGACGAGCGCGATGAGCACGGCGACGGCGATCAGCCCGACGAGCAGCGCCATCATGCCGTTGATCATCGTCTCCCACTGCAAACGTTGCGCGATCGGCCCGGACACGCCCACCCCGGCGCTGGACGAGAACGCGTCCTGCACGCCGGCCAGCGTCACGCCGAGGTCGGATCCCGTGGCATCGACGCGCATGAGCAGCATGTGCTCAGTGGCGGTCAGATCGCCGTTGGCGAAATGCGCGGCGCTGACGAACGCCGCCGCGTCGAGGTCGGACGACACGCGCCGGTAGTCGCGCTGCACCGGCTTGAGCGTGATCGTCCTGTCCGCCGTGGAGCCGGCCGACCCCGCATCCCCGGAGACATCGTCCGCAGCCGAGCCGTCGGCGACGGCCGACCCATCCCTCGCCTGCACGCCGTACGAATTCGGCCGGAAGGTGACGCCGTTCGCGTCGAAGGCGATCTCCTTGCCGGAGATCGCGGAGTACTTCGGCAGCAGCGCCGTGCCATCGTCGATCGTCACGCCGCTCAGGTCCGCCTTCATCACCTTGCGCAGGGCGTCGGCATCGTCGACGCCGATCAGCATCACCGCCATCACATCGCCGCCGTCCTTCGGGGTCGTGTACATGACCGTGGCCGGCGCGTACACGGTGTCGGCCACGCCCTTGACCTTGGCCGCATCCTTCACCTGAGCGTCGGTCATATCAGGGCCGGCGGCGATCATGTCGACGCTGTAGCGCCTGTCGAGCGCCTCGCCCATCGTCTGCTTGGCGCTGGCGGCGCCGGTGGCGATGGTGGAGACGAGCGTGACGCCGATGAGCAGCGCGGCGCCGGTCGCGGCCACGCGGCGCGGGTTCTTCTGGATGTTCGCGTGCGCGATCCTGGCGCTTGGCCCGGCGAGCGAGACCAGCGCGCCGATGCCGCGCATGAGCGCGGGCAGCCAGAACGTGGCGGACAGGACCATGCCGAGGAAGATGAACGCGCAGCCGGCGATGGCCATGAGCAGCACGGTCGCATAGTTGTCGGAGGCCATCGACACACGGCCCGTGTTCATCTCATGGTTCTGCCATGCGGCGAACACGGCGAGCGCCAGTCCGGCAACGATCAGCAGGATCGAGCCGACGGCGCGCAGCACGCCGGCGCGGCGCGTGTCGGTCAGTTCGATCGGGCGCAGCGCCTCGAGCGGGGTGACGGCGGTCGCCGAGCGCGCGGAGCCGAGCGAGGCGAGCACGGTCATGACGATGCCGAACGCGATTGGCACGGCGAACACGGGCCAGCTGAGGACCAGCCGCGCGTCCATGCCGGCCGAGGCCATCACGCCGGAGGCGGTGAGCCCGCCCATCAGCGCGATGCCAAGCGCCACGCCGAGCAGGGACGCGATCAGGCCGAGGATGCCGGCCTCGAACAGCACGGAACCATACAGCTGGCCCTTCTTCGCGCCGATGGTGCGCAGCAGCGCGAGCGTGCGGCGGCGCTGCGCGACGAGCACCTGGAAGGTGTTGGCGATGACGAGCGCGGCGACGAGCATGGCGAGCACGCCGAAGCTCAGCAGGAACGTGGTGGTGATGTCGGTGCCGGCACTGGTGCTCAGCGCCTTGATCGCCTCGCTGTTGGCGTCGTCGCGGGTCATCACCTTGTAGTACTTCGGCATCAGCTTGGCAATCTGCCCGGCCGCGGCCTGGGCCTTCGCGTCGGCGGTCTTGCCGTTGCCGTCGCCGCCCAGATCGAGCAGCAGCTGGTAGGTGCTGACCTGCGAGAAGTCGTCGACGCCGTTCATCGCGGCCATGACGTTGTCGGAGATCACGGAGGCGCCGCCGTAGCTGGAGTACAGGCCGTGCGGGTCGTCGGTCAGGCCGACCACGCGCACGTCGGCGGCGGCGCCGTTCCCGTCGGAGGTCCACTCGATGGGCGAGGTGACGGTCACCGTGTCGCCGATGGAGACGCCGAGCTGTCCGGCGAGGGTTTTCGGCAGGGCGATCTCGTCATTGTCGGCCGGCCGGTCGCCCTCGACGACGGAGACCGGCAGCAGAGCGGCGGTCCTGGAGGTGCCGACGGCGATGCCGGTGACGTTCTTGTCCTTGTTGGTGACGATCAGGGTGGCGTTGGTATCGGCGCGCACGTCACTGACGCCGTCGATGGCGCGGACCTGGTCGAGGTGGAAGTCGGCGACGGTCCGGGAACCCGCGCCGCCGTCCTTGACGCCGCTGTCGGACAAGGCCTTCAGCGCCTGCGTGTCGGGCATGACGACGTAGTTCGCCCCGGCCATCTGCGCGGTCTGCTGGCGGCCGAGCGAGTCGTTCATCGTATTGGAGAACAGGAAGGTGGCGGCGATGAACGCGGTGCCGATCAGGATGGCGATGCCCGCGGGAATGAGCATCCGCGCGCTTTTCTTCATGAGTTTGAGGGTGATCGAAAACATGGGTGTGCTCCTTGGCTGAGCTGGCGGACCGGACTAGTGGACGATGGCGCGGGTGGCGCGCTCGCGTTCGGCCATGAGCAGCTCGTTCATCTGCTCGGCGTTCGGCTCCGGCACGTCGGCGACGATGCGGCCGTCGGCGAAGACGATCGCGCGGTCGGCGTAGGAGGCGGCGACCGCGTCGTGCGTGACCATGATGACGGTCTGTCCCAGTTCCTTGACGGAGCGCTTGAGGAAGCTCAGCACTTCGGCGCTGGAGACCGAGTCGAGGTTGCCGGTCGGTTCGTCGGCGAACACGAGCGAGGGCTTGGAGATGAGCGCGCGGGCGATGGCCACGCGCTGCTGCTGGCCGCCGGACAGTTCGTTCGGCCGGTGGTCCAGACGGTCCTTGAGGCCGAGCGTCTCCACGAGCATCCTGAGCCAGCGGCGGTCCGGCTTCTCGCCGGCGAGCGTCAGCGGCATGAGGATGTTCTGTTCGGCGCTGAACATCGGCAGCAGGTTGAAGCTTTGGAAGATGAAGCCGATCCGGTGCCGGCGCAGCAGCGTGAGCTGGTTGTCGTTCATCTGGGTGATATCGGCGCCGTCGAACACGATGCGCCCGGACGTGGCCGAGTCGAGCCCGGCCAGCGTGTGCATGAGCGTGGATTTGCCGGAGCCGGACGGGCCCATGATCGCCGTGAACCGGCCCTGTTCGAATCGCACGTTGACGCCGCGCAGCGCGTGCACGGCGGTTTCGCCGCGCCCGTAGTCCTTGACCAGGTCGATCGCCTCGATGGCGGTGGCGCCGTGCGCCGCGTCGCCGGCGCCCGTGGCCGGCTGCAGGGTCTGCTGTTCCATATCCGTTCCTCTTCGCATGATGGTCCGGGGCCTGTCCCCGACCGTTACCTTCAACTTACGGAACGGAAGCAGTACCCGACATCGTGCGGCGGGCTGAAACCTGGCGATCGGGGCCACCGCCGCGTCATTCCAGAGGATGAGTGCGCGGCCTATTCGTTCAGCCGCGCCGCCTCCACGGGCGGATCGAGCCAGTAGCTCTCCTTCTCGACGCTGACGGTGGTGGCCCACCAGGTCTGCGTGATGCCGGGCAGGCGGCGTATCGAGCGGTCGACCACCCGCCAGAGCGCCTCGTCGTTGTCGGCGATGACCTCGACCAGGTACTCGGCGCCGCCGAAGCCGACGCCGCTCATGACATAGGTGATCTCGTCGACGGCCAGCAGCTCACCGGCGTCCAGACGGTACGGGGGCGCCACCGACAGGCCGATGAACGCCTGGCTGAAATCGCCGAGGCGCATGGGGCTCACCGTGGCCATGATGCTCATCACGCCGGCCTCCTCAAGCCGCTTGACGCGCCCGCGCACGGCGGTGTGGCTCACGCCGAGGCGCTGGCCGACCGACGCATAGCTGGCGCGGCCGTCGTCCTGCAGCGCGTTGAAGGTTTCGGCGAGGTGCGCGCCGAGCGTGCTCACGGGAGCGTCCGCGCCGACGTTCGCCTCATGCTTGCTCATCACGGGTTCGCCGCCGCATGCGGCGAGCAGCCGGTTGACCACGCCGACGTTGTGGTCGTCCAGTACCAGTTTGGCGCAGGAGAACACCTGGATGCGCTCCAGCCCGGGCAGCGCGCGCAGGTCGGATTTGAGGAAGCGGTCCATCGCCGCCCCGGTGTAGACGACGGCTTCGGCGATGATGTCGGCGTCCCCCAGCGCGCAGACCACGTACGTGACCTGCGGCATCGCCTGGAGCGCGGCCAGCGCCTCGTCGCGGCGGCCGCTGATGCGCAGGCCGACGATCACCTGGCAGTAATTGCTCAGGGAGAGCGGGTTGATCACCGGCACCACGCTCATCATGCCGGATGAGGTAAGTTTGCGGTAGCTCTCGGTGGCCGCGTACACGGATATGCCGAGTTGTTCGGCGAGCGCCGCCATCGACAGTCTTCCGTCGCGCTGCAGTGCGGCGACGACCTCGAGATCGCGCCGCTGGATGTCGGTCCGTCCGTTCATCATGCCTCGTTCCTGCCCGCCGCCGCGCCGGTTCCTCCGTCGCCGCGAGCGCGCATGCCATCATCCGTCATTTACGCCGCCTGAACCAGCATCGCCGTCACGACGGCCGCCGCGACCGCCAGCGTGGCGGCGAGCAGCGCCCAATCGGCCGGTCTCATGCGCAGCGTCACCCGGTAGGTGCGGGCGCCGGGCAGGCCGAGCCCCCGCGATTCCATCGTCCAGCCGACGCTCTGGCTCATCCGGTAGGCGCGGATGAGCACGGCGACGATGATCGGCAGGTACGAGGTGAAGCGCGTGACCAGTCGCGCCAGCGGGTTGCGCCGTGCGCGACCCGCCGTTCCCACCCCGGAGCCGCTCCCCCGGGCTCCGCCGGACAGGTCGAGCCCGCGCGCCCGCTGCGCGGCGGATACGGATTGGAAGATCTGGAAGAACACGGGAATGTAGCGCAGGGATGTGGCGAGCGTGAGCCCGGCGCGATAGGGCACGCCGAGCGCCACGAGCCCGCGCACCAGTTTCGCCTGGCTGGTGGTGAACAGGGCCAGGAAGCAGGCGAATCCGAGGGCCGGTATGCGCAGGCCCATCACCGCGGCCATGACCAGGTTCTCCCGGGTGAGCCGCAGGAATCCCAGCCGCCACAGTTCGTGCTCGCCGCTCGGGTCGAAGATCGGCCACAGGATCACGATGAGCACGATGATCGGGGCGAGGATACGCCACACCCACATGATGCGGCCGGCGGGGGTGCGGTCGGCGGCGAGCATCGCGTGCTCGAGCGCGAGCGCGGCGAGCATGAACGCCCATTCCCGCCAGACCAGGCACAGCACCAGCAGGGCGAGCGACATGGCGAATTTGACTCGCGGGTCGGCGCGGTGCAGCCACCCGTCGCCCGGCACATACAGATCGGCGTTCATCGTTGCCCGCTCCGTTCCGTTTCGGTGTCGGCGCCGGCCGCGTCCGCGGCTTGGCGCCTGAGTTCGCCCCATTCGGCGATGCGGCCGCCGTCCATGCGCAGCAGATGCGTGCAGCACCGGGCCACCGCTCGCATGTCGTGGCTGATCATGACGACGGTGACGCCTTGGCGGTTAAGTTCGCGCACCGCGTCGAGGAACCGGTCCGCGATGATCCGGTCGAGGCCGACGGTCGGCTCGTCGAGCACGAGCACCGGCGTGTCCATGGCCAGCACGGAGGCGAGCGCGACCGCGCGGCGGTCCCCGTAGCCCAGCGTGGCCGGCGAGATGTCGGCGAAGCGCCGCAGGCCGAACAGCTCCATCGCGCGCTCCACCGCGTCGTCGACCTGTTCCGGGGTGCGGCCGAGCACCTTCGGGCCGAAGCCGATCTCGTCGCGCGTGGAGGCGCAGAAGATCTGATGGTCGGGGTTCTGGAACACGAAGCCGACGTGCGCCGCCATGCGGCCGACGCCGTTGGCGCGCGTGTCCAGCCCGTCGACGGTCACGCGGCCGGCGCTCGGCGTCAGCAGCGCGTTGAGGTGCTTGGCCAGCGTGGTCTTGCCCGATCCGTTGCGCCCGACCAGCCCGACGAAGGCGCCGCGCGGGATCGCGCAGCTCACGTCGTCCAGCGCCGTCTCCCCCGCTTCGGCGCCGTCGTACCGGTAGGTCACGTGGTCCAGCACGATGGCCGGGTCCCGAGGCGTTCCGCTCATCGGCGTCACGGCGAGTTCGGGCTCGCCCTCCTGCGGCAGGGCGACGCCGAGCCGCGTGAACAGGCCGGGCTCGCGCTCGAACAGTCCGGCGTCGCCCTGCGCGGCGAGGCGGCCGGATTCAAGGACGAGGATGCGGTCGGCCCAGCCGGGCAGATGCGAGGTGTCCTGTTCGGCCATGATGACGGTCAGGGAGCGCCGGCGGCGGATCGCCTCAAGCGCGGCGAACACGTCGCGCTTGCCTTCCGGGTCGAGCGCGGCGGTCGGCTCGTCCACGATCAGGATGTCGGGTTCGGCGGCGAGCGCGGCGGCCAGGGCCACGCGCTGCATCTGCCCGCCGGACAGGCTGGTCGGCACGCGCCGGCGCATCCCGGTCATGCCGACCAGCGCGAGCATCTCGTCGATGCGCGCGTCCATCAGCGCCGGGTCCATGCCGCGGTTCTCCAGGGGGAACGCGATCTCGTCCTCGACGGAGGCGCAGAACAGCTGCGATTCGGGGTCCTGCTGCACATAGCCGACGCGCGTGGAGAGCTGCGCGACCGAGACGGCGGCGGTGTCCATGCCGGCCACGGTGACGGCGCCGCTCATCGTGCCGTCCGCCAGATTCGGGATGATGCCGGCCAGGGCCATGCAGAACGTGGATTTGCCGGCGCCGGTCGGGCCGACGACGCCGACGAACCACCCCGCCCGGATGTCGGCGCTCACGCCGTCGAGCCCGGGGATCGGGCCGCCACCGTCGACGATCGGCGCGTACCGCCAGCCAAGGTCACGAACCTCGATGAGTCCGCCCATCATCACCGCCTTGCAAGTCGTTCGTTGGGTCATACGTTACGTTGCGGGGCCGCCCGGCCCCTTCCATCAGGCAAACATACCCGCAGCGCGCTCCCGCGCAAAAACAGCGTGGCTCCCGAGCACGGGAGCCACGCGTCGCGAATCGTCGTCCGCCGATGACTGCGGCCGTCAGGAGGCCGAGGCCACGCCGAGGTTGCCCAGGCGCACCAGCGGCGGGTACGCCTTGCGCACGGCCGCGAACAGCGCGAACCCGACGATCAGGCCGACGCCCATCTGGAAGCTGTTGCCGACGATCTCGCCGAGCGCCGGGCCCCAGCCGGACAGGATGCCGCCGGCGATGAAGTAGCCGAACACCTTCCACACGCCGGCCACCACGGAGCCGAGGATGACGTTGAGCGGCTTGAACTCGCGCACGAGCAGGCCGACGATCACGGCCTGCAGGCCGTCGATGACGAAGGTGAAGATCGCCCACTGCGGGTAGCCGGAGATCAGGTCTGACAGGGCCGGGCCGAGGCCTCCGACGATGCCGCCGACCCACGGGCCGAAGGCGAAGGACGCGAAGTAGATCATCGTGTCGGACAGGTTGAGATAGCCGCGGGTGGGCGTCGGGATCTTGACGAACATCGTGAGCACGGTGGTCACGGCCGTCATGATGGCGATCAGCGGGATGGTCCCCGCCGTCAGCGTTTTCTGCGTACGTGCAGTCATGGTTTCCCTCTCTTGCATGAATCAATGACTGATTGCTGCGGACCGCACGTCATGGGTAATTCGACATGAATAGTTCAACTCCTGCGATCCAATACAGTATTGTACGCCTATTTGAAACAAAACATTGACTATATGTTTCAATTCATCAAAATATGAGATTGTTTTTCGATGATTTTACAGCCGGAGCCCCACGTCATTGTAGCACCCCGGACAACAGTCATGGCCGGGGCCTCCCCTGACGAGGAAGGAGGCATCCGGCCATCCGCTGCGGTTATGGACGTTCGGTTATAATCCGCCGGCTACGGCGCGGCCGGCTACGGCGTCGGACCGCCGCCGGCCGCGCGTCACTTGCGCGTCACTTCGCCAGTCCAGAGGCGCGCAGCGCCTCGAAGCCACCCTTGAGGTCGTCGAGGATGTCCTCGATGTTCTCGGTGCCGATGGACAGGCGGATGGTGCCCTGGTGGATGCCCTGGTCCTCGAGCTCCTCCAGGGTCTCCTGGGAGTGCGTGGTGGAGGCCGGGTGGATCACGAGGGACTTCGCGTCGGCGACGTTGGCCAGCAGGGAGAACAGGTGCAGGTTGTCGATGAACACGCGCGCCGCGTCCTTGCCGCCCTTGATGTCGAAGGTGAAGATGGAGCCGGCGCCGTTCGGGAAGTACTTCTCGTACAGGTCGTGGTCCGGGCGGCCCGGGATGGACGGGTGGGAGACGGACTCGACCTCGGGCACGGTCTGCAGGTACTCGACGACCTTCAGCGCGTTCTGGACGTGGCGTTCGACGCGCAGCGACAGGGTCTCGGTGCCCTGCAGCAGCAGGAAGGCGGCGAACGGGGACAGGGTGGCGCCGGTGTCGCGCAGCAGGATGGCGCGCACGCGGGTCACGAAGGCGGCGCCGCCGAGGGCCTCGTAGAAGTTCAGGCCGTGGTAGGAGGGGTCCGGCTCGGTCAGGGTCGGGAACTTGCCCGGCACCTCGGCCCAGTTGAAGTTGCCGCCTTCGACGATCACGCCGCCGAGGGTGGTGCCGTGGCCGCCGATGAACTTGGTGGCGGACTCGACCACGACGTCGGCGCCGTGCTCCAGCGGGCGGAACAGGTACGGGGTGGCGAAGGTGTTGTCCACGATCACCGGCAGGTGGTGCTTGTGGGCGATGGCGGAGATGGCCTCGAAGTCCGGCAGGTCGGCGTTCGGGTTGCCGAAGGTCTCGAAGTAGACGAGCTTGGTGTTCTCCTGGATGGCGTCCTCGAACTCCTGCGGGTTCTCGGCGGAGACGAAGGTGGTGGTGATGCCGTCGCGCGGCAGGGTGTGGCGCAGCAGGTTGAAGGTGCCGCCGTAGATGTTCTTGGCGGCGACGATGTGGTCGCCGGACTGGGTGATGTTGCGCACGGCGTATTCGACGGCGGCCGCGCCGGAGGCGACGGCCAGGCCGGCCGTGCCGCCTTCGAGGGCGGCGATGCGGTCCTCGAAGACGCCCTGCGTGGTGTTGGTCAGGCGGCCGTAGATGTTGCCCGGGTCGGCGAGGCCGAAGCGGGCCTCGGCGTGGTCGAAGTTGTGGAAGACGTAGCTGGTGGTGGCGTAGATCGGCACCGCGCGGGAATCGGTGGCCGGGTCGGCCTGCTCCTGGCCCACATGCAGCTGCAGAGTCTCGAAACGGTACTTCTTGTTGGCTTCGGTCATGGTCTTGGCTCCTTTGATGGATGTCTGCGCCGGTGGCACAGGGTCGGTTGCGGTTGTACTGTCCTTACCCATCGGGCTCCGGCCGGCTTTGCGGTCGATCCGTCGTTCGGCGAGGTGTTGGTTTCAGACCTTACGAGCCGAGGCCGGCGCGTCGCAAGCCGAGCGCTATCGGAGTTGCCTATACCCCCTTATCAACCGTTGGAATCATTGCTCTGCGCCCGCTGCGCGAGGGAGAACTCGGAGCCGCGAAACCGCGCGACACGCCGTGGCCCCGGGATCCGCCGGGAATGGCCGGAACGGGTGCCGGAGCCGCTTGTCAGGTCGCGCGCTACAATCGTACATCAGATCGCGGCATCCGCCGCGCTTCCCGCAACGCCGTCCGGCCGGGCCATCGCATCCCGCCGGCCCGCACCGGACCTCGCCCCCGCCGGAGCGGCGACGGACGCTCATGAAAGGCCTTCAACCATGACCGACGATGTGATCCTGTACCACCGCGATCCCCGCTATATCCCGCGCGTCGCCGCCGTCCACGACATGTGCGGCTACGGCAAGTGCTCGCTGACCGCGGCGATCCCGATCCTGTCGGCCGCCGGCTGCGACGTGTGCCCGGTGCCGACGGCGCTGCTCAGCGAGCACACGCAGTTCCCGGTCTACACCTTCCACGACACGACGGATCTGCTCGGCGAATATCTGGACGCCTGGTCCGCAACCGGCATCGAGCTCGACGGCGTGTATTCCGGATTCCTCGGCTCGCCCGACCAGGTGGCGATCATCCAGCGCCTGTACCGCGAGTACCCGAAGGCGCTGCGTCTGGTCGACCCGGTGATGGGCGACGCCGGCACAACGTACCCGACGTATACGGCCGAGCTGTGCGAGGCGATGGGCGCGCTGGCCGACGGCGCCGACGTGCTCATGCCGAACCTGACCGAGGCGTCGATCCTGACCGGGCGGGACTACCCGGGCCAGTCCCTGACCGACGGGCAGGTGACCGACTGGCTGGAGGCGCTGCTCGCGCTGGGGGCCCGCAACGTGGTGCTCAAGGGCATCGACCGGGGCGACGGCGCGATCCGCAACTACGTCGCCTCCGCCGAGGCCGGCGCCTCCGCGCGCATCGAACTGGCCCACGACAAGCTGCCGTACATGACGCACGGCACCGGCGACGCCTTCGCCTCGGCCCTGTGCGGCGCGGTGCTGGCCGGCCGCGGGCTGGCCGAGTCGGCGCGCATCGCCGGCGAATTCGTGCGCCACGCGATGGCGAACACCCTCAACCAGCCCCAGCACGAGCACCGCGGAGTCAGCTTCGAACTCAACCTCGGCGAACTCACCACGCTGGTGCGCTAGCGCCCCGTTTCGTAAACAACGGAATAGCGCACGGCCCACCAACTACACGTCGACACCGGCATGCCGTCCGTCCACCGTTATCCACCGCACATGCCGAACCGGCGGACTTATCCACAAAAAACCATCCACAACACGCCGAAGGGGCTTCCCTGCGTGCACATGCCCCGATCGCGGTTGCGCCGGGCGCGGCCGGTCTGTTCCACTTGGGGCATGGATACCACACGGACATCAACGCAAACCAATCCCGCGCCGGCGTCATGCGCCGACGCGCCGACGATGGACGGGCTGGCCGCCAGCCTGGCCGACGGCTCGCTCAGCCCCAAGCAACTGGGCATTGCCGGCGAACGATACGCGGCCGCCTGGCTGGAACGTCAAGGCTGCACGGTGCTCGACCGCAATTGGCGCTCACGCTACGGCGAGCTCGACGTGGTCGCCCTCAGCCCCGAACGCACGGTGCTCTTCGTCGAGGTCAAGACCCGGCGCGGCATACGCTACGGCGTGCCGCAGGAGGCCGTCACCGCCCGCAAGCAGGCCAATCTGCGCCGCGCCGGCGTGCAGTGGCTGGGGGGGGGCGCGGCACGCCCCGCCCCCCCCCCAGGTGGCCTGG
>OAXB01000413.1_pt1 | contig 11927 bp, 7 predicted proteins | sample 1501541 | NCBI WGS metagenome assembly OAXB01 (sample SAMEA2580302, study PRJEB22360) | human gut metagenome | biome: human gut; feature: human-associated habitat; material: faeces | place: Denmark | collected 2008/2010
CTTTCACGAACTTAGCGGCGCCAGGGTGGTGGCGGGGGTGCCCGCCGCGGGCGAGGCCGGCGAGCTGCCGAAGCTGCCCGACAACGCCATGATGAACATGTTCCTTATGGCCATGCCGATCAACTCGCTGCCGACGCTGATGAGCGAGGGCGGCAAGTCGATCACCCGGTTCATGCTCGACGAATACGCCAGGCTGACCAAGTAGGGTTCGCCGCCCTCGGATTCGGGCATGCTCCCGCTGGCGGGAGCCGGCTCGCGAAGCGAGACCGAGGGGCGGTTGGCACAACGCGGCGGGGCGGCCGGACACGGAGTGTGTCCGGCCGCCCCGCCGCGTTTGTTGTATGGCCGTGTCTCGCCGAGACGATGGGGTCGGGTGCGGGTGCGTGGAGACGAGAGGGCGGGAGCATGGGGGAGTACGTAGTTCGGGGATGAACATACGTCATGGTGGGGTGCGATCGAGCGTGGTCGGGCGAGTTAAACCCCCGTTATACCAGTTTTTTTGACGGCGTTTTACGGGGCATAACGAACATGTCGAATGTGAGAAAAACGGGTGAAATGCCCCCGGAATCAGGTTTACGTGCGCTTTCGCGAACCTTATTCGGGGGTCGCCGGAACCGTCACCCGATCGCTATGTTGTGCTGTGTGAGCGTCCAGAGAGGACGTGGGATCGCACCCCCCCCGCCGCGGATCGGCGGATGGGGTGCGGGTGAAAGCCTAAGGAAGATGGCATGTTCGAGAGGCTGAAGGGCCTTCGTGAGGAAGGCAGCGCGCGATACGGCGTGTTCGCGCGCGTGATCGCATTCGTCGCCGCGCTGTGCACGATGCTCATGTTGGTGCTGGTTCCGGCCTCGTCCTCCTATGCACTCGAGTCCAGCGTCAATGCTGCCGTGGGGTTTGAGCAGTACATCACCAACGCGGTGGTTTTCAAGCTGGAAAATGGCAGTTGGGTGCCAGTCACTTCCGTTACCGATGGCGATGGTATTAAGGTATCCATTGACTATACAATGCCGGCCGGTACGGTTACGGGCGAGAATCAGGAAATCACGTATCAGCTGCCCGCCGGTGTGAGGCCGATTCAGGACGAATCCGGCACGGTGTACCAAAGCAACACGCCTGTCGGCACCTACACCATCGGAACCGACGGCAAGATCACCATCACGTTCAACGACAACTTCGCGACCGGTGAAGCGTTCTCGGGCAATATCACCTTCCAAGGCACGGCCGAAAAGCAGGGGAGCGGAGACAGCAGCGACATCGATTTCGGTGGTGATACCGGCAAGGTCACCATCGAGAAGAGGGATGATCAGAACGACCTGACCGTCACCAAAACCGCAAGCCATTCCAGGCAGGACGGCGACAAGGTGGTGATCTCCTATACGGTCACCGCATCCACCGTGAACGGTACCGGCTCCGGTCCGGTCACGCTGAAGGACCAGCTGAAGAACGTCACCGGCGGTGGCGCGGCGACATATGACAAGGACACCATCAAGGTCGTCAAGGTCTCGGCGGATGGCACTGTATCCGATGTAAATATCAGTGGCAAGGTCAGCGACACGAACGATGCGTCGAACAACAAGCTCCCCGGATTCACTGTCGATAATTTGCCAGAGCTCGGTGCGGGTGAGAAGTACATCCTCACATACGATGTCGTGCTTGACGGAACCGCTGGTGATGGTTCAGGTCAGGTGGATAACGCTGCCGAAGCGGACGGTGGAAACAGTCACGGGAACACGTGGCATACCGAAACCATCGAGTCACGGATTCAGAAAAACGGTTGGTACGATTCCACAAAGGACCTGATCACGTGGACCATCATCGTCAACAACTCCGGATGCACCACGAGCGGTAACACCATCACCTGCTCCGATCTCGGCGGCGAGAAGGTTACCGACGCATTGCAGACCGACGGCGTCGACATCCAAGGCGATGTCGTCATCACCGGCAGCGACGGGTCGAAGCGCACAGTTTCGGCGCAGGAGTTCATGAGCAACGGCTATACGTTCCCTGAGGGCTCGACCGCGAAGACGTATACCATCGCCTATCAGACCAATGTCCCGCAAAGCGAAGCTGGGCATAAGGCCCAGGTCGAGAACCAGGCCACTATCAATAAGCCCGGCGAGGGGGACGGCAAAACGTCCACCGGCACGGTCGATGTCACGAAGCGCGATTGGGGCGTCACCAAGTCGAACGACGGCAGCGAAACGGACCGTGCGGATGGCAAGACCGATACCCGCTGGAATGCCAACGTGACGATTCCGGCCAGTTGGAAAACCCTCACCTTCACCGATACGATCACCAACGCGGTCGATAAGGCCACGGGCACGGATCAGGGCGAAGGCACCCATTACGCCATCGCGGCGGAAGTGCAACGGGCCATCGAGCAGAACCTGCGAATGACGTTGTCGGACGGTTCATCACTGGACTATGCCGCGATGAACAAGCAGTTCAATATCTCCGTTACGTACGCCGATAAGGATGGCAATACTGTTGAGGCGACCGACGGCACGACGCAGGTGAAGAGCTTCTCCATCACCGTGACGCCGAAGTACACCGATAAGGACGGCAACGCGATCGTCGCCAACGCTGATGGCGAGACGGTCGCGGCGTCGGGATTGTCGCTGAGCTACGCCACGGTCATCGACTATTCAGGTATCGCCACAGATAGTACTTGGACGTTCAAGAACACGGCTCAGGTCGGTGGCCATCACGCCGATGCCACGCACGACCACACCAAGGACAAGCCGCTTGAGAAGATGGTTGGTACGGTGGACGGCAACGGCAAGGTGTCGTACGTTGACCACTCCGGGAACACCAAGGTCGATTACGACAAGACCAATGGCATCCTGTACTACCAGTTGCTTGTTCGTACGGACAAGACCACCAAGGGTAACATCACCGTGACCGACACGTTGCCGAAGGGCGCGACGCTGGTGACGGAAGGCGCTCATGCGCCGACAGCGGCGTTCTACGAAAATGATTACTACGTGTACCCCTTTGTAGGCGATTACACCATCGCTGAGCATTTCAATGCGACGGCAGGCACCACTTCCGACGACGGCACTACCCCGGTGACGTTCACCATCGACGATGGCTACAACAAGGACGGTAAGGCGCACGTCATCGCCATTCGCTACGCCGTTTCCATCAAGGATGATTCCTTCTGGAACGACCTGAGCCATACGACGAACAGCTATACCAACAAGGCGGAGTGGGGGGTGTTCCTATGTTTTTGTCAACTTTGTAGGGGTTGATGCGCCGGGGTTCTGGTGGGGTGTTTTCGGGCGTGCTTCGCCCCGCTGGCGGTGTCCGGCGTGTTCGTCGTGGCGTTCAGGCTGCGAGGGCGGGGTCTTGGTGGAGGGTTCCGTTTTTGAGCATGCTGTAGATGACGTCGCGGCGTCGTCGGGCGAGGCGGGTGACGGCGGCGTTGCGGAGCATGAGAGCGGGTATGCGTTCGCACCGAAGCTGCGCATGAGCGTCGGCCGGCACGATATGCGCGATCTGCTGATCGCCCAGCAGGTCCGCCGCATCGACGAGCTGGAACACGAGGTGGACCGGCTGCGCCGCGAGTATGCCGGCAGGGTGGCCGGATGCGACTCCATCAACGGGGGCGCGGTGTACGGGGGCGAAACCGGCGTCGAGGCCGTCGCCTGATCCGGTCGGAGGGCCGGTGGGCCGCCGGTCCGTGGGCAAGCCGATCATCTCTGGCGTTGCCATGCCAGCCTGCTGAATAATGGTGCAGCGGCATCGCGACACGCCAATTGTTGTATCTACAACTGTTGTATATGATACACATTAGAGTGCTTTTCGGGGGTGCGTGATGCGCCGACCGCGCGCATCGTGCCGCCCATGAAAGGAGAGGTGATGGAGCACCGGACCCTCAGCCTTGACATGCAGTCGCTGAGCAAGGCGATCAACCGATATCTGGGCGAAACCATGCCGGAGTCCGCGCGCATCGCGACCGGCGGCAACGCGCATATCATCGTGTTCCTGGCCCGCAACCGGGGCAGGGAAATCTACCAGCACACCATCGAGGAAAAATTCGTCATCACCCGGTCGACCGCGTCCCGCGTGCTGGCCCTGATGGAGAAAAAGGGGCTGATCTCGCGCGAGCCGGTCGCCCACGACGCCCGATGCAAGCGGATCGTGCTCACCGACAAGGCCGACGCCATCGTCAATGACCTCAAGGCCAACGGCGACTACATGGAACGGCGCCTTGTCGAGGGCTTTTCCGCCGAGGAACAGTCCACGATGTGGGAGTACATCCAGCGCATGCGAGAGAACCTCGAGCGCGCGCAGAACGAATTCGAAGCGGAACATCCCCTCAGCCGGCTGCGCCGGCAGTTCCCCCCGGACGATGGGGTTCCGCGCCACCTGACGACAGACGACACGAAGGAGGAGAACAAGTGAGCAATACCGAAGAGGCAATTGCGCAGTCGCGCAAAGCCGTCGAGCCGGATAAGCCCAAGCATGTCATTCGCACGCTGGGCCAGTCGATCCGCGAATACAAGAAAGCCAGCATCCTGGCGCCGTTGCTCGTGGCGGTCGAAGGCATCCTGGAAATCCTGATCCCGACCATCATGGCCTCGCTGATCGATGAAGGCATCACTGGCGGCAGCATGCCGGCCACCATCAAATTCGGCGTGATCCTGTTGCTTTGCGCGGTGGTCTCGCTGGGTGCCGGCTTCCTGTCCGGAAAATTCGCGGCCATCGCCGGCGCCGGCTTCGCCAAGAACCTGCGCCAGGACCAGTTCAAGAAGGTGCAGGGCTTCAGCTTCACCAACATCGACCGGTTCTCCACCGGCTCGATCGTGACCCGCCTGACCACCGACGTGACGAACCTGCAGAACGCCTACATGATGATGATCCGCATGGGCGTGCGCGCCCCGATCATGGTGATCGTGGCCTGGATCTTCGCGTTCCGCATCTCCCCGTCGATCTCCCTGGTGTTCCTGGCCTGCATCCCGATCCTCGCGATCGGCCTGTGCGGGCTGGCCGTGCTCGTGCACCCCGTGTTCGAGCGCGTGTTCCACACCTATGACGCGCTGAACAACGTGGTCGACGAGAACCTGCAGGGCATCCGCGTGGTCAAGTCCTACAACCGCGAGTCCTTCGAGGTCTCCAAGTTCGGCCGCATCTCCGAGCGCATCTTCAAGGACTTCACCAAGGCCGAGCGCATCATGAGCTTCAACAGCCCGCTGATGATGGTCTGCGTCTACGCCTCGATGATCCTCATCGCCTGGATGGGCGCGCAGCAGATCGTCGCCTCCGGCAACAACCCGGCCGTGGGCCTGACCACCGGCGATCTGACCGCGCTGGTCACCTATGCCATGCAGATCCTCATGGCCATGATGATGCTGTCCATGATCTTCGTCATGGCCATCATCTCCCAGGCCTCCGCCGAGCGCATCTGCCAGGTGCTGCAGGAGGAAAGCACCGTGACGGACCCGGCCGATCCGGTGACCGGCATGGCCGATGGCTCCATCGAGTTCGACCACGTCACCTTCCGTTACTCCGACAGCTCCGAAAAGCCCGTGCTCGACGACATCAACCTCACGATCCGCTCCGGCATGACCGTCGGCATCGTCGGCGGCACCGGTTCGGCCAAGTCGAGCCTGGTGCAGCTCGTGCCGCGACTGTACGACGTGAGCTCCGGTTCGCTCAAGGTCGGCGGCGTGGATGTGCGCGACTACGACCTCGAGGCGTTGCGCGACCAGGTGGCCATGGTGCTGCAGAAGAACGTGCTGTTCTCTGGAACCATCGCCGAAAACCTGCGCTGGGGCAATCCGAACGCCACCGACGAGGAGATCCGTCACGCCGCGCGGCTCGCGCAGGCCGACGGATTCATCCAGGAATTCCCCGACAAGTACGATACGTACATCGAGCAGGGCGGCATCAACGTCTCCGGCGGTCAGCGCCAGCGCCTGTGCATCGCCCGCGCGCTGCTGAAGAAGCCGAAGATCCTGATCCTCGACGATTCGACCAGCGCCGTCGACACCAGGACCGACAAGCTGATCCGTGCCGCATTCCACAACGAGATCCCGGACACCACGAAGATCATCATCGCCCAGCGCGTGGCCTCCGTGCAGGAATCCGACATGATCCTCGTGATGGACAACGGCCGCATCATGGCCTCTGGCACGCACGACGAGCTGCTCGGCACCTGCGACGAATACCGTTCCATCTACGAATCCCAGACCAAGAACCAGGCGCAGCCGGACGCCATCTCTGGCTCCCTCTCGCAGGGGGAGCTGTCGCCTCAGGCGACTGAGGGGGTTACCGGTGAACCGGTTGCCGCTGAGCCGGCCGAAACCGTGACGGTGACAGTAACTATGCCCACGACCGATACCGATGCGGCCGACACCAAGGAAGGAGAGGCGCGATGAGCAACGACCAGAGCTTCAAGAACCGCAAGCCCGCCATGGGCAAAGCCGAACCTGGCACCATCAAGCGCATCTTCGGCTATATCTTCCAGTACAAGTGGCGCGTCATCGCCATCGTGGCGTGCATCCTGATCGGCGCCGCCGCGCAGGCCGGTTCCGCGCTGTTCCTCCAGTCGCTGATCGACACCTACATCCTGCCGATGGTGGGGGAGTCGAACCCGGACTGGGCGCCGCTGCTGCGCGCGATCACGTTCATGGGCTGCCTGTACGTGGCCGGCATCGTGGCGTCCTGGGCCTGGCAGTGGCTGATCGTCACCGTCGAGCAGGGCACGCTGAAGAAGATCCGCGACGACATGTTCGCCCACCAGCAGAAGCTGCCGATCCGCTATTTCGACAGCCATGAGCACGGCGACATCATGAGCCACTACACGAACGACACCGATACGCTGCGCCAGGCGATCTCGCAGTCGTTCCCGCAGATGTTCTCCTCGATCATCTCCGCGATCGCGGCGCTGCTGTCCATGCTGTGGCTCTCGATCCCGTTCACCGCGTTCGTGATCGTGTTCACCGTCCTGCTCTACTTTATCGTGCGCAAGATCGTGAGCCGCTCCGGCCGCTACTTCGTCAAGCAGCAGGTGTGGATCGGCGACGTGAACGCCTTCGTGGAGGAGTCCGTCAACGGCCAGAAGGTCATCAAGGTCTTCAACCACGAAGACGCCACCCAGAAGACCTTCGACGAGAAGAACGAGGAGCTCTTCGAGGCGTCCGCCGAGGCGAACACCTGGGGCAATGTCACCATGCCGGTCGTCGGCAACATGGGCTACCTGCTGTACATCCTGCTCGCCATCATCGGCGCCGCCGTCTCGCTGGCCGGCGTCAACGACATCGGCCTGACCGGCGTCAAGCCGCTCACCCTCGGCACGCTCGTCTCCCTGCTGACCCTGTCCCGCTCGTTCATCAACCCGATCGGTCAGGTCTCCCAGCAGCTGACCATGGTGATGATGGCGCTCGCCGGCGCCTCGCGTATCTTCAAGCTGATGGATGAGCCGATCGAGTCCGACAACGGCACCGTCACCCTCGTCAACGTCGAACTCGGCGAGGACGGGCGCACGATGAAGGAGGTCGACCGCGAGACCGGCCACTGGGCGTGGAAGCGCGAGGCCGGAGACGACGGCACGCGGTCCCTGAAGGCCGCCGAGAAGCTGCGCGGTTCCGCCCGTGACGTGGCGATGAAGGCCAAGGAGCAGGCGATCACCTCGTCTGACGGGCGCTACACGCTGCTGCGCGGCGACGTGCGCTTCACCAACGTGACCTTCGGCTACAACCCGGACAAGCCGGTGCTGCACGACATCACCTGGTTCGCCAAGCCCGGCCAGAAGATCGCGCTCGTCGGCGCAACCGGCGCCGGCAAGACCACGGTGACCAACCTCATCAACCGCTTCTACGATATCCAGGAAGGGCAGATCCTGTACGACGGCATCTCCGTGGCCGGCATCAAGAAGCCCGACCTGCGCCGCTCGCTGGGCATCGTGCTGCAGGACGTGAACCTGTTCACCGGCACCGTGATGGACAACATCCGGTACGGCCGCCTGAACGCCACCGATGAGGAGTGCATCGAGGCCGCGCGCCTGGTCAATGCGGACGGCTTCATCCGCATGCTGCCCAAGGGCTACGACACGATCCTCGAGGGTGACGGCTCCGGCCTGTCCCAAGGCCAGCGCCAGCTGATCTCCATCGCGCGCGCCGCGGTGGCCGACCCGCCGGCGCTGATCCTCGACGAGGCCACGTCGTCGATCGACACCCGCACCGAGGAGGTCGTGCAGGCCGGCATGGACAACCTGATGAAGGGCCGTACGGTCTTCGTCATCGCCCACCGCCTGTCCACCGTGCGCAACTCCGACGTGATCATGGTGCTCGATCACGGCAACATCATCGAGCGCGGCTCGCACGACGAGCTGATCGCGCAGCGAGGGGAATATTACCAGCTTTACACGGGTGCCGTGGAGCTGGAGTAATCGGAACGGACTGCCCGCGGCAGCCGACTGGGGTGGTCATGGCTCGGTCTTCGGGCTATGACCATCTTTTGGGATCGGGCTCCGTGTCGAAGAATGATCCGACGGGACGCCCCGGGCATGTCCGCCGAGTGCGGGACGGGCCGTCAATGTCACCGTACGGTAAGGTGCGGGGGATAACGTGAATGGGGTGAATGCCCGCAATACGGATGAAAGGTGCTGGTAATGGCACGGGATGACGATCGTACCAAGGGTCGGCCGCTGACCGAGGAGCAACTGCGGATGGTCAGCGATCTGGCGGCGGCGCCGAGCAATGCCGAGGAGTCGAAGATCGAGACCTTCCGCCGGTTGCGCGGGCGCGAGCGCTGGGCGTTCTTCCGGGAGCACTTCCTCGGGTGGAGCCTGCTGGCGGTCGGCATCGTCGCGTTGGTCGTGGCGATCGTCGTGCATATGCTCAATCCCGCGCCGCAGATGCGCCTCGAGATCATGGTGATGGACATGGTCGAGGACTCGCAGAGCATCGACGCCATGTCGGAGGAGTTCGCCAAGGCCGCCGGCGCCGACCCCGACACCATCTATTTCGATTCGACCTACACGTCGTCGAGCTCGTACACGGACGGTTCGGACGCCAAGCTGTCGACCCAGTACTACATGGGCAACCTGACGGCCATCATCGCGCCGAAGGACGCCTTCCAGACCATCGTGTCGCGTGGCATGATCGTGCCGCTCGACGAGGCGCTGGGCAAGGACGAGGCGGCGAAGCTGGCCGATGACGCGCAGGAGTTCGATTCGCCGACGAAGTCCGACGAGGACGATTCGATCACGACCGACGGCGAGCCGTACGCCTATGGGCTGAATCTGTCGCATTCCTCGACGTGGACCGGCCGTTTCGGCACCGATGAGCCCAACGGCGACATGTATCTCGGCTTTGTCCGGGATGCGCATACCACGGATCTGATCGGCGCGCTGATCGACTATCTCGCATTCGAGTAGGGCGGTCCTGCTTCCGTCCTTAGCCCTGGGGCAGAGTAGGCGAGGCATGGACCTTGCTGGCATGTCGCACAAGCTGCTGTATATGACCCCTAAAGGTATGGCTAAGGTATGGCGGAGGCTCTCCGCTGCCTGTGGTTGTGTCTGGCGCCTCTGGGCGTTCAGTATGCTTTCCGCGATGTCGGCAGTGATGGTACGCTACACTGGAAAGTAAAGAAATTTACTGAATGCGACGTATGACCATACTTGCGCCGCGCCGCGCGGTGCGCATGCGTGCCATACGGGCCATATCGAGGGGAGAGCCGATCATGGTCACAATCAGGGAAATAGCGCAGCGCGTGGGATACTCCCAGGCCACGGTATCCAGGCTGCTCAACGGCGACCCGACGCTGTCGGTCAAGGACGATACGCGGCGCAAGATCATCGCGGTGAGCGAGGAACTGGGCTATGCCACCCAGACGCCGCGCATCGCCTTGCCCCGCGCGGTCGCGGTGCTCAGCAACTTCACTCCCGACGAGGACCTTCAGGACGCGTATTTCAACGAATTGCGCGACGTGCTGGAACGCAGCGCGGGCCGGCAGCGCATGGACCTGACCTCGTTTTCGACGATCGGCGAACTGATCGGGCATGCCGCCCATTTCGACGGCTTCATCGCCATCGGCCCGTCGCTGCTGTCTGCCGGCGATCTGCACGCCCTGCACGCCGTATTGCCGTACGGCGTGTTCATCGACGTCAACCCCGCGCCCGATCTGTTCGATTCGGTGCAGCCGGATCTGAGCCAGACCATTCTCGACGCGCTGGACCGGCTGATCGCCTCCGGCAAGCGTCGCATCGGGTACATCGGCGGCACCGGCTACACCATGGGGCTGCACGGCTACCCCGAGGACAGCCGGCTGATCGCCTTCCGCAACTGGAGCGAGCGGCTTGGCGTGGAGACCGATGGGCTGATCTACGCGGGCGGCGCGTTCACCGTCGACAACGGCCGCAGGCTCGGCGAGCTGGCCATCCGCGATCATGCCGGCGCGCTGCCGGACGCATTCGTCATCGCCGCCGACTCGATCGCGGTCGGCGCGCTGCAGGCGTTCAATGCGGCCGGCGTGCTGATCCCGCGAGACACGAGCGTGGTGAGCATCAACGACCAGTCGATCGCGCGATACACCTCGCCGCCGCTGACCACCTATGCGATCGACCAGAACGAGCTGGCCGACACCGCCATCACCATGCTGGCCGAGGCGATCGCGCGCCGCCGCGCCGTGCGGCACCACACCTTCATCTCCACGCCGCTGGTAGTGCGCGGCAGCTTCGTGCCCGCACACTGAGCCGGCCAGCAGGCACGGGGCCGGGGGACGCACGGGATGCGGCCCCCGGCGGATTAATCAGATCAGTTCGAGCGTCACGTCGAGCGTGTACGGGCGGTCCGCGGGCAGCTGATAGGCCTCATGCACGGGCGCGCCCCACGAATCGTCGCCGCCGGCGCCCATCTGGGCGGCGAGCAGACGCAGGAACGTATGCCGCACGGCGGGCAGCTCGTCGGCGTGCGTCGCCTCTTCGAGCATGAGCGAGCTGCAGGGCAGCAGGCTCGCCGCGAAGGGCTCGTCGCCGGCCTGGCTCACGCGCATGCCGTGGCCGTCGCCGTCGGTCACCTCGGCCCAGCGCACGCCCTCATGGTTGCCGGTCTCCTGCGGCACCAGGTATGCGGCGCAATCCTCGGACGCGGTCCGCTCGAAGACACCGAGCCTGGCGCCATGCAGGCGGTCGCGGTACGTCTCCTCGGGGCCGAGACCATAGAACCGCAGATTCGCGTACTGCTCGGGCAGCATCCATTCCAAGCCGAACGCCGGCAGCGTCGGCGCCTGCGCCCCGCCCGGATAGTTCACTGTCAGGCGGATGCGCCCGCTGGAGGCATCCACCGCGTAGCGGACGGTCACTGCAGTGCGGTTCGGCTCGGCCAGCGCGTAGGTGTACTCGGCGGTCACGCCGGCGTCGGTGCGTTCGATGCGCGTGCCGGTGACGCTCGCGTAGCGGCCGGCCCCGAACCATTGCGCGCGGTCGAAGCCGCTCGCGTTGCCGCGGTCGTTGTCGGTCAGCGGGCGGAAGCAGGTGATCGAGGGGCGCCGGATCACCATCTCGCGGCCGTCCCGCACAAAGGAGATGATGCCGCCGTGCGCCCGCGACAGCAGGATTTCGCTGTCCGGGGTCCTGACGCCGATGTTCCAGCGGCCCATCGTCACCGAGCCGGAACCCGACGGGGACGCGGCGCCGGCATCGGATTCGCCGGAATCCGCGCGCGCGGCCGGATCCGGCGCGGCGGCCACGCCGTCGACGCGCTCCGTGAACTGGCCGAAGGTGATCTCGTATCCGGCCGGAGCCCACGGCGTCGACTCGGCGAGCCGCTGGCTGACCTCGTACGTGACCTCGACGATCGTGCCGTCCGCGCCGAGCCCGCGTGCGCCGGCCGCAAGGGCTGCGGCATCCGGGAACATGATCGGGAACTCGCGCGTCTCGCCGGCGGCCACCGCGAACCGGCAGTCGGCCTGCCAGCGCG
>OAXB01000414.1_pt1 | contig 11880 bp, 8 predicted proteins | sample 1501541 | NCBI WGS metagenome assembly OAXB01 (sample SAMEA2580302, study PRJEB22360) | human gut metagenome | biome: human gut; feature: human-associated habitat; material: faeces | place: Denmark | collected 2008/2010
GCAGGAGCGTCCGGGGGGCCCCGGGGGTGGGGGGGGCCCCGCCGGCAGGGCCGGCCTGCCCAGCGGACAGATCGTCCGCGTTGGGCAGGTCGTTCAGGTAATCATCCTTGTTGAAGTCGGACATGATTACTTGTTGTCCTTGTCGTCATCGTCCACGACCTCGGCGTCCACCACGTCGTCGTCGCCACCGTTGGAGGCGGTCCCCGACGCACCGGCGCCAGCGGCACCCGCGGCACCGGCCGCTTCAGCCGCGCCCTGCTGGGCGTACAGCGCCTCGCCGATCTTCTGCGCGGAGGTCATCAGCTCGCTCTGCGCGGTCTTGATCGCCTCGATATCCTCGCCCTTCAGGGCCTCCTTCAGAGCGTTCACCTTGTCGGTGACCTCCTTGGCGACCTCGTCGGAGACCTTGTCCTTGTTGTCGTTGACCAGCTTCTCGGTCTGGTAGGCGAACGCCTCGGCCTGGTTGCGGGTCTCCGCGTCCTCCTTGCGCTTCTTGTCCTCGGCCTCGTGGGCTTCGGCCTCCTTGACCATGCGGTCGATCTCGTCCTTCGGCAGGCCCGAGCCGCCGGTGATCGTCATCGACTGCTCCTTGCCGGTGCCCTTGTCCTTGGCGGACACGTGCACGATGCCGTTGGCGTCGATGTCGAAGGTGACCTCGATCTGCGGGACGCCACGCGGAGCCGGCGCGATGCCGGTCAGCTCGAAGGTGCCCAGCGGCTTGTTGTCGCGGGCGAACTCGCGCTCGCCCTGATAGACCTGGATCAGCACGGACGGCTGGTTGTCCTCGGCGGTCGAGAAGACCTCGGAACGCTTGGTCGGAATCGCGGTGTTGCGGTCGATGAGCTTGGTCATGATGCCGCCCTTGGTCTCGATGCCCAGAGACAGCGGGGTCACGTCGATCAGCAGGACGTCCTTGCGGTCGCCCTTGATGACGCCGGACTGCACGGCGGCGCCGACGGCCACGACCTCGTCCGGGTTCACGGACTGGTTGGCTTCCTTACCGCCGGTCAGCTCCTTGACGAGCTCCTTGACGGCGGGCATACGGGTCGAGCCACCGACGAGCACGACGTGGTCGATGTCGCTCACGGAGATGCCGGCATCGCGCAGCACGTTGTTGAACGGCGTGCGGCAGCGGCCCAGCAGATCCGAGGTCATCTCCTCGAAGTGCGCACGGGTCAGGGTCTCGTCGAGGTGCACCGGGGTGCCGTCGGGGGTCATGGCCAGGTACTGCATGTTGATGGAGGTCGAGGTGGACGAGGACAGTTCCTTCTTCGCCTGCTCGGCGGCTTCCTTCAGACGCTGCAGCGCGATCTTGTCCTTGGACAGGTCGACGCCGTACTTGTTCTTGACTTCGCCGACGAGCCAGTCGATGACCTTCTGATCCCAGTCGTCGCCACCGAGGTGGTTGTCGCCGTTGGTGGCCTGCACCTGGATGGTGGAGAAGCCGTCATCGTCCTTGCCGATCTCCAGCAGCGACACATCGAAGGTGCCGCCACCCAGATCGAAGACCAGGATGCGCTCGTCTTCCTTGCCCTTCTCGAGGCCGTACGCCAGAGCGGCGGCGGTCGGCTCGTTGATGATGCGCAGGACGTTCAGACCGGCGATCTTGCCGGCGTCCTTGGTCGCCTGACGCTGGGCGTCGTTGAAGTACGCCGGGCAGGTGATGACCGCGTCGGTCACCGGCTCGCCGAGGTACGCCTCGGCGTCCCTCTTCAGCTTCATGAGGACCTGCGCGGAGATCTCCTGCGGGGTCCACTTCTTGCCGTCGATCTCGACGGTCCAGTCAGTGCCCATGTGGCGCTTGACGGAGCTGATCGTGCGATCGACGTTCGTCACGGCCTGACGCTTCGCGACCTCGCCGACCAGGATCTCGCCGGACTTGCTGAACGCCACCACCGACGGGGTGGTGCGCATGCCTTCGGCGTTGACGATGACGGTGGGCTCGCCGCCTTCCAGCGTTGCGATGCAGGAATTGGTGGTTCCCAGATCAATACCAACTGCACGTGCCATAATGTGTGCTCCTTACCTGAAGTATTCGTTTACGTTGCTCGCTCAAGTCTCGGAACACCCGGACATGCCGCCCGGATTCCTCGTCTCGAGGTTGCCCTCGTTTTGTCTTCCAAAACTTGAGCCTACACCACTCAACTTTCGAATGCAAACTTTTATTCCCGAATATTCAAGTTTTTTCGGAACATCCGGACGCGCTGCCGCCATCCGCACGCAACCGGCCACATCGTCCCCATCGCGTCACTTCGAAGCGAATGCCGGATTCGCCTCCCTCGTCACGTCGCCGAACGCCGACGAAACGACCGCGGCCGCATTCTCCACGCCGTACGGCACATCGACATGGGCGATGTACCCCTTGCCGCTCGGCCCATACCCGTCCGCATCGTCGCGCAACCGCGCGACCTCCCCCATCAACAGGCTCACGTACCGCGCGACCGGCCACATGCCTTCCGGCTCGGACTCATAGGCGAGGCGCCCGTCGCGGACGACGACCCGCACATGGTAGGTCGCATAGTTCACGGCGGCCACATCGGGTGCGAACCTGCGCAGACCGGCGGCCATACGCCGCTGCATCGTGGCGTCCTGCGAAAGGATCACCGAACGGCAGCCGGGGTCACGCTCGCGCAGCAATTCCAGCATATTGGTGATGTTGTTGCCGCAATTCGTCGACGCCGTCTCCAGCCAGTCGACACCGAGACCATGGCGCTCCCGCAGCACCGCCTCGAATATGCGGGCTTCCGGCTCACCCTCGACCGCAATCCCCGGATAACGGCCGCGAACGATGTCACGCAGCGTCTGCGTGGTATGGCCCGCCCCGCCGACGATGACATAATGCCTAGCGGCGCCATTGCGGATCGCATCGGCCAATACGTCCACGCCGTGCAGAATGCTGCCGCCGAACAGCACCATCACGTCGGCGCGCCCGTCCCCGATCGCACCGGACAGCGCGCGCCGCGTCAGCCGAGGCACGTCGCGAGGACCGCAGAATGCGCCGAGCGCATTGATCGCGTCAGCGACCCGGCCAAGACCTTCGGCACCGGGAACGGTGACACCCGAACCCCTCTCATCTCGCTGTGCAACGCTCATCATGAGACCTCCTTCAGCCTGCCCGACGACCCCCGAAAGCAACGAGTCCTTCCCATACGCCCATAGGCGGTCTCGTCCCCCGAAGAACGAGACCGCCTATGGGCGTGCGGAACCGTCACCCTCGCGACAACGGGAAAACGCATGTCCCGCAATTGCGGCGCCCGGCACCCGGACTAATCCTCGTGCGGATCGACGTCGAACTTCATCAGCAGCGTCATAACGAACGCTACCACGAAACCGATCACGCAGCTGGCGACATACATGACGATTCCCGGGCCGAAGAACACCGGCATCGTCACCAGCGAGGGAATCGCGAACGCCGACGCCTGCGCCCCGGACAATCCCGCGACCGCGCCGCCGACGCCACCCGCGACGCACACGGCGGCCATGGGCAGCTTGCGGGGCAGGTTCACACCGAACAGCGCCGGCTCGGTAATGCCGAACAACGCGGAAATCACGGATGACGCACAGGTCGACCGGAATTCCCTGTTCTTCGATTTGATCATCACGGCCAGCGCGGCGCCGCCTTGGGCGAAGATGGAGGGGCCGAACAACGCAAGCACCGAATCCTTGCCGATCGCGGCTATATTGTTCACCGAGATCAGCATGATCCCCCAGTGGAATCCGAAGATCACGAGCAACTGGAACGCGGCGCCCAGCAGCAGTCCAGCCACGATCGGAGACAACGAATACGCATACTCGTACCCCGACGCCAGCCCGTTGCTGATGACCGTGCCAAGCGGACCGAACACCGACAACGTCACGACGCCCACGACGATAATCGACACGAACGGCGTCAGGAACCCGCGAAGCACGTCAGGAAACACCTTGTCGCAGAGCTTCCCGACGACGCTGAGCAGCCCGACCGCCATAAGAATCGGGATGACGTTGGAGTGATAGATCGCGCCCGTCAACGGCACGCCGAAGAACGACACCGATTCGCCCTTTTCCAGCACCGCATTGAGGCTGGGGTACAGCAGGATACCCGATATCACGACGGCACAGAACGGATCGGCACCGAACTTCTTCGCGGACGTATAGGCGATCAGCATCGGCAGGAAATAAAAGACGCTGTCGCCCATGGCGGTCAGCACCATATGCGTGCCGGAACCGGCTTCGACCACCGACGTGGCGGTGAGAATCGCCAGAATTCCCTTAAGGATTCCGGCTGCGGTCAATAGGTTGATAATGGGAATGAAAATTTCGCTGACACCGTCGACGAGGACGGCGATGACCGACTTGCGGCCAGTCGTCTGAGATGAAGTCATGGCAGATCCTTAACTTTGTTGTGCTCCACTAACGGATTCGATGGCAATGCAGAGGATGACAGGGGCAGTCCGGCGACCGCCCCGCCGGGGCGCCGGGCGGGCCATAGAGCCCACCCGACTGTCAGGCATCAGTCCAGAGGCCTGCCGAGGCCCCACTGCTCGACGAATTCGATGAGCTCGCCGAACGCGGCGCTACGAGCATTACGTACATAGAACCCGGAGTTGGCCGTTCCCAGACGCAGCGACTGCTCCAGATCGAGTCCGGTCAGGCGCCCCGTGATGAATCCCGCGTTGAAGTTGTCGCCCGCGCCGGTGGTCAGCTTCGGAGCCGGGCAATACGGTCCCTCGACCGAGAAGATTCCCTCCGGCCCGCTGGCGACCGCCCCCTTTACCGGATGGACCACGATGGTCGACACGGCGATCCGCTCCTTGAGATACGTCACGAGCTGCGTCACATCGGGGAAATCCTCCGCCTTCGCGCCGAAGCGTTCGGCGACGCCATAAGCCTCCTTCTCGTTGAGACCAAGCGTCACCTCGAACTTCTCCTCGTAGCGCTCGATGACGTGCAGCGCGTCGAGCAGATCATGGTCGGTGCGCTTGGCGGGATCCGCAAGATCGAAGAACATCATGCGGCGTTTGTCGTTTTTCAGCAGCGGGAACACCTCATTGGCGATGCCCTCCCATATCGTGCCGACCCGGATCACCAACGTCCAGTTCGCGAATGCGATGACGTCGCTCTCATCGATGATCTTCGCCAATTCCTCAACGGATACGTAGCTGAGCAGGTTCTCCCAGTTGACGTCCTTCAGCGGCTCCAGCTGAGAGCTGATCACCTTGCCGTCGAGGAATTCGACCGCATCCGACGTGGCCGGATCGCTGATCGAGATGACGCGCGCGGCGCGAGCCGCAAAATCAGCGAAGACCGGATCGATGCCATGCTTGCCCAGCGCGCCGATATAGGTCATATTCGCGCCGAGCGTCGTCAGGGAATTGGCCAGGATGGTCGCTACGCCGCCCAGCTTGGTGACGATGGGAACCATTTCGATGTTCATGCTCAGCCCCGCGGCATCGATGAATTTCTGCCCATAGTCGGGCAGCGTGCGCACCCGATCATAGGAGTCCGGCCCGGTACGCTTGTCGACCACATGCATGATGCGATCCCGGAATCCGTCATATCCGACGAGAATACGCCGATCGCTGATATCGGTCTGCCTGAGCTTGCCGGCGATGGCAAGCAAAGATACGTTGGTCATGGTTATTCCTTTCCATATGCAACCGCAACGTTGCGTCGGTGATGTTGAGTGATGATTGCAATATTGAGTTATGGTGAAAAGTCATGCGTCGCAACGGAACGCACCGCACGCGTCGCTTCGCTGCGATCGTTGGGGCGCGTCCGTCGCACCGCGCTCGGATACGCCCCCAGGAGGACCGTCGGCGGCCCGCAGACGCCCCAGACAGACCATCGGCGGGCACAGCCGCACGAGAGGAACCTAATCGAGATCGGCGCCAGCGCTGGCGATCACCTTGCGGTACCAGTGGAAACTGTCCTTGCGGATGCGCCGCAGCGAACCGTTGCCTTCGTCATCCCGATCCACGTAGACGAAGCCGTAGCGCTTGCTCATCTGCCCGGTGCTTTCCGAAATCAGATCGATGCAGCTCCAGGTCATGTATCCCCGCAGGTCGACCCCGTCCTCCATTGCATTGCGCATCTGCTCGATATGCCGTCTCAGATAGTCGATGCGATAGCGGTCATGCACGCCGCCGTCCGCCTCCACCACATCGCGCGCGCCCAGGCCGTTTTCGACGATATACATCGGCAGATTGTATCGATCCCAGATCTCGTTCAGGGCGATGCGCAACCCCACCGGGTCGATCAGCCAGCCCCATTCGCTTGGTTCCAGATACGGATTGGGGACGCCATTGACGTTGTTGCCTTCCGCGGTCCCGCTTCCCCCGGCCTCAACGCATACGCTGGAGTAATATGACAGACTCACGAAATCGACGGTGCCCTCCGCGAGGATGCAAGCATCCTGTTCCATGATGTCGACAGCTATGCCCTGGTTGGCAAAATACCGTCGCGCATATGAGGGATACGCACCGCGGACCTGGACATCCGGGCAGAACCAGCAATCCATCTGCTGCGCCTTGAGGTTGGCAAGCACATCCTCCGGGCGGCAGGTCAGCGGATAGCTGGACGGGGCCGCGAGCATGCACCCGACCTGATTGTCCGGATCGATCTCATGCGCCAGCGTCACCGCCTTCGCGCCGGCCACGAACATGTGGTGCAGCGCCTGATACCGCCGCGACAGCACGGCGGCGGTATCCCGGTCACGCGACGGCGGGAACGGGCCGTCCTGCTCGGGCAGAATGCCAGCGCCGACAAGTTCGCCGAACGGCGTATTGGTCAGGTTGATCTCCACGAACGGCAGCCAGATGCGTACCAGCCCCTTGAATTCGCTGAATATCGTGCGGCAGAACCGCAGGTACAGGTCAATCGTGTCACGATTGGCCCACCCGCCGTATTCCCGGCATATGTTCATCGGCGGCTCGTATTGGGTGATCGTGACCAACGGTTCGATGCCGTGCGCCACGCATTCCCCAATGACGTCACGATAGAACGACAACCCTTCGGCATTGGGCTCGGCGTCATCGCCATGAGGATAGATGCGGCTCCAGCTTATGGAGAACCGATAGACCGAGAACCCCATCTCCGCCAGCAGCGCGATATCCTCGCGCCAGCGATGATAATGGTCCGACGCAACATGACTGGGGTAATACCGTTGCGGATCTATCGTCCCGGTGAAAACGCGCTTGACCCCGCGAGCGCCGGCGGTGAGATGGTCAGTGGCCGCCGGACCGCGCCCGCCTTCATCCCACCCCCCTTCGAACTGATCGGCAGACGTGCTGCCACCCCAGAGAAAATCCGGAGGAAAAACCTTTGTTTCACACCGCATGGCGACTCCTCTTTGTCTGCGATTGCGGTCAGGCTGCCCACCAACCCATCGCGGAATCCATCATGGAATCCACAACGGCCAGACAGCCGACCCACCCAACTATTAATATGATATGTTTCATACATTTCATACTGTACGGCACACTGTACCACCCCGGCGACAGAGCGTCAACACCCGTTCTTTTCGCCCCCCGATCAACGTCCGTCTGACGATCTGGGAAAAATCGACGCCGTCGCCCATTCCACGCACGCAACGACGCCCACCAGAGCACCGCGGCCGAACCGATGGCCGCACTCACCCGAATCGACCGGAGCGGCACCCGCGCGCCAATCATGCCAAGCCGCCGTCGCCGGCGTTTCCATCCCCCAAAAATCACGCACCCCGCAGCTCGCGGGCTCGGCGTGTCGCACCTCTTTTTGCCGCAATACGGCCGGTTTCGACCCACGCCGCCAACGGTTCCCGACAGTTCGGATTGACATTTTATTGGGTTGATATATACTAAATGTATCATACAAATAAAACAAATAAATTCCTGAAAGGAAGACCATCATGAAGCCCACCAAACCCGCAGCGGAAATGACCCAGCGCGAACTCGCCGCCTACATCGACTATTCGGTGCTCAAGCCGGAATTCACCGAGCAGCAGATCATCGATCTGACCAAGGACGGCGTCGAACTCGGCTGTGCCACCATCTGCATCAACCCGGGATACATGGAGCTGTGTGAGCCGTACGTCAAGGGCAGCGACACCATGCTGTGCCCGGTCACCGATTTCCCGTTCGGCACCAGCTCCACCGCCTCCAAGGTCGCCCAGATTGAAGAGGTCGCCAAATACGACACCGTCAAGGAAGTCGACATCGTGGCCAACTTCGGCTGGATCCGCGGCGGCCAGTGGGACAAGGTGACCGCTGATCTCGAGGCCTGCGCCAAGGCGGCCCACAAGTACGGCCGCGAAATCAAGGCCATCCTGGAGACCGACGCCCTGAATGAGGATCAGATCCGCAAGGGCTGCGAGTGCATCATCGAGGCCGGCATCGATTTCGCCAAGACCAGCACCGGCTTCCTGACCGGCTTTGAGGCCCACGGCGCCACCCCCGAGGTCATCGCCATCATGATGGACGAGATCAAGGGCCGCGTCAAGGTCAAGGGCTCCGGCTGCATCCGCACCCGCGAGCACTTCCTCCAGCTCATCGACATGGGCATCGACCGCATGGGCGTCGGTTACCGATCCGTCCCGGTCGTGCTCGATCTCAAGCGCTAGACGCTTGACAGGGGCGGCTGCGGGCGACTCGTCCGCCGCAGTCGCCCACCTTCAGCTCCTTCTGCCACACACTTTCATGGACAAGCCGGGACGCGCCGATAGCTACCATTCGCACGACCCGGCTTGTTCCATACCAACATGAACGCTCGTATGCCGCAGCCACGGCATTGAACCACGCATCGTTCGCATGCATCGTTCGCATGCATCGTCCACCCTCACCCGAGTCTCGGGACATCGCGGTCCCGAGGGCAACGTTCCCGCGAACCCCCACCATCAACCGTCGCCATCGATTCAGGGAGGAACCCATGGCACATCGCACCCGCATCATCGCCGCCGCAGCAGCGTCGCTGCTGATAACCGGATCGCTCGCCGGCTGCGGCTCATCCACCGCCGCCAATACGGACAACGGGCAGGTTTACTATCTGAGCAGCAAGTCAGAGAACATTGAGCAGTTTCAAGAATTAGCCGACGCCTTCACCAAAGAGACCGGAATCCCTGTGAGCGTCTCCACCGGCGGCGCAGTCAGCTACGACACCGCATTACCTTCGGAATTGAGCAAATCAAATCCGCCCACCATGTTCAATGTCGTCGGGTATTCGACACTTTTCAAAGTGAAGAAATACCTTGCACCCTTACAGGACACCGAATTATACGGTTTGCTGACCGATGACGGAAAAACCGCCTCGATGCGAGAAGGAGATGACGTATACACGGTGCCCTTTGTCACTGAATACAACGGCATCCTGTATAACAAGAAGATCATCGCCGATTACTGCAGCAAAAGCTATGCCGTCATCGATTCCGCTGAGGACATTACCGACTTTAACACGCTGAAATCCGTAGTCGAAAGCATCCAAGCGCACAAGGACGACCTCGGCCTCGACGGCGCATGGACAACGCCCAACCTTGATTCCTCTGGTTCGTATCGCTTCGGGGATCATATGGCACGCCTTCCGATTTCCGCCGAGCTACGCGACGACAACATCACGTTCAAGCCGGAGATCACCGGTAAGTATCTGCCTCAATTCAAAGAGATGTTCGATTTGCAGGCAAACAATAATCCTGAAGACAAAATGATGTTCAGTTCGTTCCCGCTTGATGATTCGACCTCACAGTTCGCACTTGCCAGAGTTGCTTTCTACAACAATGGCACATGGATCTATTCGCAGCTCAAGGACAATGAGATCGAGAAGGGAGACGTCGGCGTACTGCCATATTGGATCGGTGCTTCCGGCGAAGAAAACTATGGCGCGGTGTCCGTATACGACACGCAATGGGGCCTCAATAAGAATGTAAGCGAGAAGGACCAGCAGGCTTCTCTTAAATTCATGAAATGGATGGTCTCTTCGGATACCGGCAAAGAAATCATGTCCAAAGAGATGGATTACTCCGTTCCATTCACCACTTTCGGCGACGACGACCAACCCACCAATGAGATCGCCATCGGAGCCGAAGCCTATGCCAAGCAAGGCAAGAAGTACATCTACAACGTCGGCCTGCCGAATCAGCAGTTCAAAGACAATATCGTCAATGCACTGACCGAATATGTGCAGGGCACCGGCGACTGGAGCGGCGTCGAATCCGCTTTTGTCGACGGATGGAAAAACGAGTGGATCAACGTAGAGGAAACGCAGGGCACGCTTCCTGACGCACAACCGCTCGAATAACCGGCCATCCGGCAGCGTCTCATTCGCGGGCAAAGGCCACGCCAACCGGCGCATTCGGCCTTTGCCCGCGAGCGTATGCTCCGACCGCCAGCGGCCCGTTCACATTCGGCTGCAAAACACCCCCTGATCCAGCCAATTCCCGGACCCGCCGCACCGCCCCACGGATCGAACGGATCCGCCCAAAAACCATCCAACGGCATCCCTATTATCCAGAAAGGACCATCATGCCTTACCCCGAAATCCCCGCATCCGTCCAACGATTCATGGACCGCATCACCGACCTGTGCGGTACCGAGCACGCCGACTGGGCCCGCGACTTCAACGCCGCTTTCGCCAACACCCTGCTCACCACCGTGCGCAGGCTCGACGACGGCACGACGTATCTGCTCACCGGCGACATCCCCGCGATGTGGCTGCGGGACTCCACCGCGCAGGTGCGCCCATACCTGCCCGTCGCAGCCGAGGACCCGGAACTCGCCGATATGATCGTCGGACTGGTCAAGCGGCAGTTCATGTACATCACCATCGATCCATACGCCAACGCGTTCAACGAGCAGCCGACCGGCACGCATTATCCGGACGATATCACCGAGGAACAGAGCCCGTGGGTGTGGGAGCGCAAATATGAGCTCGATTCGCTGTGCTATCCGGTGCAGCTCGCATGGCTGCTGTACCGCAACACCGGGCGCACCGACCAGTTCGACGGCACGTTTGTCGCCGGCGTCAAGCGCATACTCGAGGTGATCGCCACCGAGCAGGACCATCATCGCCTGTCCCCGTACACCTTCCAACGACTCGGCGCACGCGATATCGACACGCTGGCCGACGGCGGCAAAGGCGGCCCGGTAGCGACCAACGGCATGACCTGGTCGGGATTCCGCCCCGCCGATGACGCCTGCACTTACGGCTATCTCGTACCGGCCAACATGTTCGCGGTCGTCGTTCTCGGCTACATCGAGTGCATCTTCACCCATGTGCTCGACGACCCGGCCATCGTGCGCCGCGCCCGCAAGATCGGCGACGAGATCCGCTGCGCGATCGAAAAGGATGCGATCACGACCAACCGGGACGGCGAGGAGATCTACGCTTACGAGACCGACGGCCTCGGTCATTTCAACGTGATGGACGACGCGAATGTGCCGAGCCTGCTGTCCGCCGCATACCTCGGCTACGCCTCGCCGTACACGCCGCGGTACGCCGCGACCAGGCGCACGATCCTCAGCGACGAAAATCCGTTCTACTATACCGGCGAGTACGCGTCCGGCATCGGTTCGCCGCACACGCCGCAGGGCTACGTATGGCCGATCGCGATGGCGATGGAGGGACTGACCAGCGATGATCAGGACGACAAGCGTCGCATCCTCGACAATCTCGTCGCGATCGACGACGGCACGAACCTGATGCACGAAGGCGTCGACGTCAACGACCCGTCGCAGTACACCCGCCCATGGTTCTCCTGGGCGAACATGATGTTCTGCGAACTCGTGATGGACTATTTCGGCATTCAGGTACGCCGATAGGGGCAATTCACCGCACTGCTTCACCGCCGATTGCATTAAAAAAGCGAGTTGTCGGTGTGCGAGGACCGCCGCGACGACGATATTCAGCCGCAGAACGGCTTGATTCCGTCGTCGCGGC
>OAXB01000417.1_pt1 | contig 11781 bp, 6 predicted proteins | sample 1501541 | NCBI WGS metagenome assembly OAXB01 (sample SAMEA2580302, study PRJEB22360) | human gut metagenome | biome: human gut; feature: human-associated habitat; material: faeces | place: Denmark | collected 2008/2010
GGCTGGCGTCCTCGCCGTGGGGCCGGATGGACAAGGCGGCCTGCTGGCCGCTGTCAGCGAGGTGGGGAAGGAGATCGATAAGGTCACCTCGCCGGGCTATGTCTCCGCCCCCGAGGGCACGCAGGTTAGAGGCGGCCATTTCCTCTACCGCTACAACGGGACGTCCTGGAGCCAGGTGGAGGACTCCTGCTTCTCCGATTATCAGAAAAACTCTTCTGGCCCCGATTATAGCATACCCAGACTCTACAACGAAGCGTTGGTCATCCTCTCGGACGGCACCGTCTGGCAGTACCGGGGTCACTGGGACGGGATGCAGTGGATTGAGAATGATGTGGAGTTCAACTCCTTCTACCGGGTGAGCGACACGGAGATCTACGCCGGGGCGGCCGACGGCCTGTACCAATACAATGGTACAACCTGGAACAAGGTAGAAACCGCAAACATCTCCGGCTCGCTCGAGGTGGCCAGCGGCAACGCCGACGGCAAACTGCTCCTCATGGCAGGGAAAAATAATTATGACCCGTACCTGTGGGATGGCAGCTCCGCAACGAAGCTGTCGCTGGAAGGGCTGCACCTTAATAATGCAAATAGTGCCCAGAGCAGATTCTTCGGGCTGGACCAGGACGGGATCCCCTATGCGCTTGTCAACGGTTCGGGCGAAGGACGGAACTATCTCGCGGTCAACGGTTATGACGGCAGCTACGTCTACAAGTGGGATGGGAAGAAGTGGGTCTATCAGGTTATGGCCGACTTCAACGACCCCAATGAGGATCCCAACGACCTGAGCAAGAAAATCCGCCCTGACGGTGTGACCGCCTTAAGCGGCGTCATAGACGGCGTCAGCGCCATGTACGGCGAAGACGGCGCGGGCGCGATCTACCTCTCGGTGGATGATGCAACCATTACCTTTGACGCCCAGGGCGGCACGTTTAAAGATGACTCGCTGAAAACCATGACCGCCCCCATCCTCAGCGAGGTGGATACGTCCAAGGTGCCCAGTGTTGCCAGGAGCGGCTATAGCTTCGGCGGCTGGTACTATGATGCGGCCTGCACCGAGGGCAAGAAGTGGGACGCCAATACCGCCCGGATGCCGGGGAAAGACATCACGCTCTACGCCAAGTGGACGGAGCGCACTGGCCCCGTGGCCCCCGACGACCCGGAGATGCAGTATCACCGGGAATCCGCCCTGGACAACCTGGAAAAAGCATTTAACAAGTATAAGGAAAGCGACTACAGCGAAGCAAACTGGAAAAAACTGGTGTCCACATATGAGCAGGGCATTGCGGATATCAACGCCGCTCTGCCCGCCGAGGACTTCATCGAAAATAACATCATCGCGGCCCTGAACAAGGCGCTGGCCGCTATGCAGGCCATCCCTGCTGACCACGCCGGACAGATCGAGGTGGCGGTGTCTATGGACGCAAACACCTTGAGTCTGGGCTATCTGATTAAGCCGACCCTGGTCACTGTGGATGACCGTACCCCCGCCAGCGTGGTCATTACCGACCTGCTCAGCGAGAACGGCTACGACTGGGAGAACACCGGAAGCATTACCAACAGCTTCTACCTGGCCGGTGTGAAGCCTGTGGACCAGACCAAGGCCAAAATCCCACAGTACATCTTGGACCATGCCGGCTCCGTCAACATGGGTGACAGCAGCGATAAAACATTGAGCGAGTTTGATTACCACAACATGTCCGGCTGGATGTACAGCGTGGACAACGACTTCCCCGGCGTGGGCGCATCGAGCTGGCAGATGTCGGACGGCGAGGTCATGCGCTGGCAGTTCACCGTCTGGGGATATGGCGCAGACTTGAACGCAGACAATTCCGCCTGGGGCAGTTCCAGCATCGTGGATGTGGGCGACAAGGGCTCCCTTACCTGGGCCGTGGCCGAGCTGCGGAGCGAGTACGACGACGAGGTTCTGGAGGCCAACGAGGTCTATATGGACGCCATGGAGGTTCTGACGGACCCTGAGGCCAGCCAAAGTAAAATTAACAGCGCGAAAACCGCGCTGGCCAAGGAGGACTTTGACAAGCAGCCTGAAAAACCGGACGTTCCAACCGTGGATGTGAAGCCGGAGGCCAATGTGGATAAGGACGGCAACGCCAAGGTGGAGCTTACCGAAAAAGAGATCGAAACGATGATCGAGAATGCAGTGGAAGGCGAGGCGGAGATCATTGCCATCTCTCCCGAGATGGACAGTGAGGCCACCAGCCTGGAGGTCACATTCCCCAAGGGCGCCGTGGATGCTATTTTGGAAGAGACAAAGGCGAGTGTATCCATACAGAGCGATCTGGGTCGGGTGCTTCTGTCCCGAGATGTCCTGACCTCCATTTCCAAAACGACGGAGGGTGGCGCGGTCACCGTGACGGTGGCCGCCGGGAAAGCTGAGAACGCCGGTGGGCTGCTGAAGGGACAGAAGGATGTGACCGAGGAGGCCCTGAAGGACTGCTCTGTGACCGAGGTGACCATCCGCTCCGGCAAGGAGAAGGTAACCGCTTTCGGCGGCAAGTCCATCACCCTCTATCTGCCGGTGGAGAACAAGGCGTTTGAGGTGGGCAAGAGCTATGTCGTCTATCAGATCAGCGACGACGGTTCTGTGGAACAATTGGTGGGCAAGTGTGTCAAGACTGGCGGAAAGCGCTTTCTTGAGGTGACCACCACCCACTTGAGCACCTTCGTGGCGCTGCCTGTCGAGGTGGTGGATATGCCCTTTACGGATGTGAAGGAGGAGGACTGGTTCTACGGCGCGGTGGTGTATGCCTACCAGAACAGTATCCTGACCGGAACGGGTGAAACCACCTTCTCTCCCAACGGCCCCATGACCCGCTCGATGCTGGTTACGGCGCTGTGGCGGCTGGAGGGCGAGCCTGAGGCGTCTGGCGCATCCGGCTTCCCGGATGTGAAGCCGGATGCGTGGTACGCCGAGGCTGTGGATTGGGCCAGCCAGACTGGTATCGTCAGCGGCACAGGTGCGGGCTTTGACCCGGAGGGCAGCGTGACCCGTGAGCAGATTGCCTCCATCCTGTACCGCTATGCAAAGCTCAAAGGCTGGGATGTGAGCAAAACGGCCAGTCTACAAGATTTTGCCGACGGTGCGGATACCTCCGCTTGGGCAACCCGGGCTATGGAGTGGGCCTATGCGGAGAAGCTGATTACCGGAAAGGATGGAAATCGTCTGGACCCGCAGGGCCAGGCCACCCGCGCTGAGGTTGCCGCCATTCTGATGCGGCTTCTGGAGAGCAAGGCGGAGAAGGCCTGAGACTCTGGAAGAACCATAAAGGCCCCGTTTGGCTCCGGTCTGCAAAACCAGGCCGGGCTGTATGGGGGCTCCCCCGGTAAGGATAGAGGGAGCCCCTCCTTACTCGAGCAGGAGCCCGGCAGACCGAATTCGACCTGCCGGGCGGCCCTGCCCACAATCAAACAGAAAACACAGTTGGGTGAAACTCCGGGAAACCGGTACGGGCCTGCCCCCGCCGTCCAGTCGGCAAGACCTGATTGTGGAAAAATGGGTGGGATGTACCGATACAAGGCACGTTCACCCAATGGGAGAGCGTGCCTTTACTTGTTGAGGTGAGCGGTATAATGCTCAAAGAGCAAAAGCTGACGGAAAAAGAGCTGCTGGGATACCGCCAGTGGCTCTCAGAGCTGGACGAGGAAAGCCGGGGAGAGCAGGGAACTTCCAGACAGGCGATGGATCCGGACCTGTGGAGAATTTTTGACCCCAAAGGGAATATTGGCCGGCAGATTTATGAGAGCTATACGGATGAGGCGCTTTTGGAGGCTGTGGTGGTGACAATGGACCATCCGGGGCATAAGCCTCGGACATATCAGCTCAGCCCCATTCGCCAGGTTTATTTGAAGCAGCGGTTTGGAAACATCAATAAAGCCTGCTGGGCGGCCAGAGGATTTCGGAAGAGGCTGGAAGAGCAAAAGCGGTGGCCGCCAGACTGGCCGGAGCGGGTATCCGCTGACGGATTCAGGGCGTATTGTGAACGGATTGGTTCTCCCCTGACGGAGCGGGAGGCAGAACTGGCGGAACATATGTGCAGATCTGTCAGAGAGAGCTGGCGCCCACCGGAGGAAGAAGAAATCCCGCCGGAGCTCAAGATGCTGTTTCAAAAAAAGCGATGCAGCAATAAAAAGGCCATGGAGCTGATGGGCATACCCGTCCTTAGCAAGCTGGCCATGAAGCATTTGTGGAGCTATTGGCTCAGCGCCTGGAGGGAACCTGCAGGGCCTTCCGAAAGAAAAACAGAAGGAGACGCGGTCATATGAAGAAATGGAAACAGCGCGGATTCGCATTTGTGCTTGCCCTGTCCCTGACCACGGGTATGTTGACGGGAGCACAGGCGGCCGTATCCAAAGAGACCTTGAACGATGCGGTGCAGGATACCGCAGAATATATGTACCGCACCGTACAGGATCCGCAGGTAGGGTCTATCGGCGGTGAATGGGCTGTGCTGGGGCTGGCCCGGAGCGGGTACGATGTACCGGACAGCTATTATCAGGACTACTATGCCACTGTGGAGACATATGTGAAGGCCTGCGACGGCAAGCTGCACGATAAGAAATATACGGAGTATTCCCGGGTGATTGTTGCCCTCAGCTCGATTGGGAAGGACGCCAGAAATGTGGGGGGATATGACCTGACTAAACCGCTGGGCGACTATGACAAGACCATCTGGCAGGGCCTTAACGGCCCCATCTGGGCGTTGATTGCGCTCGACTCCAGAGATTACCCCATGCCGGAAAACCCAGAGGCAGAGACACAGGCGACCCGGCAGATGTACATAGACCGCATATTGGAGTGCCAGCTGCCTGACGGAGGGTGGAGCCTTTTCGGAGGAACCTCTGCGGCATCCTCCGGAGACGGCGTATCCGACCCGGACATCACAGGGATGGCGCTGCAGGCGCTGGCCAAGTATCAGGATCAGCCAGCAGTGGCAAAGGCGACGGAGGAAGCGCTGGCGTGCATGTCCAAGAAGCAGAACAGCGAAGGCGGTTTTTCCTCTTGGGGGACTAAGAATTCCGAGAGCTGTGTCCAGATTATCGTAGCTTTGTGCGAGCTGGGAATTCCGCTGGACGACCCCCGTTTTGTCAAAAACGGAAACACGCTCCTGGACAATCTGATGACCTTTTATCTGCCCGGAAACGGGTTCCTGCACACGGCAGACGGCTCCGGCTCCAATCAGATGGCATCGGAGCAGGCGTTCTATGGCCTTATTGCCGCCCAGCGGCTTCAGGACGGCAGAAACAGCCTCTACCGGATGAGCGATGCCCGAACCATCCCAGACGGACCGGCGACGGGTCCTGCCAAAGGAGCGGGATTGGAGGGGAAAGATCCGGCAGTCCATTCCAGCCCTATCACTCAGATGGGCAAAACATTCGATGACATTACCGGGGTCAATGCCCATAAAAATCAGCCTGCCATTGAGGCGCTGGCCGCCCGCGGCATTATTGACGGCAAGTCCGATGGAAGCTTTGACCCGGAGGGAAGCATGACGCGTGCCGAATTTGCTGCAATCGTGGTGCGGGCACTCGGGCTCACACCGGAGGGGAAGAACAGCTTTTCTGACGTTGCCGCAGAGGCCTGGTATGCGCCCTATGTGGGGACAGCCTATTCCTGCGGCATTATTACCGGAGTTGGAGACGGCCGGTTCAACCCCAGCGGCACGATCACCCGCCAGGAGGCCGCGGTAATGGTTTCCCGTGCAGCCAAGCTGTGCGGACTGGAGACAGAAATGGACAATGCAGCAACCCGAAATATGCTGGCGCAGTTCCCTGATTATATGGGTACCGCCGAATGGGCCCGCGCTCCACTGGCATTCTGCTATCAGGAGAAAATTTTGGACCAGGCTGAGCTGAACATCAGGCCCCTGGAGGCTGTAACCCGGGCTGAAGTGGCCCAGATGCTGTTCAACCTTTTAAGCAGTGCCAATCTGCTGTAAATTTATTGTATAGGAGTGAAAAGAACCATGCTGAATCAGGGCTGGTTCAGGAACCAGAATAATGTGGTGTGCTGTCGGAAAGAAGAGGTTCTGCCCAAACTTGCACGGGAGCTGGCAATTCCGGATTTGTCCCAACGAGTGGAGGAATTCCAGAAGACACCCACAGCGGAAGGTGTGAACATAAGTGGGCGCAAACGGACTACACTGAAGCTCCTGATTCCGAATCTGACGTTCTCTGAACCTATTGATATGGGCGAAAACGTGTGGATCTATATGGGAGAACTGTGTCCGGCTTACTGCCTGTATATGCCGCAGGAGGACGGTGAAGAAAAGAAATGAAGCTGACGAAGGGGAAGGTAATCGGGGCGCTGGCTATCCTGGTGATCCTGGCGGCGGCCTTTTGGTATGGTGGCAATGCACCGGGACTCCAGGGATGGACAGTAGGCGTCCGCGAGAGCAGCCCGGTGCTGGAGAGCATACAGCCCAGCCAAACACCAGAGGAAACAGGGAAAGATGGCAATAGCCCAGAGCCGACGGAGACGGCAGGGGCTTTGGAAACCCCCTGCGTCTCCGGGAACCCCGAAGCCCTCGGAAACTCCTGCACCCACGGAGTCTGCGGCTCCAGAGACACCAACGCCTTCGCCGGAGGGGCTGGCATCCCGGCCCGGCGGGCTGGAAGGCGGAATGACGGCGGAGGAAAAAATTGCGGCGGCAGAAGCCATTGCGGGCGGCTCCTCCGCCGGTGTGGAAAAGGGAGACAAGGAATACTCAGAGGCCAACGGCATGGAGATCAATCCGGAGACCGGAAAGGACAAGTATCTTACGGATCCGGTGCCGGAAGGAAAGCCCCTGCCGGTGGAGCCGCAGGATGTGGAGTTCTCCGATGTGACCCATACCTGCACGCTCTCTGTCCGCTGCGATACTATTTTGGACAACATCGACTGGCTGGACCCGGAAAAAGTGGAGCTGGTGCCGGAAGACGGAGTCATATTCCCTGCGACGACCGTTACGTTCTACGAGGGTGAAAGTGTGTTCAATGTGCTCCAACGTGAGATGCGGAAGGCCGGCATCCACATGGAGTTTGAGGATACACCGATGTACAACTCCGCCTATATTGAGGGGATTAACAACCTCTATGAATTTGACTGCGGCGAGTTGTCCGGCTGGATGTATAAGGTGAACGGCTGGTTCCCCAATTATGGCTGTTCCCGCTATCAGCTTAAAGAGGGCGATACGATAGAGTGGGTCTACACCTGTGACCTGGGTGTGGATGTGGGCGGCTTCTATTCCACCGGCGGTTGAGTACAGACGGAAGCGAGCTTGACTTTATGCCATATGTGGTGGAAACAGGAAAGGCGAAGGTTTCTGTAAAAGAGTATACCGAACGCTGTGTAGATGTAGAGCGGTTTCTGGGATTTTGCAGGGAGTGCAGCAGCTATAACACGCGGTGGTCCTGCCCGCCCTTTTCCTTTCAGCCGCTGCAGCTCTGACATCAATTTAACCATCTGACGCTGTTTGCGCGTATACTGCACCCATCCCCGGATGAAACGCTTCCGGTGCTGATACGGGGAATGCGGGAAGAGAAGGCGGGGATGATGGCGGAGCTGTTGAACAGGGGAAAAGTCTCCCCATACGTCGGCACATTCCGCAGGCGGATGCAGCTTGTGTGAGACAACTGCATCAGGACATGCGGGAGCCCCTGGCCGGAGGAGACGCGCTATTCCTTCAACGTCCTTGGGGGAGACAGCGGGAAAACCATGGAGCTGTATTTTGGACGCCCCATAGTTTGGAGTCATAACGGCGAAGTGCCGGAGTACCTGACTCTCATGGGCGGACTTCTGCTGAACTGACACGCTATTTTCGTGAAAAACTAATAAAAAATTTACGTGGGGCGCGGCGCCTCACCGCGCCCCACGTCTGGAAGGGATGCCTTATTCAATACAGGGATACATTTTCCAGCTATCACCCTATTATAAACTTTTTGTATTTTGGATTGGTAATTGCTTTTACCATGTTTCTGATGCACCCGGTTTCGCTGGCGATTTCTCTGGCTTCCGCTTTGGTCTATGCCGTATACCTGAACGGACGGCGAGCAGTGCGCTTCAGTCTGTTGTATATGCTCCCCATGATGGTGGTTGCCGCCCTGGTTAACCCGGCGTTCAACCATGAGGGAGCCACGATTTTGACCTATCTGCCCTCCGGGAATCCCCTGACGCTGGAGAGTATCCTGTATGGAGCGGCGGCAGCGGCCATGCTGGCGGCGGTTGTCACCTGGTTTTCCTGCTATACGGCGGTCATGACCTCGGACAAGTTCGTGTACCTATTCGGGCGCATTATTCCGGCCCTCTCTCTCGTCCTGAGTATGACGCTGCGCTTTGTACCAAAATTCCAAGCGCAGCTTCAGGTCGTATCAGAGGCCCAACGGTGTATTGGCCGGGATGTCTCTAATGGTGGGGTGCTCCAGCGGCTTCGCAATGCAATTACGATCCTCTCCATTATGGTGACCTGGAGCTTGGAGAATGCAATTGAAACAGCGGACAGCATGAAAAGCCGTGGGTATGGGCTGCCTGGACGGACAGCATTTTCCATCTACCGGTTTGACAGCCGGGATCAATCGGCACTTTCATGGCTGCTCTACTGCGGATTTTTCCTCTGCTGCGGCGCGGCGGCAAAGGGCTTTTACTGGCGTTATTATCCTACGGCGAGAGGAGTGCCGCTGACACCGATGACCGTCTGCCTTCAAGCAGTGTATCTGGCTTTGTGCCTGATGCCGGTTATCCTGAATATACGCGCGGACCGGGAGTGGGGAGTGCTGCGCAAAGAAAACGAGGTGCAGCCATGTACCAAACAATGAGCCTCCCGCTGTATTCGGGGAGCTTTGAAGAATACCACGGCTGGGGCGACCTGCGGGCGGAGCTGGCAGCTCTGGGATGCGACGGCATGGAGGGTATCTGGAGCGGTGAGGAATTTCCTGAGGATTTGCCGGCAGACCTGGTCATCGGCTATCACCTCACCTTCTATCCGGACTGGCTGGACTTCTACCGGGATGACCGGAGGGCGCTGAAGCGAAAATTCGGTTCACTGGATGCTGCGGCACGCTTTTACGGTGGTCCAGGGCCGGAGACACTGCTGGAGCAGTACCGGGCGGATCTGCGGCGCGCGGCAGGGCTGAATCCCCACTATGTGGTCTTTCATGTATCGGATGTCTCAATTGAGGAAGGGTATATCTACCACTGGCTGCACACCAATCAAGAGGTCATTGATGCGGCGGTGGAGGTGATAAACCTCATTCTGGGCACGGAAACATGGCCCTTTGAATTCCTTGTGGAAAACCAGTGGTGGCCCGGCTTTACGTTTACGGAGCCGGAGGAAACCGTCCGCCTGCTGGAGGGAATCCGTTTTGCAGGGAAAGGGATCCTGCTGGATACCGGACACCTGATGAATGCCTGCACCGGGCTGAAGAGTGAGGCAGAGGGAGCGGACTATATCCGGCGCATGCTGAACCGGCATGGCAGCCTGGCAACGTGGGTGCGGGGCGTTCATCTGCACCAGTCCCTGAGCGGGGCATATGTGAAGGCCCACACCGGCTTACTGCCGGCAGGGTTGCCGGAGGATTATGGGGAGCGCTTCGGGGTGAGCTACCAGCACATCCTTCAGATTGACCAGCACCGGCCTTGGACGGATCCCGCCATTCTTCCGGTTCTGGAGCAGATTGGCCCGCGCTACCTGACCCATGAGCTGTCCTCCCGCGGGCGTATGTCCCGGGCGGAGGCCATGGCCGCACAGGCAAGACTATTTCAGCAGGGAGGAAAGATGGGTGTCTGAGCAGAAAAGACCATACATAGAAATTGAACATTTTTCCTTTTATTACCCGGAGCGGACAGAGAAAGTGTTGGACGATCTGACGCTGACCGTGGAGCAGGGGGAATTCCTGGTGCTGTGCGGCCCGTCGGGGTGTGGCAAGTCCACGCTTCTGCGACAGCTCAAGACGGTGCTGGCGCCCCACGGCCGAAGGCTGGGAAGCATCCGTTTCGAGGGGTGCCCTTTGGAAGAACTGGATCAGAGGGAGCAGAGCGCCGGAATCGGCTTTGTGCAGCAGGACCCCGAAAACCAGATTGTCACCGACAAGGTGTGGCACGAACTCGCCTTTGGCCTGGAGAGCCTGGGGTATGACACGCCTACCATCCGGCGCCGGGTGGCTGAGATGGCCTCCTTTTTCGGCATTCAGACCTGGTTCTACAAGAACGTCACGGAGCTGTCCGGCGGGCAGAAGCAGCTCCTGAATTTGGCGTCTATCATGGCGATGCAGCCCAGTGTGCTCATTCTGGACGAACCGACCAGTCAGCTTGATCCCATTGCAGCGGCAGACTTTTTGGCGACGCTGGGGAAAATCAACCGGGAGCTGGGGACGACGGTCGTGTTGACGGAGCACCGGCTGGAGGACGCCTTCCCGTTGGCCAGCCGTGTGGCGGTCATGGACCGCGGGCGGCTGCTCTGCACAGGGAGTCCCGCGGAGGTGGGGGCGATCCTGCGCGGGGCGGGACACTCAATGTTCCTGGCCATGCCGACCCCGATGCGGATCTGGGCATCCGCGCCGGATGCGGGCGGACACTGCCCGGTCACGGTGCGGGAGGGCCGGGATTGGCTGACCGGGTTTGCTGACGGCCATCCGCTGGGAGAACTGCCCGCCGAGTCCCGGCATGTGTATCCGGATGAGCCGGCCATCACGGCGGAAGGGCTGTGGTTCAAGTACGAAAAAGAGCTGCCGGATGTGGTAAAAGGGTTGAGCCTTACGGTGAGGCGAGGAGAGTTTCTGGCCTTACTGGGCGGCAACGGCACCGGAAAGACCACCAGCCTGAAGCTGCTGTCCGGACTCCAGAAGCCTTACCGGGGGGAGGTGAAGCTGGTTGGGAGGGTAGGTGTGCTGCCGCAGAATCCCCAGGCGCTTTTTGTGAAGAAAAGCGTCCGGGAGGACCTCATTGAGATTCTCAAGGGCGGGGCTTTCTCCAGAAAGGCGCAGGAGGAGCGGATCGCTTGGGCGGTGCGGTTGTGCCGTCTGGAGGAACTGCTCGACCGGCACCCTTACGACCTGTCCGGCGGCGAACAGCAGCGGGCGGCTCTGGCAAAGGTGCTCCTGCTGGGACCGGAAATCCTGTTGCTGGACGAGCCCACCAAGGGGCTGGACGCGGAATTTAAGCAGACATTCGCTGAGATTTTGCAGACACTCCTGCGACAGGAGGTTGCCCTGCTCATGGTCAGCCACGACATTGAGTTCTGCGCCCGGTATGCCCACCGCTGCGCCCTGCTTTTCGACGGCTCCATCGTCACGGAGGCCCCGCCGCGGGCTTTTTTCTCCGGCAACAGCTTCTACACGACCTCGGCCAACCGAATGGCCCGTGGCCTGATCCCGGAGGCAGTGACGGCGGAGGATGTCATACTGGCCTGCGCCGGAACTCCCGGATCGCAGGGAGCCGCTCCCGGAGCCGGAGGAGGCCGGCGCGTACTCCAAACCAAAACCGCTGACCTGGTGGCGCAAGCTGGGCGCGGCGCTGACAGGAGCTATGGCCTTCCTCCTGTTCCTGTCCTTCATGAACATCACAGATTTGACCAAATTGATCACCGCAGGCGGTATGACAGAGCTGGCAAACCATCAAATGTTTCTGTATGCGCTCTTTATTCTCTCGTTGTTCCTGTTTGCTGCCTGCATTACGCGCCGGTCCCACCGGAAGGATTATGTCCTCCAGGTGCCCAGGGCCAAGCGGAAGCTGGCTAAGCGGACCATTGTGGCAGGCCTGCCGGGTTTTCTTGCTAGCCCGCCCCCCGAAGG
>OAXB01000418.1_pt1 | contig 11779 bp, 7 predicted proteins | sample 1501541 | NCBI WGS metagenome assembly OAXB01 (sample SAMEA2580302, study PRJEB22360) | human gut metagenome | biome: human gut; feature: human-associated habitat; material: faeces | place: Denmark | collected 2008/2010
GTGAACCCCCGGGTGGCGCCGTCGGGCTGCCGGTTTTAGCCGTTCCAGTCATCGGTGTTGCTGGCGGTCTGGGTGTCGGCGCACAGTTGCTTGCCGTCGATCTCGGTCACGTCGCCGGTGGAGTATTCCGGATCGGTGTCTTCGCCGCCATCGGTCTTGTCGTTGAACGGGTCGCCGTTGGACGGCGCGCATTCCACGAGCGGGGTGCCGGTGACGATGGCGCGATCCGTGTGGGTGGCGCCTTCCTTGACGCCCTTGAGCGTGCCGGTCACGCTGACCGATTCGCCGGGCTTGAGCACCAGGGTGTCCCAGTTGTCGGGATAGGTGAGCGAGCCCATGTCCACGTGCGCGTCGCCGACGATGGTGGAGTCGGCGAGGTTCAGGTCGGAGGCCTTGTACCATGCGCCGTCACCGGTCTGCTGGTCCACCTTGCTCGTGTTGGTGATGATGAACGTGATGGCGATGTTGTCGGCGTCCATCTTCAGCGCCTGCTTGGAGTCGTCGCGGTCGGCGGCTTCCTGGCCTTCCTGCTTCAGGGTCGGGGTATCGACCTTCTCCAGGTGGATGCTGGGCGTCATGTCCGGGGTCTTGGTGATCACCTTGTTGGATTCGCGCGGCTGGCCGTTGATGGTCTCGGTCCACGTGTTGGGCACCTCGTCGGCCACGGCGATCCTCTTGCACTGGAGGTAGAGCACCCAGCCGGCCTCGTGCTCGTTGTCGGCGCTCACGAGGTCGAGGTAGGTCTGGGTCGCGTTGACCGTGACCTTGCCGTTCTCGTCCGCATCGACCGTGAACAGGTTGCCGCCGAACTTCGAGGAGTCGAAGCCGCTGCCCGCGATCTTCTCGCCCTTGGCCGCGACGGCCTGGCCGTCCTTGTACAGGTCACGGCTGGCGTAGACGGCCCAGTTGCCGAGGTACTGGTCGTGCTCGGTGTTGAGCTGGTCCGTGCCGCTCCAGTCCGTGACGGTCTGGTAGGCGCGGTCCGGGGGCAGGATGCTGGAATCCAGACGGTAGAGGAACGTGTGGTTCAAATACACGCTCTTGCCGTCGATGCTGTCGCCGCCGACCTTCACGGTCACGTCCTTGACGGGGTTGATCTCCTTCAACGGGTTGGTGACGGTGTTGGTCTTGTCATGCTTGTCGTTGGTGACCTGCGTGGCGGTGTTCTCCACCGTGCAGCCGTCCTTGACCTTGGTGACGGTCATCGGCATGACCACCGTGTAGGTGTGGCCGAGCAGCGACTGGTCGATGCCCGGATCCTTCAGCGGGTCGTAATCCTTGTCGGTCTTCTCGCTGTAGGCCTTCAGATCGGTGGGCTGCGGGTCGCCGGGCACGGTCTCGCCGGTCGCGGGGATCATGGTGTCAACGGTTCGGGCGAACGTGTAGAGCACGCCGTCGAAGTCCTGGATGTTGAACTCGCCGGTGCGGTCCCTGCCGGTTTCGTCAAGGATCTCCACATGCTTCGCGTCGAGGGTCAGGTACTCCTCGTCGTAATCGTCCACGGCACCCAAGCGCCACACCTTGTAGGCGGTGTCGGTGAGCCTGGAGGCGTCGATGTGCACGCGGTAGTACACCTTGTCGCCGAGCAGCGCGGTCTTGCCGTCGATGTTGATGGTCGGGTCCTTCTGGGTGTCCTCCTTCTTCGGCTTGATCGTCGGCGGCTCGTTCTCGACCTTGTTGGACGGGGTGACGCCGTTGTTGACGGTCAAGGCGGCCTTGTTGCCGACGGTCTTGTCGATCGGCGCGTCCTCGTTCACCTTGGCCTCGAAGCGCAGCAGCACGCGCGGGTTGGAGCCGGCCTTCCAGTTGGCGGCAACCCAGTCCTTCGCGAACGTGGCCTCGAACGAGTGGTTGGCCTCGTCCCATTGGACCTTGTAGGCGGTCTTCGGGATGATCATGCCGGTGTTGAGGTCGGTGATCTCCAGGGTCTGCTTGTTCGCGGTGGTGTACTCGGAATAGGTGTCGGACAGCTTGATGGTGGTCACCTCATACGCCTGGTCCGCAGGGATCTGCGGGTCCACGCGCACGGTGTATTCCACGGTCTGGCCGGGGAACACGACCTGGGTGTCGATGCTGGACTGGTCGCCGCCCTGGGAGGATTCGGCGATGACCTGCTTGTGGATCGGGGGCACCGTCACGCAGATCTTCGGCGTGTTCGTGTCCACCGTGCTGCCGCCTACCGTCTGAGCGCCCTTGTTGTCAAGGTCGTCGCCCTCCGGGGCAACGCACGTGTTGAGCTCGTCGCCCTCGGACTTGCCATGGGATTCGAGCAGCTTCACGGTGTCGAAGTTCACGTCGAAGGGGATCACGATGCTGACCTGCCTCGCGGTCTTCAGGTCCTTCTGCGCGGCCTCATACTCGTCCTTCGCGCTGACCGTGACCTTGGTGCCTTCGGCGGTGATGTCGAACTGGCCGGTCACGTCCTTGCCGGTCTTGTTCAGGTCGTTGACGCTCGCGTTGGCCTCGTCGGCGGTAGTCCGCTCGTACACCTTGATGTCGGAGGTGTCCTTCAGGTCGAGGATGCCATCGACGTTGGCGAAGTCGTCGGTCCACGCGATCTCGGGCACGCGGCCCAATCCGGTGGGCAGGGTGCCGGAGATGACAGCGGCCACCTCGTCGCCGAGACGGTAGTACTTGCCGTCGCCGCCCACCTTGTCGCTCTTGGCCGGATCGACGGTCAGCTGCCACTTGCCGTCAGCCTTCATGGCCCACGCCTTGTTGGGGTTCGGGGTCCACACGAACACCGGCGGCTCGTTGGTCGGACGGGTCTCGTTGTTCCACTTTTCGTACGCCTTGTTGGTCAGCTGGATCTTCTTGCCCTTGGTGGCACCCTGCTTGATGGTGCCGGTCAGGTAGAACTTGACCTTGCTCGCATTGTTCTTGAACATCGTCTTGGCGATGTACGAGGACTTCGCGGTGGCGGTCGCGGTCTTCGCGTTCTGGTCGATCACGATATCGAACTGGTCGGTCACGTCCCCGCCATCGACGAACACCTTGCCCTTGCCGGACTTCCAGTCGATCCACTGGATTGAACCGGTCAGATCATCGGTGATGCTGTAGGAGGCCAGCGGGTTGAGCAGATGCGCGGGAATGCTGCCGTTGACGACCACGCCAACCTGGTCGCCCACCAGGAACGTCTTCTGATCGACGCCCTGCTGGTTGGTCCAGTCCTTGTCCTCGGCGACCAGAGCGCCGGACTCGTCCAGCACCCACACCTTGTCCGGGGTCGGCGTGACCTTTCCCACGCTGTCGCTGTCGCCGGTCTGGCAATCGGCCAGGCTACCGGTGCCGTTGTCGCCGTTCCAGCACGCGACCGAACCATCCTCGATCGTATAGTCGGAACCGGTGGGCTTCGCGCTCTGGGGCACGTTCAGCGTGTATTCGCCGGAATGCGGGGCGGCGGCGTGCGCCTTGACCACGCGCTTGCCGTCGATGGAGTCATCGATGCTGATATCCGCCTTGACGATATTGCCGTTCGCGTCGGTCACGGTGACCTTGCTCACGCCGTCCTTCTCGGTACCGCCGATCACCACGTCCTTCGTGTCGATCGTGTCGTAGATCCAGAACCTGCTGCTGGCGTTGGAATGCGCCTTGATGTGCGCCGTGTACAGGCTACCGGAGGCGATGGAGTCGTTCCCGTCGGTCACCGTGTCGCCGGCCTCGTTGGTCAGCCACTTCGACGGCGGGGTGGGGGTCTTCTCGCCGGACTCCTTGGCATCAGACTCGCCCTTGTGGGAGACCGCCTCGGCCATGCCGCCCTGCCGGGCGATATCCACATCCCACCAACGCTTGCCCGCAGGCCACGACTCCCACGAGGCGTCCATATCCGTGTAGGACGCGCTCACGGTGGCATTGCCCTTATTGGACGAGGTGAACTGCTTCGCCACCGTCTTCTCGGTGCCGTCGATGCCACGCCAATGCAGGATCGCGGTGCCGCTCACGTTCTCGGTCTTCGACCCGTCGGTGGACAGGCTGATCACATCCGACGCATCGGCGGCGTCACCCGACTGGCCCGACATCTCCGCAGCCTGCGTGCTCACGCTCAAATGATACGACGGCGGTGCCGGCTGGTACTTGTCCAGCACGATCACCACGATCGAAGGCTTGCTGGAAGCCTCCACATTGCGACGCATGATCGCATCCACGCTGTTCGACGGATCATCATCGAACGGATACGAGGTCTTATATACCGTGCTTCCGTACTGGTAGGTTCCGGAAGCCACGTAAGCGTTCCAGTTGTCATACCAGCCACCGGTCCCGGTCGGCGAATACCAGCCGGACCCGTTGTAGATGTAGTTGCCGCCGAAGACGGCTGGCACCGCGCCCACCGCGACCACACGGCAGTCGCCGTCACCCTCGCCGGGATGACGCCGCCGGAAGCCCGTCTCGCATTCCGTGCGGGCCTGATCCAAAGCGGCCTGCGCCTTCGTGACGCCATCGCCCTTCAACGTCACATTGGCATTGTTCATGGCGGCGCGCACCGAATCAAGACTCGTGGCCGGACCCCACGCGCCGCTGGCGTCGTCCTTGTACTGCCAGAACTGCACCGCGACCAGGTCGCCGCCCTCGCCGGGCTGGTTGCCGCCGCCACCGCCCGCGAACGCGGTCGACGCGACGACACCGCCGGCACCAAGCGTGGCGATCGCGGCCACCGCCGCGACACCGGCTTTCATCTTCCTACCAAAGTTCATAAAAAATGAACCTCCGTTATTGACCTTTTCTGTTCATCCCCTCCCCTCAAACTTTCCGGCCATGGCCCCGCCGCCTCTTTTTCAAGGGGTGGCGGGGCTTCCGACCGCAGGAATAACGGGAGGTAGCCACCGGATGACCCGGCAACCACCAACAAGCCTCACAGGCGACACGCCGAACCACGGAGTACAACGTCTACAAAAAAGATAGGCTCTGTTAAACCAGCTTTGACATGGTGGCTCATGTCCAATACTGTAGTTACACTGAGACTACAGTATTGGAGGTGGTAGCAATGAGGCTTGCCGACGAAGTGCGCAACCAACTCAAAGGCATGAACCCGGTCGAGCGAGAGAACGCGGTGCGCGAACTACGGGAGGTCATCTACGAGGACGCCTATGAGACCATCACCAGTCGAGACGGTTCCTTGGCATGCCCACGCTGCGGTTCCATCGACATCGTGAGGAAGGGCCATAATCCGAACGGCTCCCAGCGTTGGCAGTGCAAGGACTGTAAACGCACGTTCTCGCAGGTCCGCGATACGCTTATCAGCCGGTCAAAGCTGCCGGTCTCCAAGTGGATGATGTACGTGGAGTGCTTCGTGGACTGCCTCGCGCTGCGCACTTGCGCCATGCGTTGTGGGGTGTCGTTGCGCACCGCGTGGCTCATGCGCCGCCGCTTGCTGAAGTGTCTCGAACGGTATCTGCCGAAGTTCGCGGCCGGCGCGGGCGCGTCCGTCCAACTGGATGAGACGTACCTGCGCGAGAGCTTCAAGGGCAACCACAGAAAAGGCAAGTTCGCTCTACCTCGGCCGGCACGCCATCGCGGCGGCTCTCTGCACAAGCGCGGACTGTCCAGGGAACAAATCTGCGTGATGACCGGCGTCACCGACTCGAACACCGCCTTCGCCGTATTGAGCGGCCGCGGCGTCATCTCCAAGCAACGCGCCACCGAATCGCTTGCCGGGCATATCGGCCGTGGCGCGCACGTCATGGCGGACGAGGCCGCCGCCTACCCGGGTGCAATGGAGATATTGGGCGCCGTGTTCGAGCAGGTGGACGCGAAATCACATCGCATCAACAGGATCAACACGCTCCACTCGAACCTCGACGGGTTCCTTCACGGGTTCAAGGGCGTGCCCACGAAGCACCTGCAATCCTATCTGACGTGGTTCCTGTGGCGACGCTCGTTCCGCGACGACAGGAACGACAGCATCATCCGTCAGGTGGACGCGCAGCCGTGCCCCGGCGTGACCCGTGATTGGAACGGCGTCATGCCGCCGTACATGGAATACTGGGGCGCTGCCGCATAGCCCTGCAAGTACACTGTACGTATACCCATCATGTCGCGGCAGGAAGGAGACCGGCCATGGCGAACACACCGACCACGACCATGCGCCTCGACCCCGAATTGAAGGAACAGGCCATGAAGGTGCTGGAACCGTTGGGACTGAACATGACCGGAGCCGTCACCATCTTTTTGAAAGCGGTCGTACGCGAGAACGGGTTGCCGTTCGACGTGAAGAACAACAAGGAGTAGCAATTGGCAGCGAGCATCACCCCCCCCCCTAAGTGATTTTTCCACTGGGACGACGGTTCACTCCGAAGAGGACGCGAAGCAGAAGATCATCATGCCGTATTTACGGTCTCTGGGGTATTCCGAGCAGGAGATGCGGTTTGAGAATCCCATCACGGTTCAGGCGGGTAGTCGGAAAGTCACTTTGTACAGCGACATCGAGATTCTTGTGGATGGACGACCGGAAATCGTCATCGATGCGAAGAAGCCAAGCCATACGTTAAGCGATACCGACGTGCTTCAGGTGACGTCTTACGCGAAACTGGTTGACACCCAGTCAGCGTATTGCGCGTTTGTGACCAATGGATATGATTTGAGGGGTGTGAACGTCGCCACAGGAGCGTCTATACCTGAAATTCCTTCCAAGAACCGGCTCATATCGATTCTTTCTCGACGGCCGAAAACCATCCTGACCGGCATACAGTTGCGCGAGGTCCGCAGCACATTGGTGACCATCATGTCCCGTGATGTCCTGTATCGCGTCATCAAGGAATGCAAGGACATCATAGAAAAACAGGCTCTAATTCGATCCGACCAGTCGTTCAAGGAAATGACCAAGATCCTGCTTGTGAAGATGAATGAGGAACGGCGTGCGTTGAAAGAGGCCATGGAGAATCGTTTCTCCAGTCAGTGGTTACGAGTTTCGGCCGAGGCCAACGACGTTTCCCAGATGGATATGTTCAGAAAACTATTCGAGGAAGCCACCGAGAAATACTCCGGCATCTATGCCGATGACGATGTCTCCATGCAAATCAAGGACGAGGACGCTCTTTTGAAGGTCGTCAACCGTCTTGAGCCGTTTTCTTTTCTTGGCACGGGAGATGATATCAAAGGTGCCGTATACGAGATCTTTCTTAAGGCGACGCTAAGGGGCGAGTTCGACCAATATTTCACCCCTCGCGAACTGGTCGACTATATCGTAGATGCGGCAGATCCCCAGTACGGGGAGCGATTTGTGGATCCCGCAGCCGGATCGGGAGGATTCCTTATCAAGGCGTTCACTCATGTGAATCATGTGCTGCAAACGTCGGGACGACCTGCACATGACATCCTCGTGGATGAGAACGAACTGGTCGAAAAATACATATGGGGGCAGGAAGCCGACTACGATCTCCATGTGCTGACCAAAATCAACATGATCATGCACGGTGACGGATGGAACAATATCTATCAAGGCGATTCCCTGCTTAGAGGGCACCTACCTGAAGGAACATTCGACCTGGTGCTCGAAAACCCGCCATTCACGACGCCCTATGGCAGCAAGGCCGTTCTTGATGACTATGAAACGGCGTTCGGGCAGGATAAGCAGGAACTGGACATACTGTTCGTGGAGCTGTCCATACGGCTTCTAAAGCCGGGCGGGAGAATGTTCATCATACTACCGGAAGGATTGCTGAACCTACCGGCTTATAGAAACTTCCGCAGTTGGCTTCTGAACAAGACCTGGCTGAGCCAGACAATAAGCCTTCCGGCCGGGGCCTTTCAGCCATTCGGACGTTCGGCATCAAAGACGTGCATACTGTCCGTGGTGAAAAAAGGAGTCGAAACCGATCCCCCCAAATATGTATTCGGAGCCATTGCGAACAATATCGGATATGACACCGGGAAGACCACGTACAAGACATTGGACAGGAATGATCTCGTGGATATTCTGAGGGAGAGTCGAGAGTTCTTCTCCGGAGTTCACGCGATAGGCCATGATGGTTCCACCGCCGCATGGTGCCTGCAAAGCGATATCACCGCCGACAGAATTGACGCCGGCCATATCATCAGCGAGACATGGAACGATGATGAAGGCATACCGTTGAGCGAGATGTTTGATGTAATCAACGATTTCGTCTCATTGTCCCGGGATGAATCCTACTCATATCTCGAAGTCCCATGGATTTCGGACATTCATGGTTGCATCCAACGAATCGATTCCGTAAAAGGCGGGGACCTTAACGCCAGCAGATTACGGGCGCTCGACAATGGGGACATATACGTGACGAGAATCAACCCGAGGAAAAAACGGATAGGAATGGTTCCATCGGATTACCCCCACCCGGTTATGGTTTCAGGAGAGGTATACACGTTGAGATGGAAGAACAACACGATCCTTCCCTACGAATCAAGGTATGCCATCATCCCCATACTTCGATCCGATGCAATGACACAACTAATCTGCAACCTTTCCACCGGTTCATCCTCATCTAGAGCAAGAATTTCCGTGGACGGGCTAAAGGAGCTCAGGATTCCACGCGGTTTGTTGCAAAACCAAGAGGTCACAAAAGAACAATCAACGGATATAAAAACAGCAACGGACGCGTACTGGGATGCAATAACATCCGTAAACCATGTAATGGATTCAATTCATTGAACAATAACCAAGGCGGGGAAAATCGATTCAATATCCTTTCCCAGCCCTTTCCCTTAAATGTCAACTCTGGTTTAACAGAGCCTTAATCAAAGGCAATAATGATTGTGGCCCGCATCGGTTTCCCGGTACGGGCCACAATCAGCCAATCATCAATCAGTGGTGATAATAACCATCATCCACGCCAGTACAACTGTTGCCGCAACCTTGACTTCCATTAAGGTTTGGCTTTGCAGTGGAGCCACCCGCCGAGCCGGAACCGGAACCCGAGCTGGAACCGGAACCGGATCCGCCCGATGTGGTGCCTCGGTATGTGCTGGAGCCGCCGGTCGAGGAGCCGCCTGTGCGCTTGTACGTGTTGCCGGAGTACGACGAACCGCTGCTGTAGGTGGATTGGGCTTGCGCCTGGGCGGCAGCGGCTGCTGCTGCGGCTTGCGCATCCGCGTCGGCCTTGGCCTGGACGCTGGCGTTTACGCCGTTGATGGCATCCTCCAGCGTTTTGCGCGCCTTATCGATTTTTGTGGCGTCGTTCGCGTCCTTGAGCTTGTTCGCCGCGTCGATTGCATTGGTCAGGGTCTCGCGGGTGGCGTTGTCCGCCGCCTTGCCGTCCGAATCCGTGAGCAGCTTCGATGCCTCGTCCAGCTTCGCGGTCAGATTCGTTTGCGCGGTCTCCAGGGTCTTCGCGGCCTTGGATTCGGTGACGGCCTTCACCGCCTTCGACAGACTTTGCTCGTGGGTCTTGTACCAGTCGGCCTGCTCATTGAGCTTCGCCGTGGCGGCATCTAGGCCTTTCACGTCATCGGCCACGCAACCCTCGTATTCGGGTGCCGAGGCCTTGAGCTCCTTGCCCAATGCGCTGACGGTCTTCGCGTCCTTGACCTGTTCGGACTTGACGGCGGCCGCATCGGCGGCATCGCCGTTGAGCAGCGCGTTATACTCATTGGCCCGGCTGCGCACGCCGTCGGCGGCGGTGGCGCACGCCTCCTTCGCTTCCGCGAGCTTCGCGCCGCTGTACATGTTCCAGCCGATGATGCCGGCCACGACCAGAATCACCGCGCAGACGGCCGCGATCAGGGGCAGCAGCCACTTCGGCCGCTTCTTTTCGTCCGAGTCTGGCTCTGCGACGTTCTCGGCGGGTGTTTCGGCGGGTTCGAGGGCTTCAGTCTTGTCGATCTCGTTTTCGGGGTTCATCGTTGTTCTCCTTGTATTCGTTGATTATTGATTATTGGATATGCCGGACAATCACTCGTTCTTTGCGGCTGCGGCGCCGAAGGGCGGGCAGTCGCGTTCGATCCATTCCGTGAGCATGTCGCGGATGGTGGTGCCGCGTCGCACGGCCTCGGCCTTGAACCGTTTCTTGAGCTCTGGGTCGAGCTCCACCGTGATCTTGGGGAGCTTGACCGGTTTCCGATAGTCCGTGAGCGTCGATGCCAGCATGTTCCTGGTGGTCATCGGCTTGTTAATCTCCATGATGTCGTTCCTTTCCGTGTTCCCGTATCCACGGGTTTGCGTGGACACGGGATTGCGGGTTTCCGGTTTTGCGGGTTTCCGTTTTCACGGGTGTCAGGCTGCGAATGCGTCGCTGAGCTCCTTGGCGATCAGCCCGTATCCCGAGGCGGACGGGAAACGGCCCTCGTCCGACGCGAGGCGCATGGCCTCCCTGTAAGGGATGGTCGCCTTGCAGTGGGCCAGTTCGTTCCTGGTCAGGAACTCGACGGCGCGTCGGAGGCTGCGGGTGCCGTACCGGGTCTGGGTCAGCAGCACTGAGGAGGGCTTGTTGATCTGCCGGATGGTCTCCAGCATCCTTTCCAGGTCGATGGGTCCGGTGGTGGTGACGAGCAGCACGAGGTCGGCCGCATCCACCGCCGCCTCCACCAGATCGGTCTGCAAGGGAGGCGTGTCGATCAGCACCCATTCCTCCTCGGCGGGCGCGGCGACGGTGAACCGGTTGACCACCTCCACCGAAAACGGCAGGGGACGGCCGGCCGACTGGGCCTTGTGCGCCCACAGGGTCGCCGCGCCGGACGGATCGGCGTCACGCACCGTCACCGTGTGGCCGAGACGAGTGAGCGCTTCGGCGGTGCCGATGGCGCTGGTGGTCTTTCCCACCCCGCCCTTGAGGTTGACGAAGGCCACCGTCTTAGTGTTCTCGTTCATGTGTGTTATTCCTTTCATTCGGGTTTCCGGCTTCCCGTGTCCACGGGTGGCCGGTTTCCTGTAAATACGGGTTTCCGGGATGATTCGGCCCTGTGAGGCCGGACCGGTGGTTTTTGGTTGGATTGTTTAGAAGAGGGTGGCCTGCAAGGGCGGGGTGTGTGCGGTGGCGGCGGACGCGGCCTTCGCCTTGCCGGTCGAGCGGGTGGTGGCGCGCCATCGTTGCTGACAGGCGTTGTGCTGCTCGGTCTTGCGGCGTTTGCATTCCTTTTCGCGTGCCGCCGCCACGATTTCCGGGTTCGCGCGGATGAAGCGTGCGAGACGCTGTTCGGCGGTCGGATCGTTCGGGTCGAACCGGAATCCGGCCTCCTGAGCGGTTTTCAGGACCTGACGGCGGGCCCGCAATGGCAGTCCTCCGTAGATGCCGTACTGGTCCTGGACCATGATGCCGAAGGCAAGGCATTCGGCCCTGACCGGGCAGGCCTCGCAGATCCGCACCGCCGCACGCCGCAGTTCGTATTGGCTTCGCTGGTTAGGCAGGTCGTCCGGCCCCCACATGCGGTCGGACCACTGGTTGGGGAAGTCCGCGCATTCTCCTTTCAGGAACATGACGCCACCTCCTTCGGCTCCCCCCCCCCCCCGGACGACGACACGCCACGAGCAATTACGGCATCCGGCGGCCGCCCCGTTTTCGCCCGCCTTCCGCTGCCGGCAGCCGTCTTCCTCCCTGGAGACCGCGTCCAGGAATGCGCGGCCGGCACGCAGCGCGGCGCGAACCGCCTCCCGCTCGCTTTCGGCATCGTTCGCGGGAATGATCTTCAGCAGCCGGCGCAGGGTGCGTTGGGCCTCGAAACCGTCATTGCCCGCATCGACGCCGTATGGGCCGAGCAGTTTCTGCACACGCCGGTCCAGATCGTCGGGGATGCCGTAATTCGGCACCTTCGGCATGGATTCCGCGCTCGGCGGGTTGCGCGGCTTGCCCCTGCCGGCCGTGTTGGGCCCGTTGGC
>OAXB01000423.1_pt1 | contig 11700 bp, 9 predicted proteins | sample 1501541 | NCBI WGS metagenome assembly OAXB01 (sample SAMEA2580302, study PRJEB22360) | human gut metagenome | biome: human gut; feature: human-associated habitat; material: faeces | place: Denmark | collected 2008/2010
GGCCATGCTGGAGGCGCTGCGGGAGGACTGGGCGCTGAATCAGCGGTTCCTGGAGCTCTGCTTTCGGAAAAACACGGTGCTGCTCGGTCAGGTGCGGGAGCTCTCCTTTGACCAGGCGGAGCGGCGCATTGCCCGGACCCTCCTCAATCTGGCGGCCCAGTATGGGCGGCCCTGCCCGGAGGGGGTGCGCATCTCCATCCGCTTTACCCACCAGGATGTGGCCGGTATCATCAATACAAGCCGCATCACCACCAACAAGGTGATGAAGCGCATGGAGGAGGAGGGGATACTCCTCAAACGGGAGGGCCGCTACATCTTGCGGGCCCTTCCCGCCTTGGAGCGGCTGGCGCGGGGAGAGGGTCAGTAGCGCACAGCCCTTTCGCTCTCCCGGAAGGCGCGGCTGTCTGGCAGGAGGGTGCGCCCGTAGCCGGAGACGATGGCGAAAATAGTCATAACCAGCAAAAGAATGGGATAGAACTGGTGGGTGACGATCTCCAGTGTGGAGACGGGAACCGCGCCGGGCAGGTCGACGGCTGTCATCATGGCGGCGCACACCACCGGCACCATATAGGGCATCAGGTAGTTGAGGGTGCCGCCGGAGCAGATGAGGAGGTTGGCTGTGCGGTAGCCGTGGAGCTGATACTCCTCCCCCAGCCGCTTGGCCAGGGGGCCGGTGCCCACGATGGCCGCGGTGTTCAGGCCGGTGGCCACGTTGAGCAGGATACAGATGGCGACGATGGCGCCCTCGGCGGAGCGGGGGCCGACAATGAAGCGGTCCATGGACTGGATCATCATATCAATGCAGCCGCCCTTTTCCAGCAGGTGGATCTGGGCGAACAGCAGCATAACCAGCAGGATGGTGGGGACCGCGCCCTCGATGCCCTCCATGATGAGGCCGCCTGCGCTCAGGGGTTCCGGGACGGAAATGATGTCGCTGAAGGTGATGGTGCCGGTGACCAGTCCCAGGAGTACGCCGGTGACGATGCCATAGCTCAGCGCCTCCAGCAGGTGGCGCTGGAGCAGGCAGAAGACCACCACCACCACGGGCACCAGCAGGAACAGCAGGGCCGTAGGCCGGACCGCGGCGCTCTGGACGGCGGAGAGATCCGCGGCCTCACCGCGGGAGCCAAGCGCCAGATAGAGGATCAGCGTCAACGCCGCGGCCGGCAGGACATATTTCAGGCGGCTGCGGAAAACGCCGCCCAGGTCCACCTTCTGAGAGGAGGAGGCCGCAATCAGAGTGTCCGATACCGGGGAGACGTTGTCGCCGAAGGCCGCTCCCGATACGATGGCGCCGATCATCAGCGCCGGCGTGGCCCCGACCAGATAGCCGATGGGGTAAAGAATGGGGCCGACCACGAAGATGGTGCCCACCGAGGTCCCGGTGGAGAAGGCGATCAGGCAGGTGAGCAGAAAAGAGGCGGCCACAAACTTGTTGCCCAGGAAGTTGAGCTCAATGAGATAGTGTGCCAGGGTGTCCACCAGGCCGCTGGCCTCAATGAGCTGCCCGCAGATTCCGGCCAGCAGAACCGCCATGATCAGGATGCCCCCCACCTTGTTGGTGGCACCCTCGATAATGGCCTCGCAGTAGGCCGTCTTGTCCTTGGCCAGGAACAGGCAGACGATCATGGGGAGGAGAAAGACCACCCAGTATTCCGGTACGTCCGCCTGCTTGACCGCGATGTAAATTAGCCCCACGATGGCCAGCAGGATGGGCGCGAAGGCCACCCACTTTCCGCCGTAGTAGGTGATGTGCGTTTCCGGTGCGGCTTGTGTTTGATCCATAGGTACCCCCTTTTCAGCACGGATGTGTTCAATTTTGTGAAACAGATATCTGTTGTGGTTAAAAGTATACCTGTATTTTCCATGAATACTATTAAATGCTTTACAAAAGAGGTGGCGTTTTTGGGGGAATATACCCGAATCCCGAACCGCGTGCGCGGCGGGACTGCACCGTTTTTTTGTTTACGTAATACCGCAAAATATAGGACTTTTTTGCCGCCAAACCGCAAGGGATGGCGGTTTTTTGATACCATTTGTAACGAAATGCAATCGAACATATGTTTTTAGTGCTGAAAAGCAGGGGTTTCAGTGGAAAAATCGGCATTTTTCCCGTTAAAAAAGAAGAAAAAACTGTTGCAATTCTGTAACAGAACATTTATACTAGAGAAGAAAGTGGGGCGAAGTGGAGCAAATCACCGCTCTTAAGCAGTAAAGTGGGGGGAAGTGAGCAGCATGACCGGCACCTATGAGCACAGCATTGATGCCAAGGGCCGTCTGTTCATTCCCGCAAAGCTCCGGGAGGAGCTGGGCGTCACCTTCTATCTGGCGATGGGTGTAGACGCCTGCCTGGCCATCTATCCCCAGTCTACCTGGGACCGGTTTACAGAAAAATTTTCCTCCCTGCCTATGAGTCAATCCAAGGCCATGCGCCCCCTATTCGCCAACGCGGCCAAGTGTGAACTGGACAGCCAGGGCCGTATCGTCATTCCCCAGAAGCTGCGCAGGTATGCCGGTCTGGACAAGGACGTGGTGATCCTGGGTGTCAACGACCGGGCGGAAATCTGGAGCGCGGACGCATGGCAGGCCCAGGAGGAGGAAGAGATGACGCCGGAGAAGATGTCGGCCTGTATGGAGGCGCTTGGATTCTGATATGAGTGAGCAGGTATTTTCCCACAAGCCGGTGTTGCTGGACGAGTGCATTGAGGCCCTGGCCATCCGGCCGGAGGGCGTGTATCTGGACGGCACTCTGGGCCGGGCGGGCCACAGCCGGGAGATTGTCCGGCGGCTGACCACCGGGCGGCTCATCTGCGTGGACCGGGATCAGGCGGCTCTGGACGCGGCGGAGGAGCGGCTGGCGCCGTGGCGGGAGCGGGTCACCCTGGTACACAGCAATTTCTGTGTGCTGGACGCCATCCTGGACGGGCTGGGCCTGGACGGGGTGGACGGCATGCTCTTTGACTTGGGGGTGTCCTCCCCCCAGTTGGACGACGCATCCCGGGGCTTTTCCTATAGGACGGACGCCCCCCTGGATATGCGCATGGATCAGACCGACACCCTGACGGCCCGGGCGGTGGTCAACGAGTGGCCCCAGGAGGAGCTGCGGCGCATCCTCTGGCAATATGGGGAGGAGCGGTACGCCCCCGCCGTCGCGGGAGCCATCGTCCGGGCCAGGGACAAGCGCCCCATTGAGACCACGCTGGAGCTGGTGGAGGTCGTCAAGGGGGCCATGCCCCCTGCGGCCCTGCGGGAGAAACAGCACCCGGCCAAGCGGACCTTCCAGGCCATCCGCATCGCCGTCAACGACGAGCTGGGCTCGGTGGATCGGATGGTGCGGGAGGCGGTGCCCCGGCTGAACCCCGGCGGGCGGCTGGCGGTGATCTCCTTCCACTCGCTGGAGGACCGTATCGTGAAAAATGCCCTGGCGGCCTTCGCCAAGGGGTGCACCTGTCCGCCGGATTTTCCCGTCTGCGTGTGCGGGAAGAAGCCCCAGGTGAAGCTGGTCAACAAAAAGCCCATTGTCTCCGGAGCGGCAGAGCTGGAGGAGAACCCCCGGGCCCGCAGCGCCAAGCTCCGGGTAGCGGAAAAACTGTAGGAGCACGGAATTTACCAAAGAGATTGGAGTGGACGGACTCATGGCAACTGCCGTCAAGCGCAGAAGCAGATACACGAATTACAGCCGCGTACCCTATGACGCGTATGATGGCTCCGCGGCGCGGCAGCTCCAGCGGGAGGAGGTTCTTCGGCCCAGGCCCATGGTGCGGCCGCGGGAGCGGGCGGTGGTCCGGCCCCGGGTGCGGGTACGGGAGGCGGGACTGGTTTCCCCCTTCGCTGTGGTGGGATTTCTGGCGGTGGGCGTGTTTGCCGTGCTGCTGCTGTTCAGCTATGTGCAGTTGACCACCATCTCCCAGCAGGTGGTGGAGCTGCGCAGTGAGATGACTGCTCTCCAGTCGGAGGAGGCCAAGCTGCGCACCGCGTATGAGCTGTCTTATGATCTGAGCAGCATTGAGGAGACCATGACAGCCAGCGGCGCCATGGTCCGGCCGCAGAACGGGCAGGTGGTGTATGTGGACCTGTCCGAGCCGGACACCGTGACCTTTTTCAACCAGGACGAGGCGGTCGCTGGACTGGACGGCATGTTTGAGAGTGTAAAGTCCATTGCCTCCGAGATTGTGGCATATTTCCAGTGAGTACGGCCATATAGTGATCTGCAGACCCCAGAGAAACAGACGGGCTGCCCCGGGCGGCCCTTGAAGAGAACGAGCAGAGAGGGCGTAAGAAAAGCAATTTTCTTACGCCCTCCTGCGATATATCACCCAATCCCGCGGGAGAGCGGCAGACGAGATTTCTTGAGTGAGGTGAGCCAGCCATGGCAGACAGAAAGAGAAAGCGTATGGTCCAGCAGCAGCCGGACCGGCGGGCGAACCGCACCATTTTGGTGCGCACCCTGTTCCTGCTGACACTGTTCGGCGTGGCGGCGTTCGTGCCGCTGCTGGTCCGGCTCTGGCAGATCCAGATCCGCGACTACGACAAATACCAGGGAATGGCGGTGGAGCAGCAGACCGCCGACAGCACGGTGGAGGCCAACCGGGGCACCATCTACGACCGAAGCGGGGAGACTCTGGCCATGAGCGCCACGGTCTACAACATCCAGCTCTCCCCCAAAGAGATCCTGGCCTGCCAGGAGGCGTATCGAGAGAAGGCGGCGAACGCAGCAGAGAATGGGAAGACACTGGACTACCCGGAGCCCACCAACGAGTTTATTGCCTCCAACCTGGCCCAGATCCTCGATCTGGAGGAGGCGGACATCCTCAAGCGCCTGGCCAAGACCAGCTCCATGTATGAGATGATCAAATGGCGGGTGGAGGACAACGAGCGGGACGCGGTGATCTCCTTCATCAACGAAAACCATATCACCGGCATTTACACCCCGCCCACCACCAAGCGCTACTATCCCAAGAACAGCTTGGCGGCCCAGGTGATCGGCTGGGTGAATTACAGCGAAGGACGGGGCGCCTATGGAGTTGAGGCTCAGTACGACGAGGCTCTCTCGGGCGAGACGGGGCGGATCGTCACCGCCAAAAACGGCGACGGCACACAGATGCTCTACCGCTATGAGGACTACTACGACGCCACTGACGGCGACAATCTGACCCTGACCCTGGACAGCGCTATCCAGTCCTACTGTGAGAGCATCCTGAAAAAGGGCATCGAGCAGTTCGAGGTGCAGGACGGCGGCTTCTGCATCGCCATGGACCCCAATACGGGCGAAATTCTGGCCTGGGCCAACTCCCCCACCTACGATCTGAACAACCCCAGGGTGGTGAGCGATCCGGTGCTCAACCAGTATCTGGCGGACATCGAGAGCGGGGCGTACACCAAGGAGGAGGCCTACCAGAAGGCCCTGGCAGAGGGGGCTTCCAGCGAGGAGGCCCGCGACAAGGCCATTTCTGCGGCAGAGACCGAAGTGCTTTACACCCAGTGGACCAACAAGGCAATCACCAGTACCTATGAGCCCGGCTCCACGTTCAAGTCCATCGTCCTGGCCGCCGCCCTGGAGGAGGGCGTGGTCACCGAGAACAGCCACTTCTACTGCCCCGGCTACATCATGGTAGAGGGCTGGTCCAGGCCCATCAGTTGCTCCAAGAAGGCGCCGGGCCACGGGGACCAGGATCTGGCCCTGGCGGTGGCGAACTCCTGCAACCCGGCCTTCGTCAAGATCGGCCAGGCTCTGGGAGCGGAGAAGTTCTATGACTATCTGGAGGACTTCGGATTCCTGGAGAAAACCGGCATCGACATGCAGGGCGAGATGGACACCAGTTCCCTGATCTGGCCCCGGGAGGACTTCAACACCGTCCAGTTGGCCACCGCATCCTTCGGCCAGCGGTTCCAGGTGACCCCTATTCAGCTCATCACAGCGGCCTCCGCCGTCATCAACGGCGGCCACCTGATGCAGCCCTATGTGGTCAGCCAGGTGACCGACGGCGAGGGCAATGTGCTCCAGCACAATGAGCCCAACGAGGTGCGACAGGTGGTCAGCGCGCAGACCAGTGAGCGCTGCCGTGCGATCCTGGAGAAGGTGGTGGACGGCGGCACCGGCAAGAATGCCCGGGTGGAGGGCTACCGCATCGGCGGCAAGACCGGCTCCTCCGAGACGCTGGAGACCGACCATACCATCGTTTCCTTCCTGGGCTTCGCCCCAGCGGATGACCCGCAGGTGATTATCCTGCTGGCCTACGACAACCCCAAGCCCGCCTTCCCCGGCTCCAATACCACCGCCGGCGGCTGGTATATCAGCGGCGGCAATATGGCGGCACTGATGGCCGGAGAACTGCTGGAGGATATTCTGGGCCACCTGGGCGTGGAGAAGACCTATACCGCCAACGCCGACGTGCTGGTGCCCAACCTGTCCGGACTGAATCTGGCGGACGCCACCTCCGCCCTCCAGAAGAACAGCCTGACCCTGCGCACCGTGGGCGACGGCGGTACCGTCACCGGACAGATCCCGGCGGCGGGGGCATCCATCCCCGGCGGAAGCCAGGTGGTGCTCTACATGGGCGAGGCGGTGCCAACCGACCAGGCGCAGGTGCCCAGCGTCATCGGCCTTACCGCCGAGCAGGCCAGGCAGAAGCTGGCTGATGCGGGTCTCTACATGCGGGCCACCGGAGCCACCGAGTACGGCTCTCACGTGGTGGCCTATGAACAGTCCACCGCCGCGGGCGCCTCGGTCAACCGGGGTACCACCATTGAGGTACGCTTTACCGACAGCACGGCCAGCGGCGCGGGCCTGTAAAAACGGGCCGACAACACGGGAAACGGGGTGAGGGCATGAAGCTGAATGAGCTGTTGGACGGCGTGGCGCTGGCCGCGCGGCATGTCCAGGATGTGGAATGTTCAGGAATCTGCTGTGACACCCGAGAAATGACCCCCGGCTGCCTCTTTGTGGCGCTTCCGGGGTACAAGACCGATGGACACCGGTACATCCGGCAGGCCCTGGAACGGGGAGCGGCGGCGGTGCTCTGCCAGCGCCCCCCGGAGGGGGAGGGCCCCTGGCTGGTGACGGAGGACACCCGGGCCGCCCTGGCCCTCGCCTCAGCCAACTGGTTCGGCCATCCGGCCCGGGAACTGACCCTGCTGGCGGTCACCGGGACCAACGGAAAGACCACCACCACCTATCTGCTCAAGGCCATGCTGGAGGGGTGCCTCCACACAAAGGTGGGGCTGATCGGCACCAACCAGAACCTGATCGGGGAGGAGAGCCTGCCCGCCCACCGCACCACGCCGGAGTCCTACGAGGTGCAGGAGCTGCTGCGGGAGATGGCGGATGCGGGGTGTACCCACGTGGTGATGGAGGCATCCTCCCACGCCCTGGTGCTCCATCGCCTGGACGGCATCCCCTTCCGGGCGGGTATCTTCACCAATCTGACCCAGGACCACCTGGACTTCCACGGTACCATGGAGGCCTACCGGGACGCCAAGGGGCTGCTGTTCCGCCAGTGCGCCGCTGCGGTGCTCAACCTGGACGACGAGGCGGGCCGGTACTATGCCGAAACGGTGCCGGTTCCGACCTTTACTTACTCGGAGTGCCGGGACGAGGCGGATCTCACGGCCAAGAACCTCCGCCTGTTCCCTCAGCGGGTAGAGTTTGAGGCGGTGACCAGGGACGCCATTTCCCGGGTAAGGCTGCCTATACCCGGAGGCTTTACCATCTACAACGCTCTGGGTGTGCTGGCCTGCGGGCTGGTGCTGGGCCTGCCGCTGGACGGCTGTGCCGCCGCACTGGGGGCGGCCCGGGGGGTGAAGGGCCGCATCGAGGTGGTGCCCACCCCCACGGACTACACGGTGCTCATCGACTACGCCCACACCCCTGACGCCCTGGAAAACATCCTCACTACCGTGCGGGACTTCACGCCGGGGCGGGTGATCTGCCTGTTCGGCTGCGGGGGCGACCGGGACCGCACCAAGCGGCCCCGTATGGGGGCTGTCGCCGGGGCTCTGGCCGACGTGGCGGTAGTCACCTCAGACAATCCCCGTACTGAGGTGCCCATGGACATTATCAACGACATTCTGCCCGGCCTGGAGGGGGCTCCGGCGGAGGTCGTGGTGGAGCCCGACCGTCGCGCCGCCATCCGGCGGGCCCTCTCGCTGGCCCGGGCGGGGGACACGGTGGTGCTGGCCGGTAAGGGCCACGAGACCTATCAGGAGGTGGACGGCGTGGAGTACCACCTGGACGAGCGGGAGGAAATCGCCGCCTATTTCGCCTGAGAGGCGAGGAAGTTTGTTGCTTTTTCGAGTGGAAACCATGCCGGGATTGTGATAAAATATCGAACCGGCTCACATGGGCCGCAATTTGGAATGTTGAGAGGCTTTGGAGGTTGCAAAAGAGATGTTAAGGATTGTAATCAGCTTTGTGGTGGCCTTTGCGGCGGCCGCCCTGGGCGGGAAGGGGCTCATCCCCCTGCTGCGGCGCATGAAGGCCGGGCAGTCCATCAAGGAGATCGGCCCCACCTGGCACATGTCGAAGCAGGGGACGCCCACCATGGGAGGGCTGATGTTCATCATCGGCTCCGCTGCGGCGGTTCTGCTGCTGGGGTGGCCGGACTTTGCCGCAGGGCGCTTCGGCGGCGGCTTTGTGCTCCTGTTCGCCCTGGTGTTCGGCGTGATCGGCTATATTGACGACTATGTGAAGGTGAAAAAGCACCAGAACACCGGCCTGACCGCACCGCAGAAGTTTCTGCTCCAGTTGGCGGATCTCCTTGGTTGGCGGCGCCCATCGTGTTCACGGTGCTGATGCGCAACCACCACTATCTGACTCCCGACCTTTACATCCCCTTTGTGAACGTGACCCTGTCCCTCCCCTGGCCCGTTTATATGGTGTTCGCCGCCTTCGTCATGGTGGGCACCGTGAACGCCGTCAATATCACCGACGGCATCGACGGCCTGGCCACCGGCGTCACCATGCCCGTGATGCTCTTTTTCACCGCCGTGGCCTGCTTCTGGGGGCAACTGGAGCTGGGGATCTTCTCCGCCGGGCTGTTCGGCGGGCTGTGCGGATTCCTGATCTATAACTTCCACCCCGCCAAGGTCTTTATGGGCGACACTGGCTCTCTCTTTCTGGGGGGAGCGGTGTGCGGACTGGCCTTCGCCCTGGATATTCCCCTGGTGCTCATCCTGGTGGGCATCATCTACATCCTGGAGACCCTGTCCGACATTCTCCAGGTGGGCTACTTCAAGCTGACCCACGGAAAGCGGATCTTTCGCATGGCGCCCCTGCACCACCACCTGGAGCTGGGCGGCTGGAGCGAGGTGAAGCTGTTCTGTGTGTTCTCCGGCGTGACCCTGCTGGCCTGTGTGCTGGCCTTCCTTGGAGTCATGGGCCGGTAATCCACCCTGAGTTGAGAGAAAGGAGGGGAGCCCCCTGGCAAAGCGCAAGCGCGATCTGACCATTGAGGAGCAACTGGCCCGGGGACCCATGGACCTGCCCTTCCTGATGCTGGTGCTCCTGCTCACCGGCATCGGCGTGATCATGGTGTTTTCCGCCTCCTACGCCACGGCGTACCTGCAGGAGGACAAAAGCCCCACCTTCTACTTCTTCCGCCAGGCCCTCTTTGCCGCGGCTGGCCTGACCGTGATGTATATCACCTCGAAGATCAACTACCAGACCTTCCGCTGGCTGTCGGTCTTCGCACTTGGGCTGGCTGTCCTGTTGCTCATCGCGGTGCTCATCCCCGGCATCCACACCAGCCGTTCCGACGGCGTGAAGCGGTGGATCGCCGTACCGGGCATCGGAACCTTCCAGCCGTCGGAGATCGCCAAGGTGGCCGTCATCATGTACTTTTCCGCCCGGCTGTCCAAGCGGAACACGGAGAAGCCGCGCCGCCTCTCCCCCCGCAGCCCGCTCAGCGGTGTGGTGGGCTTCCTGGACCGCATCGGCTTTCTGGAACTGGTGCCCTATGGACTCATCCTGCTGCTGATTGTGGGCCTGATGATGCTGGAGCCCCACATGTCGGGTACAATCCTGATTCTGGCCGGCGCGGCGGCGGTGCTTTTTGCCGCCGGCATCAAGCTCTACTGGTTTGCCGGCGGCGGCGCGGCCCTGATGGGGCTGGTGGTGCTCATGATGAGCGGCTACCAGTCCACCCGCATCCTGGTGTGGCAGGATCCCTGGGCTTATCCCCGGGACGGCGGCTATCAGATTATCCAGTCCCTCTACGCCATCGGCTCCGGCGGACTGCTGGGCCTGGGCCTGGGCAAGAGCCGGCAGAAGTTCCTCTACCTGCCCGAGCCGGAGAACGACTTCATCTTTGCCATCGTGTGCGAGGAGCTGGGCCTGATCGGGGCCGGAATCGTCCTCATTCTCTTTGCCCTGCTGGTCATGCGGGGCTACTGGATTGCCATCCACGCCAGAGACCGCTTCGGCGCCCTTCTGGTGGTGGGTATCACCACCCTGACCGCGGTACAGGTGTTCCTGAACATCTCCGTGGTCACCAACCTGATCCCTACCACCGGCATCTCCCTGCCGTTTTTCAGTTACGGGGGTACGGCGCTGATGATCCAACTGGCGGAGATGGGCATCATCCTTTCCGTTTCCCGGCAGATCCCGGCGCCGAGACAGGAGTAAAAAAGTCCAGGGAGGACGCTGTTCCCCTGCGCGGCCAGGGACAGTGGTGTGCTCCGCAGGCGCATGTCCTGCTGCGCACATCCTCTGAATTTCTTTCACCCTATGGCGGGTGAAGCTTTTTAGGCCGCAGGGGCGACCAGCGGCCGCCCTACATTACGAGGAGGAGAAAAAAGGAATGAGAGTCCTCTTTACCTGCGGGGGAACGGCGGGCCATGTCAATCCCGCCGTGGCCCTGGCCCAGATGTTCCAGACCCGCAACTCCGGCTGTGAGGTGCTGTTCGTGGGCGCCGACGGCGGCATGGAGACCCGGCTGGTGCCCAAGGAGGGGTACCCCATTGAGACGGTGACCATCACCAACTTCCGGCGGTCCCTCTCTCCGGCCTCCATCGGCCACAACGTCAGAACCCTGCTGAACATGAACAAGTCCAGGAAGCAGGCCAACGCCATCCTGGACCGCTTTCAGCCTGACCTGGTGGTGGGCACCGGCGGCTATGCCTCCTTCCCGGTGGTGAAGGCCGCCGCGAAGCGGGGGATTCCCACCGCCGTTCACGAGTCCAACGCCGTCCCCGGCCTGACCACCAAGACCCTGTCCAAGGTGGTGGACGTGGTGATGGTGGGCTTTGAGGAGAGCCGAAGCCACTACGACGACCCCGGAAAGGTGGTGGTCACCGGCACGCCGGTGCGTACCGACTTCTTCCGCTATACCCGGAAGGAGGCGCGGGCGGAGCTGGGCCTCACCGATGACCGGCCCCTGGTGCTCTCTGTGTGGGGCAGCCTGGGGGCGGAGGTGATGAACCGCCAGATGGCGGAGTGCATCGCCCTGGAGTGCCGGGACGGCGCCCCCTTCCACCACATCCACGGCGCGGGCCGGGACTACCGGGCGGTGCTGGACGCCCTCCAGGGCAGCGGCCTGGCGGACCACCCGGAGGTGGATGTGCGGGAGTATATCTACGACATGCCCCTGGTGATGGCAGCCGCTGATCTGGTGCTGTGCCGGGCGGGGGCGTCCACCATCGCGGAGATTGCCGCCATCGCCAAGCCGGCGGTGCTGGTGCCCTCCCCCAACGTGGTGGCCGACC
>OAXB01000426.1_pt1 | contig 11653 bp, 9 predicted proteins | sample 1501541 | NCBI WGS metagenome assembly OAXB01 (sample SAMEA2580302, study PRJEB22360) | human gut metagenome | biome: human gut; feature: human-associated habitat; material: faeces | place: Denmark | collected 2008/2010
AACCAGTTGTCCCCCCCCCGCCGTTGTCGTTTATGGCGGCGGAACCCGCCGCATGATCCCGCTCATTCGTTCATTCGCTCATGCATTCATTCGCTCGCTCATTCACTCCAGCGAGGCAAAACCACCCCAGCGAGGAAAAACCGCTAAGGTCCCGAGGGAACGCTCCTCTCAGAGCCCTTCCGGCGGAACATATCACTCAGAGAATCGACGTATTCCCCCACTCAGCGCCGACAGCGAGGAACAACGCATAGCCACTCACACCCACACCCCGCTAAGCACCGCCCCAGCAAAGCATATCGACTACAGGATCAACACCCTTCCCCGCACAAACCCCCATCGAAGAACAACGCACAACCACTCATGACGACGCCCCGCTAAGCATCACCCCAGCAAGGCATGCCACCTACAGGACCGACGTTCTCCCCCCGCTCAGCATCGCTATCGAGGAACAACGCATAGCCACCCACACCCATGCCCCGTCAAGCACCACCTCAGCGGGATACACCTCCTACAGGATCAATGCCCTCCCCCGCACAAAGCCCACCACCGAAGAACAACGCACAGCCTCTCACGACCACACCCCGCTAAGGACCATCTCAACGACGCACACCGCCTACAGGCCCGATGACCCTCCCCGCACAAAACCAATCATCGAAGGACAACGCACAGCCTCTCACATCCACGCCCCGCTGAGCACCATCCCAGCGAAGCACATCAGCTACAGGATCAGCACCTTTCCCCGCCAAGCACCGCCGTCGAAGAACACCGCACAGACCCTCATGCCCACACCCCGCTAAGGACCATCTCAACGACGCACACCGCCTACAGGCCCGATGACCCTCCCCGCACAAAACCAATCATCGAAGGACAACGCACAACCACTCACGACCACACCCCGCCGAACATCACCCCAGCGATGCACACCGTCTACAGGCCCGATGCCCTTCCCCGCACAAAGCCCATTTCCGAAGGACAACGCACAGTCTCATGCAGTCACACCCCGATGACCGCCACCTCAGTGAGGCATATCAGCTACGAGGTCAGCGCTCTTACCCGCCCAGCACCATCATCGAAGGACAACGCACAACCACTCACGGCCACGCCCCGCTGAGCACCATCCCAGCGGGGCACATCAACTAGAGGGCCGATGCCCTTCCCCGCCCAGCACCGTCATCGAAGAGCAACACGCACAGACCCTCACAAAGACGTCCCGCCGATCTCCGCCCCAGCCGGCTTCACCGATCCAGCTTTTCCACCGATCCAGCCTTTCCACCGGGAGCATAATATGCCTAATATGCCGAAAAATCGGCCTGCCAGAGCCAAACAAAAAAAGGCCGTAGGCCCAATGCAATCCCGGCATTTGACAACAAAACTGTATCTGTTATGATTACAGTATCAAAACTGTAAACAAACCGATTACAGAATCCAAACGGCAAGGAGGAATCATGAACGGCGACTACTCGCTGGCGGTGCACGCACTGGTCTATCTGGACCATCGCGCGACGAACCTGCCCAGCCAGATCCTTGCCGACAACATCTGCACCAATGCGGCGCGCGTGCGCAAGGCGATGCGCCCCCTGGCTGCCGCCGGGCTCGTCTTCACCAAGGAAGGCCCGGAGGGCGGCTACGCCCTGGCCAAGCCGGCCGAAGCGATCACGCTGCGCGATGTGGCCGAGGCGGCCGGCGCCACATTCGTGGACGTCAACTGGACCCCGGGGGACATCCACGAGGACTGCCTCGTGTCGTCCTCCATGGGCGCGGTGATGGACGGCATCTACGCCTCGCTGAACGAATCCTGCCTCACCCAGCTGGAGCGCATCACCGTCCACGACATCACCAGCTGGATCTTCAACCACGGCGATGGCCAGAAGCCCGCGGCGGAGCCCGCCCCGGACGGCACACCGACAACCGACACGATCTTCACCCCACCAACCACAACCCCACCAACCACCGCAACGCCGCCGACCGCGGCATGACCAACACGAAGGAACTACCATGAGCAGCACGCCAACCACCATCACCGCGGACGCCATGATCATCGGATTCGGCAAGGGCGGCAAAACCCTCGCCGGCAAGCTCTCGGCGGCGGGCCAGAAGGTCGTCGTCGCCGAAGCCAGCCCCGATATGTACGGCGGCACCTGCATCAACATCGGATGCCTGCCGTCGAAATCACTGATCCTCAGCGCCGAGCAGGCGCACCGCACCGGCGAGTCCCTGACCGGAGAGACCCGCGAGCTCGCATTCAAGAACGCCATCGCCGAGAAGCGACGCGTCACCTCGATGCTGCGCGGCAAGAACTACCACAAGCTCGCCGATCAGGACAACATCACCGTGCTCACCGGCAAGGCGCGCTTCGCCGGCAAACACACCGTGGAGGTGAGCACCGCCGAAGGCGTCGTCACCGTGGAGGCGGCGAAGATCTTCATCAACACGGGCGCCACGCCCCGCATCCCGGACATCCCCGGCATCGGCACCACGCCCGGCGTCTACACCAGCACCGGGCTGATGGATCTCGACGAAATCCCGCAACGGCTGGTGATCATCGGCTCCGGGTTCATCGGCCTCGAATTCGCCTCGATGTTCGCCGATTTCGGCGCCGCCGTCACGGTGCTGCAGCATAACGACGAATTCCTGCCGCGCGAGGACGAGGATATCGCCGCCGCGATCCGCGAGAGCCTCGAGCGCCAAGGCGTCAAATTCCTGTTCAATGCCAGCACCACCGCCGTCGCGCCGGCACCCGAAGGCGGCGTGCGCATGTCCGTCACCGTGAAGCCCAGGCCGGAGAACGCCCCGCAGTGCCCCTGCTGCGTCATTTCGGACCAAGACGACGAGGACGAGACCGACGGCGGCGCCGAGGCGCGGCTGTGCATCACCACCGACGCGGTGCTGGTGGCCACCGGCCGCGTGCCGAACGTGCGCGATCTGAACCTGCAGGCCGCCGGCGTGGAGCTGACGGAGCGAGGCGCGGTGAAGGTCGACGAGCTGCTGCGCACCACGGCGGACGGCATATGGGCCCTGGGCGACGTGAACGGCGGCCCGCAGCACACGTACATCTCCCTGGACGACTACCGGGTGGTGCTCTCGCAGTTCAACGGCTCGCCCCGCCCGTATACGGTGAAGGACCGCAGGAACGTTCCCTCGAGCACCTTCCTGCACACGCCCTACTCGCGCGTCGGCCTCAACGAGCGCGAGGCGAAGGCCGCCGGGCTGGACTACACCGTCAGGAAGCTGCCGGTCGCGGCCGTGCCGAAGGCGCAAGTGATGCGCCGGACCGAAGGATTGATGAAGGCGATCATCGAGAACGGCACCGACCGGATTCTCGGCGCGATGCTGTTCGCCGCCGAATCGCACGAGGTGATCAACATCGTCAAACTCGCCATGGATACCGGCGCGACCGCCGGAACCCTGCGCGACATGATCTTCACGCACCCGACCATGGCCGAGGCCCTGAACGACCTGTTCGCCTAGGTAAACACCCGGGGAACACCCCGCGCCCCGCCGCTCCGCACGCCCGACAACGGGCGGAACGGCGGGGCGTTCGGCGCCTTCGGCCCATCAGGCGAAACAGTAATAGTCATAATGACTATATGTAGGTATACTTTTAGCGGAAGCGTTCGGGGAACATCATGGCACTCCCGAACACGCACCGTCGTCGCGGCGCCACCGCCGCGGTCAAGAAGGGACCACATGATGAATGACCTGATGAATGGCGTGAGGAACGCCGTCAATCCCAAGCGCGTGATGCAGGAGCTGCTCGACTTCAAGGCGGGCGAGTTCGCGCTGATCGCGGTGATGTTGCTCGCGCAGATCATCTCCTTCGTCTTCGCCGGATCGTACGGCGCGGCGGACTGGATCGGCCTGATCTCCGGCATCTGCATCGTATTCAACCTGATTCTCGTCGACCGCGGCCGCCTGACGAACTACCTGTGGGGCTTCCTCGGCTGCGCCACCTGGCTGTGGGTCGCGGTGATGAACCACCTGGTCGGCGACATCTTCTCCCAGATCTTCTACGTGATCATGCAGTTCGTGGGCGTCTACGTCTGGCAGCGCCAGCTGGACCGCCAGAAGAACGCCGACTCCAGCAAGACCGAAGAGGTCAAGGCCCGCAACATCACCTGGTGGCAGGCGCTGCTCGCCGTCGTGTTCACCGTCGCCGTGTACCTGATCGTCGTGTTCACGTCGCACGCGACCGGCGGCGTGCAGATCTGGCTCGACGGCACGCTGCTGCCGCTGGGCATCATCGGCCAGGTGCTGATGACCTACGGCTACCGTTCCCAGTGGATCGCATGGCTGCTGCTCGACGTGATCAAGGTCGTGATCTGGTGGAACCAGCTCGCCGCCGGCGGCCCGGGCGCCATGTCGATGTTCGTGCTGCAGGTCGTCATGCTCGTCAACGGCTTCTACGGCACCTGGGTGTGGTTCCACAAGGACAACGTGATCTCCGAGGCGGCGGCCAAGCAGTCCCAGTCGGACGCCTCGAACACCTCCGTCGCGGCGGCGAAGGCCTGATATGCCAAGCTGCAACCTGTCCACCGCCCCACTCACCGGATCGCGCTTCGCCGTGGTCGTCAGCCGGTTCTCGCCGCTGCACGCCGGGCTGGAACAGCGCATCTACGATCTCGCCTCCGTATACGACGGCGTGATTCTCGTGCTGGCCGACCGCCCGGATAAGGATAGCGGACTGACCGGCCTGAGCGCACGCAACCGCTATCGCTATCTGCGCGAGGCATTCAACGACGATCCGGCGATTTCGCCGCACAAGCTCATCGTGGACGCAGGCGTGGCGGACGACCCGCGCGCATGGGCCACGCAACTGCAGGACACCGTGATCGCCGCGGTGTCCGCCGACGCCGCGGCCGAAGCCCGGTTCACGGTGGAGACCGATCTGCGCGACGCCGACACGGCGCTGCGCGCGCAATGGGGCTCCCCCGCGGACGACAATCCGCGCTGGAGCGTCGGCCCGTTCATCAACGGCTCGGACGCCCTGCAGGAATCGATATGCGCCGATCCGCACAACCGCGCGTTCTGGCCGGTGATCAACCACGCGTTCCGCCGCGAGTTCACGACCATCGTGCTCGTCGTCGGCAGCGCATCCGTCGGCAAGACCACCATGGTCACCCGGCTGTCCAAGCTGTACGATGCCCCGATCGCCGTCGAATACGCGCGCGAGTTCGAGGAGAGCTACAACGTTGACGACGACGAACTGACCGCATTCGACTACCAGCGGCTGATCCTGAGCAAATTCGGCCAGAACGAGCAGGCGCTGGCCTCCAGCGCGAACAACGGCATCGTGTTCCTCGACACGGACGCCATGGTCACCAAGACCTATGTCGAGCGCTATCTGCCGCCCGAGGAAGCCGCCAAGCTGGACAGCACCTTCGACATGGTGATCGAGCAGGAGCGCCCCGATCTGGTATTGGTGATCCCGCCGGTCACCGAGTATGTGGACGACGGGTTCCGTGCCATGCAGTGGGCATCCGACCGTTACAAGTTCCACGAGACGCTGATGCGCGTGCTGCACGATTCCCCGTATGCGGACCGTGTCGTCATGCTCGACGACAAGACCTTCGCCGAACGTGACGACCATGCGGTTCGGGTGATTCGCGAGCGCACGGGATTCGAGCCCCGGCCGAATCCGATCGCCGACTGACAACGCCGGCGCTTGCGTCGTGTTGAGGGGCGTGACGGCCTATTGATATGGGCCGTCACGCCCCTCAATGCATTTGCGGAATCGATTTTTGGCACGTTCCCGCCGCCAGACCCTACGGATCGCGGAGCAAGACCGAGGATGGGCGGTTCGACACCACCGCCCCCCAGTCGGCTTCGCCGACAGCCCCTGATTGTTACATACGACTACATACGACGTGCGCTTCGTGCACCGCTGAACGAACGATCCACCGCATCGTCCGTTCAGCGGGGGCTCGAATGATCGATTCCACGAATACACCACTAGAGTGGAGAACATGACGATTATGGCATCAACTGACGGCAGTGACCTAATGCCCCGCGCCATAAGTTCGTGTATTATATTTGGCTCCCCTCCCTGAAGGGGAGCTAGCCGTGCAGCGGCCTGAGGGGGCATTCCCGAAGAACGCCTGAATCAAGCCGATTCGTGCGCACTCCCCTCAGTCGGCTACGCCGACAGCTCCCCTCAGAGAGGGGAGCCAGAATTACTAAACGAATGAACGACGCAGGACACTAGGCAATCCGAATGCCGAGCCGTCAAACGGGCGGTCCGGCGGACCGACCGTAGGCGAGGTGAGCGGGCGCGCCACCAGCGCCCGCGAAGGGGCCACTCGGATTGACCAGAAAGCGAGCCAAGCATGACCATCACCGTATCCACCGACGGAAGCGCCCTGGGCAATCCGAATGGCCCAATGGGCTGGGCCTGGGCCGACCACGCCCCCCACGCCGGAGGCAGGCCCGGCCATGAGCACCCGGGCGACTGCGACGCGGGCGGCGCCACGAACGGCACGAACCAGATCGGCGAGTTGTGCGCGGTGCTGGAGGCTCTGCGGGCGCACCCGGGAACCGAACCGCTGATCATCGAAACCGATTCGCAGTATGCGATCAACTGTTCCACGAAGTGGGTCCACGGCTGGAAGAAGAACGGCTGGAAGAACTCGCAGAAGAAGCCGGTCAAGAACGCCGCGCTGATCAAGGCGATCGACGCCGAGCTGAGCCGCCGCGCCGGCTCGGTGAAATTCGTATGGGTCAAGGGCCATGCCGGCAACGCCGGCAACGAGAAAGTCGACGAGCTGGCACGCACCTATGCGTGCGACTGCCGCTCCGGCGCACGGGACGGCTACCTGCCCAAGGAGGGGTGGGAGTCGCTGCTCGCCTCCGAATACTCGAAGGGCACCGACGTGCCGGCCGACGCTCAGATGCTGATGGATGGCCACATTTCGGCCGTGGAATACCATCTTGGGCGCGGTGAATCCTCGGACGGCTCCCCCACGCCGGACGGGTCGAATCCCGCCGGCCCGACCGCCCCCGCACGCGGGAGCTCCGGAGCGCGAACCGGCTCGCGGTCGCTGGCCGACGTGCTGTCCGAACCCGAAGGCGTGCCTCAGGACCTGGGCGGATACACGGCGGGCGCCGCCGGCGCGGATGACGCCGCAGACAAGAGCGGTCCGCTCGATTCTCCCGCCACATCTGCCCACGACACCGGCGACGGCCGCACCTCCGGATCGTCCGAGAGCACGGCTTCCCTGTCTTCCGACGCCGACAAGCACGACGGCGGATCCATCGACGCCCCCGCAGACGACTTCGACTCCGGCAACGGGGACCAAGCCACGACCCCGTCCGCATCCCAGTCGACGACATCGACACCGCAACCGGTGCAGACAATGCAACCGGCCGCAAACCCGGCCACGCGACCGACCGTGCAGCCATCCGGCCTGACGGTGTCGGGCACGCTGCGATTCTCGCCGCCGCCGTCCTCCAGCCCGACGTACGACGGCACGCCGCGGCTGATCCGCGGACTCATCGCCGTGGAGGGGTATGTCGACGGGGATGGCACCATCACGCTCGAACAGGTGCCGTTCGCCATACGGCACTCGTGAACGCCCCGCAAGCGCCCAGCAACAAGCACCCAGCGAACGCCAACAAACGCCTGCAACCACCCGAGAACAGCCGTGAAACATCACATGAAACAATGCGTGGGGTCGGTATAAGACTGATCGAGCGGATGAATACCCTCGTAAAGCTCACATATCAGACCAATAACATGACTCAATGTCACATCAAGGAACAAATCGGATAGTATAGGATATGGGCTTCGCGCCTTCCTCGCGAAGCGACACTTCCGTCTAAGGAGCATTATGGACAAGGCACAGCAGGATGCACTGAAGAAGGCGGCCGGCATCGAAGCCGCCAAGCTGATCACCGACGGCATGATCGCCGGACTGGGCACGGGCTCGACCGTGCGCTTCCTCGTCGACGAGCTTGGCCGCCGCGTCAAGGAGGAAGGACTGCAGTTCACCGGCGTCACCACCTCCCGCCGCACGCAGGAGCAGGCCGAGGGCTACGGCATCAAGATCGTTGACGTCGACGACGTGGATCACATCGACGTGACCATCGACGGCGCCGACGAGGTCGACAAGAACTTCAACGGCATCAAGGGCGGCGGCGCCGCGCTGCTGTGGGAGAAGATCGTGGCCACCAACTCCAACCGCATTGTGTGGATCGTGGACGAGTCCAAGGTCGTCGACACCATCGGCAAGTTCCCGCTGCCGGTCGAGGTCATCCCGTTCGGCGCCGGCCACGTCATCAAGAAGTTCGAGGCCAAGGGCTACAAGCCGGTGCTGCGCCTCGACGCCGAGGGCAAGCCGGTGCGCACCGACGAGAACAACTACGTGGTCGACCTGCACCTCGAGCGCATCGACCACCCGGAGGATCTCGCCGAGGACCTCATCACCACGGTCGGCGTGGTGGAGCACGGCCTGTTCCTCAACATGGTCGACAAGGTCATCGTCGGCGACCCGAACGGCCCGCGCGTCATGACCAACGGCAACAAGTAGGATCCGCCCGACGGCCAAGGCCGGCGACGAATAGGCGAATCCACCGGATGATGGCGTCGTACCCAGCACGGGGTACGGCGCCATCATCGTTCTATGGGGCAGCACGCCGGCAAGACTCCCGACTCACGCTCCCGCCGGCGGGAGCTGGCTCGCGAAAGCGAGACTGAGGGTGGTCCGACGGCACCAGTAGCACCCAGCCGGCTACGCCGTCAGCCTCCCCCGACACTCCATGCAACGTGCACTTCGCGCACTGCTATGGACCGCATATGCCCGAACCTGCGCACACCTGGCCGACATACGAAAAATCCCCGCGAACCGAGGTCGAAACCCAGGCTCACGGGGATCCATACTGCTCGAAACGAGCGAAAGACTACTTGCGCTGGTGGCGAGTCTTACGCAGCAGTTTGCGGTGCTTCTTCTTGCTCATCCGCTTGCGGCGCTTCTTGATGACCGAACCCATCTCAGCCTCCGTTCCTAAATAATCGTTAAGATTGCAACTTGCCCAATAGTACACGCATTCTGGGACGAACGGAACCGGCGTTCCGAGAATCCTGAAAATTCCCGGCAAACCGGACGACCACCGGGCATGCCCGGACGGATCAACCCGTCACCTTACAGCGGAAACTCCTGATAGAACCGCTGCACGGCGGTCTTCGCGCCCGTCGCCTGGAACACCACGGTGTCGTTCTGCCACACCGCGATGGCCTTCTTCTCGTCGTTGGCATCCGTCTTGGCCACGTAGCTGCCGGTCGCGTTGCCGGAGACCTTGACGCTGCCCGAACCGAGCTCCTGGCCGGTGAGCGCGCCGGACAGCGCATCATACTGGTTCTTCGCGCTGTCGGCGGTGGACCACTGCGCGACGGTGAGCGTCACGTCCTTGGCCTCGTCGCCGGTGGAATAGGTGAGCGTGTACTGCTCCAGCGGCGACGCCGCATCCCACGCGTTGGTGGAGTCGGCCTTCGTGCGCGCATAGTTCAACACCGTATCCGGCATCGCCTTGAGCAGCTCGGAGGCGCCGTCCGGCAGCGCCACGGCATCGATGCTCGGCGTCGTCGGCTCCTTCTCGGTCTTGGACGACTGCTGCTGCGACTGCATGGCGGAACCGCCGCCGTCCACCGTCTTGTTCATCGCCCACCCCGGCCATACGAAGGCGGAGAGCAGCGCCAGGATGACGACCAGCGCCGCGGCGACCACAACGGCGATCAGCTTGCCATGGGATGATGAGGCTGTTTGCGTATTCGACATGATGCCGATTCTCTCACATCCACCTGACTCGTAACCCGCCCGCGCACCGCCCGCGCTCCCTCTCGCGCGCTACTCGCGCACCGCCCGCGCACCGTTGTCCCGAAAGCTCGATAGCGTCGCTGTCATGGCTAAGTCGTCCGTACAGTACCTGTGTTCCGAATGCGGTTGGAACGGCCCGAAATGGTATGGCCGCTGCCCCGAATGCGGGCAGTGGGGCACCATCGAGGAATTCCATGAGGCGCGCCCGGCCGCGGCGTCGTCGCGCACGGCGGCCCCGGGCCGTACCGCGCGCACGACGGCCGGCACGGTCTCCGCCCGCCACGGCGCCAGGCCCATCACGCAGATCGACACCGATACGGTGACGCGCATGCCAACCGGCTTCGGCGAATTCGACCGGGTGCTCGGCGGCGGCATCGTGCCCGGGTCCGTGGTGCTGATCGCCGGCGAGCCGGGCATCGGCAAGTCGACGCTGCTGCTGGAGACCGCCGGCAACATCGCGCGCGCCCAAGCCGCCGCCGGCGGCAAGGTGCTGTACATCTCCGGCGAGGAATCGGCAGCGCAGGTGCGGCTGCGCGCCACGCGCATCAACGCAGTCGAGGGCAACCTGCTGCTCGCCTCGACCACCGATCTGGCCACCGTGCTGGGGCTGATCGAGCAGGAGCGGCCGGCGCTGGCCATCGTCGACTCCGCGCAGACCATCGTGTCGCAGGACGTCGACGGCATCTCCGGCGGGTCCACGCAGGTGCGCGAGGTGGCGAGCGCACTGATCGACACGGCGAAATCCCTGGACGTCCCCGTGCTGCTGGTGGGCCATGTGACCAAGGACGGCTCGATCGCCGGCCCGCGCACGCTCGAGCATCTGGTGGACGTGGTCTGCCAGTTCGAGGGCGACCCGGAGACCGCGCTGCGCATGCTGCGCGCGGTGAAGAACCGCTTCGGCCCGACCGACGAGGTCGGATGCTTCGACATGAGCGGCGAGGGCATCGAAGAGGTGTCGGACCCCTCCGGCCTGTTCCTGTCCGCCGGCGAGACGCCGGTCGAGGGCACCTGCGTCACCTTCACGCTGGACGGCCACCGCAGCCTGCCGATCGAGGTGCAGTCGCTGGTCACCGCCTCGGTGCTGCCGACGCCTCGCCGCGCGGTCAACGGCGTGGATTCGAATCGCATCGCGATGCTGACCGCCGTGCTGTACCGGCACGGCAAGGTCAACCTGCTGGCGAACGATCTGTATGTATCCACGATCGCCGGCGGCCTGGCGAAGGAGCCGGCCTGCGATCTGGCGATCGTCGCCGCGCTGGCGAGCGCCGCGAAATCCAAGCCGATCGCGCGCACGACCTGCGCGGTCGGGGAGATCTCGCTGACCGGCCAGGTGCGCCCGGTCCCCCGGCTGGAATACCGCCTGCGCGAGGCGGCCCGCCTGGGCTTCACGACGGCCGTGGCGCCCGTGTCGCGCAAGCGGATCGCCATCGCCGGGCTGACGATCGTCGAGGTCGGCACGCTGCGGGACGCCCTGTCCGCGCTCAAGGTGGTCTGACTGCGGCATCGCGGCGGGGCGCGGCGGGGGCGCGGCCGGCGGAATCTGACAGGAGCGCCGTGACGTGGCATGATGAATGCATACGAGCGTACGGAGGGCAAGGAGTACACGCGCATGACCGATTCGCGTTTCGCCGAATGGGCGATGGAATATTCGCAGCGCACGAACCGGTCGCTGACCGGGACCGGCCTGTCGGGGGCGCCCGATGACCGGTTCGCGGACGCGGCGCAGCAGTGGGGCATGATCGTCGGGACGGCCCCGCGGCCGGTCGGCATCGCCGATGCCGACGATACGGCCGCAACGGCCGCCGTCCCGGTCCCGACGGCCGACGATGCCCCGTTCGCCGTCGACG
>OAXB01000427.1_pt1 | contig 11650 bp, 7 predicted proteins | sample 1501541 | NCBI WGS metagenome assembly OAXB01 (sample SAMEA2580302, study PRJEB22360) | human gut metagenome | biome: human gut; feature: human-associated habitat; material: faeces | place: Denmark | collected 2008/2010
CGGCCAACGAGGCGGGCGGGCGAGCCGCTCGGCCAGAGGCAGCGCCTTTTCGAAGAACCCGACGCCACGCAGCGTGGGTTCCCCGCCCTGCCAGGCCACGCTCACCTCGCCGTCCGGCTGCTCGTCGAGGTATCGGCGCAGGAAGATCTCGAGGGTGTCCTCGCTCATCAGCGGGTCCCCCGGCAGCACCTGATCCTTGGAGATGAAGAAGCAGTACTCGCAGTCGAGGTTGCAAAAGGCTCCGGTCGGCTTGACCAGCACCGAAAACGGCGTACCCGCCATGGTGACCCTCCTGGTTGTTCCGTGCATGTGGACGGTGCACCGCGCCGGGCGCGGCGCACCCTTGCCGTTACAGCTTGCCCATCATCCGGCGGCGCTCCGCCTTGGTCGGGCGTTCGTACGGCTTGTCGCCGAGCTGCCGCTGCAGCTCGAGCAGACGCTGCTTGAGCTTGTCCCGGATCTCCACGTATCTCGGGTCCGTGTATACGGAGTGCAACTCGTGCGGGTCGAGTTTGAGGTCGAACAGCTCCCATTCCGGCGGATAGGTCACGTTGTTGGTGTTCGCCAGCCCCAGGCCATCCGCGTAATAGTAGATGAGCTTGTAACGCTCCGTGGTGATGCCGTAATGCGCCCAGACGTGGTGCATGTGGTCGTCGTGCTCGTAGTAGCGGTAGTAGAACGCGTCGCGCACCTGGGCGTCGGGCACGCCGGTGATCTGCGGCAGCAGGCTCATGCCCTGCATCCGGTCGATGCTCGGCACGTCCGCAGCATCGAGCAGCGTCTGCGCGATGTCGACGTTCGACACCAGGTTGGAGACCACCTGCCCGGCCGGAACGCGGCGGGGATACGACATCAGCAGCGGCATGCGCAGGGATTCCTCGTACATGAACCGCTTGTCGAACCACCCGTGCTCGCCAAGGAAGAACCCTTGGTCCGAGCCGTATATCGTGATGGTGTCGTCGTGCTCGTCGCGTTCGTCGACGGCCTGCGCGACGTGCCCGACGCTCTCGTCGATGGCGGCGATGACGCGCAGGTAGTCCTGCAGGTAGCGCTGGTACTTCCACAGGGAGAGCTGCTCGTAGCTCATGCCCTCCGGAGGGTCCTCCTTGAGGTCCACGTCGGCCAGGTCGTCGGCGATGCGCATCGTGGCCTTGTGGGCCGGCGTCGCACGGTCCGAATAGTCGTCCCAGAACGTCTCCGGCACCGGAATCGGATCCGTGTACAGGTTCATGTGGCGGGGATGGGGCACCCACGGCCGGTGCGGCGCCTTGTGCCACAGCAGCAGGCACCAGGGCTTGTCACCGTTCTGCTTGGACAGCCACTCCAGCGCGTGGTCGGTCAGCAGATCGGTGGCGTACCCTTCCGTCTGCACGTCGCCGTCGGCCGTGTGCAGCAGCGGGTCGATGTACGTGCCCTGATCGTGCAGCACCTCCCAGTAGTCGAAACCCCGCGGGTCGTGGCCCGGGCCGTGGCCCATATGCCATTTGCCGAAGAAGGCCGTGGCGTAGCCGGCGTTGTGCAGCAGCGACGCGAACGTCGGCTGGCTGGAATCGATGGGCGTGTCCAGCGTGGTGACGCCGTTGACGTGGCTGTAGGTTCCGGTCAGGATCGTGGCCCTCGACGGCGCGCACAGCGAGTTGGTGACCAGCGCGCGGTCGAAGCGCACGCCCTCCTTGGCGACCCTGTCGATGTTCGGCGTATTGTTCAGATGCAGCTGATCGCCATAGCAGCTGATCGCCGGAGCGGCGTGGTCGTCGGTCAGAACAAACAGGATATTGGGGCGTTTCTCGTTCATCCCTTGATGCCTCCTTCGCCGACGCCCTGGAAGAAGTACTTCTGCAGGGCGAAGAACAGAACCAGAATCGGCAGAATCGCGATGATCGTGCCCGCGGCGACGACGCGGGGATCATTGGCGAAGGTGCCTTGCAGATAATTCAATCCGATCGTCAACGTGTACTTGTTCTGATCGGACATCACGAGCAGCGGCCACAGGAAGTCGTCCCATGCGGCGACGAAGGAGAAGATGGCGACTACCGCCATCGTGCCCTTGACCGACGGGATGATGATGCGGGTGAACCGCTCCCATGCGTTGGCGCCGTCGATCATCGCGGCCTCCTCCAGCGAGGTCGGGATACCGCCGATCGCGTTGCGCATCAGCAGCACGTTCATCGCGGACACCAGCGACGGCAGCGCGATGCCGATCAGCGTGTTGTTCAGCCCCATGTTCTGCATCAGCATGTACCGGGCGATCAGGATCGTCTCGGTCGGCATGACGATGCCGACGATGATCACGCCCATCGCGAACCGGCGTCCCTTGAACTGGAACTTGGCGAGCGCGTATCCAGCCGCGGTGGCGCCGGCCACGTTGCCGATCAGGCAGATGACGGCCACGATCACCGAGTTGATGGTGTACCTGAGGATCGGCACGATGCGCGTCACCTCGCCGTAGGCGGCGAAGGTCGCGTCCTCGGGCCAGAACTGGGGAGGCCTGGTGTACAGGTCGACGCCCTTGCCCTTGAGCGAGGTCGACAGCTGCCACAGCAGCGGCGCGACCAGGATGACCAGGATGACCAGCAGTACGATGTAGCGGACGACCAGCCCCGCTATTTTCCTTGATTTGGAACCGGCCGCGGTTCCTCGTTGGATGCCGTTGCCCATCACTCATCCTCCATTTGCATGCGCAGCGATGCGATCATGAGGCCGACGGTGATGAGGAACATCACCAGGGAGATCGCCGAGGAGTACCCGACCTGCGCGTCGAGGCCGGTGCCTTCCCTCTGGATGAGCATGACCATCGTCATGCCCTTGCCTCCGATGCCGGCGGTATTGTTCGACAGTACGTAGATTTCGGTGAACACGCGGAACGCGGCGACCGAGGACAGGGCGGCGATGAGCACCATCGTGTTGCGCACGCCGGGGATGGTGACGCTCCAGAACTGGTGCCAGGTACCGGCGCCGTCGATGGACGCCGCCTCGTACAGGTCCGTCGGGATGTTGGTCAGCGCCGCCAGGTAGATCACCATGTAGTAGCCGACGCCCTTCCAGATGGTGACGATCATCGACGAGATCAGCAGCAGCCACCGGTCGGTGAGGAAGGGCACCGGCGAGGTGATCCAGCCCAGCGCCTGCAGCAGCGAGTTGACCATGCCGCGCGAATCGAGCATCCACTGCCACATGATGCCGGCCGCCACCATGGAGACGATCACCGGCACGTAGTAGCCGGTGCGGAACACCGCGATGAACGGCACCTGCTTCTGCACCAGCAGCGCCAGCAGCAGCGGCAGGAAGACCATGGCCGGCATGACGACCACGACGTAGAGCGCCGAGTTCTGCAGGGCCGTCCAGAAGCGCTCGTCGTGCGCCATTTCGATGAAGTTGTCCAATCCCACGAACTTCCAGCTGCCCAGTCGCCGTGCGTTGGTGAACGAGTACATGATGGTCTGCAGGAACGGAACGATGGAGAACAGGATGGTCACCACCAGGGCCACGGACAGGAACAGCCATGGGGTGGCGACGCCGTTGCGGCGGATGCGGTTCGAGACGGCGCCCGCCCCCCGTGCGCGTGATGCCGGCCATCGCCGCCCGACGGGCCGGTGCCACGTCGGGCGGCGAGCTTGTCGCCGCGATCCCGCTTGTCGGTTGCGGCAGTCATGGATTAGTCCTCCAGTCGCTGGTTGCAGAAGTCCACGGCGTCGTCGAGCGCCTGCTGCACGGACTTTTCGCCCTGCAGGGCCTTGGCGATCTCCTCGCGCAGGTTGGACTTCATGGCTTCGCTGTACACGGCCGGCGAGTAGGCGACCGCCTCCTGGATCTGCTTGGCGCCCATCACGCGCACCTCGGCGATGTCGGAGCCGTCGCTCTCGGTGAAGTAGGAGTCCTCCAGCGATTCCTTGGCGGAGGGGAAGATGTTCACTTGCTTGGCGAACTCCAGCTGGTTCTTCGCGTTGGTGACGAACTTGGCGAAGGCGACCGCCGTGGCCGGGTTCTTGCTCTGCGTCGAGACGCCGATCAGCTGCGGGTTCATGTTCGGGGCCGCGTTGGTGATCTGCTGGGTGTAGACGAGGGACTTGTACACGCTGGGTGCGTCGTCCTTGATCTGCTGGATGTTCTGCGCGCTGCCGGCCATGTACGCGATGCGCGCGGACTGGAAGCTCTTGTCGACGCCGGTGTAGTTCTGGCTCAGGGTCTCGGGCAGCAGGCCGCCGGCGTCGTAGACCTCCTTGTATCGGTTGACGTATTCCACGGCCTTGTCGTTGTTGAAGGTGAACTTGGTCTGATCCGCGTTCATGATCTCCGCACCGTACTCGCCGAAGGACTCGAGCGTCGGGGTCTTGCCGAACATCGAGAAGTCGCCGTGGGCGTTCTTCGCCATGACCAGCGCGTCGTCGAACAGCTCGTCGAAGTTCTTCGGCAGGTCGTTGGGATCAAGGCCGGCCTTCTCGAACAGCGCGGTGTTGAAGAGCGACGGCCCGGTCGTCAGATACCACGGCAGCGCGTAGGTGCCGCCGTCGATGGACTTCCAGGTGGCCACGTCCCAGGCCTTGTCCAGATAGATGTCCTTCACGTCGGAGGCCACCTTGCTCATATCCATCAGGTAGCCGCTCTTGGCCAGCGGGTAGCTGGTGTTCTGGTCGAAGTTGATGACGTCCGGCAGCGTGCCGCCCGAGGCGTCGGCCGACAGCTTGTCGGCGTAGTTGTCGGCGGGCTGGTCGATCCACTTGACCGTGGTGCCGGGGTTCTCCTTCTCGAACTCGTCGATCACGCCGTTGAAATAGTCCTCGAAGGCCGCCTTCAGATTCCAAGTCTGGAACGTGATCTCTCCCTTGACCTCGCCGTTCTTCACCTGGTCCACATAGTCCGAGCCCGCTCCGGCGGAGGACCCGCACCCGGACAGTCCCATGCACAGCGCCAGTGCTGCGGCGGATACCATGGTCATGCGATGTGACTTCAATGTCATTGCTGTTCTTTCTCTCGGTGTTGGTGTTGTTGCGTGTAGTGGTTGCATATGATGCAATGCTTGGTGTGTTGCCCGGCATCATGCCGTGTGCCCGGGGGCGGGCCCGCGGCCGGCCGTCTTTGGCCGTATGCCGCGGGCGCTATGCGACGTGTCTCGGCACCTCCTCTTCCCTTTCCCTCATCGGATCGGTCCTTGTCGGGTCAGTCCCTGGCCAGCGACGGATCGGACACGGCGGAATAGGCGTCCCCGGCGACCAGGTCGCAGGTGATGCATTCGTCGATGCCGCGGCGCTCGAGTTCCGCCGGATCGGCGGCGAGCGCAGACGAGATCAGCGCGAGGTGCTCGCCCGCCTCCTCCATGGCCATCCACCGCTCGAAGATCGATCCGCCCGGCGCGCAGGCCAGCCGGCACAGGGGAAGCTCATGGTCGTCGACCGGGATGACGATCGCCTTGCCGCGCCTTTCGGGGACCACGGCATCCTTGTTCGCGGCGAACTCGGCGAGGACCTTGGCCAAGGGCTTGGCGTTGCCGTGCTCGTCGAACAGGCCGAGCGCGTGCTCGAACGGCGGGAAATCCGACATCGCGCGGGACACGTCGTGCGAGCACCACCAGGTGATGCCGTACAGGCGGTCGCAGCGCAGCGCGTGCTCCACGGTCCTTCTGCAGAATTCCGCGGCATCCGCGCGGTCGACGACGTTCTCGGGAGCGCCGACCTCCTGCAGCCAGACCTGATGGCCGGCATCGTGCGTGAACGCCTTCGCCAGCTCGACCAGGTACGCGGCGTGCATCACGCTGGCCGGCGACATGCCGCCGTACCGCTGCGCGGTGCCGTTGAACACCCAGGAATGCACCGTGGCGACGTCGCCGAGGTTCGATGCCTGCCGGGGAGCGAAGGGGTGCCCGTCCATGTACCACACGCCGTCATTCTCGCTGTGCAGCAGCACGCGGCCGGAGGCGGCGGTGCGGTCGCGGATCGGCGACATCATCGCGTCGATCCACTGCCCGGCGCCGGTCTCGTCGGCGGCCATCCGGTGGGGATGGCTGCGATCCGCGAACTGGTTGCACTCGTTGCCGAGCGTCAGCCCGCGGAAATTCGGCAGGTCATCCAGGGCATCGTATACCGCGGACACCAGCCGGGCCTCGGCCTCGACGGCCTGGGCGTCGGTGAACATGCTGCGGTCGTGCCAGGTGACCAGCCACGACGGGATGAAATCAAAGCTCGACAGGTGCCCTTGGAATACGTCGCAGAACACGTCGAGACCGGCCTTGCCCGCGATGTCGCACATGGTGCGCACATCGTCCAGCCCCTTGCCGTTGATCCAGGTTCGATTGGGCTGCAGAATCGGCCACACCGGAAAAATCCTGACGTGGTCAAGACCCAACGCCGCAATCTGATCGAGATCCTTGGCCACGGATTCCCAGTCGGGATCCAACCAGGCATGGAACCAGCCATGCGACGGGGTGTAATTGACGCCGAATCGCATACCGATATCACTCCCTTCCTCTTCATCGTGGTGGAGAACAGGACGTGATCGATGCCTCGTCCATGAGGTTCAGCGACCACATCACTAAACTGCTTTAGTAGCAGAATAACCGTTCGCCCCCTAAATGGCAAATCGAGCGACACGCCGGCCAACAACACATAAATCAGGCTTATTCATGTAGTTTTCCGTATCGCCGACACCACCTCAAACCATGCCGCAACCCCGAGAACGCACGCGACACGACATCGACGCAGCTAATTCGCTTTAGTTTCGTCCTGCTGTTATTATCCATGTTTGGCTACGTAGACACGATCTTCCCCCTCAATCCCCGATCGATCATTCACGCCACAGAAGGAACCCCCACATGATCGAATTCACCTCCCGTTACCTGGGCACCGACGCCAAGGGAACCCACACCTTCTTCGTCATCTCGCTGTCGTCGTGCATCTACTGGTTCCTCTCGATCAAAGGCGTGATCTACGAACCGTTCCGCCAGTCCCTCGGCGTGAGCAACGCGCAGCTCGGCGTGCTGCTGGGCGTGACCGGCTTCGTTCAGGTGTTCGGCTACCTCGCGCTCGGATGGGCGCAGGATTTTCTGCAGATCCGCAAGGTCATCGCCATCGATCTGATCGGATACGGGGCGATCTCGCTGTCCCTGGCACTGATGCCGAATCTGCCGTTCTGGTATCTGGTCGTCGCGTTCGCCTGCTTCGGGCTGTTCGGCGAGGCGCTGTACTGGCCGACCATACAGAAAAGCACACGAGGACTGTCCGACGGCATTCATCAGGCGGCGCTATTCAGCACGCAGGAGGCCATGCGCGGCATGATGGGGCTGTTCGCGAACATGGTCACGCTGCTGTTGTTCACCGTCGCCGCCTCGCCGGTGATCGGCGCGCGCTCCGCCATGCTGTGCTACGCGCTGCTCATGATCCTGTTCTCCGCGATCGTGCTGCGCAGCATTCCGCCCGACTTCCTGCACGAACGCGATGCCGCCGATCCCCGATCCGGCCGCCCCCGGCGTTCGGGACCATCCCTGATCCTTGCCGCGGCGCGCCGCCCGATCGTCTGGACGACCGGATTGGCGACGATGGCCGGATACACGGCCTACATCGCCGCGACGACGTACACGCTGCCGCTGCTGCAGCAGGCCTTCGGTCTGACCGACGGCCAGGCGGCGGTATACGGGCTGATCAACACCGGCATCTTCCCCGTCGTCTCCGCCATGGCCTCCGGGGCCATCGCCAAGCGGTTCCGCAGCAGCCCGCAGTGGATGGTGCTGCTGTTCCTGCTGTGCGCCGCGTGTGCGCTGCCGCTGGCGCTGATGCCCAAAGGGCCGGGCTGGTTCGCGCCGTGCACCGTCATCACCTGCGTGATGGCCCTGACCTGCTACGCCATCCGCGCCGTCTATTACGTGCCGATCGGCGAATACGGCATCGGCAACGATCAGGCCGCGACCGTCATGTCGGTGACCTCGTTCCTCGGATACATGCCCTCGTTCTTCGCCTACCCGCTGTTCGGCGCCATCATCGACGGCAGCGGGAACGGCGCCGACGCCTACCGCACCGTGTTCCTCATCATCCTCGGCTCCAGCATCGCCGGGGCCGTCTGCAGCGCGATCGGCCATCGGCTGATCGCCTCGCGGCGGAGCGAGGAGGAACGCTGACGACACGGCCGGGAATCCGGTCCGCCAACATCCCTACGATTGCACATCAAGCAAAGGAGCACACCATGCACATCACGCAACTCGGCACCGCCGCCGCGGAACGCATCCCCGGCATCTTCTGCGAATGCGATCTCTGCCGTCTGGCTCTGCAGCGGCAGGGCCGCGAGATCCGCACCCAATGCCAGGCCATCGTCGACGACGAGGTGCTGATCGATTTTCCCGGCGACACCTACCTGCACTACCTGCGCGACCGGTTCCCGCTGCCGTCGGTGCGTTCCCTGCTCGTCACCCATTGGCATTCCGACCATTTCTACGGCGAGGACATCGCCTACCGCATGGGCGGGTACGTCATCAGCAACCCGACCGAACACATGGAGGTGTATGGCTCGGAGACCGTGCACGGCTTCCACGAACGCTCGTTCTTCCTCGAACAGCGCCATGACGAGCAGCGCGTGGCCTTCACCACGGTGAGGCCCGGCGATGACTTCGCCCTGCACGGCGCATACCGCGCGCATGCCTTCGAGGCGGCGCACGGCCATCACGCCGGGGATTGCCTGTTCTACTCCCTCACCGACGGCGAACGCACCCTGCTGTACGCGCACGACACCGGATGGTTCCCCGACCGCACGTGGGAGGAGCTGGAACGGGTCGGCGGCCATTACGACTACGTGTCGCTCGACTGCAACCATGCGCTGCACGGCGCCTCGCTGAGCATGCACATGAATTTCGAGGACAACCTGCGCGTGCGCGACGCCATGGTGCGGATCGGCGTGGCCGACGACCGCACGATATTCGTGGCCAACCACTTCTCCCACAACGGGCGCACCACCCACAAGGAAATGGACGAGGCCGCCCGCAGGGAAGGCTTCCTGTGCGCCTACGACGGCATGACCGTCGAGTTCTAGGAGCCCGGCGTCGTAAGCTCGTGCACTACGTCTGGCTCCCCTCTTGGAGGCTGAGCCGTGAAGCAAACAGCGGAGCTGTTTGCAGGCGAAGGCGAGGCAGCAGCCGAGCAGACAAGGCTGCGGCCGCAAGGCCGTCCGCAATTGCAGGACGAGCTGGCCGTGAAGCGGCCTGAGGGGAGCATTACCGCGAACGCCTGAATCAAGCCGATTCGCATGGTCTCCCCTCAGTCGGCTACGCCGACAGCTCCCCTCATCGAGGGGAGCCAGACCGGATTCATTACCTGCGGATGCGCAGCGTCGCCAGCTGGAACGGGTTCAGCGAGAGCGCGGCGCCTTCGGCCGGCTGCGGGCCGTCCACGGCGAGCGCGCGGGGCAGATCCTCGGGCAGCGCGTCGGCGCCTTCCGTCACGCCGACCTCCTCGACCGTGGCGCCGGCGAACGCCCCGTCGAGGTGCAGCGAACCTCGGGCCATGCCGCCGGTCGGCTCGTAGAGGCGCACGATCAGGTCACCGGAACCGTCGTCGGCCAGCTTGACCCAGTCGAGCACGATGCTGCCCTCCGTGGCGTCGACGCGCGCCAGCGGCGCGAACGCCGGCAGCCGGTCGATCACCGGGGCGTTCAGTCGGGACGCCTCGGCCAGCACGGTGTCCATCCCGGCATCGGCGACCACGGACCAGGCGAACGAATGCTCGCCCTGGTCGGTGTGCGGGTCCGGGTACAGTGGCGCGCTGAGCAGAGACAGGCGGATCATCGTGCCGCGGTTGACGCCTCGCGCGGCGTCCTCGTGGATCGGGCTCACGTCGGAGCCGTAGGTCGACGCATTGATCACGGCGGCGGCGTAGGAGGAGTCGGCCACGCGCACGAAGCGGTGCGTGCAGCTTTCGAACTTGGCCTCGTCGCCGCGCGAGTTCTTGTTGACCGGGCGCTCGACCAAACCGTACTGGCACTCGTACTGCGCGTTGACCGCCTGCACGCCGACCGGCACGTCGACCTTGAGGAACTTCTCGACCGCATGCCAGTCCACGTCGGCCGCGAAGTCCAGCGAGCCGGCTCCGGGCCGCAGCGTGATGCGCGTGGCGATGGCCACGCCCTTCGCGCGCGTGGTGACATGCGCGACCGCGGTGCCGTCGGCCCGCGCCTCCCACCCCGGAACCGAAGCTGCACGCACGTCGGCCAGCGTCTCCACGCCGTCGAGCGACGAGTCCGCCAGTCCTTCGGCCGCAAGAAGCGCATCGCGCTGGATGTCCCATGCGTCCCAGTGGTACGGTTCGTCCTTGAGCAGCTCGTAGCGCCCGAGCCGGGTGCCGGCCGGCACGATCTCGCGCTTCGCGGCCAGATCGACCAGCGACGACACCGTGCCGTCCGGTTCGACGGCCACGCGCAGACGGCCGTTGTCCAGCACCGTCCGCTCGCCTTCGTGGCTCACGGCCACCGGCGCTTCGGTTCCGCCCGCCGCGCCGGCCCCGATGGCGGATCGCACGGACCACGCCTCGCATGCCTCGCGCGAGTACGGCGTGACCACCGCGTCGGCCACCGGGGCGTCAGTTGGTTCGGCGGCGGCGATGGCGGCGCCGGCCTGGCCGATGATCTCGCGCAGCCGCGCCAGATCGCGCGCGTATTCGGCGCGCGCCTGCCGGTGCACCCATGCGATGGCCGAGCCGGGCAGGATGTCGTGGAACTGGTTGAGCAGCAGCGTCTTCCAGATACGGTCCATCTCCTCGCGCGGGTACTCGTACTCCGGATTCTTGACGCTGGCCGCGGCGCACAGGTACTCGGCGACGCGCAGCAGGGACTCCTCCTGGCGGCAGCCGCGCTTCATGTCCTGCTGCGAGGTGAGCGTGCCGCGGTGCAGCTCAAGGTACAGCTCGCCCTTGAACACTGGGGTCTCGCCCTCGGCATGGTCCACGATGTCCTCGCGCACCCGGTCGAAGAGCTGGTCCGGGGTGCCGAAATCGACCTTGGGCGCGCCGGCGAGGTCGCGGTCGCGGCGGATGCGCGCGGTCATCTCGCGGCTGGGACCGCCGCCGCCATCGCCGAAGCCGTACAGCATGATCGCGTTGCGCGACAGGTCCTTGTCGAGGAAGTTGCGCTGCGAGTACGCGAGCTCCTTCATGCTCATCCACGAGCAGTACGTGTCGGAGGGCGGGAAGTGGGTGAGGATGCGCGTGCCGTCGACGCCCTCCCACATGAACGAGTGGTGCGGGAACTTGGTCGTGTCGTTCCACGAGATCTTCTGCGTGAGGAACCAGTCGAACCCGGCCCGGCGCGCGATCTGCGGCCACGCCCCGGTGTACCCGAAGCTGTCGGGCAGCCAGATGCCGCGCGGCGCCACGCCGAGATGCTCCCTGAAATAGCGCCGGCCGAAGCTGATCTGGCGGATCAGCGACTCGCCGGAGGGCAGCATGCCGTCGGATTCGACCCACATGCCGCCGACGGGGATGAACCGGCCCTCGTCGATGCGCGCCTTCATGCGCGCGAACAGGTCGGGGTGCTCGGCCTCGAGCCATTCGTACTGCTGGGCGGAACTCATCGCGTAGGTGAAGTCCGGGTCCTCGTCCATCAGGGCGAGCACGTTGGCCACGGTGCGGGCCACCTTGCGGCGGGTCTCGCGCACCGCCCCCACCCCCCCCCTGTTCGCGTA
>OAXB01000428.1_pt1 | contig 11541 bp, 8 predicted proteins | sample 1501541 | NCBI WGS metagenome assembly OAXB01 (sample SAMEA2580302, study PRJEB22360) | human gut metagenome | biome: human gut; feature: human-associated habitat; material: faeces | place: Denmark | collected 2008/2010
AGGCTTCGCCCGCCCTCCAGAAACGGATTGATACACCAACTTTCGGGACGCTACCCTGGAACGTTGCGGACACGTTGCGCGGTCCCTACAAGCCCCACGAGTACGGCCTCGTCATCTTGCCCATGACGGTCATTAAACGTTTTCACGACTGCCTGCTGCCAACGCACGGGAAGGTCGTGGAAGCCGCAGAGGAGTACAAGAACTTTGCCGTCAAGGACGGTTTCCTCCGAGAGGCATCCGGTTACCCCTTCTACAACACATCCAAGTTCACCTTCGAGACGCTCAAGGCCGACCCCGCCAACATCGAGGACAACTTCAAGGACTACCTCAACGGTTTTTCCGAAAACGTGCAAGACATTTTGGCGCGCATGGATTTCTTCCGCCAGATTGAGCGCCTGAGCGATCCTGATGCACCTTTGCTGTACCAGGTGGTGAGCGACTTCTGCGCGGAGCGCGCCGACATGTCTCCTGAGAAGATCAAGCCCGTTGACATGGGCTACATCTTCGAAAATCTTATCCAGCGGTTCTCCGAATCCTATGACGAGGATGCCGGAGCCCACTTCACAAGCCGCGACATCGTCTATCTCATGACCGATTTGCTGATTGCCGCCGACCCCCATGTCTTCGACGGCGATCGCATCTCCAAGACCGTATACGATCAGACCATGGGCACTTCCCAGATGCTCAGCTGCACCGAGGAGCGTTTGCGCCAGCTTGACGATGACGCTCGTGTGACTTGCTTCGGCCAGGAGTTCAATCCTTTCACCTTTGGCATCGCCAAGGCATCCGCGCTAATTCGTGGAGAAGACGATGCGAATATGCGGTTTGGAGACACCCTATCATCAGACAAATTCGCGGATTATAAATTTGACTACTGTATTTCGAATCCGCCTTTTGGAGGCGACTGGAAGCTTGAAGAAACCGCCGTCAGAAAAGAAGCCAAGCTTACTGGAAGCCGATTCCATGTCGGACTTCCCGCTCGTGGCGATGGCCAGATGCTCTTTATGCTTAACGGAATCGCAAAGCTAAAGGACGAAGGCGTAATGGTGATTGTCCAAGACGCATCGCCTCTTTATAAAGGAAAACCTGAAAGTGGCGAAGACAAGATTCGTTCCTATATTCTTGAAAACGATTGGCTCGATGCGATTATTCGTTTGAGTGGAGACGCTTTCTACAACACAGGGTTAGTAACATTTTTATGGGTCATCAATAAAGGCAAGCCTGAAAAACGAGCAGGAAAAGTGCAGTTGATTGATGCCTCGGGTTGTTGCGTGCCAAGAAATAGACCCATTGGTAAAAAGAGGAATGACATAACCAAATTCTGTCGTGATTTGGTTCTTGAGGCGTTCTCGGATTTTGAGACGAAAGACTACTCGTCTTCTTCAGAAAGCGGCAATGCCATTCATGTACGTTCTCTGGTTTGCGATGCTGCTGATTTTGGCTACAACAGGGTTGGCGTCTGCGAACCCCTGTTTAACCCTGATGGGTCAATTGTGGTCGATAAGAAAGGGAGCCCGGTTGCTGATGCCGAGAGGGAAGATACCGAAGATATTCCGCTTAGTTACGATATTGACGAATACATGGAAAAGAAAGTTCTGCCTTTCAATGAGCATGCGTGGCTAAACAGAAAGAAGCAAAAAACAGGTTACACTATCCCATTCACCAGGTTCTTCTATGAATTTATGGATCTTGAAACCGTCAATGACGCGGCTCAGGAACTTTCTTGCTCGATGAATAGGAGTGCTGCAGAAGTTGGTAGGCGTTTCGCCATGCTTCCTGATCCGGAGATTTGCTATGAAGCAAGCGAAACATGGCTAGGTGACATCCCTGAATCTTGGAGTGCTCTTCGTATTGGAGACCTGTTCGAATTAAGGTCAACAAAAGTGAGTGATGAAGATTACCGACCGCTTTCCGTAACCAAGAAGGGCATAGTCCCTCAACTTGATTCTGTTGCTAAAAGCGATAACCATGCGAATCGAAAGCTTGTAAAAGAAGGCGACTTTGCCATCAACAGCCGATCCGACCGTAGGAATTCTTGCGGCTTTTCTCCATACGATGGATCTGTTTCAACTATTACTACAGTCCTTTTTCCGAGGCAGCCAATTGTTTCGAGATACTTTGACCTGCTGTTCGACACCCCAAGGTTTGCAGAGGAATTCTACCGATGGGGGCATGGAATTGATAGCGATATCTGGACGACCAATTGGTCGGACATGAAAAAGATCGTTATCCCATGTCCTCCAATCAGTGAACAGAAAAGGATAGTGGATTATCTGTCTGACGAATTGAAGCAAATTCGTTCTGCCAGGGCGTCTGTTCAGGCCGAGATCGAGAATATTTCGTTTGATGTGGTGACGGAGAGACTCTGTGCTATCGATGACGCTGTAAGTGATATGACGGACGGCAACAAACAGAATGTACTTGCCGAATTAAAGCTTGGTCGCTTGAGTGAGTCCCTTGAATCGCTCAACAAGCTTCAGGAGACATTTGTGTACGAAATCGTTACTGGTAAACGGAGGGCTATGTAATGATTGTCACAAAAGAGATAAATTTAGAGGAAGACATCGAGTCCTTCCTCTGTTCAGAAGCGGGTGGGTATTATAAATCTAAAGACAGCCAATCCCTCCTATACGTCGAAGACGGAACCTATCAGGTTGTAGACGGGCACGGCTACCGAGATATGCCTGGAAAAGGTATTGATATCGCAACATTGGTCAATTTTGTCCAGACCACGCAGCCAAAAGCTTGGGAGCGTTTTGAGAAGCAGTGCAATTCCGATCCTGAGAAGAAGTTCTTTAAGGTTTTTCAAGATGCCGTAAGTCTTTACGGCATCGTTCATGTACTAAAACATGGTTTCAAACATCGAGGCATAGCCTTCAAAGTTGTGTATTTCAAGCCAGAGTCGAGCCTGAATGATGCTGCTAACAAGCGATATGGCCAAAATGTTTGCCGTTGTATCCGCCAATTTCATTATGAGACGATTCCTAGCCATTCTGTCGATATGGTTTTGGATGTAAACGGAATTCCTGTTGTCGCAATTGAGCTAAAGGATCAGTTCACTGGCCAGAACGTCGAAGATGCCATGCGTCAGTGGCGAGAGGACAGAGACCCTCGCGAAGAATCGTTCAAATTCGATAATCGTGTCGTTGCCTTTTTTGCCGTTGATCTTTGCAACGTGATGATGACAACAAAGATTGAAGGTTTGACCACTTCCTTCTTGCCGTTCGACCAAGGTTCGAACGGAGCTGGAAATGATGGTGGTTCTGGAAATCCTAATAATCCACATGGTTATGCAACTTCGCATCTTTGGAAAGAGGCTCTGCAGAAAGATAGCTTGCTTGATATTCTCCAGAAGTTTATTCACCTTGAAGTAAAGGAAGAAACGAAACTTGACTCCAAAGGTATCGAGGTTAAACAGAAGAAGAACCGCATAATATTCCCTCGCTATCATCAGCTTGACGTTGTCAGAAAGATTGTTGGGGATGTCATCGAATCAGGATCGAGCAGCAGCTACTTGATTCAGCATTCTGCGGGATCGGGGAAGTCGAACAGTATTGCTTGGACAGCGTATCGATTTGCCTCGCTGTTTAGGGGTGACAAGCCCTTGTTCGATTCTGTTGTTGTCGTCACCGACCGCAGGGTTCTTGACGATCAGCTGCAAGAAACAATCAGCGGATTCGACCATGCTGTTGGCAGCGTTTGTATTATTGACAAAAAGAAAGATTCTGGCGACTTGCGCGATGCTCTAAACGATGGAAAGCGCCTTATCGTATCGACCTTACAAAAGTTCCCTGTAATCTTTGAGGAGGTCGAAAGCAGCGGAAAACGTTTCGCTGTGATTGTTGATGAGGCCCATTCGAGCCAGACTGGTACCAGTGCGCTCAAGCTTAAGGCAGCCCTCGCTGATACCGAGCAGGCCTTGCGGGAGTACGCCGAAATCGAGGTCGAGGCTGAAGGTGAGGTCGAAGACTGGGAGGATGAGCTCGCTAAGGCCTTGTCCGTGCATGGTCGACATGAGAACCTGACATTCTGCGCGTTTACCGCAACGCCAAAGGAGCAGACGCTTGAGATATTCGGAGTGGAACATCCGGACGGATCTTATCGCCCGTTCCACATCTACTCGATGCGCCAGGCGATTGAGGAGGGCTTTATCATGGATCCTCTCGCCCATTACGTCTCCTACAGTGAGGCGCTTGAAATTGCCAGGACGATTCCTGACAATCCAGATGTCCCATCCAGTCCGACACTGAAATTATTGCGCAGATACAAGGAGTTGCATCCTTACGCTTTGGGCCAGAAGGCGGAGATCATCGTTGAGACTTTCTGCTCTGTTACCCGGAAGAAGATAAAGGGCAAGGGCAAGATGATGGTCGTCACAGCATCGCGCCTTGCGGCTGTGCGCTATTACCACGAAGTAAAACGGTATATGCAGAAGAAGGGATATGACGACCTTGAGGTTCTGGTCGCTTTCAGCGGAACGATAGTTGATCCCGCCGATCCGGGTGGTAAGGAATACACGGAGCCAGGAATGAATGTAGGCCATGACGGCCAGAGGGTTGCCGAGAGCCAGACTAAGGCAGAGTTCCATGATTATGGCGACATGCTCATCGTTGCCGAGAAGTACCAGACTGGATTCGACGAGCCGCTGCTTCACACCCTTGTGATAGATAAGAAGCTTCGTGACGTTAAAGCCGTCCAGACGATTTGCCGCGTAAACCGCATCCATCCCGACAAAGAGGACACTTACGTACTTGACTTCGTGAACGATCCTGCAAATATACAGGAAGCCTTCAGCCGTTTCTATACGGAGACCTCTCTTACTGAGCAAATTAATACTGACCTGTTGTACAAGGTTCAGAGGGAGATCGGGGAGTTCGGGCTTTACGACCAATCGGATATCGAGGCCGCTGCAGATATCGCCTTTACCGAGGGCGGCAAAGACCGCGCGAACCTGCAAGGGAAACTTGCCGGTGTTTTGAAGCCCGCTATTATCCAGTACGATTTGCTGGATGAGGAGCGCCAATATCAGGTCCGAAGGAAGGTGCGCAGTTTCTGCAAGTGGTATTCGTACATCACCCAGATTGTTCGCATGTTTGACAAGGATCTCCACAAGGAGTATGTCTACCTGAACTACCTGAGGCACTTTCTGAAGGCCGAACCAATCCCTGTTGAGGGCATCGACGATAAAGTTGAGATGCGCTTTTACAAGCTCAAGAAGGAATTTGAGGGCAGTATCACCTTAGAGGAGGGTGGCGGCGTGCTCGAGCCCTCTTCGGGGTCTGGTAGCAGTAGCCTAGACAAGAAGAAAGATCCCCTGCAGGCCCTCATTGATAAATTCAATGAACAGTGGCTTGGCGAGTTTACCGAGGGCGACCGTGTGGTCATCACGACTCTCTGGCAGAGGATGTCCGCAATGCCTGAAATTGAAGACACCATCCGCCGTGATGGCCGTGTTGTCTTTGAGAACAGCGTCCTACCGAAGGCTTTTGATGAAGTTGCAAGAAAAGCTTACGTGGAGAACACAGAATCGTTCACCTCGCTTTTTGAGGACAGCGCAAAGTACAAGGCAATGATGTCTGCCATCGGCGAACTGCTAGTAAGCCATTTCGTTGGTAAGTAAGGGAATCTTAAGAAGGAACGATAACTTTCTGATAAGTGATAGACGCTGGTTCCCAATAATCCCCCTGGTTCCCAAATGGTTCCTTTTCAGCAGAAATCACGTGCGGCCATTCTGGGTCATTGTTGGCCATCTGGTAAAACCAGGAGACAACAAAGGTTAGGTAGACAAACAAATCTACCCAACCCTTTTCGGTGCTGTACTGCGGTTTTCCTTTGGATTGCACCTTCTCCCGACAAACTACGGAGAGTAAACCACGCTCCAGAAAGCCTCTTATCAACTGGTAAAACTAATACACTTTTTACTGTACATTACTCCCACTCAGTGACTAATCCAGTACGGGTGCTGCCGATCCGTGCCGCGTCATACCGCCTAAGGGCTGATTCGTGCGCAATTTAGGCGAATCAGCCCCTTGATTCGCGATTTCGGGAATGACTCAACTGATTCGCGAAATCGCAGGTCGCTCCTTTAATCATTCCCGGGTTTCCGCCAGGATTCGTAGCGGATGGCTTAAAACAGAGTGATTCGGAGACCAACCCGCACATATCGCTATCGCTTCATCTTCTTCAAGTTAGCAAGCTTCCATTGCGCTTCCGGGCTCGCGACAGCGGCTTGGGCGATGGCGCACTCACCGAAGAGGAGCTCGGGGCGGTATTCCCCTTTGGCGAACAAGTCCAAATAGAGTCTCTCGCCGTCCTTTCTAGGCAGGATGTAGGCCGACGTGAGCTCCTCCGCGTCGAGCATCAAGCCTGCTGGCGTCGGCTCTTTATCCCTCGAATGCAGCATCGGTAGCAGCTGGTCTTCGCGCAAATACCTTTGAGCTCCAGCATGGACTGGGCTACAGACTGGGAATTTCATCCGGCAGCGGAGCCTGCATGAACGATTTAGGTGCCCTCTACTATATGGGAGACCTTGTTGAACAGGACTACGCCAAAGCCGCGGAACTCTACGAAATGGCAGCTGACGCAGGTTGTTTCCAGAGCATCATCAACCTCGGTTATATCTACGAGTACGGAAGGACCGGCAAGCCCGACCACACCAAGGCCTATCAGTGGTATTCGCTCGCCGCAGCGCTTGCGCCCTCCAGCGAAGCGGTATACAAACTCGGCGACATGTTCGGCCGCGGTCGCGCCGTGCCACAAGACAAGTCAAAAGCATACCGTCTGTACGAACGCAGTCTTGAGCTTGTCCGCGACGATGTTGAGTTTGTCCAGCCCGCCATTCGCATAGCCGCTATGCTCATTGACCCCGATGCCCCCTCCTGCGGCATCGACCGTAATCCCCTACGCGCTGACGCTCTATCAGCGCACCGAGATTGGCCTGCGCATCGACATCGCCAACGGCATGACGTATTACACCAAGCGCCTCCGCGAGGCGATCGAAGGCCAAGAGAAGGCCCGCAAGCTCGTCGAAATGGACGATTTTGTGATTGACCGCTAACAACCGCTCACGCGCGTCTTGCCAACATTGGTAATCCGCTCCCGCTCTGAAACCCTTCATGGCAGGAGCGGATTCGCATCTCGAAGAATCGAAAACAAAGAGGCCCCGGGATTCCCGAGACCTCCTCAATATACATAGTTCAGCTTGTTTACTGTTCGCTCTTCGCAATCGCCTGGTCGATAAGCTTGTCAAGCGCCGCGCGCTGCTCGGCGGAGCTGATGGCGCCCATGATGGGCTCCCCTACGATGTTGCCGTTCTGGTCGATAACGTAGGTTGTCGGGAACGAGAACAGATTTGACGTAAACTTGCCGGCCTCGCTATCCGACTTGAACCAGATGTTCTTATATGTCACGCCCTTCTTGCTCAGCACGTCCTTGGCATCTGCAATCTCGTCCTTGTTGCCATCGAGCGTAAAGGAATTGACACCCACGACCTGGCCACCCTTCTCGGCAAGCTCCTTGTTCAGGTTCTCAAGATCGCCCAGCTCGCCCACGCACGGCTTGCAAGTGGTAAACCAAAAGTTCATGACGGTGACCTTGTTCTTAGAGAACAGCTCGTCGCTGCTCACGTCGTTGCCGTCCAAGTCCTTGCCCGTAAAGCTGGGGAACTTCGTCGCCTCGCTCGAAGCATCGGCGCCAGCCGTCATGGACGTGCTACCAAACCCCCCGCCCCCAGCCGTCATGCCAGCGGCCGAAGCGTCGACGCTCTCGCCTGCGCTCGGCGTGCTTCCACAGCCAGGAAACTCCTTTTCCAGGCTCTCGAGCTTGTCCTCGATCTCCTTGATCTGCTGCGCACCGGCCTTGAGCGTCTTCAACTCATCCGCTGCAAACTCATCCTTGGCGCCGTCGATGGTCTTGAGCAGGAAATCGCCATAATTGCTGCCGTCCTCGATCATCGGCGTATCTTTATTGGCGGCAAGAAACACCTTTTCCCACAGCGCATTATCGCTCGAGAGGATATCGTTCTGCTTCTGCATGAGCTTCGCATAGAGCTCGGCGGCCTCGTCGGCGTTGGCCGGCTCTTGCGCAATGAGCTCCGCGATCTTAGGATCGGAGCCCGTAGATTCGCTCGCGTTGCCACCGGGCGCCGAACACGCCACAAGACACAGGGCCAGCACCGGCACCATAAACAGGGCCGCAATCTTAGATAGTTTCATGGTCATTCCTCCGTTTTGTCGAAACTTGCTTACTTTTTATCGGCGGTCAGAGGGAGCTTTTCTTCCGACACATCCAGGCCATAGCGATAGCTGATGGCATCGACGGGACAGGCCCCGATGCACTTTCCGCACCGGATACATTCGGCATGATTGGGTGCGCGGACCACATCGACGTCCATCTGGCAAACCTTTGAACACGTGCCGCACGAGACGCATTTGCATGCATCGACCCGGATCCCCAGTAAGGACACCTTATTCATGAGCGCATAGAATGCGCCGAGCGGGCAAATCCATTTGCAGAAGGGGCGATAGAACAAAACGCTCAGCACCACCACGGCAATGAGAACGAAAAGTTTCCAGGTAAAGAGCTGCCCCAGCGCAGATCGGATTCCAGCATTGACAGCCGCCAGCGGAATGGCGCCCTCGAGCACACCCTGCGGACAGATGTACTTGCAAAAGAACGGGTCGCCCATCCCCACATCGTTGACCACCAGCACGGGCAGCAATACCACGGCAAGCAGCAGCACGCCGTATTTGATATACGTGAGAGGTTTGAGCCTTTTCGTTGAGAGCTTTTTGCAAGGAATCTTGTGGAGCAGCTCCTGCAGCCATCCAAACGGACACAGGAACCCACACACAAAGCGCCCCAGCAACACGCCGAGCAAGATGAGCGTGCCCGTGACGTAATAGGAAAAGCTGAACTTGGACGAGCCCACCACCGACTGAAATGCACCGATAGGACATGCGCCCGCAGCCGCAGGGCACGAATAGCAATTAAGCCCCGGCACGCAAACCGTTTTTTCCGCGCCTTGGTAGATGCCGCCTTTGGCGAAGTTTGGCAGATGGATATTCGTAATGAGCGTTGCTACCGCCTGAATGAATCCGCGAAATCGGGCCAAAATATGCGACGCAGTGTTTTCTCTTTTATCCAATTCCGATACACTCCAAGCACAGCCTAATTGCTTTGGCCAGCACGGCATCCGCCTCGCCACGCATAACGCCAAAACACACCATGGCAATTCCGACGATCAACAAAGCGACCTGTACCATGGGTTTTACCGCCTTGAACAACCTGACCACTCCTTTCGTTACGCAACCATTGAACCATATCGACCATAAAATCCGTGTTAAGCGCGATTTGAAATGTGCAAGGAGATTGTTATGCGTATTTTAATCGTCGAGGACGAGCGAGCTCTATGTGACGCAATCGCGCGCAGCTTGCGAAACTTGGCATACAGCGTCGACTGCTGCCATGATGGGCAGGAGGCGCTCGACCTACTAGGCGTTGAAGTCTTTGACCTCGTGGTACTCGACCTCAACCTTCCCCGTATCGACGGCATGACCGTGCTCAAGGCACTTCGGAAAACCGACCGCGAGACCAAAGTGCTGATTCTGTCCGCACGTGGCAAAGTATTCGATAAAGTCACCGGACTCGATGCCGGCGCCAACGATTACCTCACCAAGCCGTTTCATCTGGACGAGCTCGCGGCGAGAATTCGCAGCCTCACGCTCAGGCGCTTCGCACAAGACAACATAGTTTTAACCTGCGGAAAGCTCAGCTTTGACACCAAGGCGCGCATCGCTTCCGTAGGCGGCGAAGCGCTGTCTCTCACGCGCAAAGAAACGGGAATCTTGGAATACCTGATGCTTAACCAGGGGCGCCCGGTAAGCCAAGAGGAGCTTATCGAGCACGTTTGGGATAGCAGTGTGAACAGCTTTAGCAACGCAACCCGTGTTCATATCTCGTCGCTCAGGAAAAAGCTGCGCAGCGCTTTGGGATACGACCCGATTCGCAATCGGATTGGAGAGGGCTACGTCATGGAGGATAGCGAATGAAAAGGCTTTCGCTGCAATGGCGCATAACGATCATGACGGCACTTCTGACGTGCGCGGCGTGCATGCTGACAAACTGCCTGGTCGGCTATACGGGCATGCGCTACATGGACGCAATTGGCAGTGGCATCTCGGCTCTTAGCACAGCCGACGAAGATACGCCCCAGGCGTTTGACCCAACGAACGTGGCCCTCGATGACGAGGTCACGGTCGTCGTGAATAACGCACAAGAGTCTTTTGGCGCGACCGCCTGGTGCATCACAGCTGGAGTCACGCTGCTTGGTGGCCTAAAGCCGCTACGGGCTTTTGCCGCTCAAGTAGAGCGCGTGCAGCCTGACAACCTAAGCGAAATCAACCTCAGCGAAGATGTGCCCACCGAACTGCAACGATGCAGCGCCTCATTCAACGATATGATCGGTCGGCTCGACGAAGGGTTCTCCGCACAGCGTCAGTTTACCGGCAACGCCGCACACGAGCTGCGCACCCCGCTCGCCCTTATGCAGGCGCAGATTGAACTGTTCGCCTCCGAGCATCCCACATCGCAACCCCAAACAGCCGAGCTGCTCGGCCTGCTGCAAGAACAAACCGAGCGGATGTCGCGAATGACCAAGGTGCTGCTTGAGATGAGTGAGCTCCACAGCGTTCCCTGCGAGGACGATATTGAGCTTGGCCCCCTGTCCGAAGAAGTCCTCACCGACCTTGCTCCGCTTGCCGAGCATAAAGACATCGTCCTCAATTGCAGTGGAGGCGCTCTGATAATCGGAAGGGACACGCTCCTCGGCCAAAAATGCCCATCCGTTCCAGCCTCCCCGGCTCCACTGTCAACGTCTCCATCTGCGACAACGACAGTCACGTGTTCCTGCGAGTCGAAGATCAGGGCCCGGGAATACCCAAGCAGTACCGTGAGAGCATCTTCCAGCCGTTCTTTCGCCTGGATAAATCCCGCAGCAGGGCATACGGCGGCGCAGGACTCGGGCTAGCGCTTGTTTGGGAGATTGCAGCGCTGCACGGCGGCACGGTTGAGGTCGAAGCAAGTTCCGAGAACGGGGCCACCATGCTCACGACCCTTCCAAAACGGACCGCAGCGTAAACCAGCCATTAAAAGGAAAGGGTCCCGTGCACGTTTGAACTGCCTCCCATTTCTTGAACACGAGAAATGGGAGGTTTTTGGACTGGTCAAGGTTTCTTGGACGGAAAAATAAGCTTCTTCAGGCAACATCTCGCTCTAGGTCGCACGGGGCGTTATAGCCGATCGATGAGCGCATCCTCTGCCTGCTGTAGTAGAGCTCGATGTATTTGAACGCGTCCTGCTTCGCCTCCCCCTCGTCTTGTGGCCTTCCGCATAGGGTGATGCCGAGACGTAAGAGGACCAGATGCCCCGCATCATATCGGATCTTCTGACCTCGCCGAGCACGGCCTCGTAGTCGCCCATCGTGCCGAGTGAACCGCGCCTGGAGGCGGTGGCGACAACGGCTTCGTGCAGGGAATCCCGATT
>OAXB01000436.1_pt1 | contig 11324 bp, 8 predicted proteins | sample 1501541 | NCBI WGS metagenome assembly OAXB01 (sample SAMEA2580302, study PRJEB22360) | human gut metagenome | biome: human gut; feature: human-associated habitat; material: faeces | place: Denmark | collected 2008/2010
CGCGGGTCAGGCCCGGGTGGGAGGCCCCCCCCCCGCCACATTGGCAGCTGCCGACCCTGACCGACGGTGACGAGGCCATGCACGATGCGATGCTGCGCTACGTGCTGGCGAACTGTCTGCTGCTCCTGTTCGTCTCCGGCTGGGCCGCCCTACCCCGGTGCGCGTCGGCGGACCCGGCGGGGGATCTTCGCAACGGCAAAGCTTCCGGACCGACCTGGGACGCCATACCCCGGTTCGTACGCGACGCCTTCGCTCCCCTGGCCGACACCGGCAAGTCCCTGCGGTTCGGCGGCATACCCCGGCAATACGCACCGGACTGGGAGCATCTGATCGGCCGCCTGCGCACGCATATCATCGCGTGCGGATCCTGCGGCAACCGCATATTCAAGGATGGCGACGCCCCCTACGGCACATGCCCCGTCTGCGCCGCATCCGTATAGGATACCTGCAAACCATAGATCACCCATCGAGGACACATCATGGAACACCCATCACTACCCGCCACACTGAACGTCGCCATCATCAGCACGCCGGACATGGCCAACTATTTTGCCGATCCCCTGAGAGACCCGATAGCGCTGTGGAATCGCACACGCACACCGAGCATACCGATGCTGCGCGTGATAGCGCCGTCCGAGGACGTCACCGGTGCGGACATCGTTCTGGCCATGTTCGGCATGCGCGCCGACCGCGAAGGCGAACCGTTCACGCAGTCGGCCGCGGCTCACGCGCTGGACAAGGCCTCGGCCGCTGGCGTGGTCTGCGGGGCGTTCTTCTACTACGAGTCCTCGTCGAACGCAAAGACGGCCGCGCACAGCGGTCTGACCACGGAGCAGGAGCTGGAGGACCAGCTGGCTTACAAACAACAGTTGCGCGACGCTGGAATACCGATCGGAACCTTCGGTCTGAGCACCGGCGCATCCACTTGGCGGAAAGCTCTGAGCGAGCTCGTGCTGCGTATCAAGCCGAAGCAGCAGCCCGATCGCGTCGTGAGGAACACAACGCCTACGGGCCGCGCCACCCAGGACACGACCGGCACGACAGCACACGCTACGCAACAGGCCGGAGGCCAGACGGCTGCGCCGAAACCCGTGTCCACCCCGAAGCCAGCTTCGACAGCACCGACGCAAAAGCTGAAGTCCACCCCGAAGTCAACTTCGATGGCGCCAACGCAGAGGCCGGTTTCGGCTTCCGTTCCGCCGAAACCGAAGCAGCCGGTCGCGTCGAAACCGACGCAGACGCCTGCTCCTGCACCAAAACCCACTCCGGCGACACCGGCTCCGAAATCGAAGCCCGCCCCTGTTCCGCCGAAGCCGGAGCCAACGCCGAAGCCCGCTCCCCGAAAGCCGGACGATCCGCCGACCCGCGACAGGCTGGTCGAGATCCTGCGCAAGGCGCAGGTCGACCTGACGGGGCCGATTCCCCTCGATACGGTTATGGATGCGCTGTCCCGCAACGGCGTTCGCCCTCCGACCACGCTTCCCGCACGGCTGGCATGGCTGGACGTGATGGCCGCCCGGCCGGATTCGGGCATCATCGTGCGCGACGACGCCGGTCAATCATCCATACTGATATACGATGCCGATGCAACGGGCACGGATCGGTATCGCGGCAAGCCCGATCTCACGACTGACGCCACACCAGCTCAGGCTCCGGCGCCGGCTCCAACCCCCAAGCCCGCATCCACTCCGGCACCAACCCAGGCACCGGCATCTACGCCGGTATCAGCACCAGCTCCCGCATTGGCACCGGCCACCAAGACCAAACCGGTTTCCGCTCCGGCACCAACGCCGGCCCCGGCCCCCGATCCTTCGACGTTGGTGCGCTTGCCGTGGAACCCGGCCCTGTACCGCGGCAAGGGCAGCCTGATCGAGCAATGGGACGACAAGCAGCTCAAGCAGCTCCATCTGAGCCCCCTGCCCGACGACCAATACGACAAGGTTCCCGGTCAGGATGCCCTGCTGTCCGAGGTACGATTGACGCCTGCCGTGGTCGCCGAATTGCAGCGTTGCCTGGTTCCGGCGACCCCGGCCCCGTCGATGCTCGCGTCGGCGTGGTCCGGAGCATGCGCCTCGCGGGCGCTGTATCTCGACAAGGAGCAGCGCGTCGCGTTCCCCATCGACAGCCCCGACATGCGCGATTCCCGCTACCGCATCGGGTTCATCAAGCGGACGGCGGATGGCACGTCACCGTCATGGGAACTCGCCGCCGTAAACGATGGCGACATGTACCCCACTCCCGTGCGCCAATTGGATCATTTCGCCCGGATCGGCCTGTACGACAACAAGACCCATCGATCGGGGAAAAAGGTCGAGGCACTCAGTCGCCTGGCCGAGTACGCCCTGCCGGAGCACTGGCAGCTTGACCGGAAGGACAACAAGAAGGTCTACAACATTCTGGATGGTTACCTTTCATCGACCCTGTGCCGGGCCAAGCGCGAGAACAAGCTGCTGATCAGCCGTGACGGCGATCGCTGGCTGGCGGCGTTCAATACCGGCCTGTACACGCGCGTCGGCAAGCAGCCCATCATCGCCTGTTTCGAGCGCAATAAAGACAAGCACGGCGACTACCGCCCCCAGTGGAAGCTCGTCGATTTCGCCACCCAGAGCGGCAGCATGTCAGGCATGTACTCGCGCAGCGTCAAAAAGGTCCTTGATCGTTTCAACATGCTGCCGGAAGAGGTCACCTACGACGTGCCGACCTTCGACTACCAGTCCCTGACCGACCCGAACCGGTCCATTCTCAACGGCCAGCACATCTTCCAGGAACGGCTCTTCCGCTTCCCCGTGGAGTTCCTGTGGGATGTGACCAGGGATGAGCCGTCGATACAGGAATCATGGCCGAAGCTGCCTCACGGGGTGGACGAGTGCGAGAAGTTCTCCCACGAGGCCCAGACCCTGATCGGCAGGAGCCCGGATCTGCAGGACCGACTGAGGGCCCGGTTCGAGGAACGCCAGCTCCGCGCAGCCCGCGATGCCGCCGCGGGCAGGACGGTGGTTCCCGCCTACCGGCAGCAGGACGACGCCATCAATTTCATGCTGCCCATCTCCCTTGGTCTGCGGGGCGACAATCCGCGGAACCGGCGTGTGCTGGTGGTGAACCAGCAGACCGACGACGATGGCAAGGTCAGCACCAATATCACCACGATATTCACGCTGAGCTACGCGTACGAAGCCGCCCGCATCGTCGGCCCGGTCAGTGCGCCGTGGCTCACCCAGATCTTCCGATCGCCGGCCGATGACCCCGCGGCGGCCAGCGCCCCCGCGCAGTGAGTTTCGTTTGTGTTGGCTCCCCTCTATGAGGCTGAGCCAAACCTAACGCGCTACTGGATCAGGGAGTCGATGCCGACGCGGGACAGGCCGACGCGCATGTCGACCGCCTCGCGCAGTCCGAGGGGCGCATGCTGGAACGAATGCACCGTCAGCGGGGCGAAGGCCAGACGCTCGCCCGCGACGGACCGGTCCAGACCGGACAGCTCGGCGAAGGCGTCCGCCTGATTCTCGGTCACCGGCCCGTCGGCGCCCAGAACGACGATGTCGTACCCGGTGACCAGCGAGAACGGGTCGAATCCGGGCTCATCCATGCGCTCGACGCGGCGGAACAGCGCGTCGGCCGCATCGGCGACCCCGTCGGATCGGAAGGAGTCGATCATCGTGTCGACCTGATTGCGGCACCGCTTGAGATCACGCGCGGCCACGGCGGAGCCGAGCCCGTCGATCAAATGCGCGATATCCATGCCGAGCGTCACCCCGGTATCGCCATCCCCATCATCCTGAGACCAAGCCGCGACCGACAAGTCGCCGTCCGCGACGGGCTGGATCGCCGTCGCGCCGACGGACTCGTCCGCCGCGTCCATGCTCACGGTTCCCAGGTCGTTGATCATCTGCGTGCCATTGCTGTCCGTGTCGGAGGCGACCACCATCCGCTGGGTCCCCGCGCTCCTGTGCAGCATCTGGATGCAGTCGAGCACGTCCTTCATGAAATCGGCGCAATTCTGGTAGCGCTGCGACTCATCCATGTTCATCGCCTTGAGGCAGATGCGGTCGAGCTCCTCGGGGATGGAGCCATCGATCCGCACGTCGCTGGGCTTCGGCGTCCGCAGGCTCCGCTCGCGGAGCAGCTGTTCCACGCGCTGGGCCGTGATCACGCCCGCATGCTGCTCCCGCGGGAAGGGCAGCGTGCCGGTGAGCATGTCGAACAGCACGATGCCCAGCGCATACAGATCATCGGAAGGTTTCGCCGAATTCCCCCGGCACCGCTCCGGGGACATGTAAACGAATGACCCGATAGTGCTGCCGGTGGCCGTCAGCGACGGCGAGATCCCGTCGACCGCCACGCCGAAGTCGATGACGTGCACCTGCCTCGGATCGCTCAGATACCGTCCGCCCTCGACGATGATGTTGGACGGCTTGATGTCGCGGTGTTTCACGCCGGCACGGTGGGCGCCGGCCAGGGCCTCCAGCACGCCGACCGTGATCTCCAGGGCCGGCAGCGGATCGTATTGGCCGTATTCCCTGATCCTTGAGGCCAGCGTCTCGCCGGGCACGTAGTCCATGATGATGCAGACGCGTCCGTCGTACAATTGGTCGCCCGACCGCATGCCGGCCCTATATCGGCCGTAGTACCGCAGCCGGGGAATGTGCCGGTTCGATATGCGCGACAGGATGTCCGCCTCGCGTTCCATCCGCTGCCTGCTTTCCTCGCTGCCTTCGTTGGAGAGGAACTTGACCGTATAACTGGTCGGATCATCGCCCGCCAGCACATCCAGCAGCCGGTGCCGATGTCCCTCGAACACCTCGCCCATGCTGCCGGAGCCGAGGCGCCTGTCGAGCGACATCATCGTCACGTCGAACCCGCTCAATCTGCCATCCTGCTTCATGGCCGTTCCATCCCTTCATGCTCGATGATACGCCGGATCTCCGCCGTGTAATAGCCCAGCACCTCGCTGACGATCATGACCGTCAGCAGGGAGCGCGAGACGCGCGTATTACGGATGAACACCGGGTAGTCCGCCTCGGGCGAGATCGCGCCCGGCGAGATCACCCGGCACGCGTCCCCGTGCAGCCGCACGTTCTTCGGTACCCGATCCTTCAGCGGGCGCCCCATCGTGTCGTTCACGATGCATACCGACACCAGACCGTCCAGGAAGCCCGCCAGCATATCGGCGTCGAGGAACCGGCGGACATCGCCGTCCCTGCTGGAGATCAGCAGCACGGGCACGCGGCGGCGGGAATCGCGCAGCACGCCGAGCAACGCCTCGGCATGGGCCGCATCGCCCACCACCACCGGGGACAGGGACCATGCCCCCTGCCCGGTGCCATGCCTACGCACGCCCATCCACTGCCTTTCCCTCACTCCCAATACCGTACAGATCATCACAGCACTGTCTGGTATCACTTATGATACAACGCGATTGGACCCGATCATCCCCCCCGTATCCGCACTATTATGCCGCACCGGCTGGGGCGGCGCACGGAGGCTTCGTTACCATGCGCCGGATCATGCCCGTGACGCAGCGAGGCCCCCGATCCGCGGCAAACGGATCGGGGGCCTCGCGATGCGTCGGATGCCCGGACGGCAAGCGCCCGAACATTCAGTCAGCGTTCAGCGCGACGGGCGAATCAGTAGCCCATGTCGGCGCCGGCGCCAGCGGCCGGAGCGGCTGCCGGCGGCTCCGGCTTGTTGGCGACCACGGCTTCGGTGGTCAGGAACAGGCCGGCGATGGAAGCGGCGTTCTGCAGGGCAGAGCGGGTCACCTTGACCGGGTCGGTGACGCCGGCGGCGAGCAGATCCTCGTACTCGTTGGTCGCGGCGTTCAGGCCCTGGCCGTCGGGAAGGGAACGGACCTTGTCGATGACCACGTCACCGGACAGGCCGGCGTTCTCGGCGATCTGCTTGATCGGGGCCTCGATGGCGCGGAAGACGATCGCGGCACCAGTAGCCTCGTCGCCCTCGAGCTTGACGTCCTTCTCGGCCTTGGCGGCAGCCTGGACGAGGGCCACGCCACCACCGGGCAGCAGGCCTTCCTCAATGGCGGCCTTGGCGTTGCGCACGGCGTCCTCGATGCGGTGCTTGCGCTCCTTGGCCTCGACCTCGGTGGCGGCGCCGACCTTGATGACGGCCACGCCACCGGCCAGCTTGGCCAGGCGCTCCTGCAGCTTCTCGCGGTCGTAGTCGGAGTCGGTGTTCTCGATCTCGGCGCGGATCTGGGCCACGCGGGCGTCGATGTCCTCCTTGGAGCCGGCACCCTGCACGATGGTGGTCTCGTCCTTGGAGACGATGACCTTCTTCGCGTGGCCGAGCACGGAGGCGTCAACGGACTCGAGCTTGAGGCCCAGCTCGTCGGAGACGACCTGAGCGCCGGTCAGGATGGCCATATCCTGCAGCATGGCCTTGCGGCGGTCGCCGAAGCCCGGGGCCTTGACGGCGCAGGACTTGAAGGTGCCGCGGATGTTGTTCAGGATCAGGGTCGGCAGCGCCTCGCCGTCGACGTCCTCGGCGATGATCAGCAGCGGCTTGCCGGTCTTCATGACCAGCTCGGCCACGTGCACGATGTCCTGCTGCGAGGAGACCTTGCCGGAGGTGAGCAGGATGTACGGATCCTCGAGCACGGCGGTCTGGTCGTCGGCGTTGGTCACGAAGTACGGGGCGATGTAGCCCTTGTCGAAGCGCATGCCCTCGGTGAACTCGAGGTCCAGGCCGAAGCGGTTGTTGTCCTCGACGGTCACGACGCCGTCCTGGCCGACCTTGTCCAGGGCCTCGGCGATCTTCTCGCCGACCTCGGGATCGGCGGCGGAGATGGTGGCGGTCGCGGCAATCTGATCCTTGGTCTCCACGTCCTTGGCGGCGGCGATCAGTTCCTTGACGATGGTCTCGGAAGCCTTCTCGATGCCGCGGCGCAGCGCGATCGGGTTGGAGCCGGCGGCCACGTTCTTCAGGCCTTCGTGCACGAGGGCCTGGGCCAGCACGGTCGCGGTGGTGGTGCCGTCGCCGGCGACGTCGTCGGTCTTCTTGGCGACTTCCTTGACCAGCTCGGCGCCGATGCGCTCGTACGGATCCTCGAGGTCGATCTCCTTGGCGATGGACACGCCATCGTTGGTGATGGTGGGAGCGCCATACGTCTTGTCAAGCACGACGTTGCGGCCCTTCGGGCCCAGCGTGACCTTGACGGTGTCGGCGAGCTTGTCGAGGCCCGCAAGCATTCCCTGACGAGCTTCCTCGTCATACGCAATGATCTTTGCCATGGTTGCAATTCCTCCAAATGGCTTCACGGTATTGGTTCCACGTCGCGGGCCGCGAATGGCGCCGGCCGTCAGCTGCCGGTTATCACTCCCAACCCCCGAGTGCTAATTGGGAGATTAGCACTCTCGGGGCCCGAGTGCCAACCGCGGGCATGGCGATTGCGCTGTTGGCATGAAAAAACGGGCTCGGAAACGCAAAAAGGGCCCCGGATCTCGTGATCCGGAGCCCCGAGGGATCGTTCCCAACGCAGTCTCTACAGCTTGACTACCTTGGTAGCCTGCATGCCCTTCGGGCCATGCTCGGCTTCATATTCGACTTTGTCCCCCTCGTTGAGCGTCTTAAACCCATCGGCGTGAATCGCCGAATAATGAACGAACACGTCCTCACCACCGTCATCCGGATTGATGAATCCATATCCCTTGCCCGGGCTGAAGAATTTCACGGTTCCGTGTGCCATAACCATTCTCTCCTTGAGAAATTCGGTGCCGCAATACTAGCGGAAGAACACACACAACCCAATCGCATCCCCCTGCCTCGCGACTCTTTACCATTGTAGTGGCATACGGGACTTTACGGGGATATCCCCGAAAAGTTAACGTTATCGGCGTTTCGCGCCGGAAATTCAGTTCATTAGAATGGCGACGACGGGAACGTCGAGCCCCGACGTCTGCTGCACGTCGGCGATGCCGAGCGTGGTGGCCACATCCTGAGCGGTCGCCTTGTCGGCGTCGTTCTGGTACCACACCACCGAAGCGGACGGCAGCGTGCCCGTCGGATTCGCCGCCTCGACGCTCGTGTAGCCGGCTCCGTTCAGCACGCCGGCCTGCTGCGCGGCGTATCCGGAGACACCCGTCGCGTTCACGACGCGCACCGCGGTGGCCTTGTTGGGCTGGGCGTTCTGGTCGGCCTGCTGCTGATCGGTCTGCTGCTGGGACTGGTCGGCCTGCGTGCCGTCGGTCTGGTTCGAGTCGGACGAGCTTCCCTGCTGGTTCGAGTCGGACGAGTTGGCCGAATCGGAGGAATTGGAGTCCGTGCCGTTCGCCGCATCACCGGACGCGGCGTCTCCAGACTGCTTCGAGTCGGAGGACTTCGTGTCGGACGACTGCGAGCTCTGCGTCGAACCCGGCAGGTTGAGGATCTTCGCGAATTCGCCGGTGGTCAACCCCCAGGTCAGCACGCCCACGAGCAGAGCGACCAGCAGCACGCACAGGTACGGCGCCATGCGGGCCCCCGCGGAACGCGGGCCGCGGTGGACGCCGACCGGCCCGATCGGCGGATTGTCAAACGCGTCCGGAGCATACGAATCGTAGGTTGCCTTGTCTTGCTTCGCCATACCAGCCCTTCCGTCACATCTATGAAAGAGTCTAACCGTCCCCTCTCCCCAAAGCCGGGGAGCGGCACGCGGCGTGCACTGTATATGCACACTCTCCTACAGTGGTATCCATGGATACCACTCACGTCAAACCATTATCCGAACTCGTCGAGGCGGGCTGGGCCGAGGCGCTGGCCCCCGTTGAACCCGACATCCACCGCATGGGCGACTTCCTGCGCGGCGAGCTGGCCGCCGGCCGCCGCTATCTGCCGGCCAGCCGCAACATCCTGCGGGCCTTCACCATCCCCTTCGACTCGATCAAGGTGCTCATCGTCGGGCAGGACCCCTACCCGACCCCGGGGCACCCGGTCGGCCTGAGCTTCTGCGTGGCGCCCGACGTCCGGCCGCTGCCGAAAAGCCTGATCAACATCTATAAGGAGCTGGTCAGCGACCTCGGCGTGCCGGTGCCGGCCAACGGCGACCTGACCCCGTGGACCCGGCAGGGCGTCATGCTGCTCAACAGGTGCCTGACCGTGGGCGTAGGCCGGCCGAACAGCCATCAGGGCAAGGGCTGGGAGCCGATCACCGAGGCCGCGATACGCGCGCTCAACGCGCGCGTCGACGAGCAGGGCCGCCCCAGGCCGCTGATCGCCATTCTCTGGGGGCGAAACGCGCAGAGCCTCGAACCGCTGCTGACCAACGCATTCATCATCAAATCTCCACATCCGAGCCCGCTGTCCGCCTCACGCGGCTTCTTCGGGTCGAAACCGTTCTCCCGGGCCAATGCGGCGCTGGTCGCCGCGGGCGCGCAACCGGTGGACTGGTCGCTGCCGGCGGCCGATCCGGCAGGGCCAGCCGCTAACAGCGCACGCAGGTTGTCGCGGCCTCAAAAAAAAAAAAAAAAAAGCCGCTACCATGTAATGCAGTCGTGAGAGAACCGCACCGCCCCGCCACAGGGGCCCAATAGCCAAGGAAAGGTGAACAATGCCACTGTTTTCACCCCAGCAACCCGTCGTTCCGGCGGCTCCCGCCGTACAGCCCCCCGCGCCCGCCGCCACGGCCGCGCTCGGCCCCGACGACGTGTCGCGCGCCCGCCAGCTCGCCGGTCGCATCCGCACGCGCTTCGCCTCCACGCTGGTCGGGCAGGACAACCTGCGCGAGTCGCTGATCGTGACGCTGGTCGCCGGCGGCCATATCCTCATCGAATCGGTGCCGGGCCTCGCCAAGACGACCGCCGCGCAGACGCTGGCGACCTCCGTGTCCGGCACGTTCAAGCGCGTGCAGTGCACGCCAGACCTCATGCCCTCCGATCTGGTGGGCACGCAGGTGTTCGACTTCGCCTCGCAGCGCTTCACCACGCAGATCGGCCCGATCCACGCGAATTTCGTGCTGCTCGACGAGATCAACCGCTCGAACGCGAAGACGCAGTCGGCGATGCTCGAGGCGATGGCCGAGGGCGCGACGACGATCGGCGGCGAGCGCATCACGCTGCCCCGCCCGTTCATGGTGATCGCCACCCAGAACCCGATCGAGGAGGAGGGCACCTTCAACCTGCCCGAGGCGCAGATGGACCGCTTCATGATGAAGGCGGTGATGGGATACCCCACCGCCGACGAGGAGACGCGCATGCTCGCGCTGCTCACCAGGCGCGGCTCGGACACCATCGACCCGACCGTGGCGCCGGCCGACGTGATCTCGATCCAGGACGTGGAGTTCCTGCGCTCGGCGGCCCGCCGCGTGCACGTGTCGAACGCGATCATGCAGTACGCGGTCGATATGGCGGCTACCTCGCGCGGCGCCGGCTCGCGCCCGATCAAGGGGCTGGCTCAGCTGGTCCGCCTGGGGGCCAGCCCCCGCGCCTCGATCGCGCTCACGCGCATCGGCCAGGCGAACGCGCTGCTCGCCGGCCGCGACTACGTGGTTCCCGAGGACATCAAGGCCTTCGCCCATGAGGTGCTGCGCCACCGCGTGCTGCTCACCTTCGAGGCGCTGGCCGACGGCGTCACCGCCGATCAGGTGGTCGACTCGATCGTGCAGGCGGTTCCCGTTCCATGATCGAACCAACCCATGCCGCGGATCCGATCCGGTCGAAGATCGAATCCCTCGGCACCTCGCTGAGCCTGCCGACGGTGCGCAAGGCGCTGGGCATCCTCGAAGGGGAACACGCGTCGCAGCGCCGTGGCGGCAATGACGACGTGATGGACATCCGCGCATACGAGCCCGGCGACGAGGCGCGTCTGATCGACTGGAAGATCAGCGCGCGCCAGGGCCGGCCCATGGTGGTGCAGCGGGAGCGCCCGGCCACCAGCCGCGTATGGATGCTCATGGACGTCGGCCGGCAGATGACCGGCTCGTGCGAGCGCGGCGAGCGGGCCTACGAGGTCGCCGCCAACGCGCTGCGCATGTTCGCCGCGCTGTCGCTGCGCCGCTCCGACGACATTTCGCTCGTGTTCGCCGACGCGGCGAGCATCACGCGCATGCCCTTCAACGGCGGGTTCGGCCAGTTCGAGCGCACGCTGGACCAGGCGCTGGAGCGCGGGTGGGACCATGACCGCAACATCGATGCGCTGCTCGGCTACGCGCGGCGCATCCGCGACCGGCGAGCCCTGATCGTGATCGCCACCGACGAGCACGCGCTGGGCGAACGCCACGTCAAGGCCATCGGCCGGATCGCGCGCACGCATCCGGTGGTGCTCATCGACGTGGCGACGGTCAATCCCTTCGACGCCGGCGCCGCGCCGTCCGTCGCGGACGGGCTGGACGGCAAGCG
>OAXB01000437.1_pt1 | contig 11283 bp, 10 predicted proteins | sample 1501541 | NCBI WGS metagenome assembly OAXB01 (sample SAMEA2580302, study PRJEB22360) | human gut metagenome | biome: human gut; feature: human-associated habitat; material: faeces | place: Denmark | collected 2008/2010
GTGGTGGTGAGGGGTGGTTTTTGCCCCCCCCCCCCCGGCCTGTCTCAGCCGCGCCCCGTTGTGGATTGGGCGTAGACGGCGTCCTCCTTCTGAATCTGGGCCTGGGTGACCAGCGTGCCGTCCAGACCGCAGGCCTGGAGTACGGCCAGGGTGTGCCGGGCCCCGGACTGGAGGGTGATGCAGACCGTGTAGCCGTCCTCCTCCTCGCCGCCGGTGCGTCCGGCGGGCCGGAACTCCAGGTATAGATCGTTGTAGTAGCAGTTTTCCAGCCGGTCCCGGTTCTCCAGCAGATAGCGGCGGCCCAGGGTACCCTCGGCCAGATCGGCGCGGACGGCCTCCTCCAGTCCGGTCAGGGCGGAGGCGGGGACAATCGCGCTGTCCGTATCGGGGTTGGTGAGCCAGGCGTCCACCAGCCGGTCTCCCTCCCGCTGCGCGTGGAAGTAAGATTCACCAGCTAGGCCGGGGGCGTTGAGCAGGGCGTCCAGCCGGGCGGCGGGGGTGCCCGGCGTGTCCAGCTCGGACTGGCTGAGGGGAACCCGGTATTTCCGGGTCAGATAGGAGCCGTCCATGAGGGTATAGGAAATGTCCACATAGGTCCAGCCGTCGGACTGGATGCTCAGGCCGCTGCCGTCCTCTGACCAGGTGCTCTCCCAGTCCGCTTCCTCCAGCTCCTCCTTGTGCGCTACAATGGACTGGTGCAGGCCGGTAAGGGCTTCCAGCTCCTCCGGGGTGTCCAAGGTGAGGGTGGCGTAGCCCAGGTCGTCATAGGGGGCGGACTCCATGCCGGACAGGTGGGCGCTCTGTACCTCAGCGGCGTCAGGCACCCGGCCCTCAAAGCCGGTTATATCGAACTCCATCGCGCACATGGCGGCCGTCAGGCAGCACAGAAAGACCACGCAGCCCTTCCACGCGCCCCGGAATACCCAGAAGCTCTTGCACAGCAGCATCTCGGCCACAAAGCAGCCCGCCGCGCCCCACACCACCATGAGAACCAGGAGCGTCCACGGCCCGCGGGGCAGCAGAGGGTCCAAAACGTAGTAAAAGACAGTGCTCAGTGTCACAGCGGTGCAGAAGGCCACACCGTATTTGAACACCGGGCGCACCCAGCGGACGCTGACCACGTCGCCGGCGCTCTCCAAATGCCGGCGGCGGTAGGCCGCCAGGGCCAGCCCTGCCAGCACCAGCCCGATGAGGGCGTACAGGGAGGCATAGCCCAGACCGGCAAAGTAGGGATCGCCCAGCATGCTGTTTCCGGCGGCGTCCGTTATGGTATCATACTGGACGTGACAGGCCTCGGAGAGCAGCAGCACCGGGGTGAGCCAGACGCCCAGCTTCTCCAGCCAGGCAGCGCTGGTGAAGCCGAAGAGAAATTCCTCGGCCATACGGCTGAAGACCCAGCACAGCCCGGCGGCCAGGCCATTGAGAACCACATAGAAGGCGGGCAGGGCCAGCACGTGGCCGGTGAACATGGCGCAGAACACGGCAAAGGAGTAGAAGAAGAGCCCGAACAGGCTCACCACCACCAGCCAGGTGAACAGGCTGCTGAACACCACTGTGCCGGCAAAGACCTCCGCCGCCAGGGCCAGCAGGAACACCGCCAGATTGGGCAGCAGCAGGAACAGAAGCCCCGACAGGTAGTTGGTGAGGAACAGGCCCTCCCGCCGCAGGGGCAGGGCGTGAAGCATGCCCACCGAGCGGCTGGCATAGAGGTAGGAGAACACCGCCATGGCGCACAGCAGGCCGAACAGAGCGGTCAGCGCAACGGCGGCGCTCGGGCCGCCGTCCAGGTAGTTCAGGGGCAGGCTGCGGGCCATTCCCCCGTCCCAATGTATCCGGTTGGACAAAATATTGAGGGGCAGCACCGCCAGCCAGAACAGGCCGTACAGCGACCAGATGGGCCAGAAGCGGGCGAAATTCTTGCGCAGCAGGGTAAAATTAAAGTACGATGTCGCGGACCGCATAGTCCTCACCTCCCAGCTCATAGATAAAGATCTCCTCCAGGGTCAGGGGCAGCGCCTCCATCAGAATGGGGGCGAAGGCGGCCAGACGGTTGGTGATCTCGGTGGCGTTGCCCCGGATGATGAGGGTGTGGATGCGCCCCACCTGGGAGACGTGGAGCACCTGGAGGTCCCCGGGAAGCTGGGGCAATTCCTTCTCCTGGAACACCACCTGCATCTTGACCACGTTCTCCTGCAGGGCGCTCAGGCTCCGCTCAATGAGCACCTTCCCCCTGGAGAGAATGCCCACATGGTCGCACACGTCCTCCAGCTCCCGCAGGTTGTGGGAGGATACCAGCACTGTGGTGCCGTGGTCGGCCACGTCTCCCATCAGCAGGGACCACACCTGCCGCCGCATCACCGGGTCCAGGCCGTCCACCGGCTCGTCCAGCACCAGGATGTCCGGCCGGCAGCACAGGGCCAGCCAGAAGGCGGACTGCTTCTGCATGCCCTTGGAGAGCCGCCGGATGGGCTGCTTTTCCGGAATGGTGGTAAACACGTCCTTCAGGGCCTCGTAGCGCTTGACGTCGAACCGGGGATAGAAGCCCCGGTAAAAGCGCATCATGTCCCGGGTGGAGGCGGAGAGGAAATAGTAAAGCTCGTCGGGGATGGAGGCGATGCGGGACTTGGCCGCCGGGTTTTCGTACACCGGGTTGCCCTCAATGAGCACCGAGCCGCTGTCCTGCCGGTAGACGCCGGTGACGTGGCGCAGCAGGGTGGACTTGCCTGCGCCGTTGGGGCCCACAAGCCCGTAGATGGACCCGTGGGGCACCGTCATGGTCAGTCCGTCCAGGGCCCGGAACCCGTCAAAGCTCTTAACCACATTTTTTGCTTCAATCATAGCTGCGCTCCTCTCTCACAGTCTGCCGGGCCGCCGCCTCCAGCCGCCCGGCCAGCTCCCCCGCGGTCATGCCCAGGAACAGAAGCTCCGCCGCCGAGGCGTCAAATTCCCGGAGCAGGCGGTCCCTTCTGGCTGCATTCACGTCGGCCTGGGGGGCGGCGAAGGAGCCCTTGCCCGCCACCGTGTAGAGATAGCCCTCCTGCTCCAGGGACTCATAGGCCCGCTGGATGGTGTTGGGGTTGATGGCCAGCGAGGAGGCCAGCGCCCGCACGGAGGGCAGTTTGTCTCCCGCCTGGAGCGCCCCGGTCACCACCAGATGGCGCAGGCCGTCCCTGACCTGCTCGTAGATGGGCCGCGCATCCCGGTAATTGAGTTGGATCATACCGTCGTCTCCCTTCCGGAAACTGTATTACATGAAATAGTACACTTAGTATACACGCCGCCGGAGGGGAAGTTTTTAATTATTTCTGACGTTTTTTTAAAACAGCCCGCAGTCCCGGGGCAGAATCCGCCAAATTTCCAGTGACAACAGGGCGGGATAGGCGTATAATAGAACCACCTTATCAAGAGAAAGCGGGTGACACCCATGAACCAGAGGGCCTGGATGGAGTACCGTGCCTGTGTGGAGGAGCTGCTGTTTTCGTCTCAGGTGCAGCATATGAAGTCCATCCGGCACCACCCCGGCGTGTCCTGCTATGAGCACAGTGTCTTTGTGTCCTATGTGGCCTGGTATCTGGCGGACCGGTGGGGGGCCGACGCGCGCACCGCTGCGCGGGCGGGGCTGCTCCACGACCTGTATCTCTACGACCCCCGCACCCTGCCCTCCTACCGGCAGTGCTTTGCCCATCCGGTGGCCGCCGCGGAGAATGCGGCCGCGCTGTGCGGCGGCCTGACCGCCCGGGAGAAAAACTGCATTTTGGCCCACATGTGGCCCCTGTCCCGCCGGGCGCCCCGCAGCCGCGAGGCGGCCGCGGTCTGCCTGGCCGACAAGCTGTGCGCCACGGCTGAAATCATGCAGATCTGGCGGAACCTGGGCCTGCGCCGGGCGGTTTTGAGCGGCGCGTGAGCAAGCCTGTCTCTGACAGGCTTGCTTTTGTTTTTTAAATGGGGACGGCGAGGGGCCGTTTTGCAAAGAAAGGAACGGAAAAAGGGGCGGGAAATTGTGCAAGCCTCCCAAGAGCGAAAAATTACCCGCTTTTTTTGAAATTTCCGATGCATTTTCAGTCCTGCTTTGCTATAATCTGATTGCAAGAAATCCATGTTTTTGAGGTGATTTCAACATGAACGCGACTGGAGCGGTCGTATTCCTGCCACGGGAGGGCAACGGCCCGTCCCTGATGCTGGAGGAGCTCCTCTTCGATCCCGCGGCCCTGTGGCTGGCGGAGTCGCTCAGGGCCGCCGGAGTGGAGCGGTTTTTCGTGGTCTGCCACACCGACGACCAGGCCCGGGCGGCGGCCTGCTTCCCCGCCGGCACCGAGTTTGTCACCGGCGGCAGCGGCGACGCAGTGGAGCAGCTGTCGGCTTTTCTCAACGCCCTGGAGGGCAAGGTGATCGTGATCACCAAGCCGGTGCTGCTGGACTGGGGGGATGCCCGGACGCTGGCCGGCCTGGAGAACGGCGGCGTACTCGACAGCAAGGACACCGGCGTGTACCGCATCGACGGCGGCCTGCTGTCCCAGACTCTGGCTGAGGGCGTTGGCCTGGAGGAGGCCCTGAAGGAGAAGGGCGACCGCTTCAACAGCCGCGGCGTCTGGTTCCAGGGCGCCTATCCCATCCGCTCCGGCTGGAACGGCCGCATGGAGGCTGAGATGGTGGCCCGGCAGCACGGTGTGCGCCGCCTGCTGGAAGCCGGAGTCCGCATTATGGACCCCAGCCATTGCTATGTGGGTCCCCGGGTGAAGGTGGGGGAGGGCACCGTCCTGCTGCCCGGCACAATCCTGCGGGGGGAGACCGTCATCGGCCGGGACTGCGAGGTGGGTCCGAACGCCATGGTGCGGGACTGCACCGTGGGGGATGGCGTCACCATTAACTCCTCCCAGCTCAATGAGAGCACCATCGGCGACGGGGTGAAGATCGGCCCCTTCGCGTACATCCGCCCCAACTGCCACGTGGGGCCCGGCGTCAAGGTGGGCGACTTTGTGGAGCTGAAAAACTCCACCATCGGCGAGGGTACCAAGATCTCCCACCTGACGTACGTGGGCGACTCCGACGTGGGCGGCCACGTCAATTTCGGCTGCGGCACCGTCACGGTGAACTATGACGGCACCAGCAAGTTCCGCACGGTCATCGGCGACCATGCGTTCATCGGCTGCAATACCAACCTGGTGGCCCCCGTGCGGGTGGGGGAGGGGGCGTACACCGCTGCGGGCAGCACCATCACCGACGAGGTGCCCGCCGACTCCCTGGCCATCGCCCGCACCCGCCAGACCGTCAAGAAGCAGTGGGCCGCCAAGCGGCGCAACCGCAGAAAGTAGCTCTTTCCCGCAGCCGCGGGATACAGGATAGAGAAAAAATGTGAGAGGATGTTACCAGAATGATCGCACACGGTAAGGACATCAAGATCTTTTCCGGCACTTCCAACCGCCCCCTGGCCGAGGCCATCTGCAAGGAGGTGGGCACGGAGCTGGGCAACGCCGAGGTGGGCGCCTTCTCTGATGGGGAGAACTTTGTCTCCATCTATGAGACCGTCCGCGGCTCCGACGTGTTCGTGGTCCAGTCCACCAGCTCCCCGGTCAACGACAACCTCATGGAGCTGCTCATCATGATCGATGCCCTCAAGCGGGCCTCCGCCGGCCGCATCACCGCCGTGATGCCCTACTTCGGCTACGCCCGCCAGGACCGCAAGACCAAGCCCCGCGACCCCATCTCCGCCAAGCTGGTGGCCAACCTGATCACCCGCGCCGGCGCCGACCGGGTCCTCACCATGGATCTCCACGCCAACCAGATTCAGGGCTTCTTTGACATCCCCGTGGACAATCTGCTGGGCAACCCCATTTTCACCAACTATCTCCACGACCGCTTTAACGGCAGGGAGGACGAGGTGATCGTCGTCTCCCCCGACGTGGGCAGCGTGGCCCGCGCCCGCGCCTTCGCCCAGAAGCTGGGCATGGGCCTGGCCATCGTGGACAAGCGCCGCCAGAAGGCCAACTCCTCCGAGGTCATGAACATCATCGGCGACGTCCGGGGCAAGAAGGTCATCCTCTTCGACGACATGGTGGACACCGCCGGCTCCCTCTGCGGCGCGGCCCAGGCCCTGGTGGAGCTGGGCGGCGCGGTGGACGTCATCGCCTGCGCCAGCCACGGCGTGCTCTCCGGCCCCGCCGTGGAGCGCATTGAGAAGAGTGTCCTCAAGGAGGTCTACTTCCTGGATACCGTGCCCCCCAAGGCTGGCGTCGCCTGCGACAAGATCAAGTATCTCTCCGTGGCCCACATGTTTGCCGAGGCCATCGAGCGCATCTACGAGGAAGTGTCTGTCTCGAAACTCTTTGTATAAGACGGACAGGATAGTACAAATATGGCGGGGGGCGGAGCGTTGCTCCGCCCCCATTGCCGCATGGAGGAAAAACGTTGTTTTTTGACAAAAATCGGGGCGCCGGGGCTGAATGGCTGGTGGTGGGCCTGGGCAACCCCGGCGAAAAATATGAGAATACCCGCCACAATGTCGGCTTTCTCACCGTGGACGAGCTGGCCGAGCGGGCCCGGGTGCCCGTGCAGAAGCTGAAGCACCGCGCCCTTACCAACACCTTGGAGGTGGGGAGCGTCAAGGTGCTGCTCATGAAGCCGGTGACCTATATGAACCTGTCCGGCGAGGCGGTGGGGGAGGCCGCCCGCTTCTATAAACTCCCACCGGAGCGGGTGCTGGTCATCTCTGACGACGTGTCCCTCCCCGTGGGCAAGCTGCGCATCCGCAAGGGCGGCTCCGCCGGGGGTCATAACGGCCTCAAGAGCATCATCCAGCACCTGGGTACCGACCAGTTCCCCCGGATCAAGGTCGGGGTGGGCCAGAAGCCCCACCCAGACTATGACATGGCCGACTGGGTGCTCTCCAAATTCGCCGGGGAGGATCTCAAGACCATCACAGAGGCCATCCGTAAGGCCGCCGACGCGGTGGAGTGCCTCATTCAGGAGGGGCCGGACAAGGCCATGAACCGCTTCAACGGCTGAGGAGTGCGCCATGATCACCTTTCGAGAAATTGATAAAAGCAACTATATGGAATGCATCTGCCTAAAGGTGAAGGACGAGCAGCGCGGCTTTGTGGCGGATAACGCCCGCTCCCTGGCCGAGGCCCGGTTTGAAGAGGGCCTGTATACCCGGGCCGTCTATTCCGACGGCGTCATGGTCGGATTTGTCCTGTTTGATTATGACCCCGAGCTTCCAGGGTGGTGCATGAGCCGGTTCATGATCGGCGCGCAGTACCAGGGGCGGGGCCTGGGCAAAGAGACCGTGCTCCGCTTTCTGGACTTTATGAGGGAACACATGGGGGTGCGGGAGCTCTACCTCCATGTGGAGCTGGAGAATACGGCGGCCTATGAGATGTATCAAAAGCTGGGCTTCCGCGCCGTCCGGGAGATCCAGTATACCTTTGACGGGGTGGTCTACCGGGAGCGGCGGATGAAGATTTGCCTCTGAGACTCCCCGCCGCCCATCCCACGCCGGGCCTCCGAACGGCCCGCGCCCACAACTTCCGATCTTTTCTGTGCCGAGGTGTCCTATGAAGCCACTGCTCTCCGCCCTCAACGACATACCTGAATACCGCTCCCTGCTGGCGGCCATCGACAACGGGGCCTGTCCGGCGGCCTTTTCCGGGCTGTCGGCGGTGCACCGCGCCCACTTCGCCGCGGGCATCCGCCAGGAGCTGAACCGCCCCGTGGTGGTGGTGTGCGCCGACGAGGGGGAGGCCGAGCGCATGGCCAGGGATCTGGCCGCCCTGTCGGGGGAGGCGGTGCGCACCCTCTCTGCCCGGGAGTTCACCTTCCACAACGCCGCGGTGGTGTCCCGGCAGTACGAGCACCGGCGGCTGTCCACCCTGCGGGCCCTGGCGGCGGGGGAGTGCCCCCTGCTGGTCTGTACGGTGGAGTCCATTCTCCAGCGCACCATTCCCAAAACCCTGCTGACCCAGGCGGCCCAGGTTCTGCGGATGGGAGAGCGGCACGACCTGGGGGAGCTGGCCGGCACCCTGGCCGCCGCGGGCTACACCCGCTGCGAGCAGGTGGAGGGCGTGGGCCAGTTCGCCCTGCGGGGGGGCATCCTGGACTTTTTCTCCCCGGCCCACCCCAAGCCCGTCCGGGTGGAGTTCTTCGGGGACGAAATCGACGCCATGGGCCTCTTCGATCCCGACACCCAGCGGCGCATCGAGAACCTCGGCGCGGCGGAGATCCTGCCGGCGGCGGAGGTGCTGCCCCAGTTTGCCCCTGGCGGGTACGGCGGGCTGCTGGAGGGGCTGGACCGTCTCATTTCCCAGGCAAAGCGCCGCAAGGGGAGCGAGACACTGGTGCAGACGCTGGAGGAGGACCGGGAGCGGCCGGGGGGGCCAGTCGGCCAGCACGGCCTTCCCGGCCATGGACCGCTACATCGCCCTGATCTACCCCGTCATGGCCACGGCGGCGGATTACTTCCCCGAGGATGCGGTGGTGGTGCTCAGCGAGAGCCCCCGGGTGGCCGAGCGGGGAAAGAGCTACCTGTGGCAGTTGGGAGAGGACGCCAAGGCCCTGATGGAGCGGGGAGAGCTGGCCGGGGAGCTGGCTGACTTCGCCCGCACCTTTGAGGAGCTGACCGAGGTGTTGGCCGACTGGCCGGTCTGTTACCTGGACGCCTTCACCTCCTCCCGGTACCCCCAGCGGCCCCGCACCCTGCTCAACTTGCTGACCAAGCAGCTCCCCTCCTACGGCGCCAGCCTGGAGACCGCCGTCTCCGATCTGGCCCACTATGTCTCCGACGGATTCCGCACCGTGGTACTGGTGAGCAGCGAGCAGCGTGCCCTCAACCTCCAGGCCCTCCTGCGGGAGCAGAAGATGACCACCGCCGTGGATTTCCAGCTCCACGAGCTGCCCGGCTACGGCAAGGCGGTGATTGCCGTGGGGGGGCTCACCGCCGGCATGGAGTACCCGGTGGGGCGCTTCGCCGTGCTCACCGAGGGGCAGTCCCTGCTGGGCAAAAAGCGCAGGAGCAAGCCGGTGACCAACCGGCAGAAGCTGGGCTCCTACGCCGACCTGTCTCCCGGCGACCTGGTGGTACACGAGCACCACGGCGTGGGCCGCTTCCTGGAGATGACCAAGATGACGGTGGACGGGGTGCAGAAGGACTACGTCAAGATCGCCTACGCCGGGGCCGACGTGCTCTACGTCCCCGCCACCCAGCTCGACCTGGTGAGCAAGTACATCGGCTCCGGGGAGGACGCCCAGGAGACCCGCAAGCTCTCCAGGCTGGGGGGCACCGACTGGGAGAAGGCCAAGACCCGGGCCAAGAAGGCCGTCAAGGATCTGGCCAAGGGGCTCATTCAGCTCTATGCCGAGCGGCAGCGCCAGCCCGGCTTCGCCTTCTCCCCCGATTCCCCCTGGATGAAGGAGTTTGAGGACGAGTTCGAGTACGCCGAAACCGACGATCAGCTCCGCTGCATCGCCGAGATCAAGCAGGATATGGAACAGGCCCGGCCCATGGACCGGCTGCTGTGCGGCGACGTGGGCTACGGCAAGACGGAGGTGGCCTTCCGGGCCATCATGAAGTGTGTGCTGGACGGCAAACAGGCCGCCATCCTGGTGCCCACCACCGTGCTGGCCCGGCAGCACTACCTGACGGCCAAGCAGCGCTTTGCCAAGTACCCGGTGGAGATCGACGTGGTCAGCCGCTTCCGCACCCAGGCCCAGATGAAGGACACCCTGCGGCGGCTGGAGCAGGGGGGCATCGATCTGCTCATCGGCACCCACCGCCTCTTCCAGAAGGACGTGAAATTTAAGGATCTGGGCCTGCTGGTCATCGACGAGGAGCAACGCTTCGGCGTCCAGCACAAGGAGAAGCTCAAGGAGCTGTCCAAGCAGGTGGACGTGCTCACCCTCTCCGCCACCCCCATCCCCCGGACGCTGAATATGGCCCTCTCCGGCATCCGGGACATGTCCACCCTGGAGGAGCCGCCCATGGACCGCCAGCCGGTGCAGACCTATGTGCTGGAGCACGACTGGGGGGTGCTCTCCGACGCCATGCGCCGGGAGCTGGAGCGGGGCGGCCAGGTGTACTACCTCCACAACCGGGTGGAGACCATCACCCGCACCGCCGCCCGCATCAAGGAGATGCTGGGGGAGGACGTGGCTGTGGCGGTGGCCCACGGCAAGATGAGCCAGGAGGAGCTCAACGACGTGATGACCCGCATGAGCGACGGCGAGGTGGACGTGCTGGTGTGCACCACCATCATCGAGACGGGCATCGACATCGCCAACGCCAACACCCTGATCATCGAGGACGCCGACCACATGGGCCTGGCCCAGCTCCACCAGATCCGCGGCCGGGTAGGCCGCTCCACGCGCAGGGCTTACGCCTACCTGACCTACCGCCGGGGCAAAGTGCTTACCGAGGTGGCCTCCAAGCGCCTGGGGGCCATCCGGGAGTTTGCCGAGTTCGGCTCCGGCTTCAAAATCGCCATGCGCGACCTGGAGATCCGGGGGGCGGGCAATGTGCTGGGGCCGGAGCAGAGCGGATTCCTGCTCAGCGTGGGCTACGACATGTACCTCAAGCTGCTGGAGGAGGCGGTACTGGAGGAGCGGGGCGAGAAGCCGGAGCGCCCCACCGAGTGCGCCGCCGATCTCAGTGTGGCCGCCTCCATCCCAGACCGCTATGTGCCCTCGCCGGAGCAGCGGATGGACCTCTACCGCCGCATTGCCGCCATCCGCTCCGAGGCGGACGCCGACGACGTGATGGATGAGCTCATCGACCGCTACGGCGATCCGCCCCGCACGGTCAACAACCTCATCTCCGTTGCCCTTCTCCGCGCCGATGCCGCCCGGAACGGGATCTCCCAGATCGACCAGAAGGGCGCCAACCTGAATTTCTATCTGGACCAGTTCGATCTCCAGCGGGTGTCGGCCCTGTGCGGCCTGGAGAAATACCGCTCCCGCCTGCTCTTCTCCGCCGGGGAGAGGCCCTACCTGGCCCTGCGGCTCAAAAAGGGGGAGGACGCCCTGAAATTTGGCCGCAGGCTGGTGGAGGACTATGCGAAGACCGCCCCGGATCAGACAGAGGGATAGAGCGGGGGTGGACTCCCCCTGCCGGCGGCAGCCGGCGCCGCGTGTGCGGCGGAGCTGGGCGGGATTCACTTCCGCCCAGCGAAATGAAATGAAATGGGGCCCCCGGCCCGCTCCTGGCGGGCTGGGGCTGAGGACGCCCTGAAATTCGGGCGCAAGCTGGTGGAGGACTATGCGAAGACCGCCCCGGATCAGACAGAGGGATAGAGCGGG
>OAXB01000438.1_pt1 | contig 11248 bp, 9 predicted proteins | sample 1501541 | NCBI WGS metagenome assembly OAXB01 (sample SAMEA2580302, study PRJEB22360) | human gut metagenome | biome: human gut; feature: human-associated habitat; material: faeces | place: Denmark | collected 2008/2010
CTGGAACGTCCAGATGCGGCAGGTCGGCGGCCACCGCCGCGGCCAGACGCATTTTCTTGGCGTCGCCCGGGTCCCATCGCTCCTTGGCCTCGGCCGGGGCGAGCTGGCCCAGCGCCGAAAAGGTGATCTGGCTGCCGCGATCCTCGATCCGCGGCCCCCAGGAGGGCTCGTTCCACACGCCCTGCTCCTCGGCGTGCCGGCGCAGCGAGTCGATGGCGCGCCGCTTGTCCTCCTCGCTCAGCTCGTGCTCGTACACGCACGCCCAATCCGTGCCGTTCCACCGATAGTAGCGGGTGCCGCTGGTGGGCATCAGATGCAGGTTGGCGCGATTCGCGCCTTTCCCGAGCACGTCGAGGATCTGGCTGACGACCAGCTCGTACCGGCCTCCCGTGATGATCGCGACGGGGATCAGGCGGGTCAGGCGGGTGATGCGGTCGGCCATCGCCGCGTGCATCGGCTGCTTGGAGCAGGCGAGCGTGTTGTCCAGGTCGAACCCGAGCACGCGCATGGACGCGACCAGCCCGTCGTAATCGGCATCAGCCCATGAGCGTATGTTCACCACGTCCGTTCCGCCTTTCCGCCGACAGAAACCAATGACAGTATCCTAACGCATTTTGCCTCCGCCTAGGCTTAAGGTGGAGTCATGCTTGAAGCTCCTTGGAACGCGTCGATATACCGCAACCGCCACGGCCGCGGGGTCAGGACCCCGATGTTCGGCACGAGGCTGCCCCGATACCGCACCCGAAGCGGCATGTTCGACGATATGATGGCGGCCCAGATCAGGCGCCTGGACGCCGCATGGCCCGAATTGGTGCGCCCGCTGCAGTTCGCGGTCGAGGACGTGCCGCCGTCGCAGCCGGCGCCGTGGGAGGCCAAGCCGAACTTCAACTCGCAGTACTTCCCTGCATCGCACGGTATCCCGGCGCGCATCGTGCTCTACCGCATGCCGCTGCAGTCGCTGGCGCGTGACCGCGCGGACCTGCAGCTGCTCATCCGCGACGAGATCGTCGCGCGCATCGCCGACCTGTACGGCCGCCACCCCGAGGAGATCGACCCCGACTGGGGCCTGTGACCGGAGTTCTCACAAATGGCGGAATAACGCCATTCCAAAGAGTCTATGCCGCTTCCCCTACATTGTCTGCCCACATTTTGCCCACATTTTCGCGCAACAGCAACTCTCCCTATCGACTCGCTGAGCGCATCCAAATCATCATCAAAGAGATCCGCGTACACATCCAACGTCATGGCGGCCGATGCGTGGCCGAGTTGGCACTGCACCGTCTTCACGTTCGCTCCGGCGTGGATCATGATGCTGGCCGCAGTGTGACATAGGTCGTGGATTGTGACGAACGGGGCACCGGCACGGCGTTCCGCGAACCACAACCACCCCCGTTCTTGCGTGATGGACTTTCACCGTTGACCATGTAGGTACGATACCCGTCGTCGTATGGGCGCGTGAACAGCAGATCGTCATCGGTCTCACCTTCGCGCTGTTCGCGCATTGCGTCGTCCAGCACGGCCGAAAACATGATCGATCTTGGCGTAGCTGGCTTTTGCCCTGATTTTTACTCATGTGTACGGGTTTTCCAGTTTTAACGTGTTTTAACCGGTTTTGATGTGTTTTAATGGGATTTGACAAGGGACAAGAAAATACGTAAGCTGCCTGTTTACGCCAAAATCGGAAAGGAGGCAGCCATGACCATGATGGATACCGCTGTAAAGCCAATCCCGGCTTACGCGCCGCCCGAGGACGGCAAGCCACGCAACGCCGTGGACGAGAAATGGATGCGACTGCACCGCGCGCTGATGAACCGTCCGGCGCGACTCGCGAAGAAGGCGCAGAATATTGAGAATAGCGATCGTCACTAGTCGTCTGTGCGACTCCGACGATCAGCTCGCATTGCGCCGTTTCGTCTGCTGCGAGCCGAACGGCCCGGAATACGCGATGGACGTGCAACGCTATATCCGCGGACTCCGCATCAAGGACGAGCCGGGGATGTATCGTATGGTTCTCCAGTGCGGGGAGACCCCAAACGCGCCCGTCATCGGTTTCTGTGAATTCGGTTACGATCCCACCGCTCCGGAGTCTAATGGTTACGCAATATCATTCATCGCCACCGCGTTGAGCGAACGCGGCAGGCATCTCGACGCGATACTGCTGGACTGCGTGCTCCGGTGGATGGCGAACGACGCCGCCAGACACGATCGCACTCCTTACGTGTTTACCCAGATAGATCCCCGGAACGAGGCCAGCATCCATCTTTTCTCCGACGCGGGCTTCGAGAACGAAGGGCGGGACGAGAACGATCCCGAATTCGACATCTGGTCGAAGGAATTCGAACCGTTCTCCACGGACAGGCTCTACTCCCCCGTCATGATCGACGAGGACGATAAGAACTGACATTTTTGGGTGTGGCTTCGCCCGTATAATGATGGGCGAAACATCTTCCTTTCGATTCCGGCTCTCGAGGTGGCTGCTTTATCAATGCCTTGAACGTGTTGGTGGCACATTCAAAGGTTTGGATCCTGTCCGGGGTCGGTGGCCCCGGACAGGACTATCGTTATTTGTCGTTGGAGAATATGCCGTAGGTGTCGCAGGTCGCTATACCGTTCGCGCCGCTGGCCTTGTTGCTGCTCTTTTCCTTTCCGTCGATTTTGACGCTGCATGACACCTCTTGCGACGAATCTCCCATGATGTCTCCGCTCACGGTGACCGTGTACCCCTTTTTGGCATCTTCTCCTGTCAGGGTCTTGGTCCATGTTTTGTCGAATTCCTCGTTGTTGCTGCTTCCGCCAGTACTCCACATAACGCTGCCCTTGCCGGTCGCGGTTACGGACAGTTCCACGGTTTCGGCGTCGGCGTTGACATTGCCCTTGGCTATGTCGTCCAACGCCTTGGATGCGGCGTATTGCATGCCCAGGGTGATGACGATCGCGAGGATGGACAGTATGGTGCCGACTATCGCGAGCACGCGACCGCCCCTGACGGAGTTGCGTCCGGTTTTGACGATGCCGATGATGCCGAGCACGAGACCGATGATGCCGAGAATGAATGCGGCATTGTTGATAATCGGCACGAAACTCAACACGATCCCGATGATGCCGAGCACGAGCGAGGCTATGGCCAGGCCACTGGTGCCCTGACGAGCGGTCGCGCGCCGGGCGGACGCCGGAGCATTCCTCGCCCGATCATATGCGTCAGGCGCGGACCCGTTGGACGCCACCGGCTGGGCAACCGGCTGTGCCGGCATGCTGGCACGCACCGTATCCACGATATTCGACACCAATTGCATCACGCCGGTCTCCTGCTCGGCGGTGAACAGGACCGAATACGGGTTGGCGCTCGCCGTGGTAACGTCCCGGCAGATACCGGTCAACGATCCGTCCGGCTGGGCTACGTTGAAGCTCACGAAACCGTACGTGGTCCCTGTTTTGTCGACCTGCTGCGCGGTCACGCCTTTGACGGCGCCGACCGGGAACGACACGGATCCGCCGAATGCGGCCTTGTCGGGCCCCGACCTGTCGATGCGCACCATCACGCCATCGAACTCCAAGTTCCCCGAAAACCCTGAAACCTTCATTTCCTCATCCTCCATGTATTCTCGCGCCGGCTCATAGGCCGGATCGCGTTATGACGGTTTGGGAACGCCGCACCCTCTCAGACCGGAAAAGTATCGGCGACTGCGATGTCCGCCGGTTCCCATTCTTGCGCCCCCTTTGCCGTTTCACAAGCATAGAGCGTAATCGCATGATGACGCGCCGATAAACGGGGCCGATGAGGTTTCCCCGCGATTGCCCGGCTTAACAGCAGGCGGCGCTCGGCAACGTCGCCAAGGCGCGAGGCATGACCCAGATCGCCAAGGATGCCGGCGTGGGCCGCGAAAGCCTGTACAAAAGCTGAATCGAGCCGATTCGCATGTGCTTCCCCCAGTCGGCTATGCCGACAGCTCCCCTGCGAGAGGGGAGCCCGAACTAATGGGCGGAGGAACTAGCGCACGATGGCGGCGTTCTGGCTCGACCAGATGCGTTCGGTGGTCTCCTCCAGCGAAGTGGGCGCGAGGGATGCGAGACCGGCCAGATGCGCGTCATCGACCTGCGCGTTCGTCAGGCGGGCGCCCCACACGATCTGGCCACCGGCCACATCGAGGCGGAAGGTCACCGCGTCATCGCCGATGTCGGAGACGTCCACGGACCGGGCCGCGTTCGCCGACAGATCGAGCTTGGCGTCGCCGACGCGCTTGCCGGATCCGTCGTATCCGATCAGGGTGCCGTCGGCGTCGGTGGTGCCGGCATTCACGACGGTGAGCGTGGCGTCCATATGGTCGGGCACGGTCAGCGCCGAGACCGCGGACGGACGCTCGGCGCGCACCAGCGCGAAATCCGCCTGCCCGTCGTCGCCGGAACGGCCGACCTCGGCGGTCAGCCGGATGCTGTCCTGCGCGGTCGAGGCCACGGCCAGGGCGCCGGCCGGGGCCTTGCCCATATCGATGACCGTGACCTTGCCTCCGGTCAGGTCATGCGCGGCGGACTGGACCAGTCCCTTGTCCGTCACCCACGACAGGGTCGTCGTGGTGTCGCGTTCGGCGAAGGCGATCACCCGCACATCGTCGCCCCTGCGCACGGACGGCATGACCGCGGTGGCTTCGGGTTCGACCGCCGGCGCCATGACCTCCGAGCCCTTGGAGGTGAGCCCGTCGGCGGCGACCGTGCGGATCACCGCGGCGACCGGGGTGCGTTCGCTGGACACGGTCACGTACAGCCCGTCCTGATTGGGGGCGGCGGCCGACAGATCCACCGTGGTCTCGCCGTGCGCCTCGACGGTGACGGTCTCCCCCGTCGACAGGGTCAGCGCGCCGGTGCCCGAGGTGCCCCACGCCCGTACGCCCAGCGAGGTGGCCTTGGAGGACGGGTTGGCGATGACGAGCTGCTGCGTGGTGCCGGTGGCCGTGCCGCCGACCACGAAGGCGTGCGTCAGGGCCGGCGTGACGCAGGATACGGCGGACACGCCCTTGAGATCGCCCTCCGTCGCCCAGGAGGCCATGGACGCCACGGCCCCCGTGCCGCTTTTGGATTCGAGCATGCGGGTCTGCAGCAGGGTCGAACCGCCGTCGACGTTGCCGGAGGCGCTCATGATCGACGAGACGTCGGCCGCGTCCGCGGACTGCAGCGCGGTTGCGCCGTCCATGGACGCGGTGGTGCCGATGACGGAGCGGAATACCGATCCGAACGCCGCGTAGCGCGCCGAGGAGGCGATATCGCCGGCCGACGCCTGGAATTCGCTGTCGCCGTACGACCCGGTATCGGTCAGGCTCATGCGGGCCGGGCAGTAGGATTCCGTCTGCAGCTGGCTGACCGTATGCTCGGAGGACGCCTCGCCCTTGGCGCTCGCGTCGACGAGCGAGGGCAGCGGACGCACGATGAGCAGCGCGACGAACATCGCGATGATGACCAGCATGGTCAGCACGCCAAGGACGATGCGGACCCCCGTGCGCCGTGCATGCCGCCGTGATGCCTGTGCGCTCATGATTCCTCCCGGTAATAGCGATAGGACCGTCGCGGCAGCGCCACCAGGCAGTAGAGCGTGACGATCACGCCCATGCACCACAGCCAGGCGTACCGCCATTGGCTGGATTGGGTGCGCCGCTGCCACGAGGTATCGATGTTCTGGCTGTCCGCGCTGTTGATGGTCAGGCGGTAATACGTGCCGCTGTCGTTGGCGACCACGGATTGGGTGCCCTCCGAGGCGGTCACGTTGCTTTGCAGCTGCTCGCCGGCGGTGGCGGCGTCGCCGCCCGAGGAGGCCACGAAGATGCCGCCGAAGCCGAGGCGGCTGATCTGCGCGATGGCCTGCGAATCGGCGCCGGACAACAGGCTGGCCCCGGCCGCGGCGATCGTGGCGTCGGCGTCGTCGTTGCCCTCGAAGGAAAGCCGGACGCGCTGCAGGGGCGAGCTGTCGACCAGGTCGCCGCGCATGGTGCGCATCACCGTGAATTCGACGTCGGTCTCGGAGGCGGCGCGCAGGGCCAAAATGCGATGATCGTCCCCCTGCTGCAGATAGTCGACGGCGACCATGGGCAGGCCGGACCGCGACACGGCGACGCTGCGGCGCTGCGGGCCGATCAGCGCCACGCCGCCGGTGGCGACAGTGCACAGGGCCAGGGCGGCGACCAGCAGGGCGCGACCCAGATGAACCGCCTTCGTCCTGGCGGCGGACGTCCCGACGGCGGACGTCCCGACGGCGGACGTCCTGGCGGCGGAGGCCGGGCGGGTTCCGGCGACCGCGCGCCGTGACGCATGCGCGGCCCCCGAGGTGCCGGCGGAGGTGTCCGCGGCGGCGCGCAGCGGCACGAAGCGCTTGACCGCGCCACCGGCGAGCACGCAGATGCACGACATGAATCCCAGCAGCATCATCGTGAATCCGGGCAGCACGGAGGCGGCGACGTCGCCGTCCAGATCGGCCGCGATGGCCACGCGCGAGCAGCAGATCGCCAGCGCCGCGCCGGTGAGGCTGACGACCCACATCATGCGCGCCACGCGCAGGGCGAACGGCAGGCACAGCGCCACCACGGCGAGGATGGCCAGCAGCGCGCAGACGGCGACGATCGCGATGGCATAGGGGTCGGAGCCGAACGGCCAGATCCCGCCTCCCGCGTCCAGGCCGAAGGCCCGGGCGGTCACGTCGGCCAGATTGACGGCTCCGGGCCCGCCGTTGACCTGGCGGGACGGGACCATGACGTCGCCGAACAGCTGGCGCCACGCGCCGTCGCGCGCATAGCGCACGGCGTTGACCAGCGTCGGCGAGACCACGAACGCGGCCGGCACCGGCATGAGCAGCAGCATCACGCGGTGGCGCGGCACGAAGATCAGGAACACCAGGAAGGTCACGATCAGCGGCAGCAGCAGCTGCGGCTCGGCGGCCACGACGGGGATGAAGCACAGCGAGGCCAGCGCGGCCGCCTGCACCGACCGGTGGGGGTGCAGCTGGTCCTCGGTGTGATAGAGGCCGACGGCGCGGAACGCGAACGCGAACGCCGCCGGAAGGAACACCATGACGGTCAGCATGGGCAGGTTCGCTGCGTCGAACAACCCCATGGCCAGGCCCAAGGCCACCCACAGCAACCCGCCGACGACGCGCACGGCGTCCGAGCGGGTGAACACGCCGGCCAGAGCCCAGAACGACAGCGCGGCCAGCGGGGCCGCGGCGAAGAAGATCAGCGCCAGCGCGGCGGTCGTGTGCCCGGCGGTCACCACCGACACCGCCAGCCAGACCAGCAGCCACGGCGCGGGGGGCGCCGGAACGCCGGTTCCCGCGCCGAACACCCACAGGGTCGTGGCCGAATCGGCGAGCTGGCCGAGATCCGCGGAGGTCGGCAGCAACTGGTCGGAGTACAGCGAACCGCCCGAGAACACGGCGGCGAACACCTGCCGGTAGACGATGGCGACGACAAGGAACGACGCCAGCGCCATGCCCAGGGCGAGCGACCAGCGGCGGATCCGGCGGGCGCGCAGATGCGCCCTGGCCAGCGGGCCGAGCAGCACGGTGCGGCGCTGGTCGTCGAGCGCCTGCCGGCGATCATGCCATTGGCGCAGCTGCTGCCGGTTCACGCTCAGCGCCGTCAGCCGCATGGGTGGCACGTTGGTCTGGCGCGACACCAGCCGGCGTGCGGCGATGCCGCCGGGCAGCGAGGCAAGGGCCCTCCACGGCATGCACAGCTCGCACCACGCCTCATACGGCTTCTTGGAGAACAGCTGCGCGAGCGAGCGCCCGATGCCGCCGATCAGGCTCCACAGCCAGATCAAGGGCCAGAGCGCCAGACGGGTGTCGGTGTAGCGGTAGCGCTGCGCGCAGTCCATCACCGTCATCGCCGTATCGATCGTTCCGTGCTCGTCCACCGGCGCTCCCCCGCGGGTGCGGATGCCTTCGAAGCGCGCGCGGCGGTGCGCGATGCGGGCGGAGGGCACCACGACGACCCTGCCTCCGTTGAGGCAGACGCGGCGGCAGAAATCCGCCGATTCGGCGAAGGTGGTGAACCACCGGTTCACGCCGCCCAACGCGTGCAGCGTCTCGATCGGCAGCAGCGCGCCGGCCAGGGACACCGCGAACACGTCCTGCCGGGCATCGTACTGCTCCTGGTCCTCCTCGCCGTCCACGACCAGCGATTCGAGACGGTGATGGCCGGCGTACAGGCCGACGTCGTGCAGGGACGAGCCCTCCCAGTCCAGCTGTTTGGCGCCGAGCAGGGATGCGGTCGGATTGTTGCGCCATGTATCGAGCAGCCGTGACAGGCATTCGTCGTCGGCGGGACGGGAATCGTCGTGCAGCAGCCACAGCGCACGGACCTGCCCGGGCAGCCGGGCCTGGGAAAGCCCCTTGGCCACCGCGTCGCCGAACGACGAGGCGCCTTTCGCCCCAACCACCTGCACCGTGACGGTCTTGGCCTCGGGCACGCTGGAGATTGGCCCCGCCGGCGAGGGAATGACGCTGAAATCGGTCACCATGGACCGGGAGGTATCCCCGCTGCAGTCGACGATGACGATCGTGCCGGGCAGCACGCTTTGGGCGAGCACGGCGCACAGGGTGTCGGGGAGGAACCGCAGGTCCTCCTCCACGGTGATCACCGCCGCCGCATCGGCGGAGACGTCCTGCCGATGGGAGTACGGGCGGGCCGCCAGCGATGCGGCGATGGCCTGTTGAATTGCGCTGCTGCCTGTTGGATTCATGGTTCCAGTGTACGCATGCGGCTGGCGCAGCGTCACGCGTGCTCCTTATGTTCCTTCTTGTATCGGCGGCGCTCGCGTTCGCTCAGACCGCCCCAGATGCCAAAACGCTCGTCGTGGTCGATGGCCCATTTCAGGCACTGCTCGCGCACCTCGCACCGCGCGCACACCCGCTTGGCGTCGCGCGTGGAACCGCCCTTTTCGGGGAAGAACGCTTCGGGATCGGTCTGCGAGCACAGGGCCTTGTGATGCCATGACAGGTCGTCGTCCGCCTTGAACAGCCCCCACAGCTCCTTCAGGCCCTTCAACGGCTCTTCGGCGGAATCATCGACGACACCCCACATGCGTCCCTCCTTACCGAAAGCGAATGACCAACCATCGGTTAATTACACACATGCGACTTGAGATTTGTCAAATCAGACTGTGTCAATCCGAGGCTTTTGCACGGATATGTGGTACATTGCGTCTCCGGCCCGCGCCCATGCCCGTCGGAGCCGCCGCGATCTCCCCGACGACGCGGTATGTGCCGTTCCTGCAGAGGAATGCGCGCCCGACGAGTCCGGAACCCGTCGCATGTGCAACAGTGGCATGAGTATTGTGCAGTGCATGGCCAAGGGAAGGGTATATCAGCATGGTTGACGGCAACGGCGGGGCAACGCCATCGACTCCCCCCAGCTTCATTCCGTCCGCGCAACGCCGCCGTGCGAGCCGCGCCGGGAATGCGGCGCAAGCCTCCGGCATCGAACCGTCATCGTCCGAGGCACGGCCCTCCCAGCACGCCGAGTCGGCGCCGCCGGCGTTCGCCCCGTCCTCGGGGCGCCGGTTCCGGACCTCGCAGTCCCGGCAGTCCGGCGCGGCCGGCACCGGGGCGCCCGCGTCCCCGGCCGCGCAGCCGCAGAGCTTCGCTCCGGCGGCCGCCCCCGACCGGCAGCCCCGGCGCTCCTCGGGATCGTCGAGGACGGCCTCGCCGGCGCCGGCATCGTACACGGCCGCATCGCGGCGCGAGCGCCCGCAATCCCGCCAGTTCTCCCCCTCCCGACAGTCGAACGCCGCGGCGCATCCCCAAGGCGGCCCGGGCAACGGGCCGGCGGTCTCCGGTGGCACCCCCGCCATCGCCCTGCGCGGCCCGGGACGAGGCGCGGGACGTTCCGCCCGCCGCCACCGCCCGCTGCGCGTCCTGCTGATCACGCTGGCCCTGCTGGTCGCCGTCGGCGTGATCAGCGTGTTCGGCGCATGGAACTGGGTGAACGGCCATCTGGTCAAATCCGACTGGCTGACCGATATGGCCAACACCAAGGGCACCAGCTGGCTGTTGCTCGGCTCCGACGAGAGGGACGGCACCGAAGGCGTGGCCGGTTCGGACGCCAGCGACATCACCGGCTCGCGCACCGATACGATCCTGGTGCTCACCAAGCCGAAAAGCGGTCACAGCTCGCTGATCTCCATCCCCCGCGACTCGCTGATGAACGTCGACGGGCAGTACATGAAGATCAACGCCGTCTCCCAGTTCTACGGCGACAAGGCGCTGGTCGGGCAGGTCGAGTCGCTCTCGGGGCAGAAGATCGACCATGTGGCCGAAATCCGCTTCGGCGGGCTGAAGAACGTCGTCGACGCCATCGGCGGCGTCGAACTGTGCTACGACCAGGACGTCAGCGACGGCTATTCCGGGCTGGAATGGAAATCGGGCTGCCACATGGCCGACGGCACCACCGCCCTGGCGTTCTCGCGCATGCGGTACGCCGACGCGCAGGGCGACTTCGGCCGCGCCGCCCGCCAGCGCCAGGTCATCGGCGCGGTGATGAAGAAGGCGCTCAGCGGCGGCACGCTGCTCAACTTCCCCAAGGTCGGCAAGCTGGCGAACGCGGCGCTGGCCTCCATCACCGTCGACGAGAAGACCAACCCCTACACGCTGCTGCAGATGGCGCTCGCCTTCCGCGACGCCACCGGCTCCAACGGCGTCAGCGGCAGCGTGTACTGGAGCAATCCCGACTACTACGTGGACGGCGTCGGCTCCTCCGTGCTGCTCGACGACGCGAAGAACAAGGAACTGTTCTCCCAGCTGGCCAGCGGCACGCACAAGGCCGGCGATGTCGGCACGCTGGCCGAGGAAGGCTGAGTCCGCGGGTTCTCGGAACCGGACAGCAGGCCCGTCCCGCATCGCCATAGGACATCGTCGGCGCCCCGCGCGAGCCGATGGCAACACGCGCGGGGCGCCAAGCCTTCGACCACAACGCCCGTTCCGGCTTGCGCCGCCCGCCCGCGTGCGGCCAGACTCGACGCATGAGCGACAGCAGCACGTCCCGCGCATCCCGGATGCCGGCGTCCCGCCATGGCCGGCATCACCGGCATCGCGGGCGCGGATCCGACGCGCCCGGGCTCGGCCTTGGATCCGTGCTGACCGTGGTCGCCATGGCGGCGCCGCTGAGCGCGCAGCTGGTGATGCTCGTCGCGATGCTGGCCGAGCGCCGCTGGATGTTCGCCGCGATGGTCGCCCCCGGTCTGGTCGGATGCGCGGCGTCCATGGCGCTCG
>OAXB01000443.1_pt1 | contig 11173 bp, 4 predicted proteins | sample 1501541 | NCBI WGS metagenome assembly OAXB01 (sample SAMEA2580302, study PRJEB22360) | human gut metagenome | biome: human gut; feature: human-associated habitat; material: faeces | place: Denmark | collected 2008/2010
AAAATGGTATGTAGGAATTTCGGACGCGGGTTCAACTCCCGCCAGCTCCACCAATCATGATTGGACGGTGTAAGGACAACACCAACAAAAACAGGAAGTTAGAAGTCTCAGCAAAACACCGACCAGACGGTGAGGAGACATAAAAGGATACGCAAAGGAGCCGCGGCTCCTGGTAACATGAAAGCCCACAGATGTGGGCTTTTTCGTTGATGGTCAGAACGACCAGTTCACACCAGCTACCGCGTTCCACGGGGATTCCACACCGGCACTATGGCTATACCCCACCCCAAGATGCCCGCTTAACGTACTGCTGAATGAGGCTTTAATACCTGCCTGGTATATTCCACGTCTGCCCGACAAATAATTGACGAAATTACCGTCACTATTCACTTTCACCCGGTTATCATCGACAAATTCTTTGCGCACAGCCGCCTTCAGCCACGGCTCAACTTCCATACCGTTCCCCAGACGCATGTTGTAACTCAGCGTTGCGCCCAGTTCACGATATATACTGCGGGTATCGACTGATTTCGATTTCATGCCATTGGATAAATGATATTCGGGGTTATCAGCGGTGAACCCCGTTAACGATGCATACGGCGTCAGGTTCCAGTTACCATCGGTAAATCGCATCCCGGTTTCAATGTGACCGCCCAGCCCGTTGCTGTGGTAACTGCCATTGGCGGCTCCACCGCTGCTCATTTTACCTGCTACGTTACTTTTAAAACGGTTCAGCTTCACGACACCGTCCAGATAGAAACCACTTTCATGTTCCCAACTGGCATAGCCGCCCAGAGAATAACTGCCCACACTGCCATGTCCTCCGCGATCAAAACCGATATGTGAATGGGAATAGCCCATAAAAGCGCCTAGCGTGGTAATTCCTTCAGGAATATCATTACGGCTGTCGATCCCCACTGTCATTCCGGTCAGCGTCTGCTCAAACCCGGCACCCGCATCGGTGGTGACATTATTACGGGTGTTATACGTCGCCCCCCAGACATTATTGTTGTGTGGACTCGCTTTCATTATGTTCAACCGCTCGCGAATACTGTTTAGCTCAGCATCAAATACCAACGGTAATGTTGCTGCCATATTGAGTACGGCTGCCGTAGAAGGCGGAATGCGGTTCTCCGGAACGGGTGTCGGCGTTGGATCGGGAGTAGGGTCTGGTTTTGGATTTGGGTCTGGCTTTGGATCGGGTTTTGGGTCTGGCTTTGGATTTGGGATGGGGTCCGGGTTGGGTTTGACATCATTGGTCAGGTTCCAGTTGCTGTTGCCGTCACTTTTCAGGACATACTCATAGGTCCCAAGATCAACGAAACCGCCGGTATTGCCCAGCGTAAACGAAGCATCCCCTCCCCCTGTTTTCACCAGCGTCATCGCGTCGTCAGACTGTGGGCTGACGCCGGTATCCTGAACAAAGATTTTAAAATTACCAGTGGCGTTGTTGTTGACGACCAGTTGATCGCCCCGGGAGCCTGCAACGTTGGTATGCAGGTAGAAATTACCGCTACCGGAAAGTTCATTGGTTGTCAGCGTATTGTAGATACCGTTAGTTGTGGCAGGCGCTGCTGTTTGTGCTGACAAATAAACATCACCGTCGTTGAGTAGCAAACTGTTTACTCTATATTCGCAGTTGCTGGTACCTGCACAGGAATTATTGCTGTTAAGCCAGACACTGCCCCGGCTGGCAGCCGTCAGGTCGGCAAGCGTGGTATCGACGCCATTTCCCAGAGTCAATGTCGCGCTATCGGTAATCCGGACCGCCCCTTCGAGTTTAACTGGCGTAACATTATCCCGTGGCGTCATTAACGACAGGCTTCCTGTCGCGCCACTGACCGATGCATCCGCCAGCGTACCTGCGTAGACGATTGCCGTACCGCCAGCGACCTGGAGATCTTCTGCCCGGGCCAGAGCCTGAAACTCATCTTTTGACCGCCCAAGGGTATATTGCCCGCCAGAGTTAACCTTTGTGGCGGAGTCCTGACCCAGGTTTTGCATTGCCCCACCCTTGCCAACCGTGGAGTCGCGAGCTTCGGTACCTGCTAATACCAATAAATTACCGCCATTTTCCAGCAACATATTGGTCGCTAAATTGCCGGAAATGGAAAAAGTACCGTACTGGTGAGTACCGCTGATTTCAATACCGTTAGCCGTGCTCGTCTGGAGAGCGGCACCGCTGTTCTGGACGATATCTGTCGCTTTGCCATTATCGTTGACTGTCAGCGTACCGCCTTCATTGATCTTTGTTTTTATTGCCTCTCCGTTAGCTGAAACTGTTTGTATTCCGCCGTCGTTAATTGTTGTCTCATTCGCCACCCCCTCGACGATTTGTTCGCCGCCGGTGAGCGTCGTGCCTGTCGCAGTGGCTTTTGTTTTGACGATCTCCCGACCGCCCGCATTGACCTGTGTTTTGGCGGAAGTGGTGTCTAACTCCACGGTTAACACGCCGCCATTTGCCAGCAGGATATTGTTCGCCGCATCCTGCTCGATGCTGAACGCGACGCCATCAGCGCGTGTCCCTGTGACCCGCGTCGCCCTGGTGGTTGCAACCAACGCGCCCTGGCTACTCTGCTGTATCCCCGTTGCGCTGCCTTGCTCCCGCACATCGAGTGTGCCGCCGTCATTAAGCACCGAGTTTTCAGCCAGACCGCCCTCATTAACTACCTGTGAACCGCCATTAATAATGGAATCTTCCGCTGTCCCGTTTGCCACAATTTGTTGTAGGCCAGAGACGATATCGGTATTGATCGCCTTACCATAATTCTGAACGGTTTGCGTGCCACCATTGATGTGTGTTTTATCTGTTGACCCACCATCAACAATTTGTTCACCACTTTCGATATTTGCCTCAGTGGCTAAACCATATACCGTTTGCTTGCCACCTTTGATATTTGCTTTATCAGAAGTGGCACTGGCATATATTGTTTGGGTGCCAGAACTATTAAGTACAGTGCCAACATCTTTTCCATAAACATCCATTTTGCCGTTGGCATTAATAATCGTATCAACTGCCCGGGAACCAGTGACGACTGTTAATGAGCCAGCGTTTTCCAGCACTACATTTTTAGCTTCTGAATTCCTGATGTAGAAAGCATCACCATAACTGTTGGTTCCTTCGATAAGTGTTCCGGAAGTCGTGGAAGCAATTAATGCGCCGCCGGATTGTTGCTCTACATGCTTAGCCTCTCCACCGTCCTGAACCTCCAGAATGCCGCCATTGTTAAGTCTGGTGGTATCTGTTTTGGCCTCCTTCTGGACGATCAGTTTACCGCCAGCATCAACGGTGGTATTTTTCGCCGAGGTTTTAGCCACTACCGTCAGTTCGCCGGTATTTTCCAGCACAACATAATTAGCCTCCCCTCCGGTAATAGTGAAGTGAGAGAGCTTGTTGTATCCTTCGATATCAGTCCCTGCGCCCGTGTTGGCAACTAAAGCACTGCCCGTCTCCTGGTTAACCCCATGTGCAATACCGCCGGTATAGACAATCAGCGAGCCTCCGGCGCTAATATTGCTGCCAATTGCCGTACCATCTTTCTCAACAACCTGCCGGCTCCCGGAGGATATAATTGTTGTGTCAGCTTTCCCGCCGCTTTTGATATTTTGCGTTACGCTGTTGATATTGGTGCCTGTGGCTATGCCATAATTATTAATATTCTGTGTGCCACCATTAATTATGGTATTTGTCGCGTTTCCTGCAACATCCATAACCCCGCCATTATCTATTCGGGTCGCATCAGCTTTAGCATTGGTTAAAACTGACATTGTTCCTTTATCTTTAATAATCGTCTTGTTTGCGGAATGAGATACTTCTAAATGGCCTCCATTTTTCAGCAACACATTGTCTGCCACTTTATTGTGGATGGAGAATGCACCTTCACTATTCGTACCGCTCACCGTCGTACCGTTAGTGTTAGTTTTTAAAATTGCACCATCGTGCTGGGTAACATTTGTTGCCGTACCACCACTAACATCAAGCACGCCACCAGAATAAACTTCAATAACATCCGAGGTGCTGGTGTTATCAACAATTTGCGTGCCACCAGAATAGATATGCGTATTTTTTGCCGTTGACTTACTATTCAGAGACTGAGTTCCGCCTTCAATCGTCGTGTCCAGCGCACGGCTCTCATATACTCTTTGCTCACCGCCATTTTTAATGGTGGTTGTTTCTACTGTGCTCTGTTCAACATACTGTCGACCACCATTTATGGTTGTGTTCGTTGCCAGACTTCCTTGCGTGATGTCCTGAGAGCCAGACTTATTTATCGTTGTACCATCAGCATGCCCTTGAACTTTTACTATCTGGCTACCACCATCAATGAGTATTCCATTCGCACTCCCTCCCTCTACGCGTGAAGCACCGCCCTTAATTGTCGTTCCATTGCTGATACCCCCTTTATAAACGTCCTGATTGCCACTCTCGATTGTCGTACCTGTGGAAATACCCCCGTCATGAATTGACTGTCTGCCACCGTTAATGGTTGTATTATTAGCCTGCCCCACAAAATTGTTATGACTTCCTATATCTTGATATCCACCAGATTCAATAAGACTTCCATTAGATACCCCGCCATGAACATTCTGCTGGCCATGGTTGATAATATGAGTGTTATTTGTTGTACCTCGTTCATCCACTTTTTGGTTGCCATCTACAGTCTCATCGTTTACCACACCAATAACATTAGTAGTGAAGGCAGCCATCCCGGGCGGGGCATATATCAAGGCAGATATCAATAAGGAAAGTACTGAGCGGCGACAATAATAGGGACTGGTCCTGTTCATAAATTTCATCCTCTGAAAAGTGAATACTGAGTAGCGTTTAAGCGACCTTAGCTTTGCTGCAACATCAGCCCACAGGCACCAGACCAGGGGATTCATCCTGAAGAGACAGCGCAAGTGTATTGTGTTCACCGCTCATCAAAGACATCATGATGAAATGATGATATTCCGCATAAGAATGAGGCATTTTTTAAACGCAGTGCGCTGAAGTGTGGTTGGATAAAAAAGTCAATCCATTCAGGAAATACGGGCGTATTCTTTTCTTTCGACAATGAGGCCGTTGGCAAAATAAAATGATTTACATAATCGTTTCTGATGAATATCTTCTGCTCACATAAAAATCACACAATAACTTTGAGATCGCAGATTGTTTTACTTTTACAGCATTCGTCCCCCCATTGTTGGGCAAATATAGATTGGGCCAGAGCACGAAAGTTAATACCACGTTCGCACAGCTCCTCCAACAGCACGACAAGATGCCACATACTGCGCCCCAGTCGGTTCAGTTTACAGACTAGCAGTGCGTTCCCTGCCGATGATGTCCTGACCAGTTTTTTCAGTCCGGACCTCCTGCCACGGTTTTACGTTGAAGTGGTAACCCTGAGCACGCAGTTCTTCAGTCAGGCGTGGTGCACCGTAACGCTGTTATTGCTGGGTAAGATCAAAAAACTTTCAGGCAGCTAAGGAAAGTTGAACCAGACATTAGATGAAATATTTCAACCAATTACAGCACCAATTCAGTCACTGCCAGCCCACCAAATAAATCAAGGGGTTACATGAAAACGTAGCCCCTTTTTCTTTGGTAGTGACACTAAAATGGATGTAGTGTGAAGAATAATCCCGTTTACTCAATCAATAATACATATTGTTTCAATCTACGTTATTATCTCTTTGTAAAAATTGCCATTTATTAATCATTGAAAACTGCTTTTAGAACTTGATACAACGGGACTAGTCACAACAGGACTATTCTCAACGGGATCATCCTCAGAGGAACTATCATCAAAGTCATCATCCATAAATAAAATATCATCGAATGGTGCCACGCCCGTGATGAGTTTTATTTTATTATTACGATCAGTCAATACTCCACTTAAACCGTTTTCGCTCACAGGTTTTAATGATTTTTCATTACTCTTGTTGTAAGCAGGCGCATTAAAAATACACGGAGTATCAACATCAAACAATGACGTTCCCCAGTTCACATATTGAATATCATAGTTACTGAAGTTCTGTCCAGAAAAGAAGCACCCCTTAAAATCCAATCCACGTAAATTATATAAACCACCCTCTTCTTTTTGGAGAGTAATGTTAATTTTGGCTATCTCCCGGACATCATCGCCATTTTTGTATTTGAATACCGTTTCAAGATGTTCTCCAGACAGCTTGACTTCAGGAAATAATTTGAAATCAAAGCCTATATTATTATGTGTCAACGTAGATGAACAAAAAATGGAAAAAGCTTGCAGTGCTGAATTATAGCTATCGATTTTATCTTGAGGCTGAGCTCTTGGTAAAAACTTATAGCAACACTCATAAAAATTAAACAGAAGCTCTGAAGACCTTGTATTTTTATCAAATAATACCCCCTTGAACTCATTCACAAACGCATCTTTTTTTTCTTGAATATCTATGGGGTGTTCCTTTGACTCTGACAAAGATGAAATCTCATCTATTTTGTTTTCATATGAATTACGTGATTCCATACAGACATTTGGCGGCGTTTCTAAAATAACACTACGCGTACTACTTGGCTTAAGTAAACCAACATGAAAATCACTTTTTCTTATATTATCGAAAAGGTTCTATTCATTTCTTTTAGCGCATTCAAAAAACTGATCGGCATTATTTTTATTCGATAATTTTTTAGTTTCAGAAAACACATTTTCATTGTTTTCCAGCTTTAGTTTAATGAGAAGATTTTCCCAGACCTGCTTGCTTAAACATATTACGTCAGGCTCACCAGAACTAACTAACTCGTGATTATTATTAAAGTGTACGTTGAATACCTTTAAGTTATTTTCACCAACTTCATATTTAATACGTTTTAATTGTTCTCCAGCTCCCATAATGACAAAGGCGTTGCCTTCTTGATATATACATTCAGACATCATTTTTTGTAAAGTTTCAAGAGCACCGCGATACGTCTCTGATGCAGCTTCCTTACAAATTAATTTTAAAATACTATGAGCTAGTAGCTCCATGTGTTTAGAAGATTTATTTTCATTATAACTTCCACTACCCAAAACTGCGCTAGCGTTAAATCCGTTGCTTTTACTAACTAACATTGTCTATTCCTCAATTAATGTCTACATGGCTATTTTTAATGTTATTACTGTTTGTCACTATAAAAAAACGCTCATTTGAGACAATTACTGACATTAACTGCTTCACTTGCTACGCATGGAACTTTTAATTAAATTAGCACAGGAATGTTAAATTTAATAAACAAAAGGTTATTTCGCTGTATGATAAAAAAAACCGTTATAATTTATTAGTGAAAATCGTTTTTCAAGTGTTAGAAATTTATATCTCAATAGCGTTGGTTAATGAGCATAGCCACGCTCCTGTAACGCTCACAAAACTCATCTGCCTGCGGCGGGTGTTCTGGTCAGTAGTAGATGTTTAAGGCGTGGCAGAGACATTTCATCCTTACTCTACGGCATTGTTCTACATACATTGGTTGTGGTACTCACTTATCATCAGTGAGCGAACAGAGAATAGTTCAGTGATTTGAGTAATTAACCTGATTAAATGAAGGGGTATAATAAATGATAATACTCTGGCTTTATCGTTAATTACTTAATTCCACATGTAAGCAATTTGCCCGCTTGGCATAGCAGGCATTTTTTCCAGGTACTTTTGAATGAGTACTGATGGATAAATACATTGCAGTGGCGTGCCACGTACCAAAACACCAGCCCTCATTCGAAACCACCCACCGCACTTCTTCCTTGAAATGGCGTTAGTCATGAAATATAGACCGCCATCGAGTACCCCTTGTACCCTTAACTCTTCCTGATACGTAAATAATGATTTGGTGGCCCTTGCTGGACTTGAACCAGCGACCAAGCGATTATGAGTCGCCTGCTCTAACCACTGAGCTAAAGGGCCTTGAGTGTGCAATAACAATACTTATAAACCACGCAATAAACATGATGATCATATGATGTAAATAACAGATTTTTATGCGTTCCCATTCACCTTGGGTCGTGATTACACGCGACATAAAACCCGACACCGCCTCCATTCGCAAAGTCGATACTCGCAGTCAACAAGCAAATGTTAATAATTAGCACTATCTATAGTTATCATCGATTCAATGATACTTTGTAATGATTTTGTATCTAATAATATAACTTTATTACATTAGCTGAAGAGTTTTCGCATCATTATGATATCTGTTACTTTTCACTCCATAAAAATAAACTTCGTATAGCAATATATTCTTTCATAGATCTTATTCTGCTAATCATTAGTTTCGTATGAGCGATTTTTGACAGTTGCCTCTCCAGACCACATCGATAATTAATAAAACAGATTTAAGCATTATCCTTTTCCATATAAATATTGGATAAAAGTAGGACATCTGTTTGCAATTACTTTCACAACAATTAAACATTTTTATGTTTCCGTATACATCATATTACTCTACCATTAGAGGAACTTTATTATGTTTTCTATAAAACCAGGACCCAGAAATTTACCTATCGACAACCCCACATTGTTATCATAGAACATTACTGACGGGGATCTAAATTCCAAATTAAATACATTAGAATATCTAAACTGTATAACAAATATTATTAATTCTTGTGGAGTTTACCCTCAAGGATTAAAAGACAGAGAAATTATATCAACTTTTCACGCAGAAAAAGTTATTAATGATCTGTTAAAAAACGATTATAAAATTTCCCTTTCTCCAGATACAACTTACCGAGAGTTGAATAAAGCAGCACAGCGTAGCATTACAGCGCCAGACAGGATAGGAGAAAGAAAAACATAGGCTTATCAACGAGATACAATGATTGAAAGAGGTGATAACAGCGGTGTTTATCAGTATGGTCGTGCTGAACATTTCACCCACATTATATCTGACAAACCTTCCCCAAAAGATAAATATGTTGCATATGCTATTAACATTCCTGACTATGAGCTGGCAGCCGATGTATATAATATTAACATGACGTCACCTTCCGGACAGCAAGAAACATTTAAAATATTAATCAATCTAGAACATCTACGGCAAACACTTGAGCGTAAATCTCTTACTGCTGTTCAGAAATCACAATGTGAAATCATCACCCCCAAAAAACCTGGCGAAGCGATTCTTCATGCTTTTAATGCCACCTACCAGCAGATCAGAGAAAATATGTCTGAATTTGCACGTTGCCATTATGGGTATATACAAATCCCTCCAGTGACAACTTTCCGCGCCGACGGACCAGAAACTCCCGAAGAAGAAAAGGGTTACTGGTTTCATGCTTATCAACCCGAAGATCTTTGTACCATCCATAATCCAATGGGAGATTTGCAGGATTTTATTGCATTGGTTAAAGATGCTAAAAAATTTGGTATCGATATCATTCCTGATTATACCTTTAACTTTATGGGAATTGGGGGTAGTGGTAAAAATGACCTGGATTATCCCTCTGCTGATATACGAGCGAAGATCAGTAAAGATATAGAAGGTGGTATCCCTGGCTATTAGCAAGGTCAGGTTTTGATTCCATTCATTAAAGATCCAGTAACAAAAGAACGTAAACAAATCCATCCAGAAGATATACATCTCACTGCAAAAGACTTCGAAGCAAGTAAAGATAACATCTCTAAGGATGAATGGGAAAACCTCCATGCATTAAAAGAAAAGCGTTTAAATGGAATGCCTAAAACAACACCCAAAAGTGACCAGGTTATTATGTTGCAAAATCAATACGTTCGTGAAATGCGAAAATATGGCGTACGAGGTTTACGTTATGATGCGGCAAAACACTCAAAACATGAACAAATAGAAAGATCAATAACCCCACCGCTTAAAAATTATAATGAGCGGTTACACAATACTAACTTATTTAACCCAAAATATCATAAAAAAGCCGTTATGAATTACATGGAATATCTGGTAACTTGTCAGTTGGATGAACAACAAATGTCATCACTGCTTTATGAAAGAGATGATTTAAGCGCCATTGATTTTTCATTGCTCATGAAAACGATAAAAGCCTTTTCATTTGGTGGAGATCTTCAAACCCTTGCATCAAAACCGGGTTCCACAATCTCAAGTATCCCATCAGAAAGACGGATATTGATTAACATTAACCACGATTTTCCTAACAATGGTAATCTTTTCAATGACTTTCTATTTAACCATCAACAAGATGAACAATTAGCAATGGCATATATAGCCGCTCTGCCGTTCAGCAGGCCTTTAGTTTACTGGGATGGCCAAGTATTAAAATCAACGACTGAAATTAAAAATTATGATGGGTCCACGCGTGTCGGCGGTGAGGCGTAGCTTAATAAAGGTTGCTCTACCTATCAGCAGCTCTACAATGAATTCCACGCATTATATATAGATAAAGCAGGAATATGGAGCGCATTTGAGGGTGTATCTGCAACTAAAAACGTTCTGGCCTTTAGTCGTGGGGATTCTGTGAACATTAATCACTCTCCTCATGATGGACTAGTTATAATAAATAAAGGAAACGAAGAAGTTGAAGGTACCTGGCCTAACAAATTGCAACCTGGAATATACAAAAACATGGGGAGTAATAGCGTTAACATTATTATTAATAATACCCGAAAAATTATCCCCCCTGGTAAAGTATTTACGCTTAGAGGCGGAACTCTAAATATCAATATTCCTGGGCGTAGCGCTCTTCTTTTAGGGAAAACAGGAGAACCGCCGAACTATCTCTATTTATAATTTAATGTTATATCTGCCCCGATAAAACGGGGCAGATAATATGTTTAGTTTACTAACGGTCATTTTGCAGTGAAGCCATTTACTGTTTTTTATCGACCAGATAATCTGTTCTCTAATGTTAACTCCCCCTAACCTGTTGCTTTAGTTATTCATTTCCTGTCTCACTTTGCCTTAATACCCTACGTTAAATGTTACTAATTTGTTGCTTTTGATCACAATAAGAAAACAATATGTCGCTTTTGTGCGCATTTTTCAGAAATGTAGATATTTTTAGATTATGGCTACGAAATGAGCATCGCCATGTCACCCTACATCTCATAAGAGGATCGCTTCTGATGAATGCACTGACCGCCGTACAAAATAACGCTGTCGATTCAGGCCAGGACTATAGCGGATTCACCCTCACCCCGTCGGCGCAATCCCCGCGTCTGCTGGAACTCACCTTCACCGAACAGACGACCA
>OAXB01000455.1_pt1 | contig 10810 bp, 7 predicted proteins | sample 1501541 | NCBI WGS metagenome assembly OAXB01 (sample SAMEA2580302, study PRJEB22360) | human gut metagenome | biome: human gut; feature: human-associated habitat; material: faeces | place: Denmark | collected 2008/2010
CTACGCGGGAAGCCCCTTCAGCGTAGAGAACGTTTGGGTAACAGGTTGGTTCTCGAACACTCTCTACGTCAAACCGCTCCACCGCAGAAGAGACCCGGCCGCGGTGGAGCGCGCTTACGACAGAAAGCAGCCAGCCCTTGCCGAACGAAGAATCCCCGCAACTCACCGTTGCGGGGATTCGTCATATATACGCGAATTCACATGACTCGGTCACGAGATGTAGGCGTGAGGGTCGGTGATCGGCTCGTGGTCATCGGGGATCTCGCGATGCGTGAAGCCCTCATAGGAATCGTCCCAGTGCATGGAGGCGGTGCCGTCGGCGATGGAGATCGGCAATTGGACCAGCGGCGAGTTGCCGAGATCGTTCTTGTACCACCGGTCGCCGATGAACAGGAACCTGCTGCTGTGGTACTGGTCGTCGTCAAGCGGAATCACGATGTCCACCTGGGAATCGTAGGTTTGGATGCCGATCGGCGCGAAGGCGCGCCACTCGCTCCAAGGGCCGTGCAGGTCGGTGGCGGTGGTGTACATATTGTCGTTGGTGAACCATCCGGTCAGGCGCGATCCGAACCAGTAGTACAGGCCGTCTTTCTTGACGATGGTGGGTGATTCCAGTCCGTATTCGTAATCGGTGGCCCGTTCGCAGGCCACATCCTCGACGATGGTCAGGTAGTCGTTCGACAGGCGGTAGATATGCGTGCCGTGGTCGCGGTCCTCGCTCATGATGTAGCCGCTGCCGTCCTCGTCCTGGAACACGCCGATGTCGCGGCTCAGATACCCGCGCCATGTCATCGTGGTATGGAACGTGAACGGCCCGAGCGGGTTGTCGGCCACGGCCACGCCGATGTGCGCGTACTGGTAGCCGGGCGTTTCCGCGTGGATGTACATCACGTACTTGCCGGTTTCCGGGCAGCGGAGCACCTTCGGGCGTTCGCCGATGCGGTCCGCGGCCAGTGCGGAGCCGTCCTCCTGCACGTCCAGTACGATGCCGTGATTGGTCCAGTCGACGAAGTCGTCGGTGGTGTAGCAGTACACGCCCTGGAACAGGTTGCCGTTTGTCTTGTTCTCGCCGTAGGCGTACCAGGTGCCGTCGAATCGCTGTACGCCGATGCCGTGCAGTTGGGCTACGTTGCCCTCGGTGTCATGCGGCAGAAAAGAGCCGAATCTATCGGTCATTGATGATCCTTTCCATTTGGAGATGGGCATGCCCGGCCCAAGCGCGCCCGTTTGGCGTGCGATTGGGCCGGAATGCTCGCTGTGACGCGGCGCGCGGTGCGGGATTCGGCATGCCGTGCGATGGGGGGGCTTGTGCCGTGTGGTCTTTTTCCCCTGCGGACTGTGCCGTCTCGTACGAGTCGTTTCCCGTTTTGTGACCGGTCACACGCTGTGATGTAGCCAGTGTAACGCAATATGTGATCGCTCACAAAACTATCTGCGTGCCGTGATCCCCGTGTCCTGCGTTGTTCACTCGTTTTGCTCTGTCTGGTTTCCCTCGATGAGGGGGGTGGGCAGAGCCGGACGAGGGAGAAAACCGGATTGCTTTCGAGTGTTGCTCCGGTGTTGCTCCCCTCAGTCCGCTTCGCGGCCAGCTCCCCTCGTAGAGGGGAGCCAGATGCAGATGGTCCGCTTCGCGGCCGGCTCATCCCGCAATTGAGGGCGGCCTTGCCGCGGGGTCATGCGGATTGGCGCTCGACGATGGTGGTCGGCAGCAGACGCACGTAATACTGCCGTACCGGCTCCCCCCTGAGCATGGTCAGCAGCAGCTCGGCCATCGCCCTGCCGTGCAGCATCGAGTCCTGGCGCACCGTGGTGAGCTTGGGATTGGACAGTATGGCCATGGGCGAGTCGTCGAAGCCGGTGACGGCGATGTCGTCGGGGACGCGATATCCGAAGCGATTGAGCTGGTTGATCACGCCGATGGCGAGATTGTCGTTGGCGCAGACGAACCCGTCGATGCCGCTGAGCATCGACTGGTATTCGAATACCGCCAGTTCGCCGCTGGTGATCTCCCAATCGTCGGCGAAATACACCTGCCGGTCGTCGAATCGGTCGCCGAGCGCCTCCTTGAAGCCGGCCAGTCGCTTGATGGACGCCGGCGAATAGCCGGGGCCGCAGACGTAGACGATATGGGATCGGCCCTTGTCGAGCATATAGCGTGTGATGTCGCGTTGTCCGTCGGCGTTGGTGAAGTCGACCGCCGGATACGTCAGGTCGCCGCGGTCGCTGACTTCGGAGCGCACCACGGGCCGATTGGTGGACAGGAACGCGTTGGCGAGGGAGTCGTCCTCGCTTAGGGAGAACAGCAGGTAGCCGTCGGCGAAGTCGCTGTTGACCAGCTGTTCGATGCGCTTGGTGGAGTCCTCGCTGTTGGCGATGAGCGTGACCATCTGGTACCCGGCGTCGCCGAGCGTCGTGTTCGCGCCCGACATGGCCTCGGACACGCTGTATTGCACGACCGTCTCGCTGGCTTCGACCTGGATGATCAGAGCGACGGTGGATGTGCGCTGCTGGGCGAGGGAACGGGCCGCCTTGTTCGGCGTGTACTTGGACTCCTTGATGGCTGCGGCGATGCGTTCGGAGGCGTCCTTGGAGACGTGTTCGCTGCCGTTGAGAAAGCGCGACACCGTGCCGTAGGATACGTTGGCCAGCCGGGCCACGTCCCGGATGGTCACCTTCTTATGTTCCGTCGTCATGAACACCATCGTATTCGGTTCCGTCATGTTTTGCTCCCCATTGACGCGACACACGATTTGTAACCGGTCACACAACAGTGTATAGTATACGAATGTAACCGGTCACACGGAGTGTTGCGTGGCCAAGAACTCAAGGAAGAGAAAGGTAAGACATGCGCTTCCCTATCAAGAAGTCGGTGGCATTGCTTGGCGCTGCAGCCATGATGGTCTCTGTCGCGGCCTGCGGGTCCGATAACGCGTCCACCAGCGACAACTCCGGGTCCAAGGACGGCAAGTCCACCGTGACCGTGTGGAGCTGGGACACTACCATCAACGACGCCGCGGAGGCCTTCATGAAGGCCAACCCGAACATCACCGTCAAGGTGACCAACGTCGGCACCTCCGCGCAGACCCAGGTCTCGCTGAACAACGCCATTTCCGCCGGCTCCGGCGCCCCGGACATCTCGCTGATGGAATACCACTCCATCGCGCAGTTCGCCCTGTCCGGCGCCATCGAGGACCTGACCGACAAGACCAGCGGCTTCGAGTCCGACTACCCCGAAGGCATCTGGAAGGGCGTGCAGGTGAACGGCAAGGTCTACGGCCTGCCGGTCGATTCCGGCCCGAACGCCCTGTTCTACAACAAGGCCACCTTCGACAAGGCCGGCATCACCGAGGCGCCGAAGACCTGGGAGGAGTACTACCAGGACGCCAAGAAGATCCGCGCCCTCGGCGGCGACTACTACATCACCTCCGACGCCGGCGACAACAACCAGTCCACGGTGTTCATGTCCCTGATCGCCCAGGCCGGCGGCACCCCGTTCAAGGTGGACGGCGAGAAGGTCTCCATCGACCTGACCGGCGACGAGGGCACCAAGAAGGCCGTCGAGTACTGGCAGCGCATGATCGACGAGGACCTGATCAACACCAAGGTCACCAGCTGGTCCGATGAATGGAACAAGGGTCTCGGCGACGGCACCATCGCCTCGCTGGTCACCGGCGCATGGATGCCGGGCAACCTGCTCTCCGGCGCCGCCCAGGCCTCCGGCAACTTCCGCGTGGCCACCGTGCCGCAGTGGAACGAGGGCGACGACCTGAACTCCTTCAACGGCGGTTCCTCGCTGACCCTGATCAAGGGCACCAAGAACGCCGACGCTGCCTTCAAGTTCATGGAGTACGTGACCCACGACAAGGAAGGCATCAAGAACCGCGTCGCCTCCGGCGCGTTCCCGGCGGACACCACCTCCTTCAAGTCCGACTACTACCTGAACGGCACCGACGACCTCAACAAGTACTTCGGCGGCCAGAAGTACACCGAAGTGCTCGCCCAGGCGGCCGAGCAGAATGTCGGCGACTTCGAGTTCCTGCCCTTCTGGAGCCAGGTGCAGAACACCTTCGGCGACTACGCCGGCAAGGCCTACCGCAAGGAAGAGAAGCTCTCCAAGTCGATGGAGGACTTCCAGAAGTCCCTGATCGACTACGCCAAGGGCCAAGGCTTCACCGTCGAGTAATTCCATAAACCGGTCGGTACGTGATCCCACCCGAGAGCCCGGGCATCGGGTTCCCGGATGGGACGCCGACAGCGCGGCCGACACCGCGCGTAGCTAGAACTTCATCTGAGTTCTCCTCCTCGGCCGGGATCTTCCGCTGCGGAAGATCCCGGCCTTTCGCATATCACCAGCGTCCGCGACGCGATGCGTTGTTCGGTTGTGTGCATGGCGGCGCACGGATCATAACAAAAACCATTGGATGCAGTATCCACACAAGAAAAGGATCGAATCAATGAAGATACGACAAGCACTTGCCGGTCTCGCCGCCGCGGCGACGATGATTGGCGGTCTGGCGATCGGCGCCGGTTCGGCGCAGGCTGTCGAAGCCGATCCAGCGCCAGCCGCCGAGGTGACGAGCGGCGGCATCACCGTGAACAACTCGCAGGCCGGGCACACGTACACGGCCTACCGGTTCGCCACGCTGAACCCGCAGTTGGACGCGGACGGCAATCTGTCCGACGTCGAGATCAAGGTCGCTGATGGGCCCTATGGCGCGGTGCAGCTTGGAGGATATCGCCAGACCGTGCGCGACGCGGTCACGGAAGCCAATGGCGGCACCCTGCCCGAGCAGTACGCCGACACGGATAACTGGAACGCGGCCGCGGCGGTCGCCGGTTTCGACCAGGCCAAGCTGCGCGCGTTCGCCGATGCCTTCACCAAGGCGGTGCAGAACGATAAGAATATCTCATCTACCGCTTCGGTCGAAGGCAACGGATCGTCCGTGCAGATCGATGTGACACAGGGCTGGTATCTGGTGACCGATACCGTCGACGGCGCGGCCGCCGAAGCCGGCACCTCGGCCATCGTCGCCACGCCGCTGCTGATCAACGGCACCACGTACACCACCCTGCCCGTGACCTCCAGCGACCCGACGCAGGCCGGCATCGACGCCACCGGCGTGTTCAACTCCAAGCACCAGGTCGCGCTCGAAGCGCCGACGACCACGTCGAATTCGGATACCAGGGGTACGGTCGCCGTCGGCAATACCGTGACCTACACCACGCTTGAAAAGCTGGATGGATCGGTGACGGATCTGTATGTCAAGATCGTGACCTCCAAGGGTCTCAAGGCTCCCACGTCATTCGTGGTGTTCAGCGATGTGGATGGTAACGGACGCCCCAGCGGCAGCGATCCGCGTCCGGCGTATACCGTCGTCTCGCAAACCGGCGACGCGGCCAACGGCACGGTCACGGTCCTCAAGGTCACCGGCCTGCAGGATGTCACCTCGCTCGGCGTGCAGTACAACGCCACGGTGACTCCCGACGTGGAGAACCACGCATTCTCGGTCACCGCGTCGGTTGGATTGGACAACGCGACCTGGGTCGAAGGCAACACGGACACGCTGCGCACGGCGGACGTCGCCTTCCAGAAGGTCGGCGTCGATGCCGATGCCAACGGCCTGAACGGCGCGCAGTTCATGCTGCGCTATGCCAATGACTCCGACTGCACAATTGTCGGCAGCTTTGGCGCCAAGCTCTGCTACTTCCAGTACGGGTCGACCAATGGCTCTGACGGCTGGAGCGTCGTCGCCAAGAGCAAGGGAACCACGTTCACCAGCGCCGCCATGGACGGCAAGAACGGCGTCGTGCAGCTCAACGGCCTCGGTGCCGGTACCTACACGGTTGAAGAGGTGACGCCCGCCGCCGGTTACTCCACCCAGTTCCTGCCGAAGTTCAATGTGACCATTGCCGCGGACGGCACGGTCAGTGTGGAATCCACGGCTGACAGCTTCGGCCTGGTCACCGCGAATGCGGATGCCAGCGGCGTGACGGTGAAGAACGTCAAGGCGATCACGCAGCTGCCGCTCACCGGTTCCGTCGGCGCGGCCGCGCTGAGCGTCGTCGGCGTGCTGGCGCTGACTGGTCTCGCCGTGCTGGGCATCAAGTCCCGCAAGGAAGAGAATCTGCAGTAACGGCTGACCGGCATGAGTGTTCCCTGCACAGAGGGGGAACGCTCATGCCGTAACACGAACGAGGGGAGCATGCGGAGCTGAATCCGCTGCTCCCCTCGGCCCGCTTCCCGCGCATCCTCTGTCGGAGATGACCGGGGCGCGGCGCGGCATAATGGGCGATCGAAGGAGGTGCGGCCATCGTGTCGTTCGAGGACATCCTGGATATTCCGGGCCTGCACGCGCAGTATCGTCGTCGGCGATCCCGTGCGCTGGCCAGGCGGATCGGCATGGCGATTCTGTCGCTGATCGCCGTTGCGGCCATCGGATTCCCCATCGTCGCGCAGTACCGGACCGCACAGGACCTGGAAACGGTGGCGTCGCACGCTGCCACGCCGGTGGCGGGATGGTCCGAGGAGCGCATCGACGCCGCCTTTGCCGCGGCCCGGGCATATAACCGGCGTCTTGCCGGGCAGGCGTCGGCCGAGCCCGACGTATCGGATCTGGTGGGGGCGTCGGAGACGGCGCTGCCCGGCGATTCGTCGGGAGTCATCCAGACTGACAACTCATCGACTGACAACTCATCGACTGCCAGCTCGTCTGCTGCCGGCTCGTCTGCTGCCGGCTCGTCGTCCGGCACCTCGTCGGCAGGCACCGACAAGGACTACGATTCGCTGCTGAACACCGGCAACGGGGTGATGGGCGCGATCAGCATCCCTTCGATCTCCGCGAATCTGCCGATCTATCACGGCACTTCCGCCACGGCGCTCGAGTCGGGCATCGGGCATCTGCAGGGCAGCTCGCTGCCGATCGGCGGGGCCTCCACCCATGCGGTGCTGACCGGCCACAGGGGGCTCGTCAAAGCCGCGATGTTTACCCGTCTCGATGAGGTCAAGCGGGGCGACACCTTCTCGATCATGGTGCTGGGCAGGACCATGGAATATCGGGTCGATCGTATCGCGGTGATCGAGCCGGACGACACCTCGCAGCTGGGCATCACGCCGGGAGAGGATCGGGTGACGTTGATGACGTGCACGCCATACGGCGTGAACACGCACCGGCTGCTGGTATCCGGCACGCGGGTTGCTGTCGACGCCGGCAAGCCGGCTGCCGATGTGTGGCAGGCCGTGCGATGGAGCGCCGGAGGCGTGCTGATGGCCGGCCTGGCGCTGCTCTGGATCCGGCGGGGATCCGCGCCGCAGCCGCGGCTGGTCAGGCACCGTGCGTGACAATCCGCCGTTCTACTGCGATATGTAGCATTTGCCCCGCGTTCAATCATGGCGAATCCCCAGCACCCCGCTGTACATTTAAGGGTGACCTCGGGGGTGAATATGAGCGAAACGCAGCAGTCAGGGCGCCAAACGCGATCCGGAGCGCCGGATGGCCGATCAGCGGCGGTCGCACCGCAGCAGGGTGCGCCGGTGCCGCCCGCATCGCCGTCGCGGGATTCGTTGTCATCCCGTCAGGCGGGCGACCGTCAGGCGGGCGATTCGCTGCATACGGTGTACGCCGCACGCCCGCAGGTGGACGAATGGGTTCCTGACCATGTGCTGGAGGGGTACCAGCAGGCCACGGTCCATCTCGGCCACGACGACGAGGGCGAGGTCGTCGCCACCTTCGTGCGCAAGGATCCGAAGACGCTTCCGTTCGCCGCGCGCATGCAGCGGTGGCGGTTCGGCGCCCTTGGCCACCGGCTGGCCGTCATGTACGTGCACGGCTGGAACGACTATTTCTATCGGCGGCATGAATCGGAGTACTGGGAGTCGCTTGGCATCCCGTTCTACGCGGTCGATCTGCGCAAATTCGGCCGTTCGCTGCGCGACGGCCAGACGCCGGGATATATCGAGAATCTGCATGAATACGCAGCAGAGTGCAACGCATTGCGCGATCTGATCGTCGACGAGCAGGGCGAGCGCGTGCGTATCCTGCTGGTCGCCCACTCGCAGGGCGGGCTGAGCTCGGCGCTCTGGGTCAACAGCGAGCAGCCGCACCATATCGAAGGGCTGGCGCTCAACTCGCCGTGGCTGGAATTGCAGGGGAACCGCATGCTGCGGCTGCTGTCGACGCCTCTGGTGCAGGCGTTTCGGTTGGGTGGGGGCAAAACCGTGCTGCCGATACGCGATCCGGGATTCTACGGCCGTTGCATCAGCCACGCCACCGGCGGCGAATGGGACTACCTCGATCATCCGATCTGCGATTCGGCGGCGTTCGTGCCGCGTGCCGGCTGGATGCAGGCGATCTACAACGGGCAAGGCGAAATCGCGAGGCATCTCGACATACGCATTCCGGTGCTGGTATGCACCTCCGACAAGACCATGCTGCAGACCACGTGGGATGAGGGCATGCGGCGCGCCGATTCGGTATTGGACATCGTCGCGATACGCCAGGCGGCGATCAATCTTGGCGATATGGTGACGCTGGCCACCATCCGCGGTGGGCTGCACGACCTGAGCCTGTCGTATCCCGACGCCCGCCGCCAGTATTTCGGCATCGTCACGCGATGGGCGGCGTTGATGGCGTGGCGGCGGATCATTCCTCCCCCGCGCGTCACTTCAGCGCTCAACGCGCTGTGACGGTCATGCGCCCGTTGGCGGGAGCTATCGGTGAAGCCGACTGAAGGTGGTGCCAGGCGGTATCGTGTCAACCACCCTCAGTCTCGCTTCGCGAGCCAGCTCCCGCCAGCGGGCGCATGACCAAACCAGGCCCTCAGCAGGGCGAAACGAATACGGCCTCTTGGAATGCCCGCGGGCAATCCAAGAGGCCGTATTCGTTCGGTCAATCAGCCGGATCAGAGCACGCCCTGAGCGACCATCGCGTTGGCGACCTTGACGAAGCCGGCGGCGTTGGCGCCGAGCATCAGGTCACCCTCGTGGCCGTATTCCTTGGCGGCGGCCAGCGAGTTGGCGACGATGGTCTCCATGATGTTCTTGAGCTTGGCGTCGACCTCCTCGAAGGACCAGCTCAGGCGGTAGCTGTTCTGGCTCATCTCCAGGCCGGAGACGGCCACGCCACCCGCGTTGGCGGCCTTGGCCGGGCCGTAGAGCAGGCCGTTCTTCTGGTAGACGGCGATGGCCTCAGGGGTGGACGGCATGTTCGCGCCTTCGACGACCGCCTTGCAGCCGTTGGCCACGAGCGCCTTGGCGGACTCCTCGTTGACCTCGTTCTGGGTGGCGCACGGCAGCGCGATGTCGCACGGCACGGTCCACACGCCGGAGCAGCCCTCGTGGTACTCGGCGGACGGCACGCGCTCGGCGTACTCCTTGATGCGGCCGCGCTCGACTTCCTTGATCTGCTTGACGACCTCGACGTCGATGCCGTTCGGATCGTAGACGTAGCCGTTGGAATCGGAGACGGTGACGACCTTGGCGCCCAGTTCCTCGGCCTTCTGCACGGCGTAGGTCGCCACGTTGCCGGAACCGGAGACCACGACGGTCTTGCCCTCGAAGGAGTCGTTCTTCAGCACGCGCAGGGCTTCCTGGGTGTAGTAGCAGACGCCGTAGCCGGTGGCCTCGGTGCGGGCGAGCGAGCCGCCGAACTCCAGGCCCTTGCCGGTCAGCACGCCGGAGTACTCGTCGCGGATGCGCTTGTACTGGCCGAACAGGTAGCCGATCTCACGGCCGCCGACGTTGATGTCGCCGGCGGGAACATCGGTGAACTGGCCGATGTGGCGGCACAGCTCGGTCATGAAGGCCTGGCAGAAGCGCATGACCTCGGCGTCGGACTTGCCCTTCGGGTTGAAGTCGGAGCCGCCCTTGCCGCCGCCCATCGGCAGCGTAGTCAGGCTGTTCTTGAGGATCTGCTCGAAGCCGAGGAACTTGACGACGCCCTCGTTCACGGTCGGGTGGAAGCGCAGACCGCCCTTGTACGGGCCGATCGCGGAGTTGAACTGCACGCGGTAGCCGCGGTTCACCTGCACCTTGCCCTCGTCGTCGGTCCAGGCGACGCGGAACTTGACCACGCGCTCCGGTTCGACGATGCGCTCGAGCACGCCAGCCTTCTCGTATTCCGGGTGCTTGGCGACAACCGGCTCAAGGCTCTCGAAGACTTCCTTGACGGCCTGCAGGAACTCGGGCTGGTCGCCGTCGCGCTGCTCGACCTGAGCGTAGACGCGCTTGATGTACTCGTTGGTGAACATGGAGGACTCCCCTTTGGGTTTCGGGTTATCAATAAGACGGCTTCATTTTATGCGTGACGGGTATGCCGCTACAAGAGGTTGACCAAGATTCGGGCGGGGGTCTCGCGGTGGGCGTAACGGCGGCCTTGCGTGCGCCGTTACGGCGTCGCGGCTTGCCGAGAACGGGGAAAATCAGGTCAGATCGAGGGAGTCGGCGACCTCTCCGACGATGATGCGCATGGCCTCGCGCGCCTTGTCCGGATTGCCTTGCCAGATTCCTTCGGCGACGGCGTCATGCGCGTCGAGCGCGGCCGGCTTGGGCTTCTGCGGGTACATGCCCAGTTCCACGCGGCCCTTGAGCACGGTGGCGATGATGTCGGACAGCGACGAGAACAGCTCGTTGCCGCTGCTGCGCAGCAGCATGGAATGGAAGCGGATGTCGAGGTCGTGGAAGGAGTCAAGATCGCCGCTCTCGCCGGTTTTGCGCAGCTCCGCGGCCAGCACGGGGAACATGGCCTTGGTCTCCATCGAGGCGTACCGTGCCGCGGCGGCCGCGGCCCCCGGCCGCCTCGCCCGCTGGCCCGCC
>OAXB01000458.1_pt1 | contig 10763 bp, 10 predicted proteins | sample 1501541 | NCBI WGS metagenome assembly OAXB01 (sample SAMEA2580302, study PRJEB22360) | human gut metagenome | biome: human gut; feature: human-associated habitat; material: faeces | place: Denmark | collected 2008/2010
CCTGGCGGTGATTGCGGGGCGGGCCAGGACGCTCCAGAGCCTGATTACCAGCTTTTATGATCTCTCACGGCTAGAGGGGGGAGAGTACCTGCTCCAGCGGGAAAAGGTGGACCTCTACACCTCTCTGTCCGGCCTGTTGGCGGCCTTTTACAACGATTTCACGGACAGGGGCTTCGACATGGAGGTGGAGTTGGCCGAGGGGCTGCCCCAGGTGTGGGCGGACGCCGGGGCGGTGTTGCGGATTTTCACCAATCTGATCCGCAACGCTCTGGAGCATGGAGAGGGGCGCATGGAAATCCGTCTGTACCAGGAGGGCGGGCAGGTGGTCAGCCGTTTTTCCAACGAAACCCACGCCCTGACTGCGGAGGACGTGCCCCACGTGTTCGACCGCTTCTTTACCTCCGACAAGATGCGCACCGGCCGGAACACCGGCTTGGGCCTGGCCATTGTCAAAGCGCTGGCCGGGCAGATGGACTGCCGGGCGGAGGCCGCTCTGGAGGGGGATATGTTTGCCATCACCCTCCGCTGGCCGGTTGAGCGGAGGTAACAGGCTGAACGCTGCCGTATAAATTATGCGGCGGCGTTTATTCTGTCTTGACAAAGTAAAAGAAAACTGATATCGTTATCGCGTTAAGACTGAGGAACCGGAAAGCCTTGCGGCAGTAAGGAATTTCTAAACCGGCCAGTCTTATTTTGACGTATGGCGTCACTTTCCATTTAGTAAGTTAGATCAGACCGTAGAGAAGAAGAGGTTGAAGTCACATGGTAAAAATTGTACATAAAAAAGTACTCAACCCCAGCGTTACCCTGCTGGAGGTGGAGGCGCCTCTGATCGCGAAGAAGGCGAAGGCGGGGCAGTTCATCATCCTGCGCCTGGACGAGCAGGGCGAGCGCATTCCGCTGACCATCGCGGACTATGACCGCGAGAAGGGGACGGTCACTATTATTTTCCAGAAGGTGGGGCTGACCACCGAGCTGCTGGCCGAGCTGAACGAAGGCGACTCCATCCGGGACTTTGTCGGTCCGCTGGGGCTGCCCACAGAGCTGCCCGAGGGGGCAAAGCGTGTCTGCGTGGTGGGCGGAGGCGTGGGCTGCGCCATCGCCTATCCCCAGGCCAAGACCTGCCATGCTGAGGGGCTGGAGGTGGACGTGATCGCCGGCTTCCGCTCTAAGGACATTGTGATTCTGGAGGACGAGTTCAAGTCCGCCTGCGACCACCTCTACATCATGACCGATGACGGCAGTTACGGCGAGCAGGGCTTTGTCACCGTGAAGCTCAAGGAGCTGATCGATGACGGCATCCACTATGACGCCGTCATCGCCATCGGCCCTATCCCCATGATGAAGTTTGTCTCCAAGACCACCGAGCCCTATGGCATCAAGACCATCGTCAGCCTGAATCCCATCATGATCGACGGCACCGGCATGTGCGGCGGCTGCCGCGTCACCGTGGGCGGCAAGATGAAGTTCGCCTGCGTGGACGGCCCCGACTTTGATGGCCATGAGGTGGACTTTGACGAGCTGATGAACCGCAACTCCGTCTACCGCGCCCAGGAGGCCGAAGAGAAGGAGCGCCACGCCTGCCGCATGGACCAGTTGGCCCATGAGCTGATGGATCACTGAGGAAGGGAGCCGAATACCATGCCGAATATGAGTTTGAAGAAGGTTCCCATGCCGGAACAGGAGCCCAATGTCCGCAACCACAACTTCCAGGAGGTCTCCCTAGGCTACACCAAGGAGATGGCTATGGAAGAGGCGGCACGCTGCCTCAACTGCAAGCACAAGCCCTGCGTGGGCGGCTGCCCGGTCAACATCCGCATCCCCGAGTTTATCGCCAAAGTGGCCGAGGGCGACTTCCAGGCCGCTTATGATATTATCTCCGACACCAACGCCCTGCCCAGCGTCAGCGGTCGTGTCTGCCCTCAGGAGAGCCAGTGTGAGGCCCGGTGCGTCCGGGCCATCAAGGGCGAGCCGGTGGCCATCGGTCGGCTGGAGCGCTTTGTGGCCGATTGGTACCGGGAGAACGTCAACGCCATGCCTCAGAAGCCCCAGACCAATGGCATCAAGGTGGCGGTGGTGGGCTCCGGCCCCGCCAGCCTGACCTGCGCCAGCGATCTGGCCAAGCACGGCTACGAGGTCACCATCTTCGAGGCCTTCCACACCGCCGGCGGCGTGCTGGTGTACGGCATCCCCGAGTTCCGCCTGCCCAAGGCCATCGTGCAGAACGAGGTGGACAAGCTCACCGCCCTGGGCGTGGATCTGGAGACCGATATGGTCATCGGAAAGACCTTCGACATTGACGAAATGTTTGAGGAGGGCTATGAGGCCGTGTTCATCGGTTCCGGCGCGGGCCTGCCCATGTTTATGGGCATCGAGGGCGAGACCCTGGCGGGGGTGTACTCCGCCAACGAGTACCTGACCCGCATCAACCTGATGAAGGCCTACCGGGAGGGGTACGACACCCCCCTGAAGATCTCCGGCTCCGCCGCCATCATCGGCGGCGGCAACGTGGCCATGGACGCCGCCCGCTGCGCCAAGCGCATGGGGGCCGAGCACGTCTACGTGCTCTACCGCCGGGATGAGGAGGAGATGCCCGCCCGGAAGGAGGAGGTCCACCACGCCAAGGAGGAGGGCATCGAGTTCATGCTCCTCACCAACCCGGTGAAGGTGCTGGACGACGGCACAGGCCGGGTGGGCGGCCTGGAGTGCGTGAAGATGCGCCTCACCGCCCCCGACGAGAGCGGACGCCGCGCCCCCAAGGTGGTGGAGGGCTCCAACTTCACCCTGGAGGTGGACACCGTGGTCATGAGCCTGGGCACCAGCCCCAACCCCCTGATCCGCTCCACCACCCCCGGCCTGGAGACCAACCGGAAGGGCTGCCTCCAGGTGGACGAGGAGACCATGGCCACCAGCCGCCCCGGCGTCTATGCCGGCGGCGACGCCGTCACCGGCGCGGCCACCGTCATCCTGGCCATGGGCGCCGGCAAGAAGGCCGCCGAGTCCATGCACCAGTACCTTCAGGAGAAGCACAGCAAGTAAACACAGACAGGCTGAAGAGGGCCGCCCCGATGGGGTGGCCCTCTTGATACTGGAGCGGCGCGGGCAGATGCCCGCGCCGCATGCTTATGGATTTTTTACTTGGTGCCGAAGATACGGTCACCGGCGTCGCCCAGGCCGGGGACGATGTAGCCATGGTCGTTGAGCTTCTCGTCCAGAGCGGCACAGTAGATATCCACATCAGGGTGATCGTGGTGGACCCGCTGAATGCCCTCGGGAGCGGCGATGATGTTCATAAGCTTGATATTTTTGACCTCATAATTTTTGATAAACTGGATGGCCGCAGAGGCAGAGCCGCCGGTTGCCAGCATGGGATCCAGAATGATGACCTCCCGCTCGGCGATGTCGTTGGGCATCTTGCAGTAGTACTCCACCGGCTCCAGGGTGTCGGGGTCCCGGTACAGGCCGATATGGCCCACCTTGGCGGAGGGAATAAGGGTCAGGATGCCGTCCACCATACCCAGGCCGGCCCGCAGAACGGGGACAATGGCCAGCTTTTTGCCTGCGATGGTTTTGAATTTGGCGGTGGTGATGGGAGTTTTGATCTCCACCTCCTCCAGGGGCAGGTCGCGGGTGGCCTCATAGCACATCAGCGTGGCGATCTCTGAGACCACCTCACGGAAGTCCTTAACTCCGGTGTTCTCATCCCGCAGGATGGACAGCTTGTGCTGCAGCAGAGGGTGGTCCAAAATGTGTACTTTTTCCATGTCCATGGCACGATTCCCCTTTGTGTTGTTCTTTTTCCAGCCGCTCCCGTTCCGCTTGGGAGAGCCGGTGGTAATTGGGCGTCAGTCCGGCCGCGTCGGTCAGCCTGCCCGCTCTGGTCAGCTCCAGTGCACACCGGGCAACCCCCCAGGCACTCTGGTGCCGCAGGTGGGGAGGCGCCAGCCGGATGTCCAACCCCAGTTCCTTGAGGGTAGTATAGCATAAAAGTGCGCCGTCTCCAACCAGAAATTGCGGATTCCCGCTCTTTTTTAGCTCGTCGGCCAGGGCGTCCAGGCCCACGGCCCGGTCGGGGCACAGGCGCTCCAAGCGGCCGCCTGCCGCCCCGAAGCCGGCGTTGTAGACCTGGTTCCGGCGGGCATCCATGACTGCACAGATCTCCCCGTCCAGGTGGGCCAGACACCAGGCCATGGACTCCAGGGTAGAGCAGGCCGCGCAGGGCTTGTTCCCCGGCCAGGCCAGCCCCTTGGCGGCGGCGACGCCGATGCGCAGGCCGGTGAAGGAGCCGGGCCCGGCCGCCACGGCGATGAGCTCCACCGCGTCCAAGGCGGTTCCGCAGTTGTCCAGCAGGGATACGGCCATGGGCATGAGGGTGCGGGAGTGGGTCAGGCCATTGTTCTGGAAGGACTGGGCAATCAGAGCCTCATCCTCACACAGCGCCACCGAGCAGGCGGTGGCGGAGGACTCCAGGGCCAATATTTTCATGCGTCCGTCCCTCCCGTGATGGTAATAATGCGCTCTCCTTCACCGGCTCCCCGCCGTATGTCCACCCGCAGCACGCCGTCCTCCAGCGCGTCGCTGACAATCTCGCTCCACTCCACGGCGCACACGCCGCCCCGGGCCAGATAGTCCTCCCACCCGATGTCGAACAGCTCATCGGAGGAGCCCAGCCGGTACATGTCAAAGTGGAACAAGGGCAGACGGCCTCCCTCATATTCGTTGACAATGGTAAAGGTGGGGCTGGTGACCCGGTCGGGAACGCCCAATCCCCGGGCCAGTCCCCGTGTGAAAGCGGTCTTTCCCGCCCCGAGATCTCCGGTAAAGGCGACCACCGTCCCCGCCGTCAGCCGGGCGGCCAGCGCCTCGCCCAGCGCCTCGGTCTCTGCTGGGGAGTTGGATATATATTCCATATAACACCTCGAATGTGAAAATTCGCTTAAATATTATACCACACCCGTTTACCAAACGCAAAAAAGATGGTAAACTAAATTGATTTTAAGCACGGTTTTGGAAGGGAGGGATGTGGTTGAACTGGCTGACCGATTCGATCCGCGAATTTATACACCGGGGCGACCGGCTGTTGCTGACGCTCTGCCTGCTGGCCAGCGGCTTCGGAATGGTGCTGATTTACAGCGCCACCCGTTATATGAACCACTCGGCGGGGTTGCGCTGCATGCTGATCCAGGCGGTGGGTATCGTTCTGGGGGTGTTCGTCTATATCGCCATGTCCTCGGTTGATATTGAGCTGTTTACGGAAAAATCCTGGAAATGGCTCTTTCTGTTTGGACTGTTTATCAATTTGCTGCTCCTGACCCCACTGGGGATCGGCGCGGATGAGACAGGCAACAACAGTTGGCTGAGCATTCCCGGCTTTCCGGTCAATCTGCAGCCGGCGGAGCTGGCCAAGCTGACCTTCGTACTGCTGCTGGCCTGGCAGATGAACCGGCGGCGGGAGCGGGGACTCAGCCGCCCCTCCTCCGTATTCCAGTTGGCGGGCCACACCCTGGTCATGATCGGGTTGATTGTGGCGACCTCCGGCGATTTCGGTATGGCGCTGACCTATGCCTTTATCTTTGTCATCATGGCTTGGGCGGGCGGGGTGAAAAAGCGGTGGTTCCTGCTGGCCATTGTGGTTTGTGTCATAGGGGCCGTGCTCATTTGGCCCCACATCAGCGACAAGTACTTCGCCCGGCGTATCACCGTGGTCATCGATCATATCACGGGCAATACGGAGACCATCAGCGAACAGACTCAGGGACAGGGCTTTCAGCAGACCCGCAGCATCCTGGCTATCGGCAGCGGGGGGTTGTTCGGCATGGGGTATCTCAAGGGGATTCAGACCCAGAGCCTCTCTGAGTCTGCCCTGCCCGCCCGGCACACCGACGAGATCTTTGCGGTCTGCGGAGAGGAGTTCGGCCTGATCGGGTGTATTGTTCTGCTGCTCCTGCTGGGAGCGATTATTGCCCGCTGCATTTGGGTGGCGCGGCGGGCCTGCTCGCCTCAAAGCGCTTTCATCGCCATGGGGTACGCAGGGATGCTGTTGGCCCAGGTTGGAGTCAACGTGGGAATGTGTCTCTATGTGTTCCCCGTTGTGGGGCTGACCCTGCCGTTCATCAGCTATGGCGGCACCTCCATCGTCACCATGTTTGCGGCCATGGGCATTATCTCCAGTATCAAAATGCGCTCCCTTCCGAGCTGGCTGCGGGATCGGAGCCGTATTTGAACCAGTGGACGGGGGCTGTCCGATTTGGATGGCCTCAGCCGTATATTCTCCTTGATTTGGCAAAGACTACGGATGATTTCCAAACAAGGAGGTAATTGTCTTGAAACACCGCGTCCTTCTGCGCCGCGCTCTGCCGCTGGCAGTGCTGGCGGCGGTCCTGTACTCCGCTGGCTGGCCTGCATCTGCCTTTTTCTTCCAAAAGGATGAGGCGGTCCCAACCGTGGCGGCCATGACCAAAAATGGCCCGGCGGCGGAACCCATCTCCTTTTCCGAGGGGGACTTCGTTGTGGAAGGCTCCGGCAAGCTAGACAGCATTGTGATCGCCACTCTGCCGGATGCCGCGGTCGGCTGTCTCACCCTGGGCGCTCAGGGCATCCAGGTGGGCGACGTGATTGCTATGGAGGCGGTGGACGGACTGCGCTTCACCCCTCTGGCCGCACCGGCCGGCCTGGAGGCTCAGTTCCAGTTCACCCCGGTCTTTTCCGACGGGCGGAGCGGCGATGCCGTCACCGTTGAACTCTACCTGCTGGCCGAGGCAAACGGCGCGCCGGTGGCGGAAAACCTGGAGCTCACCACCTACAAAAATGTGGCGGTGACGGCCCAGTTTTCCGCCGTAGACCCCGAGGGGGATCTGCTCACGTATCATATCCTCAACAAGCCCGCCCGCGGGGCGGTGACCATGCCGGAGGACGGCAGCAGCGAATTTGTCTACACTCCCTATGAAAACAAGACTGGCAAGGACTCCTTCACCTATGTGGCGGTGGATGCGGTGGGCAACTCCTCCGACCCCGCTACCGTTAAGATCAAGATTGAAAAGCCGAATACCAAGGTCACCTACGCCGACATGGACGGCGACCCGGCCCATAAGGCTGCCATCCGACTGGCAGAGGAGGGGATCTTCGTGGGCGAGTGCATGGGTGGGGCCTATTTCTTCCAGCCCGACACCGCTGTGACCCGCGGGGAATTCGTGGCTATGGCCATGAACGCCGCCGGTATGGAAGCCCTGGAGGACGTAGAGCGCACCGGCTTTGCCGACGATGTGTCGATTCCCACCTGGGCCAAGCCCTATGTCTCCTCCGCGCTGAAGGCGGGACTGGTGCAGGGCAGCCGCTCCAGCGATGGGCAGGTAGTGTTCCAGGCGGAGGAGCCCATCACCGCGGCAGAGGCGGCGGTGCTCCTGGACCGGGCCCTTCAGGTGACTGACGTGTCCGCCGATACGCTGGCGGAGGAGGGGATTCCCACCTGGGCGGCCCAGTCTGCCGCCAATCTTGCCACCTGCGGCGTACTGTCGCTGGACGGAGGCCTGAGTGCCCCCCTTACCAGGGGCGAGGCGGCCGAGCTGCTGTGCGGCGCGCTGGAGTTGCAGGACAGCCGGGATGGCGGCCGGGTCTTACCTCTTCGGTTCCGTAGGGAACCGGCCCATTGCCTATGTGCGGCGCACCAGAAGCGAGAGACCCAGGGCGGCCGAGGCGCCGCCCAGCAGGACGAAAAAGCCCCAGAGAAAATTCCAGCAGGGGGAGGTCACATCAAACATCCAGGCCAGCAGGGAGTGCCAAAAGGACAGGCCGGCGGCAATGGCAAGGAGATCGAACAGGACATAGCTGCCGCCGAAGAGGTAGATCCACCGCCACCAGGGATTGCGGCCCCAATTCCGAAAGAAGGTGGCGACGCCCGCCAGGCACAGCACGGCCAGAAGGCCCATCAGGCCGAAGTAGAGGGGACCCTTTTGTGTCAGAACCCCCAGCCAGAAGGCGGCGTAGCTCTCCCGGTCCGCCAGCCCCCAGACACGGTGCAGATGAAACGCCCCAAAGAAGAGGAAAAACAGCGGCTCATACCACGCGATTTTCACAGCGCACCCCCCAATCTCCGCTCTACTCTACCACAGAGGAGGTGCTTTTGCAAGAATTGGACGGGGAAGGTTCGAAAGAAGGTTGAGAATAGGCCGGAACCGTGCTATAATATACCACTAGTGCGTATCATATTGTATCAAACTCTCGAACGAGGTGTGCTATGAAAATTGTTGTGCTGGCAGGGGGACTGTCTCCGGAGCGGAATGTGTCCCTCTCCACTGGAACCATGGTGACCGAGGCGCTGCGGGCGCTGGGCCACCGGGCGGGCCTGATCGACTTATATTTCGGCCTGGAGACGGGCGGGGCGGACGAGGCATTTTTTGACGCGCCTGTGTCCGAGGCCTACAAGAAAATCAGCCGCGAGGCTCCGGATCTGGATCAGGTGCGGCGCGGCCGGAAGGGGGACAGCCCCAGCATGTTCGGCCCCGGGGTGCTGGAGTTGTGCCGGATGGCCGACATGGTATTCCTGGCCCTCCACGGCACCTGCGGCGAGGATGGGCGGGTGCAGGCCGCCTTTGATCTGATGGGAATTCCCTACACCGGCGCGGGCTATCTGGGCAGCGCCATCGCCATGGACAAGGATCTGACCAAGCGGATGGTGGCCGACGTGGTGTCCACCCCCGGCTGGAAGACCGTCACCTACACCGCCGCAGATATCGACCGACTGGTAGAGACTGGGGCCGAACACCCCCCCCCTTCCCCCGGGGTGTAAAAGCCGTTGGCCAGCGGCTCCTCCATCGGTGTATCCATCGCCTACACGGCGGAGGAGCTGCGCCGGTCCCTCACCGAAGGACTGGCCCTGGGGGGGCGCACGGTGCTGGAGGAGTACATCAGGGGCCGGGAGATCCAGGTGGGCATCCTGGAGGATAAAGCCCTGCCCTCCATTGAGATCATCCCCAAGCAGGGCTTTTACGACTATGCCAACAAGTACCAGCCCGGCGCCGCTCTGGAGGTCTGCCCGGCGGAGATTACTCCGGAGGAGGAGGCGCGTGTGCGGGCCGCGGCCGATGGAGGGTGTGGGGGGCCCGCGGCCCTGCGGGTGTACGAGACACTGGGGCTGTCGGTGTACTCCCGCGCGGACTTCATCCTCACGGAGGACGGGGAGCCCTGGTTCCTGGAGATCAACACCCTGCCCGGCATGACACCCACCAGCCTGCTGCCCCAGGAGGCCGCGGCGGCGGGCATTGACTACAACGAGCTGTGCCAGCGCATTGTGCACGCCTCTCTGGAGGCCCGAAAACAGGGAAGATAAGGAGCGGAAACGGATTATGGAGCCGATGACCATACGTGAAATCATGGACGCGGTCGGCGGTAAGCTGCTGGGAGAGTTTGGGGATATCAACCGGACGGTGGGACGGGTGGAGACGGACAGCCGCACCATCCACGCCGGGTCCCTCTTTGTGCCCCTGGTAGGGGAGCGATTCGACGGCCACGCCTACATCAACGCCGCCCTGGAGGGGGGCGCTGCGGGCTGCTTTACCCAGCGGGAGCGGGAGAGCTATCTGCCGGGCAAGTTCTATATCAAGGTGGACTCCACCCAGCGGGCCCTGCGGGATCTGGCCAAGTATTACAAGAAAAAGTTCCCCATACCTGTGGTGGCCCTGACGGGCTCGGTGGGTAAGACCACCACCAAGGACATGGTGGCGGCGGTGCTGGGGGAGAAGTACCGGGTGCTCAAGACCGAGGGCAACCTGAACAACGAGATCGGCGTGCCCATGACCCTGCTGCGCCTCAGCGGGGAGCACGAAATTGCCGTGCTGGAGCTGGGCATGAACCACGCCGGGGAGATCGACTACCTCTCTGCCCTGGTGGAGCCCGATGTGGTGCTGATGACCAACATCGGCGACTCCCACATCGAGCACTTCGGCTCCCGGGAGAAGATCCTGGAGGCCAAGAGCGAGATCTTCCACCATGTCAAGTCCGGCGCCTTCGTGGTCATCAATGGGGACGATCCCTTGCTGAACACCCTGCCGGGGAAGCTCCCCTATGCGTTCACCCGCGTGGGCGCCGGAGAGGGGCTGGACTACCGGGCGGAGAGGCTGGTCAGCGACGGCAAGAGCCATATGACCTGTGAAGTAAAAACACCTCACAACTCTTTTCCGGTGGAGATCCCCGCCCTGGGCGACCACATGATCTACCCCACGCTGATGGCGGCGGCGGTGGGGGAGCACTTTGGCCTGACGCAGACGCAGATTGCCGACGGCGTGCACCACTTTGCCCCCACCAAAATGCGTATGAACCTGCTCCACCGGGGCGATGACATCACCATCCTAAACGACACCTACAACGCCAACCCCCAGTCCATGCGGGCGGCTGTGGAGGTGCTCTCCAGTGCCCGGGGAGCGTATAAGGTAGCCGTACTGGGCGACATGTTCGAGCTGGGGCCCCTGGCCCCCGCCCTCCACGCCGGCGTGGGCGACTACCTGGGCAAGGCGGGCATCGACTGCCTGGTGGCGGTGGGCGAGCTGGCAAGGCACATCCATGACGCAGCCCAGGCCGCCGGCGTGCCGGAGTGCTATTACTGCCCCACAAAGGCGGAGGCCAGGCCGGTGCTGGACGGCGTGGTGCGGCCCCATGCCACCATTCTGGTCAAGGCCTCCCGCGGCATGGCGCTGGAGGAGCTGGTGGATTATCTGCTCACCATCACAGGGGAGGCATAAAAGGGCCGCCGGGGGTTCGCCCCTCCCCTG
>OAXB01000460.1_pt1 | contig 10691 bp, 9 predicted proteins | sample 1501541 | NCBI WGS metagenome assembly OAXB01 (sample SAMEA2580302, study PRJEB22360) | human gut metagenome | biome: human gut; feature: human-associated habitat; material: faeces | place: Denmark | collected 2008/2010
TTAAAGCCCGCATAGGCCTGGGCAATGAGGCTGCGGGTCTGTCCCAGCCCCTCCAACAGCGCCCGCCGCTCGGTATCCTCCGCCCGCTCCCGTCTTTTCCGCAGGAAAAACACTCTGGCCTCCTCCGCCATAACGGCGCCTCCTTTGTTTTTGGTTTCCCATCTCATGGTATGTCCAGTCTGGACAAATATGCCGGAGCCTAAACCAAAATTTTCCGCGTATGGCGCTCCGTCCTGTGCACATACTATGCCCGGACAGGAAAGAGGCCTGTTCCTCCTTGCATCTCCTTTTAAGCCGGTGCCGGGTGAGCTCACCCTCTGGCGAAAGGCGAAAGGAAGCGCAAGCTGTCCAAACAAAGCCGCCCGCCCCGCGACGAAGCGGGGTCAGGCGCAGAAAGGCCGCCGGACAATGTCCGGCGGCCTTTCGCGTTTTCTTGACACTTTGGGCCGGTTTGGAGTAATATAATAAGATGTAATTTTCTGATTTTGGAACGAGCGAGGAGAGGCCCATGGCGAAAAGCAATTCCCCCAAAAATTACGGAAACGACTCCATTTCCTCCCTGAAGGGGGCCGACCGGGTACGCAAGCGCCCGGCGGTGATCTTCGGCTCCGACGGGCTGGAGGGCTGTGAGCACGCGGTCTTTGAGATCCTGTCCAACGCCATCGACGAGGCCCGGGAGGGCCACGGCTCCCTGATCACCGTCACCCGGTATGAGGATCACTCCATCGAGGTGGAGGACTTCGGCCGGGGCTGCCCGGTGGACTGGAACGAGAAGGAGCAGAAGTTCAACTGGGAGCTGGTGTTCTGCGAGCTGTACGCCGGCGGCAAGTACAACAACAACGACGGCGACAACTACGAGTACTCCCTGGGCCTCAACGGCCTGGGCTCCTGCGCCACCCAGTACGCCAGCGCGTACTTTGACGCGGTGATCCACCGGGACGGCTTTGAGTACACCCTCCACTTCGAGAAGGGCGAAAACGTGGGCGGCCTGAAAAAGGAGCCCTACTCCGGCAAAAAGACCGGCTCCCGCTTCCGCTGGAAGCCGGATCTGGACGTGTTTACGGACATCAATATCCCCGTGGAGTACTACACCGACGTGCTCAAGCGCCAGGCGGTGGTCAACGCCGGGGTCACCTTCCGCTTCCGCAACCAGGTGGGGGGGAAGTTCGAGACCACCGACTTCCAGTACGAAAACGGCATTGAGGACTATGTGAAGGAGCTGGCGGGGGAGAACTCCCTCACCCTGCCCGTGTTCTGGCAGACCGAGCGGCGGGGCCGGGACCGGGCGGACAAGCCCGAGTACAAGGTGAAGCTCTCCGTCTCCTTCTGCTTCTCCAACACGGTGCAGATTATCGAGCACTACCACAACTCCTCCTGGCTGGAGCACGGCGGCTCCCCGGAGAAGGCGGTGAAGTCCGCCTTCGTGAATGGCATCGACGCCTACCTCAAGGCCCAGGGCAAATACCAGAAGAGCGAGAGCAAGATCACCTGGGCCGACGTGGAGGACTGCCTGGTGCTGGTGAGCAACAACTTCTCCACCCAGACCTCCTACGAGAACCAGACCAAGAAGGCCATCAACAACAAGTTTGTCCAGGAGGCCATGACCGAGTTTCTGCGGGCCCAGTTGGAGGTCTACTTCATTGAGAATCCCCTGGATGCGGGGAAGATCGCCGAGCAGGTGCTCATCAACAAGCGCAGCCGGGAGAACGCCGAGCGCACCCGGCTGAACATCAAGAAAAAGCTCTCCGGCAGTGTGGACATAGCCAACCGGGTACAGAAGTTTGTGGACTGCCGGACGAAGGACACCACCCGCCGGGAGCTCTACATCGTGGAGGGCGACTCGGCTCTGGGCAGCGTCAAGCTCTCCCGGGACGCGGAGTTCCAGGGCATCATGCCCGTCCGGGGTAAAATCCTCAACTGCCTCAAGGCCGACTACGCCAAGATCTTCAAGAGCGAGATCATCACCGACCTCCTGAAGGTGCTGGGCTGCGGCGTGGAGGTGCACGACAAGCACGCCAAGGACATGGCCGCCTTCGATCTGATGAACCTGCGGTGGAACAAGGTGGTCATCTGCACCGACGCCGACGTGGACGGCTTCCAGATCCGCACCCTCATTCTCACCATGCTCTACCGCCTCACCCCCACCCTCATCCAGCGGGGGTACGTGTATATCGCCGAGTCCCCCCTGTATGAGATCACCTACAAGGACAAGACCTGGTTCGCCTACTCCGACGCGGAGAAGAACGAGATCGTGGGCGGGGAGCTGGCGGGCAGGAAGTGCTCCATCAACCGCTCCAAGGGCCTGGGCGAGAACGAGCCGGACATGATGTGGCTCACCACCATGAACCCGGAGACACGGCGGCTCATCAAGGTCATGCCCGAGGACGTGGAGCGCACCGCCGCCGTCTTCGACCTGCTGCTGGGGGACAACCTCCAGGGCAGAAAAGACCACATCGCGGAGAACGGCTACAAGTATCTGGAGCTGGCGGACATCTCCTGACCGGGCATACGGCCACTATATAGGGCGGCTGACCGTTCCAAGCAGCCCCTTTCCCGGGCCGTGCAGCAGTTCAAGGCCGCGGTCAGCCGTCGGAGCGGCCGGAAAGGCCTGTGGCAGTCCGGCTATTACGGCCCTATCATCCGAAATGACGCCGATCCGGCCGAAACCCGCCAATCTATCGCCGACAATCCTCTGAACTGGATTCTGAATAAGGACTGATACCAATGCCCAAAAAGAAGGCCCCCGAGGAGGGGGCAAAGAAGGTAATCAACCCCAACGTCATGGGCCTGCGGCCCGAGGTGCTGGAACAGCCCATCACCGAGACGCTGGAGATCAACTACATGCCCTACGCCATGAGCGTCATCGTCTCCCGGGCCATCCCGGAGATCGACGGGTTCAAGCCCTCCCACCGCAAGCTGCTTTACACCATGTACCAGATGCACCTGCTGGGGGGCGCCCGCACCAAGAGCGCCAACGTGGTGGGCCAGACCATGAAGCTCAACCCCCACGGCGACGCGGCCATCTACGACACCATGGTGCGCCTCAGCCGGGGTTACGGGGCCCTGCTCCACCCCCTGGTGGACTCCAAGGGCAACTTCGGCAAGGTGTACTCCCGGGACATGGCCTGGGCGGCCAGCCGGTACACCGAGGTGCGGCTGGACCCCATCTGCGCCGAGCTGTTCCGCGACATCGACCAGGACACGGTGGACTTTGTGGACAACTACGACGGCTCCATGCAGGAGCCCACCCTGCTGCCCACCACCTTCCCCAACGTGCTGGTGAGCGCCAACCAGGGCATCGCCGTGGGCATGGCCTCCAACCTGTGCGGCTTCAATCTGGGCGAGGTGTGCGACGCCACGGTGGCCTTTCTGAAGAACCCCCAGGTGAACCTGCTGGACCACCTGAAGGCCCCCGACTTCCCCACCGGCGGCGAGCTGCTCTACGACGAGGGGGCCCTTCGGCAGATCTATGAGACGGGCCGCGGCTCCTTCCAGGTGCGGGCCAAGTGGCGCTACCTCAAGGGCGAAAACCTCATCGAGATCTACGAGATCCCCTACACCACCACGGTGGAGGCCATCATGGACAAGGTGGCCGAGCTGGTGAAGGGGGGCAAGATCCGGGAGATCGCCGACATGCGGGACGAGACCGATCTGAACGGCCTCAAGATCACCATCGACCTCAAGCGGGGGACCGATCCGGACAAGCTGATGGCCAAGCTCTTCCGCTCCACCACCCTCCAGGACTCCTTCTCCTGCAACTTCAACATCCTCATCGCGGGCATGCCCCGGGTGATGGGGGTGCGGGAGATTCTGGACGAGTGGACGGGCTGGCGCATGGAGGGGGTGCGGCGGCGCACCTACTTCGTGATGAAGAAGAAGCAGGACAAGCTGCACCTGCTCCGCGGCCTGAAAAAGATCCTGCTGGACATCGACCGGGCCATCAAAATCATCCGGGAGACCGAGGAGGACGACCAGGTGGTGCCCAACCTGATGATCGGCTTCGGCATCGACGACGTGCAGGCCGAGTACGTGGCCGACATCAAGCTGCGCAACATCAACAAGGAGTACATCCTCAAGCGCATTGAGGAGGTGGCCGGGCTGGAGGAGGAGATCGCCGACCTCCAGGACATCGTGAACAACCCCGGCCGCATCAAAAAGCTCATCGTGGCCGAGCTCCAGGCGGTGCAGAAGAAGTACGCCGTCCCCCGGCGGACGGAGATCGTCTATGAGTACCAGACCGCCGCCGCGGAGGACGCGGAGGACGAGACCCCGGACTACCCGGTGCACGTGTTCTGCTCCCGGGAGGGCTACTTCAAGAAGATCACCCCCCAGTCCCTGCGCATGAGCGGGGAGCAGAAGTACAAGGAGGGGGACGGCCCCTGGCTCCAGTGGGAGGCCTCCAACCGGGACGAGCTGCTGGTCTTTACCGACCGGCAGCAGTGCTACAAGGCCCGCCTGAGCGACTTCGACGACTCCAAGGCCAGCCTGCTGGGCGACTTTTTGCCCACCAAGCTGGGCATGGATCCCGGCGAGGGCTTCGTGTGGGCCTGTGTCACCGCCGACTACTCCGGCCACCTGCTGTTCTTCTTTGAAAACGGCAAGGTGGCCCGGGTGGCCCTGTCGGCCTATCAGACCCAGACCCGCCGCAAGAAGCTCACGGGCGCTTACTCCGACAAGTCCCCCCTGGCGGCGGCCTGCCTGCTGACAGAGGACACGGAGATGGCGGTGACCTCCACCGGAGGGCCGGGCGGTGGTCTTCCACACCGCCGCCCTCACCCCCAAGACCACCCGCTCCACCCAGGGGGTCAACGTCATGACCCTCAAGCCCAAGTACAAGGTGGCCGACGCCCGCCCCCTGGCGGACACCACCATCGTCAACGCCGCCCGCTACCGGGCCCGCTCCCTGCCCATCGCAGGCATGCTGCTCCGGCCGGAGGACCGGGCCGAGGAGCAGATGACGTTACTGGAATAAGATAAAGAAGGTATCGGCTATGAATCGTGTCGCAAAGCAGTATGTCCTCCCCTATCTGTGGATCACCCTGGCGTCCGCGGTGTACGCCGTGGGCTTCAACTGGTGCTACGAGCCCAACCAGATCGGCTTCGGCGGCATCACCGGCGTGGGCCAGATCATCAACCACATCCTCCCCTGGGCCCCCATCGGCACCGTGGTCATCATCCTGAACATCCCCCTGTTCCTGCTGGGGTGGAAGCTGCTGGGCGGGCACCTGCTGGTGTCCTCCCTTTACTCCATGTTCATCTCCTCCATTTTCATCGACATTCTCCACATGCTTCACACCTTTGAGCCTATGGAGCCCATTCTGGGGTGCATCTTCGGAGGCGTGATCATGGGCGGCTCCCTGGGCGTGGTGTTTCTCCAGGGCGCCACCACCGGCGGCACCGATCTCATTGCCCGCCTGCTCAAGCTGAAGCTGGCCTGGCTGCCCATGGGGCGGCTGCTTCTGGCGGTGGATCTGCTGGTCATTGTGGCGGTGGCCGTCGCCTTCCGCAACATCTACAGCGCCCTCTACGGCGTGGTGGCCCTCTATATCTCCTCCTTCGTCATGGACCAGGTGCTCTACGGCATGGACAACGCCAAGGTGGCCTATATCATCAGCGACGCCTACGACCAGATTTCCCACGCCATTATTCACGATATGGACCGGGGCGTCACCCTTCTCCACGGCGAGGGCGGCTGGTCCGGGGAGGACAAGAAGGTGCTGCTGGTGGCCTTCAAGCAGAAGCAGATCGTGGCCCTCAAGCAGACCGTCAAGAGCATCGACCCCAACGCCTTCCTGATCGTGTGCGAGGCCCACGAGATCCTGGGCGACGGCTTCCGGGAGTATAAGCACAACGATCTCTGAGCTGTCCAGGGGCGGGAGAACGCGCCCCTGGACACCCCCCCGTCCTGCATATGCCCTGCTTTTTTGCCCGCAGGCGGATAACCCCCTGTGCTCTGTCATTTTACGCTGGAAAGGAGACCTGTTTATGCCCGGTTTTGAGAAGGTACGCAAAAATCTGGAGGCCCACGGCTTCGATGTGACCTGCTTCGACACGGCGGCGGAGGCCGCGGACTACCTGGACCGCAGGCTGGACGGCAAAACGGTGGGGCACGGCGGCTCCCTCCCCCCCCACGGCGTCGTAGGGCATATGGCCCCAGGCGCCCGGCGGGGGTCCCCAGCCACTGGCTGGGGGACAGCTTCGCAGACGCAGCCGCCGCCCCGGTCTATCTGACCTCGGTCAACGCCCTGGCGGAGACCGGCGAGCTCATCAACATCGACGGCACGGGCAACCGGGTGGCCTCCACCATCTTCGGCCATGAGGAGGTCTACTTTATCGTGGGCGTCAACAAGCTGGCTCCCGACTACGACGCCGCCCTCTGGCGGGCCCGCAACGTGGCCTCCCCCAAAAACGCCCGGCGGCTGGGCAAAAAGACTCCCTGCGCCGTCCGGGGGGACAAATGCTATGACTGCAAAAGCCCGGAGCGCATCTGCCGCGCCCTGGCGGTGCTGTGGGAGAGGCCCACCGGCATCGGCCGGGCCGAGGTGGTGCTGGTCAACGAGCCTCTGGGCTACTGAGGAGGGGAGGGCGTGGCATTGAAACGAGGCATAGCGGCGCTGGCGTTGAGCTGCACCCTGCTGCTCACCGGCTGCTCCTCCCTTCTGGAGAACCCCTATGCAGTGGTGGAGCCGCACACGGAGCGTCCGGCCACGGCCGAGGACTCCTCCGCCGTCCAGGCGGGCACCTATTCCGAGCTGGTCAACACCGTGCTGTTTTTTGTCTCCCAGGGGACAGAAAAGGGGCTGATTCAGCTTACCGACGACTATGACGGGGATGTGGAGGAGGATCTCAACCGGGCCTGCCTGGAGGTGGCCAAGGACGACCCTCTGGGGGCCTATGCGGTGGACTTTATCAAAAACGACTGCACCAAGGTGCTCACCACCTATGAGGCCACCATTACCATTTCCTACCGCCGCACCCGGGAGCAGATACGCAGCTTGGTCAACGTCACCGGCACCAGCGCCATCCGGGACGAGGTGCGCGCCGCCCTGGCTGATTTTCAGAGCGAGGTGGCCCTGCGGGTGGGCTACTTCACAGAGAGCGCCGACTCCATTGCCGCCCTGGTGCGGCAGGCCTACTACGACGAGCCCGCCGGCGCCCTGGGCATGCCGGAGTTTACCGTCTCCCTCTACCCCGCCTCCGGCGGCCAGCAGCGCATTGTGGAGATCCTGCTCACCTATCCCGAGGACACCCAGGCGCTGCGTCAAAAGAGCGATGACCTCCAGAGCACGGCAGATGCCCTGGTGCTCCCTCTCCGGCCCCATCAGCTCTCCCCCTCCGCCCGGCAGGCCGAGCTCTTTTCCCTGGTTCGGGAGCACGTCCGCGCCCGGCCGGAGGGCGGTCCCACCGCCTGGGACGCCCTGCTGGGCGACGGGGCGGACAGCGAGGGGCTGGCCCTGACCTTTCAGCTCCTCAGCGGGAAGATGGAGGTTGGCTCCGTTCTGGTGGAGGGTACTCTGAACGGCGAACCCCACTTCTGGAACCAGCTCACCGCCGACGGCGGCGCCCACTATGTCGATCTCACCCGCGACACCTCCGGCACCACCTATTCCGCCGCCGACCTTCTCTCCCTGGGCTACGTGTGGGAGGGCGCGGAAGAAAATGCAGAAAATTTGAATTAACCCCTTGACAGCGGCGGAACGGTTCGCTATAATATAATCCGTCGCTTGCAGGTGTAGCTCATCTGGTAGAGCGCCACCTTGCCAAGGTGGAGGTAGCGAGTTCGAGCCTCGTCACCTGCTCCAGAAACGAAAACGGGACGGCCGATGGCCGTCCCGTTTTCATTTCTGGATTCCACAGATTTCTTTTATGCCCAGGGCAAACAAATTGCCCCGGTGTCGAAGCGGCGGCCCCCGCTATCGGAACCGTTCAACCGTCAGCCCCGTCTTTTGCTCCAGGAAAGCGCGCAGCTCCTCCGGGGCGGCGCCCGTCAGCTCCTCCTTGTCGCAGAGCTGGCCGTGGTTCTTTCCCAGAATGAGCACCAGGTAACGGTCATCCTCCGCCAGCCGGAGGAGCTTGCTATATTGCCATTGAGTGGCCGCGCCGGCGATTTTGGTCTCATAGTGTTCCTCCAAAAAGCGCACCGTGCACACCTCCATCCCCGGCAGGGCGTTCCGCCTGGCAAAGAAGGCGTTGATTGCGTCCTCCCCCAGCAGAACGGCCAGCATCAGGACGGCCACCGCCCCATTGAGCGCCACAGTTCCCCACTCGCCCCAGGAAACCCAGGCCGACAGCAGGCTCACCCCCAGGAGCACCCAGCACCAGACGCGCAGCAGCCGTGAGCGCGTCCTGCGGACGGTTTTACGCAGAGCCCTAGCCAGCGCAGACAGCGCCCTCCGGTCATAAGTGGTACTGCATATGATTTCCATAGAAAAACCTCTCTTTCGTCTGCATGGGTATAGAATAGCAAATATCCCGCGCCGCTGGCAAGAAAGATTTTCTTACGATTCCTTGAAGCCTCTGTAAGAAAGAACCCTATGCTTCGGGCCGCCCGAGCGGGCGGCCCGTTTTTCCGGAAAGGAGTCTCTATGCCAAGCTCTTCCATCGAGGCCCTGGGCCGCCTGATCTCCCGCCAGGTGGCCGGGCACCCCGGCCGCGCCCGCGCCCTGCTCCGCACGGCCTACACCCTGGTGGGGGTACAGATGAAGCACTTCCCGCCCAAAAACGTGCTCCCCGCCCGGTGCGCCATGCAGGGGGACACGGCCCGCTCTATGGCCGCCGCCCTGGGCCGCCCCGGCCGTGCGGCCTGCGTCAACATCTTCCTCCCCTGCGAGGTGCTCCACGCCCTGAACATCCCCCCGGTGCTGCCCGAGGGGCTGTCCTGCTATCTGGTGTCCACGGCGGCGGAGCGGGTGTTCGTGGAGGCGGCGGAGGAGCGGGGCGTGCCGGAGAGCTACTGTTCCTACCACAAAATCCTGCTTGGCCTGGCCGAGACCGGCGTCATGGCCAGGCCCCGGTTCATCCTCAACACCTCCCTGGCCTGCGACGCCAACCAGCTCACCTTCCGCCGGCTGGCGGAGTTCTGGGACGTCCCACGCTTCACGGTGGACGTGCCCTACGCCCCCTCGGAGGAGAGCGTCGCCCAGGTGGCCGAACAGCTCCGGGCCATGGCGGCCTTTGTCCAGGCCCACGGGGGACGCCCCCTGGATGAGGACGCGCTGCGGGCCGCGGTGGCCCGCTCCCGGGCCACCGTGGAGGGCTACCACCGCTACCTGTCCCTGCGAGCGGAGCGCTCCCTCTCTGACGAGATGACCTCCGAGATGCTCTCCGTCTTCGCCACCCACTCCATGCTGGGTTCGCCGGAGGCCCTGCGCTACACCGAGCAGCTCTGCGCCCAGGTGGCCGCCCTGCCGGAGGGGCGGCGGGGAAAGCGGATTCTGTGGCTGCACACCCTCCCCCACTGGCAGGACAGCCTGCGCGCCCTGCTGAACTTCCGCCCCGACGTGGAGATTGTGGGGTGCGACATGGCCCTGGATGCCGATGTGCTCCCCGAGCCGGAGCGCCCCTATGAGTCCATGGCCCGGCGGCTGGTCTGCTCCTCCTTCAACGGCGGTGCGGAGCGCCGGGCGGAGCGGGCAGCGGAGCTGGCCCGCCTCCTCCGGGCCGACGGGGCGGTGTACTTCTGCCACTGGGGCTGCAAGCAGACCTCCGGCGCGGCCCAGCTCGTCAAGCGCCGGCTGGAGGCCGCCGGGTTCCCCACCCTGGTGCTGGATGGGGATGGCTGCGACAGCGGCAACGTGAACGACGGCCAGATGGTCACCCGGCTCCAGGCCTTTCTGGAGCTGCTGGAGGGATGCAGATGATCGGATATACCTGTAAATACACCCCCGTGGAGCTGCTGGCCGCTCTGGGCGGCCAGCCGGCCCTTCTCAACCGGGAGGCTAACGCCTTCTCCCACGCCGAGGCGCTGACCCACAACCACTTCTGCTGCCACGCCAAGGCGGTGCTGGAGGAGTGCCGCCGGGACGGCGTGCGGGAGCTGGTGCTGGTCAACTGCTGCGACTCCATCCGCCGCTGCTACGACGTGCTCCGCGCCCAGGGCGGGCTGGATTTCCTCTTCCTGCTGGACCTTCCCCACCACGACGACGGCTGCGCCAAGGCCCGGCTCCGGGGGGAGCTGGAGCGGCTGGCGGCGGAGTACGGGGCCTACCGGGGCGCCACACTGGACGAAGCGGCCCTCCGGGCCGCCTTTACGCCCCCTGTCCCCCTGCCGGACGGCCCCTTCCTGGCTGTCACCGGGGCGCGGGCCGGGGCGGGCCTGCTGGAGGCCCTGCGGCGCGGAGCAGCCGCCCCCCGGGCGGTGGGCCGTTCTGACCGGCGGCGGCAACCGGAGCCTGCCGCCCCCGCCGGAGGGGCTGGACGGCCTGGACGGCCTGCTGGACTGGTACGCCGGGGCTCTGCTGGGGCAGATCCCCTGCCTGCGCATGGACGCGGTGGGCCGCCGGGAGGAGCTTCTGAACCACCCCGGCCTCAAGGGTCTGGTGTACCACACCGTTAAGTTCTGCGACTTCTACTCCTTCGAGTACGAGAACCTGCGCAGGCGCACCGCTCTGCCCCTGCTCAAGGTGGAGACCGACTTCACCCCCCTGTCCAGCGGGCAGCTCTCCACCCGGCTGGAGGCCTTTCTGGAGGGG
>OAXB01000461.1_pt1 | contig 10677 bp, 10 predicted proteins | sample 1501541 | NCBI WGS metagenome assembly OAXB01 (sample SAMEA2580302, study PRJEB22360) | human gut metagenome | biome: human gut; feature: human-associated habitat; material: faeces | place: Denmark | collected 2008/2010
CCTTGCCCCACCCGGCACGGGGGTCCCGGCCCCCGGCTCCGCCCGCTCCTCCGGCACCGCCGGTTGCCGGGCATCGCCATGATCAGCACGACGTGAAGGGGGACCGTCGATGAGAGCGCGATTCATTCTGTCCGAAACGTGGACCAGCCTGAGGCGCAACGTGCCGATGCTGCTGTCGGTGATGCTGGTCACGTTCATTTCGTTCCTGTTCATCGGCGCGTCGGTGCTGACCCAGGCGCAGATCACCAAGGCCAAGGCCGGGTGGTACGACCAGGTCGAGGTCGTGGTGTGGCTGTGCCCGGACGGGACCAGCCAGTCGGCGAACTGCGCCAGCGGCAAGTCGCCGACCGCGCCTGAGATCGACGCCCTGCAGAAGACGATCCGCGACGAGCTGCCCGATGTGGTGTCGAAGATCACGTACGTGTCGAAGCAGGATTTCTACAAGGACACCTTCCTCAAGCAGTATCCGAACGGCGAGTACCAGGGCCGCACGATGACGGCCGACGACATGCAGGACTCGCTGTGGCTCAAGCTCAAGAATCCGGAGAAATACCAGGTCGTGGCCGAGGTGCTGTCCGGGCAGAACGGCGTGGAGGAGGTCTCCGACCAGCGCCAGATCTTCGAGCCGGTGTTCGCGGTGCTCAACCGGGCGACGGTGACGACGGCGGTGCTGGCCGCCGTGATGGTGCTGGTCGCCATCCTGCTCACCAGCACCACGATCCGCATGTCGGCCGCTTCGCGCAGCAAGGAGACCGAGATCATGCGGCTGGTCGGCGCCTCGAACTGGACGATCCGCCTGCCGTTCATCCTGGAGGGCACGCTCGCCTCGCTGGTCGGTTCGATCCTGTCGTGCGTGACGATATCGGTGATCGTCAGGGTGTTCATCACCGGGTGGCTGTCGCAGTCGGTGACGTGGATCCCCTACGTCGACCAGACCACCGTGCTGCTGATGTCGCCGTTCCTGGTGCTCGGCGCCGTGCTGCTGTCGGTGATCGCCTCGACGATCTCGCTGCGGCGGTATCTCAAGGCGTAGTTTCCGCCGCCGCCGGCGAGCCGCGGCCGGTGCCTGTGTTCGCCGGCAAAGAACACGCAGAACGCGCAAGGAACGAGGGGGATCGCCGGGGAAGCGGCCGGCGCTCCCACGGATAAGCCCGCTGCCCCGTGGCAAAGCCCGTGACGGGGACCGCGGCGAGGTTGCGACGGGCCGGATCGAGGGGGACGGCCCCGCGCCAACGGCGTCGTCGCCTCTCAGGTTCATCTGTTATGGTGATGCCCGTTAACGAAAGGATGGTCTGATGTCTTTGACCCGAATCAGCAGGCCGGCGATGGCGGCGCTTTCCGTCACCGCGATGTGCGCGTCCCTGGGATTCGCCATGACCGCACCGGTGCCCCAGGCGCGGGCCGACACATACAGCGATCTGGTCAACGCGCAGGCGCAGCAGCAGTCCAGCGCGCAGCGCGAGGCGGAATTGCGCGCGCAGCTGTCGGGTGTCAACAGCGAGCTGGCCGACAAGATCATCGAGCTGGATACGCTGACCAACACGACGATCCCCGAAGCGCAGAACAACGTGACCGCGGCCAACGAGGCAGCGGCCGCCGCCCAGAGCGAGGCCGACGCCGTGGCCGAGCGCCTCGCCGCCGCGCAGAAGGACAAGGAGACCCTCGAGGCGCAGATCGCGCAGACCGGCGAGGACTACGACGACGCGCACGCGGCGGTCGCCCAGATGGCGCGCGATTCGATGCACGGCTCGGACGCCTCCGACGTGATGAGCGTGGTCACCGGGTCGACCAGCACCAAGGAATTCGTCAATTCGATGCAGACGCGCGACGCGCTGTCGCGCACCGAGGCCAACGCGGCATCCGACGCCGCGGTCTCGCTGAACGCCTCGATGAACCGCAGCGACCGCCTGGCGGCCATCGAAAAGCAGATCACCCAGCTCAAGTCCAAGGCCGACGAGGCCGCCGCGGCCGCGCAGTCGTCCGCCACCGCCGCGCAGAACAAGCGCGATTCGCTGGAGGAGCTGCGCCAGAGCGGCGAGGCGAAGCGCGCCGAACTGGAGTCGCTGCAGGGGCAGCTGGAAAGCGACAGCGCCAAGCAGGCCGCGCAGACCGTGCTCATCCAGTCGCAGGTCGATTCGCTGAACAACCAGTATCTGCAGGAGCAGGCAGCCGCGGCGCAGAAGCCGAACACCGACGGGCAGGGCACCTACCAGCCGCCGAGCAGCGGCGGCAACACGGGCGGATCCACCGGAGGCGGCACCACCGGCGGATCCACCGGAGGCGGCTCCACGGGCGGTGGGTCGACCGGCGGCACGGTGAGCGGCGGCTCATCCACCGGCCAGGGCACGTCCAACGGCGATTACGGCAACGCGTACGTGGCCGGCCAGTGCACGTGGTACGTCTACAACCGCCGTGCGGAGATGGGCATCGGCACGCCCTCCTACCTGGGCAACGGCGGCGACTGGTGGCGCACCGCGCCCAGCTACGGGCTGCGCGTGGACCACAATCCACAGGTCGGCGCGGCGCTGTCGTTCATCCCCGGTCAGGATTTCTCCGATGGCGTCTACGGCCATGTCGCCGTGGTCGAGGCCGTGTACGGCGACGGCACCTTCCTGATCTCCGAGATGAACTGGGGCGGTCCGTACCAGCTGCACAGCCGCGTGCTGACCAATATGGGCCAGTACTGGTTCGTGCACTGACCTTCGGGCGCCTGCGGGACAAAGGCATCTGTGATATTCTCGGATGTTGCGTTGCATGGCGAAAGGAGGAGGCACATGGCCAAGGAAAGCGGCACGAAGCTGATCGTGCAGAACAAGAAGGCCCGGCACGACTATGCCATCGAGGACCATTACGAGGCCGGCCTCGTCCTGACCGGCACGGAGGTCAAGTCGCTGCGCGAGGGCAGGGCCTCGCTGGCGGAGGCGTTCATCTCCATCGACCGGCGCGGCGAGATGTGGCTCGAAGGCGCGAACATCCCCGAATACCTGAACGGCACGTGGAACAACCACGCGCCCAAGCGCAAGCGCAAGCTGCTGCTGCACGAGCGCGAGATCGTCAAGCTGTCCCGCCAGTCCGAGGCGAAGGGCTACACCATCATCCCGATCAGCCTGTATTTCAAGAACGGGCGGGTCAAGGCCGAAATCGCGTTGGCCCGGGGCAAGAGGGAATTCGACAAGCGCCAGGCCCTGCGCGAGGAGCAGGACAAGCGTGAGGCGCTGCGCGTCATGCGCTACAAGAACATGCGCGCCCGCTGACGGGGGCGCGAAGCACCACCCTCTCTGTATAATCGGTGGCACAGTGAGATCTGAGAAGCAGAGAGGACGGAACCCCATGTTCAAGATCATGAAATCCGCGGCCGCGGCGGCGCTGAGCGTGGCCATGCTGCTGGCCGTCGCCGCGTGCGGCACCAGCGACGCCGCCACCGACGGGCAGGGCAAGGCATCCAACACCACCACCGGCTACGACGTGAGCGCGGTCGCCAAGGACGATGCGATCGCCGCGCTCGTGCCCGAGTCGGTCGCCAAGGACGGCGAGCTGTCGGTCGGTATGGAGCTGTCGTACGCTCCGGCCGAATTCCTGGCCGAGGACGGCAAGACCCCGGTCGGCTACGATGTGGACATCGCCACGGCGCTCGGCAAGGTGTTCGGCTTGGAGACCAAGATCGTCTCCTCCACCTTCGATTCGATCGTGCCGTCCGTGGGCGCCAAGTACGATCTCGGCATCACGGCGATGACCATCAACGAGGACCGCATGCAGGCCGTCGACTTCGTGAGCTACTACAAGGCCGGCTCCAGCTGGGTGGTGGCCAAGGGCAACCCGAACAAGGTGGACACGTCCGACCTGTGCGGTCTGAAGATCGCGGTGCAGACCGGCACCGTGCAGGAGGAGGACTCCAACAAGGCCGCCGAGCAGTGCAAGGCCGACGGCAAGGACAAGGTCGAGGTGCTCTCCACCAAGCTGCAGACCGATGCGGCCACCAGCGTGGTGACCGGCAAGGCCGACGTGTTCTACGCGGATTCCCCGGTCGGCGGCTACGCGATCACCCAGACCGACGGCCAGCTGGAGGCACTCGGCGACGTCGAGGGTACCGCCAAGCAGGGCATCGCCATCAAGAAGGGCGACACGCAGATGGACGAGGCCGTGCGCCAGGCCGTCCAGAAGCTCATGGACGACGGCACGTACCTGAAGATCCTCAAGCACTGGGGCGTCGAGTCCGGCGCGCTCGACAAGGCCGAGATCAATCCGACCGACCTGTCGTGAGACGGCCGGCCAGCATGTGAAACACCCCGTGAAACGCTAGCGAACACAGAGGAGCCACGATTATGGCGAAGAAACAGGCCGACGGCGATGGCCTGAACATCCCGAACCGCATCACGGCGCTGCCGGTCAGGCGCGTCGGCCCGGTGGTGGCGGCCGTCATCGTCGCGCTGCTTGCCGCGATGCTGGTCCAGGGGCTGATCACCAACCCGAAGCTGGACTGGCCGACCGTCTGGAAGTACCTGTTCAACGAGAACGTGCTCGAGGGCATCGGCTACACGCTGCTGCTGACCGTGATCTCGATGGTGGTGGCGATCATCCTGTCGGTGATCCTCGCGATCATGCGCAAGTCCATCAACCCGGTGCTGCGCGGCGTCAGCTGGTTCTTCATCTGGTTCTTCCGCGGCACCCCGGTGTACACGCAGCTCGTGTTCTGGGGCCTGTTCGCCGTGCTGATCCCGAAGATCAGCCTCGGCGTGCCGTTCACGTCGATCAGCTTCTGGAGCATCGACTCCGACGTGGTCATCACCGCATTCAACGCGGCGTGGATCGGCTTGGCCCTCAACGAGGCGGCCTACCTGTCGGAGATCGTGCGCGCCGGCCTCGAGGCGGTCGACCCCGGCCAGACCGAGGCCGCGAAGGCGCTCGGCATGAACCGCACCCTGATCATGCGGCGCATCATCCTGCCCCAGGCCATGCGCATCATCATCCCGCCGACCGGCAACGAGACGATCGGCATGCTCAAGACCACGTCGCTCGTGCTCGCCGTGCCGTTTACGCTCGAGCTGCAGTTCGCCACCAACGCGATCGCCAACCGCATCTACAAGCCGATCCCGCTGCTCATCGTGGCCTGCTTCTGGTATTTGCTCATCACCTCGATCCTCATGGTCGTCCAGTCGCGGCTGGAAAAGCACTTCGGCAAGGGCTTCGACGCGCGCGCGATGGGCACGCGCGGCAAGCAGCCGCCGCTGCCGGGCAAGACCGACGGCGAGCCGAAGGACGACGTGAACAAGCTCAACGAAGCCGCATTCAACGGCCTGACCGCATAGGGGAGAGACAACAGCGATGAGCGGACAGAACGATTCCATCCGGCCCACGGCGGACCGCCCGGAGCCCGCCGGCGGGCGCGCTCCGGCCGTCAAGGCCACCCAGGTGCACAAGGCCTTCGGCTCGCTGCACGTGCTCAAGGGCGTCGACATGACCATCATGCCCGGCACGGTGACCGTGATCCTCGGCCCCTCCGGCTCCGGCAAATCCACGTTCCTGCGTCTGATCAACCAGCTGGAGACCCTGACCGGCGGCTCGATCGAGGTCGACGGTGAGCTGATCGGCTACAAGCGCGTGGACAAGGGCGGGCGGCAGGTGCTGCAGACCCTCGACGACAAGGCCATCGCCGCGCAGCGCTCCAAGCTCGGCATGGTGTTCCAGCGGTTCAACCTGTTCCCGCACATGACCGCCATCGAGAACGTGATGGAAGCCCCCGTGCACGTCAAGCATATGAGCCGTGCCGATGCGCGTGCGCTCGCCGCCGAGGAGCTCGGTCGCGTCGGGCTCGGTGACCGGCTCGACTACTACCCGTCCGAGCTCTCGGGCGGCCAGCAGCAGCGCGTGGCCATCGCCCGCGCGCTGGCGATGAAGCCCGAGATCATGCTGTTCGACGAGCCGACCTCCGCGCTCGACCCCGAGCTGGTCGGCGAGGTGCTTGGCGTGATGCTCTCGCTCGCCAGGGAGGGCATGACGATGATCGTCGTCACGCACGAGATCGGCTTTGCGCGCGAGGTGGCCGATCAGGTCGTGTTCATGGACGGCGGCGTGGTCGTCGAGCAGGGCGGCCCCGAGATCATCGACCACCCGAGCGAACCGCGGTTCAAGGACTTCCTGCAGCACGTGCTGTAGCGCCGTACGGCCCGTTTTGGCTCCTCTCTTGAAGAGCAAGGGCACTCGCATGTTCCAATACTGCAAAGGCGGTGGGTCGGATTCACATTTGGCAATATGAGTCCGGTAGGGTGGTGAACCATGTGTGGAATCGTTGGATATGCAGGAAACGTAGCGACCGCGTGCGGCAAGCCCCTGGAGGTCTGCCTGCAGGGACTGGCGCGGTTGGAGTACCGCGGCTATGATTCGGCCGGCGTCGCGCTGAGCGCGCCCGGCATGGAGCAGGTCGCCGTGCGCAAGAAGGCCGGGCGCCTCTCCAATCTGGTCGACAGCATCGAGCGCAAGCCCATGCCGGCCGCGACCGTCGGCATCGGCCACACGCGCTGGGCCACCAACGGCGTGCCGTCCGACGTGAACGCGCACCCGCATACCAGCCGCGACGGCAAGGTCGCGATCATCCACAACGGCATCATCGAAAACGCCTCCCAGCTGCGGCTCGACCTGCAGTCGGAGGGATACCGGTTCTCCTCGAGCACCGACACCGAAGTCGCCGCCAAGCTGCTCGGCAAGATCGTCGATACCATCATCGCCGAGGAGGGCAGGCCCGATCTGTTCAAGGCGGTGCGTCGACTCGCCCGCATGCTGCAGGGCGCGTTCACGATCCTCGCCACCGACTGCCGCCAGCCCGACATCGTCGTCGGCGCCCGGCATGATTCGCCGCTCGTCGTCGGCTTGGGCGATGGGGAGAACTTCCTCGGCTCCGACGTGGCCGCATTCGTGGCCTACACCAACCGCGCGCTCGAAGTCGATCAGGACCAGGCCGTGTGCGTCTCCGCCGGCAGCGTCGTCGTCACCGACTTCTTCGGCAACGTGGTCGAGGACCCGAAGACCTACACCGTGGACTGGGACGCCTCGGCCGCCGAGAAGGGCGGTTGGGACTCGTTCATGGACAAGGAGATCCACGAGGACCCGGCCGCCGTGCAGCGCACGCTGCTCGGTCGTCTCGACGCGCACGGCGATCTCAACCTCGACGAGGTGCGCATCGACGAGCATGACTTCAAGGCGATCGACAAGATCATCGTGATCGCGTGCGGCACCGCATCCTACGCGGGGCTCGTCGCCAAGTACGCGATCGAACACTGGGTGCGCATCCCCGTCGAGGTCGAGCTTGCGCACGAGTTCCGCTACCGCGACCCGATCCTCACGCCGCGCACGCTCGTCGTCGCGATCTCGCAGTCCGGCGAGACGATGGACACGCTGATGGCGCTGCGCCACGCGCGCGAGCAGGGGTCGAAGGTGCTGGCGATCTGCAACACGCAGGGCGCGTCGATCCCGCGCGAATCCGACGCGGTGCTCTACACGCACGCCGGGCCGGAGGTCGCCGTCGCCTCGACCAAGGCCTTCGTCGCGCAGATCACCGCCGCCTATGTGCTTGGACTGTACCTTGCGCAGGTCAAGGGCGCGATGTTCCGCGACGAGATCAATCAGGTGCTCGACTCGCTCAAGGCCATGCCGGCGAAGATCCAGTGGATCCTCGACACGCAGACCGACGCCGTGCGCGCGGCCGCCAAGCAGATGGTCGACGCGAAGTCCTTCCTGTTCCTCGGGCGGCATGTCGGCTATCCGGTGGCGCTCGAGGGCGCGCTCAAGCTCAAGGAGATCGCCTACACCTTCACCGAGGGCTTCGCCGCCGGCGAGCTGAAGCACGGTCCGATCGCGCTGGTCGACGAGGGCGAACCGGTGGTGTTCATCGTGCCGCCCGAACGCGGGCGCAACGTGCTGCACGCCAAGGTGCTTTCCGGCATCGAGGAGGTCAAGGCGCGCGGCGCGACCATCATCGCCGTGGCCGAAGAGGGCGATACGGACGTCGAGCGGTATGCCGACATCATCTTCTGGCGCCCGGCGTGCCCGACGCTGATGAGCCCGCTGGTGGATGTCGTGCCGCTGCAGCTGTTCGCGATGGACATGGCCAAGCTCAAGGGCTACGACGTCGACAAGCCGCGCAACCTCGCCAAGTCCGTCACCGTTGAGTAGCGCGGCCCGACTGGCCCCGGAAGGGGAGCGCTCGGGCGCGGGCGGCGGAAGCCGGCCCCGAAAACCGCACCGTTATGTGACCGACGAGCCGCATATCCCGTTCGATTTGAGCGTGCTGTACGAGGACGAGCGGATCATCGTCGTGGACAAGCCGCATTTCCTCGCCACGACGCCGCGGGGCATGTGGCACCGCGAGACCGCGCTGATCCGGCTGCGCGAGCGGTACGGCGACCCGGGCATCATTCCGGCGCACCGATTGGATCGGCTGACCGCCGGAATCGTGGTGTTCGTGCGCGACCCAGCGGTGCGCGGCGCCTACCAGATGCTGTTCCAGGAGCACCGGGCCGTGAAGACCTACGAGTGCGTGGCGCCGGCCCGGCCGGTTCGCAGTCCCCGCTACGGCACGATCGAACGGCTGGAACCGCCGCGCGTGTTCCCGCTGCGGCGGCGCTCGCGCATCGTCAAGCGGCGCGGGGTGCTGCAGGCGTACGAGGAACCGGGGGTGGTCAATGCGGAGACGGTGATCGAACTGGGCGTTCCGGGTGGCTCGGGCATTTCTGGTGGTTTTGGTGGTTTTGGCGTTCCTGGTGGTTTGGTTACCGCGTCGGCGCGGGATTCGGCTGTGCCGCCTCCCGGCTGTGCCGTGCGCGCATATACGCTGCACCCGCGCACCGGCAAGACGCACCAGCTGCGCGTGCATATGAATTCACTGGGACTGCCGATTCTCGGCGACGACTTCTACCCACGCATCATCGAGCGCGCCTACGACGATTTCAGTCAGCCGCTCGAGTTGGTCGCCAGAAGGCTGTCGTTCACGGACCCCATCACCCATGAGCCGCGCGAGTTCGTGTCGCAGGTGCCGCTCGGCATATGACGCAACGAACCGACGGCGCAGGATGCTAGTATCCCATGCCGTTAATTCGTTTGGTAATTCTGTCTCCCCTCTTGGAGGGGAGCTGTCGGCGCAGCCGACTGAGGGGAGGCCATGCGAATCGGCTTGATTCAGGCGTTCGCGGTAATGCTCCCCTCAGGCCGCTTCGAGGTCAGCTCGTCCTGCAATCACGGACGGCCTTACGGCCGTAGTCCTATCCGCTCACTGTCGTTCGCCTTCGCCTACAAACGCCTCCGGCGTTTGCTTCACGGCTCAGCCTCCAAGAGGGGGAGCCAGGCATAGTACACGAGCTTATGGCGCGGACCACTAGCGCGCGATATCGCGCACCGAACCGCGTTCGATGAATTCGGGCGGGATCACGGTCTTGACGCCGGATGGTATGCGTTCGCCCTCGCAGATGCGCTTGACTATGGAAAACGCCTCGCGGCCGATCTCGGTGAACTTCATGCGCATGGTGGTCAGATTGAGCCGCGGCACCATGCCAACCAGGGAATCGTCGACGCCGACCACGCTCACGTCTTCGGGCACACGCTTGCCCCCGGCCCTGAGACCGAGCATCGCGCCGTAGGCCATCTGGTCATTGGCCGCGTAGATCGCGGTGCACCCGGGGTCGCGCGCCAGCGACAGCCCGGCCTGGTATCCGCTGTCGGCCTCCCAATCGCCCACATAGGTCGGCGGCACGGGGATGCCCATCTGTTCCAGCGCGTCGCGCCATCCCTGGGCGCGGCTTTCGGCGGCGCGGGACGAGGACGGTCCGGCGATGTGATACACGGTCCGGTGGCCCTTGCTCAGCAGATAGTCGACGATGGCGGTGGAACAGCCGTACTGGTCGGCGTCGATGGTGGGGCAGTGGTTGGCCGGGTCCTCCGAGATCAGCACCACCGGCAGATCCTGCGGCGGCTGGAACTCGTCGAAGTCGGGCACTCGTTCTTCCATGACGACGACGACCCCGTCGACCGGCAGCTGCTTCATGCGTTCGATGGCGGCCTGCAGGGTCCGTTCGCGGCCCCGGCCGATGGACTGCACGGTGGTGGCGTAGCCATTGTCGTTCGCCGCTGCGGCGATGCCGTTGAGGATACGGGCGTTGCCGAAGGTGGTCATGTTGAACATGACCACGCCGATGTCCTTGAACTTGCCGTGCTTGAGCGCGCGTGCCGCGTAATTCGGACGATATCCCAGCTTGTCCATGGCGGCTTCGACCTTGCGTCGGGTTTCCGGGCGCACGGCGTTGCTGCCGTTGGCCACTCGCGAGACGGTCTGGGGCGATACGCCGGCTTCCCTGGCGACGTCCTGCATTGAGGCCGTTGATGTGTTTCCCATTGCGCCACTCCATCAAGCGACAGTGTTTTCGTTATCAACTTGTAACACGTCATATGGTGGCCTGACCATGCCGAAGGTGGACAAAATCGGCGATGGTGATATTATGGTAACGCAAACATTTTGGAGGGTATACAGTGCCTCGAACATTGCATATCCGATAATGAAGTCCTTCGAAGGAGAGGGTTGGCATGACCTCAGTTGATGTCTCGGCCGTGGCCTCGCCGGTGAATGCGCACAGTGATGTGCGTGTGAATCGGCGTAAGGCTGATTGGCGTGGTTGGAAGTTTATGTGGCCGTTT
>OAXB01000469.1_pt1 | contig 10341 bp, 7 predicted proteins | sample 1501541 | NCBI WGS metagenome assembly OAXB01 (sample SAMEA2580302, study PRJEB22360) | human gut metagenome | biome: human gut; feature: human-associated habitat; material: faeces | place: Denmark | collected 2008/2010
AGCGCGTTGACGAACGCGTAGTTGTCGACCGCCACGTTGCCCCGCTGACGCGGCAGCAGGTGCGCGACCCCCATGAACTGATCCAGCGTGATGCCATACCTCGGCGTACACACACCCCAATTATCACACAAAACCAATATAGTGTAAACACGTCCTAGCGAGAGACAATCGCCGCCATATGGCGGATACCGCTCATTGAGACAGCTCGGTGAGAGATTCCCGCCACCACACGGATACGACCTCCTATTAGCATCAATTCAGCAAGAGAACCTCGCCAGCAACCGGCAACGCCATCCCGGCACCACCACGCCGAAGAGATATTCCCACCACCGCACGGCAACTCCATCCTGACAAATGCATCCCAGTAAGAGGCTTCCGCCACCGTATGGCAGGCTCCACCCGCTGGATCCCGCTCCGACGAGAGATCACCGCCACTGACAGGCCGATCTACCCCGGTATTATCCATCGGCAAGAGATTCCCACCAGCACACGGCAGATTCATCCCGCCAAGCGCTACGCCAGCGGAAGAGACTTACCATCAACTGGCCGGAATTTCCCGCTAGAGTCAGTTCAACAAGAGATTCCAGCCAGCACACGGCTATAACCTCCCACTAGCATCAGCTCAGCGAGAGAATCTCGCCAGCAACCGGCAACGCCATTCCGGCACCACCACGCCGAAGAGATATTCCCACCACCGCATGGCAGATTCCATCCTGACAAGTGCATCCCAGTAAGAGATTCTTGCCAGCACACGGCAGATCGTTCTCATTAAGCGTTACACCTACAAGAGAACCTCGCCAGTAACCAGTAACTCCCTCCCGGCATCACCACGCCGACGAGCTATCCCCGCCGCCACACGGCAGCTCCCTCCCGCCAAGCGCTACGCCAGCGAGAGATCCCCACCAACAACTGGCGTCAATCGCATGCGACAATGCATTGCGGGACCAATGGCTGGCAGCCTCACGATGGACGGGTAGTCCGACAGACAGTTCATGGCAGTCCCTAGTAGTTCATAGGGCCATAGCAGTCCACAGAGCCGCAAGCAGTACATGGGACCATTCCGCTCAGCCACATCATTTCCGACCGATCGCGCCAGTCGCCCGGACATGCCGGCCGCCCAGCCAAGCCGGTTTCCCGCCCAGCCGTGTCAGATCCACACGCAACCACGTCAGCCGCTCACCCTCATCAAACCGAGCCTCATCAAACCAAGCCGTCCCCAAACCGCGCCGCACACCCGCCTCAACCAGCCGCGCCAGCCGCGCCAGCCGCCCAGCCGACCGGCCCGCTACTTGATGTCGGACCGCTTGACGACCAGCGTGCCGATGGCGTAGATCACCACGACCCAGGCCAGCAGAATCAGGCCGGATTGCCACCAAGTCGGATCGAAGACCCCATCGGAGGCAGCAGAGGCCGCAGAAGCCGCAGAAGCACCGGACACCGCGGAGCCACCCGCCGACATCGAGACGTTTCCGCCCTCCAATCCGGCATTGACGCCGCCGGTCAGGAAGTTCGTGACGGCCCGGTCCGGCAGGCAGCGGGAGATCGACTGCACCCACCTGAACCGATCACCGCCGAACGAGGCAAGCGACAGAATCGACGGCGCGATCATCAGTATGCCGATCATCGAGAAGATGCCGCCGACCGTGGACCGGCACACACCGCCGCATCCCACGGCCATCACCGCCGTCAGCGTCAGCACGGCCGATCCGCCGAGCAGCGTCATCCACGGCAACACGCGCTCGGACTCCGCGAGCGCCTTGACGCCGATATCGGCGAGCATCAGGTGCACCGCCAGCCATGACAGCATCAATCCCGCCAGCGACGACAGGAAGGTCAGCACCGCGGTCACCAGCGTCTTCGCGTTGAGGAACAGCACGCGCCGCGGATTGGCGACCAGCGTGGACTGCACGGACGAGGTCACGTATTCGGTGGTGATGGCCATCACGCCGAAAATGGCGACCACGATCATGCAGGTCGACACGAAACCGCCGACCGCCGACCACATCAGGCTCGCCGGCAACGGTTCGGGATGCGCCATCATCTTCCCGGTCCGCGGGTCGACGGTCGACATGAACCGATACGCCCATGCCAAAATCGCGGCGCCGCCCGGCAGCAGCAGCGCATTGAGCGCCATCAGGATCATGGTGGACCTGAGACTCAGCGCCTTCGTCAGCTCGCTGCGAATCGCGCCGATCACGGTCAGCCGGCTCTGCGGATGCGCCTGCGATCCGGCCGGCATCCGGTTGGGGCCATGCGACGCCGTTGCGCCTCGCTTGCCGGGAAACCCACCGGAAACCCCGCCGGCAACCCCGCCCGAAGCCCTCGTCCCGGACCCCAGCCGCGGCTGCGAACCGCCGGATCTGCGAGCGTGAGCGGCATGCGATCCCCTGCTCATCGGGCCACCTCCCTGTCGTTGACGTTGGCGCCTGCCATGGGGCCGGCTTCGACCGGACCCGGCTGCCCGGAAAACCCATGGGATCGGTATTCGGCGCTGGCGTGGGTGAGCGCCATGTACGCCTCCTCCAGCGACGCGTGCTCCTCGATCATCTGGTATGTGATCAGCTGCGCCCGGGCGAACACTTCCGCGGTCAGTTTCAGATCGGCCCCGATGATACGGAACGGCATACCCTCCGGAGGATCGTTGGGATCGCGCTGAGCCGGCGAGACCGTCACGCTCGGCGCGTTCGCGAAAATCGCGCGCAGCCGGTCCGGCTGAGGCGTGACCACGCGGATCGAATGGGTGGAATGCTCGGCGACGAACGCGCCGACCGTCGTGGTCTCGAGGATGTGGCCCTGCCCGATGATCACCAGATTGTCGGCGGTGAGCGCCACCTCGCTCATCAGGTGCGAGCTCAGCAGCACGGCGCGCCCCTGGCCCGCATAGTACCGGCATAGCTCGCGCACCCATTTGACGCCTTCAGGATCGAGGCCGTTGATCGGCTCGTCGAGCACGAGATTGCGCGGATCGCCGAGCAGCGCGGCGGCGATGGACAGCCTCTGGCTCATGCCCAGTGAGAACGTGCCGGCCTTTCTCTTGGCGACGCTCGCGATGCCGGTGAAGTCGATGACCTCGTCGACGCGGCTCTTGGGGATGCCGTTGGAAAGCGCCAGCGCGCGCAGATGCGCGTAGGCGGAACGGCCCTTGTGCGCCGATTTCGCGTCGAGCACGGCGCCGACCGACTCCATAGGCGAAGGCAGGTCGGCGAACCGCGCCCCGTCGATGAGCGCGCGCCCGCCATCCGGGCGGATCAGCCCGAGCGCGGCGCGCATGGTGGTGGATTTCCCGGCGCCGTTCGGGCCGAGAAAGCCGGTGACCTTGCCGTCTTCGGCGATGAAGCTGACCCCGGATAGCGCGGCCTTGGATCCGAACCGCTTGCTCAGACCTTCGATCTCAATCATGGTTCCGAGCTTAACGGTTTTCCGCCGGAACACACGTGGCTGTCAACGCATGGGGACGACGGCATGCTGGGCGATCCAGCAGTGCATGGCCACCGCGGCCGCGGCGCCCGCATTGATCGACCGCACCGAACCGAACTGCGAGATGTACACCACGTCATCGGCAAGGTCGAGCGCCTTGCGCGACAGCCCCGGCCCCTCCGCACCGAACAGCAGCAGGCAACGCTCGGGGAACCGGTATCTTTCGATCGGCACCGCGCCGGGAATGATGTCGAGCGCGATCACGCGCGCCGATTCGAGGTCGCGCGCACGCGCGTCCGCGGCGGCGACCGCGGCATAGTCGTTGCGCAGCGCGGCGGCGCCGGCCTGCGAGCGGGCCTCCGCGATCTCGCCGGCGATCCGGTACCGCCAGCAGGTCACCAGCTCGCTGATCGAGGGATGATGCTCGACGTGCTGGTACAGCTCGGTCATCAGCGCGCCCTTGCGATTCCACTTGTGCGGCCCGACGATATGCACGCGACGGGCCTGGAATGCGTTGGCGGTCCGAACCATCGAGCCGATGTTGAAATCGTGCGTCCAATTTTCGACGGCCACTTCGAACATGTGGCGGCCCCGGGCGTCAAGGTCGGCCTTGATGGCGTTCACCGTCCAGTACCGGTACCGGTCGAGCACGTTGCGCCGGTCGCCCTCGTCGAGCAACACGGTATCGAACCGGGCGTCGAACGACGGCGAAGCCGGGTCGTCGGGCCGGGGCTCGCCCGGGTGGGTTTCGGCCCACGGGGCCACGCCGACTTCACGGAATTCGGGTTCCCCCGACATCTTCGCGGCCAGGGAAACAGGGTTGGGCGTATGCATGTTCGTTCTCTCCGCATCTCCATCAGTGGGCGTGCCGCAGCGGGCATTCCGCCGGAGGTCCGCCGGCGAGTCTCCTGCGGGCCGGCCGTTCGCGGCGTGACGCCTACCGCAGCTCGGACTCTCGGTACACCTCCACGAACGGCAGCTCGTGCGCCGCGCCGTCGACTGGGTTGATCACCCGAATGGTCGGCTTGGTCATGTCGACGCCGCCGATCAACGATGCGACGGCCTCCACGGTGGCGCCCTCATGCTCGACGACGCTGAAGTCCAGGCTCAGTTCGTTGCCGTTGCGCAGCGTGACCAGCGACGAGGTCTGCACATAGGATTTCTCGGACAGCCACGAGTCGAGCAGGATCACACGCTTGCCCTTGATGGAAGGCCCCTTGATGGAGGGATACACGAAGTCCATCACGAAGCCGTCAAGGTCCTCTCCGCGCGAGGCTGCGGCCTGGATCATGGCGCTCACCAGCGGCACGGCCGCGGCGGTCAGCGCGCCGACCGCGTCGAAGTCATCGACCGAATAGCCCTGTTCCTCCAAGGTGTCGAGCAGGATATGCCCGACGATCGACGCCCCGCGGTGGTCGAAGGTCACGCCCGCGAGTTCGCAGAACGGCTTGTCCCCCATGGTCTCGACCAGCAGGCGCTTGAGCTGTTCGCGCGGCTCCAGCATCTCGAACGGGGTCGCCGGCGCGGCGGAGGCGGCGGAAGGTGCGGAAGCGGCGGGAGCTTCGGCCTTGGACGAGGCTGGAGTGGTGCCGGTTTTGCGGAAAGCTTTCTCTTCGGTCATGCTTCCAGCCTATCGTTTCGGCTCGTCAAGCAGCGCTTTCGCATGCGTTTGGGGTGCGAGGCCGGTGCACGGCCGGCACGCGGCCGGCGCACGGTCCGGTATTGGCCTCGTTCGAGGCGTTCAACAGGCCCGTGTGCGGGCTCATTGATGCGTACATGCGAGTTGTCGGTGCATGAGATTTGAAACAAGACCGAATATGGCCAATTGGAACCATCCAATTGGCAAGACAACCGGTTTCACTACTCGCCCACGCACCGACAACTCGACACTAGAGCGCAATCGGCATATGTCGTCATCACTTTTTCGTCGTACATCCGCTCAGGATCCTCCAAGAAGGGGGGAAGCGGCCGCAAAACGATTGGCACTGGGGTTGGCTCCCCTCTATGAGGGGAGCTGGCCGCGCAGCGGACTGAGGGGAGAAAAAGGACCGGAACAATGAGGGAGTGAGAAGAGCGGGTGGGATCAGACGCCTGCGGGAATGCTCCCCTCAGCCGCTCTGCGACAGCTCCCCTCATAGAGGGGAGCCAGAGCCGGACCAACCATTCCGTGGCAACTCCCTCTCGCTGAGGGGCAGCAGCCGACCCCCTCAGGCCTCGTCGGCTTCGGGCTGGGTTTCGGGTGCGGTGATCTCGCGGATATCGGCCTTGCCCGGCTCGATGATCTCCACCGGCTCGATGATCTTCGTGCCGTCGATCTTCTGGAGCTTGCGCGCGGTGACCAGCACGCGGGATTCCAGCGACGTGGCGAACTGATTGTAGGCTCCCACCGTTCTGGTGATGGCCGCGCCGAGCTTGGTGGCGCGGTCACCCAGCACCGCAAACCGCTCATACAGCTCGCGGGACAGGTCGAACAGCTGCTTCGCGTCGTCGGTCAGGCTCTGCTGCTGCCACGCGTAGGCCACGGACTTGAGCACCGCCCACAGCGTGACCGGCGAGGTCAGCGCCACCTTGCGCGCGAACGCATCGTCCATCAGCGTCGGGTCGGCCTCCAGCGCGGCCTGCAGCAGCGCCTCGTTGGGAATGAACGCGACCACGAAGTCGGGCGCGATGTCGAAGGCGTTCCAGTATTCCTTGTCGCCCAGCGTCTTCACGTGCTCGCGCAGCGCCCGGGCGTGCGCCCGCAGCAGATCCGCACGACGGTCGAGTTCCTCGGGAGAGGCGGTGTCCGGAATCTCGCAGGCGCGCTGGTAATCCGCGTACGGCACCTTCGCGTCGATCGGAATCGTCTTGCCACCGGGCAGATGCACGATCATATCCGGCCGCTGGATACGACCGTCGGCGCCGGTGACCACCACCTGCGTGTCGAAGTCGACGTGCTCCAGCAGGCCCGCGGATTCGACGATGTTCTTCAGCTGCGCCTCGCCCCAAGCGCCGCGCACCTTGTTGTTGCGCAGCGCAGCGGACAGCGAGCTCGTCTCCTTGTCCAAGCGCGCCTGCTGCTCCCCCAGGCCCTTGAGCTGCTCGCCGAGCGCGCCCATCTCGCGCTTGCGCCCCTCCTCGATCTGCGAGACCTTGCTCTGCAGCGCGTCGAGATTCTTCTGCACAGGGGCGAGCGCCGAAAGCACCTTACTCTGCTCGTTCAGCGCCTTGGCCTGCTCCTCGTGGCGGCGTTCCGCCTCGGCCGCGGCCTTGTCGCGCTCATGCTGGATGCGGATCTGCTCGGCCTGCTGCGACTGGGCGAGCTGCGACTTCGCGAAGGACAGCTGCTGCGTCAGCCCCTCGACCTGCGCCCGGTATTCGGCGGACTGCGCGTTCAGCCGCGCGATCTGCCGCTGCGCCTCGTCTCCGGCTTCCTTCGCCGCTTCCAATTCCTCGGATTTGGCCGTCCGAGCCAGTTCCTGACCGCGCGACTTGCCCAGCTGGAATCCTGCCGCAACCCCCAACGCCGCGGCGACCACCATCACCGCGACCAGCGCGGCCACTGTCATTACATCGAACATATGTTCAGTGAAGCGCACGGCGTGGACGCGCTGCGAGGCCCGTTTTTCAGGACCCTCTACGACTTGCCCCTCTACGACTTGACCAGCCGCGCGATCGCCGCGCTGGCCTCGGCGAGCTTCTCGTCGGCGACCTCCCCGCCTTCGACGGAGGCCTGCCGCACGCAATGGTTCAGATGGTCGTCCAGCAGGATCAGCGCCACCGATTTGAGCGCCGAGTTCGACGCGGAAATCTGCGTGAGCACATCGATGCAGTACTTGTCGTCCTCCACCATCTGCGTGATGGCGTGCACCTGCCCCTCGATGCGCCGCAACCGCGCGATGACCTTGGCCTTGTCGTGACCGTACCCGTGCATGGCGCTCCTTCCGATTGCCTTTCAGCTGAATATGACCATTATATACCCTGTAGGGGTATAGGGTATAGAATGCTTATGGATATAGAATTGGAGCATCAAGGAGTGGTTATGGACAACATCTTTCTTACCGCAGCGGCGCTGATCATCGCGGCGGCGCTGACGTGGCTGATTCTCCGATTCTTCTTCTTGCCGCAGCGCGGCACCGCCGGCACCATGGGCGACGGCGTGCAGACCGCGACGATCACGGTCAAGGGCGGCTACTCCCCCGCCGTGGTCGAGATGAAAGCCGGCACGCCGATCACGCTGACCTTCGACCGGCAGGAGACCGGCGAGTGCACCTCGCACGTCGTGTTCGGCGACCTGGGGCTCGATGCGATGCTGCCGGGCAACGAACGCACCGACGTCGCGCTGCCGGCCCTGCCCGCAGGCGAGTACCCGTTCGCCTGCGGCATGAACATGGTGCACGGCCTGCTGCGCGTCACGGGAGAGAGCGACGAAACCGCAGCTCCCGCGGCGCCCCTCGCCGCCACGCACACGCCCACATCCAGTCCCGCGACCGACGCCCTCGCCGCGGAACGCCGGGAGAGCGAGGAGCGTACCAAGGAGATCAGGCATCTGACCAAGCTCGTGGCCGTCGGCACCATACTGACGCTGCCGGTGTTCGTGCCGATGATGGTGGCGCTCGTCAACCACGATCTGGTGCCGATGTGGCTGATGAACCCGTGGCTGCAAGCCGTGCTCATCACGCCCGTCATGTTCTACTGCGGGGCGCCGATCCACCGCGTCGGCTGGCCGGCGCTGATCCACCGCGCCCCGGATATGAACTCCCTGGTGTCGCTCGGCACTACCGCGGCCTACCTGTACAGCCTCGCGCTGTGCGTGGCCTCGTCCGCGTTCCCCGAGGGGTCGCGCGAACCGTACTTCGAGTCGGTCGGCGTGGTGATCACGCTCGTGCTGGTCGGCCGTCTGCTGGAGACGAAGGCGCGCGAAGGCACCGGCAAGGCCGTGCAATCGCTGATCAAGCTGCGCCCGCGCATCGCGCATATGCTCGCACCCCATGCCGATCCGACCCTCGGAACCAGCCCGGATTCGGATCCCGCCAACGCCGGCGGCGCGCCCGCCTGGCTCGACCCGGCCAACTCGCATGACGTCGACATCGACAAGGTGGCCGTCGGCGATCTGCTGGTGGTCCGCGCCGGCGAGCGCATCCCCGTTGACGGCATGGTGGTCGCCGGCGAGGCGACGGTCGACGAGTCGATGATCACCGGCGAATCCAAGCCCGTCGTGCGGTCGGCCGCAGGTTCCGGCAAGAGCGCGGCCGGAACCGCGGCCGCCGTGCCCGTCACCGGCGCGACCGTGCTGCTCAAGGGCAATATCGTGATCCGCGCCACGCAGGTCGGCGGCGACACGGTGCTCGCGCAGATCGTGGCGATGGTGGCGCGCGCCCAGGCGACCAAGGCGCCGATGCAGAAGCTCGCGGACCGGATCGCCCGCATCTTCGTGCCGGCCGTGTTCATCGTCGCGGTGTGGACCTTCGCGATCTGGCTGTCGTTCGGCCCCGCGCCGCAGCTGGCGCACGCCCTGGTCACCGCGGTGAGCGTATTGATCATCGCCTGCCCGTGCGCGCTCGGCCTGGCCACGCCGCTGTCGGTGACCGCCGCCACCGGACTCGGCGCGACGAACGGCGTGCTGGTCACCTCCGCAAAGGCGTTGGAGCAGGCCCGCGAGATCCGCACGGTCGTGTTCGACAAGACCGGCACGATCACGCGCGGCGTGGTCGACGCGGACGCGAGCTTCGACAAGCCGAGCTACGAATCCGACCCGATCAAGGACGGGTCGCGCGAGGCGGTCGCCGCGTTGCGCGCCGCGGGCATCCGCACGGTGATGCTCTCTGGGGACCGCGCCGAGATCGCCGGCCGCGTGGCCGGCGAGGTCGGCATCGACACGGTGATCGCACAGGTCAAGCCGGACGGCAAGGCGTATTGGATCCAGCAATTGCAGGCGTCGCGGGACGGCAAGACGGCGAATGGAGCGGCGTCCGGCACGACGATCAGCGGATGTGCACGACGATCAGCGGATGTGCCGGACGGTCTGATCGCCATGGTCGGAGACGGCATCAACGACGCCCCGGCGCTCGCGCAGGCCGATCTGGGCATCGCCATCGGCACGGGAACGGACGTGGCGATGCAGTCGGCCGACGTGACGCTGATGAACGGCGATCTGCGCGGCGTGCTGAAAACCATCAACCTGTCGAACGCGATGATGCGCAACGTGCGCGAGAACCTGGCGTGGGCCTTCGGGTACAACCTCATCGGCATCCCGGTGGCCGCCGGCCTGCTGTACCCATTCACTGGCTGGCTGCTCAGCCCGATGATCGCCGGACTGGCGATGGCGCTGAGCTCCGTATGCCTGGTGCTTAACGCGAACCGCCTGCATCGCGTGAAGATCGGCGACGATGCGATCACCGGCTCGTCGTCCGCGCATGGAACGCACGAGTCACGCGAACCGCAGGTCATCATCGACGAGCGCACCGAACTCACCCACTTGGAATCCGGGTCCACCCCCGTCGGCGGGCCGCACGATTCCGACGACCATACCCGCCAAGGAGCCGCCGACCACGGCGGAACCCGCCATGATAAGGAGAATCATATGGATATGCACAACGCGCATCACATGATGCACACCGCCGACGCCAACGCCGGCGCAACCGCCACCGATCCGGTCTGCGGCATGACCGTCTCGGTCAACAACGAGGCCATCACCCGCGAATACGAGGGCAAGACCTACTACTTCTGCAGCGAGCACTGCGCCGCCAACTTCGCCAAGGCCCCGCAGATCTTCCTGGAGCAGTAGGCGCATTTTTAGTGCGGGTAACGAATGTGGGGGCATGGAAAATTCCATGCCCCCACATTCGTTTTCGTTGCGGCTGTTGCCCCCCGACGGAGGGAGCATCAGTCGGACACTATGCAAATCTGGCTCCCCTCGGGGAGGGGAGCCAGTGCAGTGGCTGC
>OAXB01000470.1_pt1 | contig 10334 bp, 8 predicted proteins | sample 1501541 | NCBI WGS metagenome assembly OAXB01 (sample SAMEA2580302, study PRJEB22360) | human gut metagenome | biome: human gut; feature: human-associated habitat; material: faeces | place: Denmark | collected 2008/2010
CCTGCGACAAGGCCCCGCTGCCGCCGATGCATCGTCGGGGGATCATTATTGCCGCCATTATATTGGTGGTCGGATTTCTGCTTCCATCTGATGATACGCCCAACGCGCCGGTGGTGACGCGTGAAGCGCAGTTAGATATTCAGTCGCAATCACAACCGCCGACAGAAGAACAGCTGCGGGCGCAATTAGTCACACCACAAAATGATCCTGATCAGGTGGCTCCGGTCGCTCCAGAACCTATACAGGAAGGCCAGCCAGAAGAACAGCCGCAAACTACCCAAACACAACCATTCCAGCCAGATAGCGGAATTGATAATCAATGGCGCTCTTACCGTGTCGAACCCGGTAAAACGATGGCGCAGCTGTTCCGCGACCACGGACTGCCCGCTACCGATGTCTATGCAATGGCGCAGGTAGAAGGCGCGGGTAAGCCGCTGAGTAATTTGCAAAACGGGCAAATGGTGAAAATCCGCCAGAACGCCAGCGGCGTGGTGACGGGCTTAACCATTGATACGGGGAATAATCAACAGGTCCTGTTCACCCGCCAGCCGGATGGCAGTTTTATTCGTGCGCGGTAGATGAAGGGTCAACCAAAAGCCAGCTAAGGATTGTCTCTTTGATGACCTTACGTCTGGCTTCCAGTGCCTGGGGGGAAACCATACTGATATGATAAACCAGGCCAAGCGTATGCTGGTTGATCAAATAATATCCGCCAAGCGCAGCAATATTAATATTCACCTGCAATGGGTCGATATCTGGCTTAAAAATATTGTGTTTCTTCCCTTCATCCAATAAGGATTCCATTAACTGCAAGTGCGCATGGTTAATTTCTAAGAGACGCTGTGATTTTGCATAATGCACACCTTTACTTTGATTTTCACTATGCACAATTTTTAAAAACCAGGGATTAGCAACATAATAATCCCATGTAAAATCAATAATTTTCTCAATGGCTTTTTGTGGCGGAAGATCTGAGAAATCAAGGGCCTTTTCTTTTTGTCGAATATCGTTCCAGGTATATTCCAGTACTTCAATAAATAAATTTTCTTTATTACCAAAGTGATGATAAACCGTCTGTTTACTACACCCCGCAGCCTTAACAATATTATCGACCCTGGCCCCTTCATAACCATATTCGGCAAATTCATTAACCGCGCATAACAGCAGCTTTTCCTTCAGGCTCTGTACGTTGCTGGTATCAAGATACATAACGCTTCCCCACGACCTCTTCAAGATAACTATCTTAACCCGATTAATTAGAAGCTCCAGTAAAAAGGATAAAAACTTGTACTTTCATCAAGTTATCAAATGTCCTGTGATCACTATCGCATATCAACCAACCAGATGGTTGATCTTTCTTGCAGCACGTCGCAAGCTAATTGTCACTTAGAAAACAATATTCAAAAAAAGAGAGCTATTGTATGAAATCCACTCGTCCTGTTGCCGTGATTACCGGAGCCGCTCGTGGTATTGGAAAGGGCTGTGCGCTGGAGCTTGCTCGTGGCGGATTTAACCTGCTGATTAACGATCTTCCCGATGCCGACAGCGTAGAAAAACTGCATATCACACAACAAGAATGTATAGCTGAAGGCGTGGAAGTGATTTGCTTCCCTGCCGATGTCGGCGATCTCTCCTTGCATGAAGAGATGCTCGACGCGGCGCAAAACCTGTGGGGACGTCTGGACTGCCTGCTCAACAACGCAGGCATTTCAGTGAAAAAACGCGGTGACCTCCTCGACCTCGAACCAGACAGCTTCGATCAAAACATTGCCATTAACACCCGCGCGCCGTTCTTCCTTGCTCAGGCATTCAGTAAGCGCTTACTGGCACAGCCGAAACCGGAAGCGGAGCTGCCGCACCGCTCGATTATTTTCGTCAGTTCCATCAACGCCATCATGCTGGCGATGAATCGCGGCGAATACACCATTGCCAAAACCGCCGTTTCTGCCGCTGCTCGTCTGTTTGCTGCTCGCCTTTGTAATGAACAAATTGGCGTTTATGAAGTGCGCCCTGGTCTCATCAAAACCGATATGACTATTCCAGAAACGGCTTATTACGACGAACTGATTGCCAAAGGTCTGGTGCCGTGGGGACGTTGGGGTTATCCGGCTGATATTGCTTCCACCGTCCGCGCGATGGCGGAAGGTAAACTGATTTACACCTGTGGTCAAGCGGTCGCCATCGACGGCGGCTTAAGTATGCCGCGCTTCTGAGGCTGAATCATGAGAGATCTGTTACAACGCCCAGATTTATTCAGCATTAATACCGCGACGCTGGGCTATAAAATGCCGCTACCCGCCATTATTGATGCCTGCGCCGCACGCGGTATCGGCGCGCTCGCCCCCTGGCGCAGAGAGTTGCAGGGCGAAGATCTCCAGCAGATCGCTCGCCAGCTTGCCGCCAGTAACATGAGCGTTTCCGGTTTGTGTCGTAGCACCTATTACACCGCGCCGACGCTGGCGGAGCGCAAACTGGCAGTAGATGATAACCGTCAGGCGCTGGACGATGCCGCTGCGCTGAACGCCGCCTGTTACATGCAGGTGGTTGGCGGGTTACCAACTGGCACAAAAGATCTGTATGAGGCGCGGGAACAGGTGAAACAAGGGATTCGCCAGTTGCTGCCACATTCGAAAGAAGTCGGCGTGCCAATTGCGCTGGAGCCACTGCACCCGATGACTGCCGCCGATCGTTCCTGTTTGTGTACGCTACGCCAGGCACTGGACTGGTGTGATGAACTCGATCCCGATGGTGAGTTTGGTCTCGGCGTGGCGGTGGATGTCTACCACGTCTGGTGGGACCCGGAACTGGCCAGCCAAATCCTGCGTGCCGGAAAACGAATTCTCGCATTTCATGTTTCCGACTGGTTAGTGCCAACCACCGATCTGGTCAATGATCGGGGAATGCCGGGAGATGGCATCATCAATATTCCGTCAATCCGTCGCCTGGTTGAAAACGCCGGATTTAATGGCGCTATAGAGCTGGAAATATTCTCACCGTACTGGTGGCAGCAAGATATAAACAGCACGCTGGATATTAGCGTCGATCGCATCGCGCATTATTGTTAAGGAATGATCATGAATGACCAACCCGTTCTGTTCAGCAGAGCGGCGGCTTCCTGCCGTCTGACGTTGAACCGTGAAGATAAATGTCATGCCATTAATGAAGAGATGATTGAATCTCTCGATCATTATTTAAATGAAATTGAAAACGACACCACATTACGATTAGTCGAATTAACGGCAACCGGCGATAAATTCTTTTGTGCGGGCGGCGATATTAAATCGTGGTCAGCCTATTCGCCATTAGATATGGGCAGAAAATGGATTAAACGCGGTAATGACGTTTTTAATCGCCTGCGAAACTTACCCCAATTAACCGTTGCGAATCTCAACGGTCATACCATCGGCGGTGGTATTGAACTGGCCTTGTGCTGCGATATTCGTATTGCCCGCCCCGGCGCGAAATTCTCTAACCCGGAAGTGATGCTCGGCATGGTGCCTGGCTGGATGGGCATTGAACGTGTGCTTAATCAGGTTGGTCCGGTGGCACTGGCGCATATTAAGCAACTGATTCTGGCACTGGAAAATAAACATGCCGATTACCCGCACCAGCTACTGGCCGGATTAATGTCCGCCACTCAGGATTGCCAGCAGGCGACGCGCGCCTTTGCCGAAAAAAGTAGCGTGAGCTTCCATAATCAATAAGGAAATTGTATGCGTAAGATAACAACCGCCGAGGCACTGGCGGCGCAAATTCAGGACGGTGCGACTATTGCTATTAGCGGTAACGGCGGCGGTATGGTGGAAGCCGACCATATTCTGGCTGCTATTGAAGCGCGTTTCCTGCAAACCGGACACCCTCGCGACCTGACGCTAATCCACTCGCTGGGTATTGGCGATCGCGACTGCAAAGGCACTAATCGTTTTGCGCACGCAGAGATGCTCAAACGCATTATTGCCGGGCACTTTACCTGGTCGCCCAAAATGCAGGCGCTGGTAAAAAATAACACGATTGAAGCCTACTGCTTTCCTGGTGGCGTGATTCAGGCACTGCTACGGGAGATCGGCGCCGGACGTCCGGGGCTTTTTACCCACGTTGGGCTGGGATCGTTTGTTGATCCACGCAATGGCGGCGGTAAGTCGAATGAATGCACTACCGACGAGCTGGTAGAACTGATTGAAATCGACGGTGAAACCAAACTTCGTTATCGCCCTTTCAAAGTGGATTACGCGATTTTGCGTGGCACTTATGCCGATCCTCGAGGCAACGTCAGCCTTGAAGAAGAAGCGATTGATATGGATAGCTATTCCATGGCGCTGGCAGCACACAACAGCGGCGGCAAAGTGTTCGTACAGGTACGCGATGTGCTGGAAGCTGGCGCGATTGAACCACGCCGGGTTAAATTACCGGGCATTCTGGTTGATGGCATCGTTGAACACCGCGAACAGCCACAAACCTATCTTGGCGGTTACGACCTGACCATCAGCGGCCAACATCGCCGTCTGAGTTCTAACGACGCTATTGAACTGGTTAGTCATCCGGTACGTCGCCTGATTGCCCGTCGGGCAGCACGCGAACTGGTAGCTGGCGCTTCAACCAACTTTGGCTTTGGTATTCCCGGCGGCATTCCAGGAGTAGCGCTGCGCGAAGGCGTTCCTTACCAAAGTTTATGGCTGAGCGTCGAGCAAGGCGTACATAACGGCATGATGCTGGATGATGCGTTTTTCGGCTGCGCCCGCAACGCCGATGCCATTATTCCATCACTCGATCAATTTGAGTTCTACAGTGGCGGAGGGATCGATATCACCTTCCTCGGCATGGGAGAGATGGATCAGTACGGTAACGTCAACGTCTCCCATCTCAATGGCAATCTGATTGGCCCCGGCGGATTTCTCGAAATTGCGCAAAATGCCCGTAAAGTGGTGTTCTGCGGCACGTTCGACGCTAAAGGCAGCAAGATCGATATAACACCAGATGGCTTGCATATCGCCCAGTCAGGTCAAATCCCTAAACTGGTTACCAAGGTGGAAAAAATCACTTTTAGCGCCGCCTACGCACAGCAAAGTGGTCAGGAAGTGTTGTATATCACTGAACGCGCAGTATTCCAGTTAACGGCAGAAGGCGTTGAATTAATTGAAATCGCGCCGGGTGTGGAGATTGAGCGCGACATTCTGCCGTATATGGCTTTCCGTCCAATTATCAAGCACCCACGCCTGATGGAAAGTAGCCTGTTTACGCCGATGGAGGATGCATGAGTCAGCTTGATGACACCATCCTTGATGCGCTGACGCACGTTACTTTCCCAAAGGGTTTTGCACAGGCAGAGCCCGCATGGGTTGTCACGGTAGACGGTGTTGATTACCCACTCTGGCAAACAGATGCCCTGGTAGTCGGCAGTGGTGCAGCCGGGCTGCGTGCAGCTGTGGAACTTAAACGCCGCCAGCAAAATGTGCTGATCGCCACCGCCGGGTTATATATGGGGACGTCGGCATGTTCTGGTTCCGATAAACAGACACTGTTTACCGCCGCTACCGCGGGCAACGGCGACAACTTCACCAAACTGGCAGAGGCACTGGCGAGCGGTGGGGCGATGGATCACGACACCGCTTATGTCGAAGCGGTAGGTTCTCTGCACACTCTTGGCGGGTTGCAATATCTTGGTCTGGAATTACCGGAAGATCGCTATGGCGCGATTCTTCGTTATCAAACCGACCATGACGAAGCCGGGCGTGCAACCTCGTGTGGGCCGCGTACCTCAAGGTTAATGGTGAAAGTGCTGTTGGAAGAAGTACAGCGCCTCGCCATTCCAGTGTTGACCAGTGCAACAGTGATTAAACTTCTGCATCAGCGTGACGAAAACGGCGAAGACCGTGTTGCGGGGGCAATCCTCGCGACCGGTCATCGCGCCCATAACCCTTGGGGGCTGGCAATTGTGACTGCGCCCAATGTGGTACTGGCAACAGGAGGGCCTGGCGAGCTTTATCGCGACAGTGTGTACCCACACAAATGTTTTGGCTCGCTGGGGCTGGCGCTGGAGGAAGGCCTGACGCTAACCAATCTGACCGAAAGCCAGTTTGGTATAGGCACGCCGCGTAGCACGTTTCCGTGGAATTTATCCGGCACCTATGTACAGGTGATCCCGTATATCTATTCCGTGGATGCTGAGGGTAACGAGTATAACTTCCTCGCGGATTACTATCGCACCACCCAGGAGCTGGCTTCAAACATTTTCCGTAAAGGCTATCAGTGGCCGTTCCACGCCACTCGGGTGATGGATTTTGGCTCCAGCTTGTTAGATATGGCAGTAGCGCAAGAGCAGCAATCAGGGCGTCAGGTATTTATGGATTTCAATCGCAATCCTGAAGCGGTGCCGGGTGACCTGCCGTTCTCATTAGATCGACTGGACGACGACGTTCGCGCGTATCTGGAAAATAACGACGCTCTGGCACCATCGCCCATCGAACGGCTGCAACGAATGAATCCGCTGTCTATCTCGCTGTATAAGATGCACGGTTACGATCTCACCACACAGCCTTTGCAGTTTGCCATGAATAATCAGCATATGAATGGCGGCATTGAAGTGGATATCTGGGGACAAACCTCCCTGCCCGGCTGTTTCGCCGTGGGGGAAGTTGCTGGCACACACGGCGTCACTCGCCCTGGTGGTGCAGCATTGAATGCCGGGCAGGTTTTTGCTGTTCGTCTGGCACGTTTTATTGGTTGCACGCAAAAGCGGAATATTGATGGAGATATAGCACAGCTGGTAGCTCCTACACTGGCTTCTATAAGAGAGATCATTACTCAGGCGCACGATAACGGGACCGGGATGCCGTTGTCGGTTGTGAGAGAAAAAATTCAGGCACGAATGTCTGACCATGCGGGATTTATTTGCCATGCCGATAAAGTCCGACGCGCCACTCGCGATGCCCTGCTATTGAGCGAATTTGTCCAACGGCATGGATTGGCTATCAAACATGTGGGTGAAGTTGCCGAGCTGTTTATGTGGCGGCATATGGCACTGACTTCTGCCGCCGTATTAACGCAATTAACGCATTATATTGACGCAGGTGGTGGTAGTCGGGGAGCACGTATTATTCTCGACAGGGATGGAAATTCTATTCCGCAAACACGAAATGGTTTTTGTGATGCCTGGCGCTTTCGTTCAGAGCGTACTGAGGATAAAAAAGATAAACTACTTATTCATTATTGCAACGGTATCTTTCACGTCAGAGAAACACCTGTTCGTGAGTTTCCTATTATCCGAGGTATTTGGTTTGAAAAAAACTGGCCTGGTTTTCTTAATGGGACAATTTACCAGCCACAGGATGAATGATATTGCAAAGGTTAATCACTATGCGAAATATAATTAGATCTATTAATGCTCTGCTTGCAGCATTGAACATTACCATTTTGGCGATCATCGTGGCATGTGTGACGTGGCAGGTGGCTGCACGATTTATATTTACTAGTCCCAGTATTTTTACAGATGAACTCAGCCGTTTGCTCTTTATTTGTCTTGGACTTTTTGGTGGGGCATACACCGCAGGGCAAAACCGGCATCTGGCGATTGACCTGCTACCTATGATGCTGAAAGGAAAAGCCCGACGTCATTTATTTTTGTGTATTCAGATTATCGTTATTATCTTCGCAACCATCATTATGGTATATGGTGGTGGGCTATTAACGATGGATACATTCGATTCAGGTCAGACCTCGCCCGCTTTAGGCTGGCAAATGGGATATATCTATATGAGCATCCCGATTAGTGGTGTACTTATTATTATATACACCATAGATATGGTTTTAACCGAACTTAAACAACCACTCTAAAGATAACAAACAACAACCAACCATAGTAGGAATGGAGAAATTATGGATTACTGGTTACCGATTATTGTGTTATTTGGTGCCTTCTTTTTTATGTTGGCATTAGGTGTACCTATTGTTTATGCCATTGGTTTATCGACACTGGCATCAATTTCCACACAACTCGATTTCAACTCAGCATTGAGTGTGGTTTCCCAAAAGTTAGCCTCCGGGTTAGATAGTTTTACGTTGTTGGCAATCCCATTTTTTATCTTGTCTGGCAACATTATGAACCATGGAGGAATAGCGCGACGATTAATCAACTTTGCCCGTATTCTCGGCGGTCGTCTGCCAGGCTCACTTGCCCACTGTAATATTCTCGCCAATATGCTGTTCGGGGCAATTTCTGGTTCAGCCGTGGCTTCGGCGGCTGCGATGGGCGGCGTCATGCATCCGCAACAGGTTAAAGAGGGTTACGACCCGGCATTCAGTACTGCGGTTAACGTTGCCTCTGCCCCGACGGGTTTGCTTATTCCACCAAGTAATACGTTAATCGTCTATTCACTGGTCAGTGGTGGTACTTCTATTGCCGCACTGTTCCTGGCGGGTTATGTTCCGGGAATTTTGCTGGGTCTGGCACTGATGGTAATAGCCGGTATTATCGCGGTACGTCGCGGTTATCCAAAGCCAGAACGCCCGACTTTACGCCAGGCTGGCGTTGCGATATGGATGGCTATCCCCAGTATTTTCCTGATTATTTTAATTATGGGGGGTGTATTAAGTGGTATTTTTACCCCGACAGAGGCCTCCGCAATTGCAGTAATTTATACCCTTTTCCTTGCACTGGTTCTTTATCGTGAAATCTCAGTTAAAGATTTACCTAAAATATTTCTGGAATCCGTTATTACCACTGCAATTGTCTTGTTATTAATTGGTTCTTCGATGGGTATGTCATGGGCAATGTCAAACGCTGACGTTCCCTTCCTGATTCTCGATTTGCTTAACACTATTTCTGACAACCCAATAATAATCCTGCTTATTATCAATATTATCCTGTTGATTATCGGCACTTTTATGGATATGACACCGGCGGTACTGATTTTTACGCCGATATTTTTACCGGTTGTCACCGAACTGGGCATGGACCCGATTCACTTTGGTATTGTCATGGTACTGAACATGTGTATCGGTATTTGTACTCCGCCTGTAGGCAGTGTGTTATTTGTCGGTTGTAGTGTATCTAAATTACCGATTAATAAAATTATCAAACCTATGCTGCCATTCTATGCCGTGATGGTATTGGTGCTGGCAATGGTGACCTATATTCCGCAAATCAGTATGGCATTGCCAAGAGCACTGGGCTACTGATGCGCATTCACTGGCGGCACCTGCCGCCATATTTATTAGAAAAGGAACATCTATGAAAATAAAAGTATCCGCTGGCATTATCGGTGCTGTTCTTATGTTATCCGCAAGCCAGTCCTGGGCAGTGACATTAAAACTGAGTCATAATCAGGATAAGTCTCATCCTGTTCATAAAGCGATGGAGTTCTTTGCGAAAAAGAGCAAAGAGTACTCTAACGGTGATATTACTATTCGTATTTATCCAAATGGAACATTGGGTACTCAACGAGAAACAATGGAGCTGATTCGTTCTGGCGCTATTCCCCTGGTAAAAACCAATGCGGCAGAAATGGAAGCATTTGAAAATTCCTATAAATTATTTAGCCTGCCTTATTTGTTCCGCGATCGTGATCATTATTATCAGGTCATGCAGGGCGATATCGGGAGAAAAATCCTCGACTCAACGAAAAGCAAAGGTTATTTCGGGCTGACTTTTTATGATGGAGGCGCCCGCAGTTTCTATGGCAATAAACCAGTACTGAAACCAGACGATCTGAAAGGCATGAAAGTCCGTGTCCAGCCAAGCCCTGGCGCAGTTGAAATGATCAAAGTCATGGGCGGTAACCCGACGCCACTGGATTACGGCGAGTTGTATACAGCCTTACAGCAGGGTGTGGTCGATATGGCAGAAAACAGCGTGATGGCGCTGACTACCATGCGTCACGGTGAAGTGGCAAAATCCTTCAGCCTTGACGAACACACTATGGTTCCCGATGTGGTTCTGATGAGCAATGCTGCGTTTGATAAACTTAGCCAGGAAAATCAGGCAGTTATATTAAAAGCAGCTAAAGAATCAATGAGCTACATGAAAGACTTGTGGAGCGAGGAAGAGAAACAAGTATTTGCAAAACTGGATAAAATGGGCGTGAAAGTCTACCAGGTAGATAAAGCTCCGTTTATCGAGAAAGTACAGCCAATGTACGCAAACTTCGCTAAGGACAACCCAGCCCTTGCCCCAATGCTGGCTGATATTCAGGCAGCTAAGTAATTATCTTCGTAGGGCTGCTTATTGTGGCCCTTATCGATATCTGCAAGTGCTCGCTACAAAAGCAAAACGCCGACCAATGGTCGGCGTTTTTACGTCTCGTTGAATAACGAATTATTCAGCTACTACGTTTACGATC
>OAXB01000471.1_pt1 | contig 10316 bp, 11 predicted proteins | sample 1501541 | NCBI WGS metagenome assembly OAXB01 (sample SAMEA2580302, study PRJEB22360) | human gut metagenome | biome: human gut; feature: human-associated habitat; material: faeces | place: Denmark | collected 2008/2010
CACCTCCAATCATCAAACATGAATTACTCCAGTCCAACAATCAGGGTGCAGTTCACTCTGAGGGGAGCCAAAATTCACGACTAATACGAACAAGGGGCTTCCCTCGCTTGAGGGAAGCCCCTTACGTTTGAACGACAGGCAACGTGCGCGGCGATCACTCGGGCAGCTGGGACCTGAGGACGATCGCGCCTTCGGGGATCTCGATGCCGGCGGCCTCAAGCTGCTCGATGAGCTCGACCGGCCCCCGCTCCTCGCGAGGCGCCTGGGCCACCACGTCGATGTGCAGATCGTCGTACGCCGGCTTGGACTGCACCCACAGATGCGTCGGCTCCGGCGGCTCGATCTCCGAATGCTCGCCGCACCCGTGATCCACGGACACCACGCGCCCGTCGTCGGGGCTCCACTTGTTCGCGCACACGCCGAACATCAGGTTCAGATCGCCCTTGAGCTGGATGAAGAAGCCGCAGTTCGCGCAGATGTTGCCGTCCGCGGTCTTGGTGGACAGGGACTTCGGACCGCGGGGACCCTCATACCAGCGCTTCGCCGTCTGGGCGCGCCCGAGCGGGCTCATCACATGCCGGCGCGACAGTTCGAATTCGTTCACCGCATCGGCGATATCCTCCTGCGAGGTCGGTGCCGGGGCATCGGCATCGCCGTCGGCCGCGGTGTCGGCCGCATCGCCGGACGCGTCCGGAGCGGGCGCCGGCGCCGTATCGGCCGCAGCGGCGTCGCCGGACGCGGCGACCGGCGCATCGGCTTGCGCCTTGGCGTCTTTCTCCTCCGCCGCCGGTTCCTCGGACACCTCCGCCACGGCGGCCTGAGCCAGATCCAGGCCTGTCTCCAGGCGCGGATCGTCGGGATCGGTGCCGAGCGCATCGGTGACCGACAGGTCGGTAGGCTCGAGACGATCCTTCCACGGCACCCATTCCGGCGGGCGCAGCGCGGCATCGGTGGGAATCAGGGACGATTCGTTCACCGTCCAGCGCTCCGCCTCGACGTCGTGGTACAACGTGATCGTCCACTGCCACCCCTCATACCCCTTGGTGGCGCAGACGAAACGGAAATCCGTCACATGGTCGTCAAGTTCGATCGCCTCGACGAAATCGCCGACCTGATCGGGCGCATCCGCCACGTCAAGGGCGGCCGCCCGTGCGATCGATACGGGATCCAGTGTCGTTTCGGGCATATATCTCAGTCCTGTACGTCAAAGTTGTCGGCCACCGCGCGCAGCAGCGTGGCCAGCTTCTTGCTGTCGGCCTGCGAAGGGTAGTGGTGGCGGCGCAGGCCGTTGCCCGCGGAGTCCAGCAGCTTGATCAGATCCTCCACGATGGCCGCCATGTCGTCGGGCTTCGGCCTCGTGGCCTTGACCATCGACGGGGCGCTCTCGATAAGGCGGACACCCATCGCCTGGGGCCCCTTGCGGCCGTCGACGACGGAATACTCGACCTTGGCCCCCTTGCGCAGGGTGGTCACGCCATCCGGCAAGGCGACGGCGGGAAGAAACACGTCCGCGCCGGCCTCGTTCGTGATGAAGCCGTATCCCTTGTTCGCATCAAACCAACGCACACGTCCGCTGGGCATCTGAATCACACCTCACTACTGCATCGCAGGCCAATCGCCTATCCGAATCAACCAAATTATCAGTTTACCCCAAGGTCTGTTCAGACCTGCTTGGTTTTCTTGTCGGGCTTAGGGGTTTTCCGATCGGTCTTGCCCGTGCGGTTCCTGCGATCCGCGCCGTCCGCGGCCGTCACGACATGCGGTTCGACGGGGGCGATTGGCAGCACGACGGTGAGGGTCAGCCCCCCGCCATCGGTGCCGGTGGCGCAGATGAAGCCGCGGTGGGCCTTGACCACCGACTGCGCGATCGCCATGCCGAGGCCGGTGCCGCCCTTCTCCCTCGCGCGCGAGGGATCGGCGGTGTAGAACCGCTCGAAGATCTGCGAGCGTGACTCGGCCGGCACGCCGGGCCCGTGGTCGGAGAACCGCACGATCGCGTAGTTCATGCCGACCTGCATGGACTGGCCGACCTCGATGGCCTCGATGAGGTGGCGCATCGACGTCTCGGTGGCGGGCATGCGCGACAGCGATTCGGGGCTGATCGACGCGGGCATCACGCTGACCGACACCTCCACCGGCGAGTCGGCCGGCGTGTAGCGGTGGATGTTGCCGACGATGTTGGTGATCACCTGCCGCAGGCGCGATCCGTCGCCGGTGAGCGTCACTTGGGGCATGTCCCCGGGCGCGAACACGAAGCGCGAGGGCAGGTCGCCCTCGGCCGGCCGCAACTCGAGCACGCCCTCGCTGATGCCGCGTTCGGGGTCGAGCGCGTGCAGGTCGTCGGAGGCGTCGGAGATCAGCGAGGTCAGGGGCACCTGCTGGGTGATGTCGATGCCGCGGCCCTCGTCGAGGCGGGCCAGCGACAGCAGGTCCTCGACGAGCACGGTCATGCGGGTGCTCGAGGCCTCGATGTGCTCGATCGACTCGTCGGCGCGCTCGAGCGCCCCCGGGAAATCGCGCTGCATCTTGTACAGCTCCGCATAGCCGTGGATGGCGGCCAGCGGGGTGCGCAGCTCGTGGCTGGCGTCGGAGACGAACCGCTTCATCTTGTCGGTGGTCTCCTGCTGTTCGTGGAAGCTCTGCTCGATGCGCGCCAGCATCGCGTTCAGCGAGGCCGACAGCGAGCCGACCTCGGTGTTTTCCGGCGCGCTCGGCACGCGCTGGCTCAGGTCGCCGGCAGCGATCTTCGCCGCGGTCTTTTCGATGCGCTTGAGCGGGGCGAGCGTGGCCTGCACGACGATCGTGCCGATCACGCCGCCGAGCAGCACGATGGCGATGCCGAGCATCGTGCAATACCGGGTGAGCGTGTCCGCGGTGTCAATGACGTCGCTCAGCGACAGGCCGATGAACGCGTAGCCGTTCGGATTGTTGTCCTTGTCGACCAGCTTCAGCGCCAGAACGCGCCAGGGCGAGCGCGCGGACGCCACCGCGGCGTGGTCGGCGTTGGGCGATGTGGTCTTCACCAGTGCCGTGGTGGTGAACGGCACGCCAAGCTCCACCGATCCCATGGATCCATCGGCCGGCAGCACCGGTTCGGAGGTCACGCCGTCCTGGATGACGATGGCCGGCAGCGGGGTGCGGTAGACCTTGTAGTTCAGATCACGGATCTGCAGGTAGTACTCGTTCAGGCCAAGCGAGGCCTGGCTGTTGTTGTCGGCCTGCTGCAGCAGCTCGCTGCCGTTGACCACCAGCACGCGCTGCTGGATCAGCTGCTTGTCCACCTTTTCGAGCAGATAGTTGCCGACCAGCTGGCGGATCGAGAACGACAGGCCGAAGGATCCGATGGTGAGCAGCACGACGATGCACGCCACCAGCTTGGTGCTCAGCGGAATCGCGTCCACGCGGCGGCGCACATGGCTGGAGAACCACGACGGTTTGGCTTCGGGGGCGGCGGGCTGCGGCGAGCCCTGCGCCGGCTGGGGCGCTTGCTGCGCCTGCTGCTCCGACTGCGTCTCCTGTGCTCCGGCCGCCTGCCCCGGGTTCGGCGCGGCGCCGTTCGGGGACGGATTGCCCATGCCGGTCATGCGCCCTGTGCGGCCCGCGGCTCGCGGATCATGTATCCGATGCCGCGCTTGGTTTCGATCAGCGGGGTCACCTTGCGCTTGCCGCCGTTGCCGTCATCGACCTCGATGCCGTCGACCTTCTTGCGCAGGTAGGAGATGTAGGATTCGACGATCGCCGCGTCGCCGCCCCAGTCGTACTGCCAGACGTGGTCGAGGATCTGCGCCTTGGAGAGCACGCGGCCCTCGTTGTCCATCAGGTAGCGCAGCAGCTTGTATTCGGTGGGGCTCAGATCGATCGGCTGGCCGGCGCGGGAGACGTCGTGGGAGTCCTCGTTGATCTCGAGATCGCCGACGCGGATGACCGGGTCGTCCTCGACCTGTTCGCGGGTGCGGCGCAGGATCGCGCGGATGCGGGCGACGACCTCCTCGAGGCTGAACGGCTTGGTGACGTAGTCGTCGCCGCCGACGGTCAGGCCCATCACCTTGTCCTGCGTATCGTCGCGGGCGGTGAGGAAGAGCACCGGCGCATCGACGCCTTCCTGGCGGATGCGGCGGGTGACGGTGAATCCGTCGATGTCCGGGAGCATGACGTCCAGCACGATCAGGTCGGGCTGGGTCTTTTCGATCACCTCGATGGCCTCGGAGCCGGAAGCCGCGGTGGCCACCTCGAAACCCGCGAAGTGCAGGGATGCGACGAGCAGTTCCCGGATGGAGGGTTCGTCGTCGACGACAACAATCGATGCTTCAATAGACTTACTCATGGCTCCCAGCATGTCCCGGCTGTCTGAGGGTTTCCTGAATACCGACTGAATCTTACGGAACAATCACGCCGGAGCCGTCCGGCTGGTCCGGTTCCGGCGCCGGGACGGCGGTTTCGGGGTGTTCTGGGGTTTCGCCGGCCGGCGTAACGGACCAAGGAACCTGCGCGTCCGGCGCGGCGTCGGCTGCGGATTCATCGGCGATGGGAGCGGCTGCAGGAGCAGCGGCGGAATCGGCGGAGGTGTCGGCCGGCGCGGATGCACGCCCCTTGGCGGACGGCGCCTTGTGGCGGCGGCGAGCCTTGCCCTTCCGGGCCTTCTTCTTGCGATGGCTGCGGATGATCGCGGTCACCACGATGATCACCACAAGCACCGCGAGCACCGCGACCATCACCACGATGCCGACGGTCACGGTGGACGACGACGTCGAGGTCTGCTTCACCTTGGCGATCTCGTCCATCATCGCCGTGGCCGCCCCGGCCCAGTCGGGCGTGTCCTTGAGCAGCGGGTCGGTGGCCACCTTCGACAGGTCGTCGACGGTCTGCTGCTTCTTCAGCCACTCGTCGGAGTTCGACGAGACGGCGACCACCAGATTGCCGTCCTCCGAGGCCACCGCCATCATCACGGTGTTGTGCTCGGGCTTGAGCGCCTCGAGCACGTCGCTGGCCCACTTGGCCGGCTTGTCCGTGGTGCCGAAGGAGGGAATGTACATGAGCTTGACCGTCACGCCGGTGTCCTGCTTGGTCTTCTTGATGGCATCGGTGACGGCCGACAGGTCGGCGCCCAGCAGATTGTTGGTGTCCGTGATGTCGTCGGTGAAGGTGGAGGTCCCCTGATCCGTGACGCTGGAATCGCCGGACGAGCCGGTGCCCGATCCGTCGTCGGCCAGCGCCATCGGAGCATACGCGCCCCCGAACGCCACCGCCAGCACCATCGCACACACTGCAAGCACTGGCAACACGCCGTGCCGCAAACCTTCGACCACAGAGGCCGATTTTCCGTATCCGTTCTCGCGATCTGTCATATCGTCCACCTTAGCGGTCAGCTTCGCCAAGAGGTCCGCCGCCGGCACAACCGCACAACATCACCTTGGAAAGGAACGATCATGCCGCAGTATCAAGTGGATTCCGAGCAGATCCAGTCCTCATCGGCAGCCGTCAACGCCTCCGTCGCCGCCATCAGGCAGGCGGTGAACGGCATGTACGCGAATCTCAACGCCCTGCAGGGCGTGTGGCACGGCTCGGCCGCCACGCAGTTCGCCTCGGTGGCCGAACAATGGCGCGCCGCGCAGCAGCAGATGGAGGCCTCGCTCGAGTCCATCCAGCGCGCGCTCGCCTCGGCCTCCACCCTCTACGCCGACGCCGAAGCCCAGGCCTCCCGCCTGTTCGCCGGCTAGCGCCGCGAATGCTGGCTCCCCTCAGCGAGGGGAGCCAGCACCATTGGTTCTGTACCACAATCACGATACTAACGTTTGACGTTACTAACGGAATGCGATACTATCATGTCCATAACCACACGAGACAAGGCCTTGAATGATTTCCTGTATGGCGGCCCCTACCCGCCGGGATATCCGACCGGTTGCGAGCGGCAACTCGCCCGCCGCCTTCAAATGCTCAAGGCGGCACATTCGCTCCGCGATCTCAAGGTTCCACCGGGCAACATGCTCGAACGCCTCAAAGGAGATCTGGCAGGTTACTGGAGCATCCGGGTGAACAGGCAATATCGCCTTGTCTTTCGATGGAACGACGAAACCAAGGAGGCGTATGATGTCCGATTCGACGACTACCACAGCTAACCCGTATGTCAGTGCACCCGGGGAGATTCTCAAGGAAGAGTTCTTGGAGCCGATGCACATCAGCAACTATCGCCTTGCCAAAGCCATCGGCGTATCCGAAACGGCGGTCGGAGAAATCATCAACGGACGCCGCCGCATTTCCACGGCTATGGCGCATAGGCTCGCGAAGGCATTTGACATGACCCCCGAATTCTGGATGAACCTGCAACGCGACTACGACATTTTTACTTTTGATTCCGGGAGCATCGGCGACATCACGCCTCTGATCGGGAACCGGACGCGCGACTAATGATGGAGATGCCGTGAAGGCGCCCGAAGTGCGGCGACACTCCCCCGTACGCTGCTCGCACCGTGATATATTGAGCCATAGTCGTACGACTGGCCCCTTCGGGCTCTCCGATTGTCAGCGTCTGGCGCCGCGATAAGCGCCGCAGGCGCCGCATGCCGCGGCGCGGGTAGAGAAGGGAGCCAGTACCATGCGTATCGTCAATGACAAATTTATTTTTCCGCTCTTTTTCCTGATCGACACTTCCCAGTCCATGGGCTGGCCGGCCGATAACACCGACTCCTCAAAGACCAGCGCGACGCGCATCGACGCCGCGAACCAACTGCTGCCCGCCATCATCGACATCTGCGACTCCAAGCCGACACTGCAGAGCCGCATCCGCTTGGAGTTGATCCCTTTCAATGAGACGGCGGAAGTCGCCATCCCTTTGTGCAAATATCAGGAATTCACTCGGTACAAGAACTATCGTTTCGATACCAACTGGCAGACGCGTTACAGCGAAGCCTTCCACCTGCTGTACGACGAACTCAAGCATCGTATGGACAATCTGCAGCGAGAGGCTTCGCTGGCTGAGATTCAGGTGAACACACCGGTCGTGTTCTTCCTGACCGACGGCAAGCCCGAAGGTGACGATGACGAACGCATCAACGAATGGTGGAGCAAAATCTCGGCCGACGATTTCGAACACCGGCCGAATTTCATCAGCATCGGCGTCTGCCAGGAAGCCGAAGGAAAGTTGTCGAAATACCAGTGCGGCAACCATGGCAACTACTACATCGATTCCGATCCTTCGAGATCCATCGCCATGATCGAAAAGTTCATCGATGCGGTGCAGTATTCGATATCGTCGATCAAGTCCGGTGCCGGCACGCTTGACGACGCATTCTTCCGTGACTTCGATGAGAGGATGAGGCGCACCGGCGATCCCGACGATCTGCTGGCAGACCTGTGACGATGACGCCGAACGATCCCCGTACTGAGTTTTCCCCGCAAGAAGGCGGCGATCTCTCAAGGGTCTACCGTGTCCTCATCCGCATTCGGGAGTTTTTCTTCCGCCGTTCCGGCATCATCTTCGTAAGGAGCGAATATATGGTCGCACCAGCGCAGCATATCGCACCGAAGGCTGGCGCCACGTCGCTGCTCCCCTCATCCCCGGACACCACGCCGACCGACCGGGTTGACGCTGCGCCGGTTGAGGGTGCCGCGCAATCCGCTACCGAGGAGCCCACGTCTAACGGTCCCTCGACGTCCGCTCCGGAACCGCAGGCCACGGACTCCGCCGTGGACGAGGACCCCACACGGCCCATCGTCGTCCAGACTGGCCCCGACACCGCTTCCCCGGACACCGTTCCCACATCTGCCGTACCGTCGCCATCCGCGTCCGAACAGGCTCCGATCGACGCCGCCACGGAATCCGTGCCGGAGCGTATCACCCCCAACCATGCCGCAGATAATGCCGAGCCTCAGCCACCGGCGAACGACGCTCAGCCGGCCCCGACACCGCCGGCCGCTGATTCCTCCTCGGCTGACGATATGGTCCCTGCAGACAACGGCGACACGCAGTCCACGGTGTCGGCACCGTCCGAGGAATTTCCATCTCCGGAAGATTCCGCGACTCCGGCGCCACGCCAGGCTTCCCCGGCCACGCCGTCAACACCAGCCGAAGATGCACCCATTCGGCACGTTGATACCCTCTCCTCAGCATGGCTCGGCCAATACTTGAAGACCGTGGACTCCGGGTGGCGGCGCGGCGTGACGAATATCGGCGAAGCCGATCTGCCCGAAGCACCGCTGTTCGCCGCCGATGAGAACCAGCAGCTGGCGTGCGCGTCCTCCGTGGCGGATGTGGTCTCGCACCAAGGCCTGCTCGTCGGATTCGCCTCCACACGTGGGCTTCACCACCAATCGGACTCTCCCGGCGCGCAGCCCAGCGTGCGCGAGGATGCAGTGGCGTGCGGCACCGCCGCCGAAGGACGTTACATCGTAGGTGCCATCGCCGACGGTGTATCCGCCGCACGGTATTCGCGTTACGGCGCGCAGTTGGCCGTGAAAAGCGCCATCAAGGAGACCCGGCGCCAGCTCGAAGCGTTGACTCCGGGCGAGGCCGAGTGGCAACGGCATCTCGATTTCAGCCAAGTCACCGCATACGTCTGCGCGAGCATGCGGAACTATTGCAGCAAGCTGGGATACGGTCGGGATGGCAAACCGATGCTCAGCGACGACGAGATTGCCGGCGGCATACTGGGCACGACATGCGAGGTACTGGTGGTACGCGCCGCCGACCATGCCGGCGGCGACGCCCCGTCCACAGGTGAGCCGGAACCGACTGAATACGTCCGGGCGATGTTGGCCGGTGACGGCAGCGGATTCATCCTGCACTCCGGTGCCAACTACTCCGAAGATCCAACGGCTGCAGATCGGGTGGAATCCCTGAGCACGGTGCGTTTCAGGAACGGTCTCTATGCCGATTCCAACCGCGTGGTCGCGCTGCCTTCCGTACGGCATGACGACTATTCGATCGTCAGGGCCGGCCACGAGCACCATGGCGATTATCCGATCGTCGAATCCGGTCGCTTGCAGCGCGGCGACTGCATCATGATCACCACCGACGGCATCGGCAAGGATATGGGCAAGCATCCGCAGGTCCGTGGCTACTGCGTCAAGGAGCTGGCCGGGCGCAACGTGGACAATCCCATCACCGAATGGGAGCTGCTGCGCGTCATCCAGTATCTGTTCCCTGATTCCGACGACGATAGGACGGTGCTTGCGGTATGGCGCTGAGTGTTGATCTCGCTGATGTCAAAAGTCATATTGTGGCGGAAAAACCCGGGGGCGATGAGGGTAGAATATTCCAACTCAATGACGTCTCAAATCTTCCTCTGTATGGCAGCAGTGACTCAAGTTCCCGTGCCATCGCCCAAAAGCGCTTGCAGGGGAATATCATGTACAAGCATTACAAGCGGCAGCTTCCTACTGCTGTCTGCCATCTCCAGCATCTGATCGATCTGTATGACGAGCTCGACCCCAAGATGCGAGGGTATCTGGATCTGCTGTGCGCATGGCCCATCGTCACCGTCCGCAAAGGGGCGGACTGTACGGGATTCCTGATGAGGGACATGAACATGCAGCGCGACAAGCAGCCGGCCGTCAACGAGGTGTGGCAATCCCGCGAATGCATCACCTGCGGGCAGCTGACCACCTGGCTGCAGGACGAGCACACGCTCATGACCATGGGTTCGCCGCGTATCCCCTTCACTGACAAGGGCCGAATCACCTTTGCCACGAATCTGCTGCAATACTATACCTTTATCCACGCGCTGGGACTGGTCGTCGGCGATATCAGCGATACCAATGTCCTCGCCTATGTGCCCGTTCCCGAACGCCAACCGAAGGAATGCCTGCCGCGCCTGATCGAGGTGGAAACCTATCGCTTCGAGCATTCCCTGCCGCCGGCGCCGCAAAATGACAGTCCGAATTTCATTCCCCCCGAGCACAGCATCGAAATCTCGGACGACACGGCCGTCGACAGCTATGCAAATGCGCATGATCAAGCACGCGCCGCCATGCAGACGAAGGCCACGGACGTGTACAAGGCAGCCCTGATCATCCTGCGCCTGTTCGACGACGAACCCGGGGACGAGGCGAGCGCCAACCGGTACTATGAAAAGCCCGGTGAGCGCTATGCGCTTCACCGGCATATCAGCGATCGTCTCAATCCACGGATCGCCGATGCGCTGCTCGCGGCGTTGTCGGAGTCCCCGGCGGATCGTCCGGCAATGAAGGAACTGTCCGAGCTGTTCACCTCGTTCATCAGGCACGAGGTGCGCGCATGAGTGTGGTTGCTAGCACGGTGTCGTCCGTGTGGGTGGTGTTGTTCGATGACCCCCAGGACTTGGACTCGCCGTCCGTCAAAC
>OAXB01000475.1_pt1 | contig 10151 bp, 6 predicted proteins | sample 1501541 | NCBI WGS metagenome assembly OAXB01 (sample SAMEA2580302, study PRJEB22360) | human gut metagenome | biome: human gut; feature: human-associated habitat; material: faeces | place: Denmark | collected 2008/2010
GAACTCGACGCCTGCACCTCCGCCCCCCCAATGCCCCGCCACAAGGCCGCGGTCGCCGCGGCCAAGGACACGAACGACTGACGACCAGTTTTCCCGAAAGGACATCAACACCCATGGAAGCCATCGTCCGCATCGAACGATACGCCGATCAGGGCCGCTGCGTCGGCCACATCGATGGGCGCGTCGTGTTCGTGCGATTCGCCCTGCCCGGCGAGCTGCTGCGCATCGCCCTCGACGAGCCGCATGACCGCGACGACCGGTTCTGGACCGGCGAGACGGTGGAGGTGCTCGAGGCGAGCCCCGACCGCGTCGAGCCGGCCTGGCCGCTCGCCGGCCCGCTCGCCATGGGCGGCGGCGTCGGCGGCGCCGACCTCGTGCATGTCAGCCTCGACGGCCAGCTCCGGTGGAAGGCGGTCACCGTCTCCGAGCAGCTCAGCCGCCTCGGCCACGTCGAACGTGCCGTGCCGGTGACGCGCGTCCCCGGCGACGAGGACCTCGGCGGATTCCACTGGCGCACCCGCATCGAGATGATCGCCGACGACGACGGCAGGCCGTCGATGCGCCGGCGCGGCTCGCACACCCGCGTGCCGCTGGACACGATGCCGCTCGCCTCCGAAGCGCTGCTGTCCGTGGCCGATGCCGAACGCGTCTGGGACGGCGGCTTCGAGCCCGGCTCGCAGATCCGCCTGTCCGTGCCCGAACCGCGTGGCGGCGCGTCCATCGGCGACAACTACGCCGTCCTGGTCGACGGCGAGCTGCGCGCCGGCAGCAGGCGCCTCATCGAGCGCGCCGCCATCGCCGGCGCCGCATTCGAGTACGAGGTCGACGCGAACGGTTTCTGGCAGGTGCACCGCCAGGCCCCGATCGAACTCGCCGGCCATGTGATCGATCTGGCCCGCCGCGAGCTGGATGGCGCCGCATCGGCCTGCATCTGGGACCTGTATTCGGGCTCCGGCCTGTTCACGCTGCCTCTGGCCACGCTTGCCGCGCCGCGCACCCGCATGCTCAGCGTCGAGGGCGGCCGCACCGCGGTCAAGAACGCGCAGCGCAACCTGCGCCACCGCAATCTGACCGACGTCGACGCGCGCTGCGGCGACGTGGCGAAGACGCTCGCCCATGTGCCGGCGCATCTGGCGTATCCCGATCTGGTGGTGCTCGATCCGCCGCGCGCGGGCGCCCGCGCCAAGGTGTGCCGCCAGATCGCCGCGGCCGAGGCCCGCAGCGTGATCTACGTCGCGTGCGATCCGGCCAGCCTGGGCCGCGATACCGGCACGCTGATCGAGCTCGGCTACGAACTGGCCGACGTGCGCGCGTTCGACATCTACCCGATGACCCATCACGTCGAAACGGTGGCCCTGTTCCGCCGCTGATGCGGCCGGCGGACCAAGCAGCTCCGGTACTGGCTCCCCTCAGCGAGGGGAGCCAAACAAAGCAAGCGAATCGACGTGGACCACTAGAATCGAGCTTATGATCCATACGCTACGCCGTCTCGCCGCCGTGCTGGCCTGCGCCGCGGCATGCCTGTCGCTGGGCGCGTGCGAGCCGGCCGGCAAGGCGGTCGGCGATACGCAGGAATCCGAACCCGACGTCGCGCACGTCGGCGAGATCCGCTCCGATGTGACGGTCGGGCTGATCGGCGCGCCGCAGGACGACGACGGCACCGACGCGTTGGTGCTGGACGCGCTCGACGCGGCCGGCCTGCACACCGTGTACGTCTCCACCGGCCAGGTGAGCGATCCGGTGGCCGCCGCCCAGCAGGGCGTCGAGGACCTGGTCCGGCGCCGGGTGTCCATCGTCGTGATCGACGGGCTGCAGGTGAGCGGCGACACCGCCGGCTCATGGGACAAGGCGCTGAAGGGGGCGCGCGTCGCCGGCATCCCGGTCGCCCTGCTCGACCCGGCATCCCCGCCCTCGGACGACACGCTGTACGCGGCCGCGCTCACCCTCGACGCGGACGATGCCGGCGCCGTGCCGATCGACGGCGCCCTGATGACCATCATCGACGACGATCCCCACGGCCGCGCCATCGCGGTCACCGCCTCCGCGGACTGACACGGCGGTGTGCCGGCCGTCCGGATCGCCCGCGCCGCAGCCCCGACCCTGATTCATCCCTGAGAACGAGCCGATACGCGCGGACGCGCGGTAGGCTGGTGACCATGAGTGCGAGCCTTGCCATGCCGGAAACGCCACAGACCGGCCTTACCGCCCAGGAAGTCGCCTCCCGTACGGATGACGGGCGGTCGAACCGGGTCAGAACATCCACATCCAGATCGCTCGCCGACATCGTGCGCGCCAACGTGTTCACCCTGTTTAACGGCATCATCCTCGCGGCCATGGTCATGGTGCTCGCCACCGGGTCGTGGCGCGACGCGGTGTTCGGATTCGTCATCCTGATCAACACGGGCATCGGCATCTTCACCGAGCTGCGGGCCAAGCGCACGCTCGACCGGCTGTCGATCCTCGTGGCGGCGAACTACGTGGTGCGCCGCGACGGGAGGAACGTCGAGGTGCCCCACGACGCCATCGTACTCGACGACCTGCTGTGGATCCGCTCGGGCGACCAGGTGCCGGCCGACGCCGACATCGTCGATTCGTACGGGCTGGAGCTCGACGAATCGATGCTGACCGGCGAATCGCGCACGGTGCGCAAGGACGCCGGCGATCAGATGTTCTCGGGGTCGACAGCCGTCTCCGGCATGGCGCTGGCCCGCGTCACCGCGGTCGGCGAGCACGGGTACGCCGCAACCCTGACCGCGCAGGCCAAGGTGTACAAGAAGACCGTGTCCGACCTGAACAAGGGCATCAACACGATCCTCAAATTCATGACCTTCCTGGTCGTGCCGCTGTGCGTGCTGCTCATCCTCTCGCAGATCCACACGGTCGGCGGCTGGTCGGTGGCGATCTCCACCGGCGAGTGGCGGCAGGCGGTCGTCTCCGCCGTGGCCGGCGTGGTCGGCATGATCCCCGAAGGGCTGGTGCTGCTCACCTCGCTGAACTTCGCGATCGCCGCCATGCGCCTGGCCCGCCACAACACGCTTGTGCAGGAACTCGAATCGGTGGAGACGCTGGCCCGAGTCGACTGCCTGAACCTCGACAAGACCGGCACCGTCACCGACGGCGGCATCGCGTTCGACCGGCTGATCCCGCTCGGCGGCGCGCCGGCCGGCGCCGATGAGCGCGCCGCCTCCCAGGCGCTGTACGACTGCTGCGACGAGGAGCAGCCCAACGGTACCGGCCAGGCCGTGCTCGCCGGGCTCAAGGCGCGGGGCTATGGCCCCGGCGCGGTCGAATCCCGCGTCCCGTTCTCGTCGGCCCGCAAATGGAGCGCGGTCGCGAAAGCCGGCGAAACCTGGTACATGGGTGCGCCGGAGGTCATCGTCGCCGCGCTCGACGGCGATTATGCGGAGGTGTTGCGGCAAGTCAACGAGTATGCCGACGACGGCAATCGCGTGTTGCTGGTTGCACGGTCCATGGCTCCCCTCAGTCGCCTACGGCGACAGCTCCCCTCGGAGAGGGGAGCCAAAGAGAGTGGACTGGCTCCCCTCGCTGAGGGGAGCTGTCCGCGGAGCGGACTGAGGGGAGCGTCCGAGGAAGCTGCTGGTGCGGACGAGCCGCAGCTCGATCCGCAGGCCGAGCCGGTGGCGCTGGTGCTGTGCTCCGAGAAGATTCGCGATGACGCCGAATCCACGCTCGCCTGGTTCCGCGAGCAGGGCGTGCGCTGCCGCGTCATCTCCGGCGACAATCCGGCCACCGTCGGCGCGATCGCCGCGAAGGTGCGCTTGACCGGCGACCGCAGGCCGGTCGCGATGGACGCGCGCGAGCTGCCGGACGACATCAATGAGCTTGCCGGGGTCCTGGAGCATGTCGACGTGCTCGGCCGCGTGCTGCCCGACCAGAAGAAGGCCATCGTGCAGGCGCTGCACGCCACCGACCACGTCGTGGCGATGACCGGCGACGGCGTCAACGACGCGCTCGCCATCAAGGAGGCCGACCTCGGCATCGCGATGGGCAACGCGGCGCCGGCCACCAAGGCCGTGGCGCAGGTCGTGCTCGTCGACTCGAAGTTCAGCCATCTGCCCGACGTCGTGGCGCGGGGCCGCCAAGTCATGGCGAACATGGAACGCGTCGCCAGCCTGTTCCTGGTCAAGACCGTGTATTCCGCGCTGATCTCGCTCGGCGTGGTCCTCACCGCCATCCCGTTCCCGTACCTGCCCCGCCACATCACGTACATCGGCGGGCTGACGATCGGCGCGCCGGCGTTCATCCTCGCCCTGGCTCCGAACACGCGCCGCTACATCCCGGGATTCCTCAAGCGCGTCGTGCGCTTCGCGCTGCCCGGCGGCATGGGCATCGCCCTGTCGGTGCTGATCGCCTCGTGGGCGCTGCCCGGCATCATGGGGTGGAACGTCGAGCGGGACGGCGATCTGGCCTCGCTGCGCGCCACCTGCGCGATCATCGTGTTCGTGCTCGGCGTGCTTGTGCTCGCCCGCGTGGCGCAGCCGCTCGACTCGTGGCGGGGCATCCTGGTCGCCGGCTTCGCGGCGGCCGGCGTGATCGGCATGTTCATCCCGTTCGTGGCGAATTTCTTCGCCCTCGAGGTGCCCACCGGGCGGGTGCTGGCCGGCACGGGGGTGGCCCTGCTGCTGTCGGCCGCGATCTTCGTGCTGTGCCATATCATCATCGAAGCGGTGGTGCGAATTGTCTCACATAACAATCCGACACGCCAGAGCGGGGGTAACGTTCCTGTATCGTAAACGGCGGATAATTGTCAGCGGAAAACGAGCCGCCACGCGGCTCCTGCTCAAAGCCCGGAGGAAGCATGTCCGTACGCGACGACCAGCTGTCCACGCTCAGCGTGAACGGCAAGGATTACGATTACTTTTCGATTGCCGACCTGCCCGGCGTCGACCATCTGCCGTATTCGCTGAAGGTACTGGTGGAGAATCTGGTGCGCAACATCGACGGCGCCAACATCACCGACGAGCACGTCAGGACGCTGCTCGACTGGGATCCGAACGCCGAGCCCAGCCATGAGATCCAGTTCACCCCGTCCCGCGTGATCATGCAGGACTTCACCGGCGTGCCCTGCATCGTCGACCTGGCCACCATGCGCGACGCGGTCAGGGACCTCGGCGGCGACCCGGAGGTCATCAACCCGCAGGTCCAGTCCGACATGGTCATCGACCACTCCGTGCAGATCGACAAGTACGGCGTGGCCGACGCGGTCCAGCAGAACATGGACATCGAGTACCAGCGCAACGGCGAACGCTACCAGTTCCTGCGCTGGGGCCAGCAGGCGTTCAAGAACTTCCGCGTGGTGCCGCCGGGAACCGGCATCATCCACCAGGTCAACATCGAGTATCTGGCCAAGGTGGTCATGACCAAGGCCGAGGCCAACGGCAACACACTCGCCTACCTCGACTCCTGTGTGGGCACCGACTCGCACACCACCACCGAAAACGGCCTCGGCGTGCTCGGCTGGGGCGTCGGTGGCATCGAGGCCGAGGCCGCCATGCTCGGCCAGCCGATCTCCATGCTCGTGCCGCGCGTGGTCGGCTTCAAGCTCACCGGCTCCATTCCGGAGGGCGTCACCGCCACCGACGTGGTCCTGACCATCACCGACATGCTGCGCAAGCACGGCGTGGTCGGCAAGTTCGTGGAATTCTACGGCGAGGGCATCGCCTCCGTGCCGCTGGCCAACCGCGCCACCATCGGCAATATGGGCCCCGAATTCGGCTCGACCTGCGGCATCTTCCCGATCGACGGCGTCACGCTCGACTACCTGCGCCTGACCGGCCGCTCCGAGGAGCAGGTCGCGTTGGTCGAGGCCTATGCCAAGGCCAACAAGCTGTGGGGCGACGCCTCCGACCCGGACTACGTGGAACCGCAGTACTCCGAGTACGAGGAGCTCGACCTCGGCACCGTGGTGCCGTCCATCGCCGGCCCGAAGCGCCCGCAGGACCGCATCCTGCTGTCCGAGGCCAAGGGCATGTTCGAGAAGACCTCCCCCGCCTACGAGACCGAGAAGACCGTCAAGGACCCGGTGGCCGTGTCCACCGACTTCCGCGGCGATTTCGACATCGAGAACGGCGACGTGGCCATCGCCTCGATCACCTCCTGCACCAACACATCCAACCCGTCCGTGATGATCGCCGCCGGCCTGATCGCCCGCAACGCGCACGCCAAGGGTCTGAAGCCCAAGCCCTGGGTCAAGACCTCGCTGGCCCCCGGCTCGCAGGTCGTGGCCGACTACCTGAAGGCCGCCGGCCTGCAGGACGACCTCGACGCGCTCGGCTACCAGCTGGTCGGCTTCGGCTGCGCCACCTGCATCGGTAACTCCGGCCCGCTGCTGCCCGAGATCTCCGAGGCGATCAACGCCAACGACCTGACCGTCACCGCCGTGCTCTCCGGCAACCGTAACTTCGAAGGCCGCATCAGCCCGGACGTCAAGATGAACTACCTGGCCTCCCCGCCGCTGGTCATCGCCTACGCGCTCGCCGGCACGATGGACTTCGACTTCGAGACCCAGCCGCTCGGCGTCGACGCGGACGGCAACGACGTGTACCTCAAGGACATCTGGCCCACCAACGCCGAGGTCGCCGCCGTGGTCGACGGTACCGTGAGCCGCGAGATGTTCCTCAAGGACTACGCCTCCGTGTTCGACGGCGACCACCGCTGGAAGGGCCTCGACGTGCCGGAGGGCGAATTGTTCGCCTGGGACGACAAGTCCACCTACGTGCGCAAGCAGACCTTCTTCGACGGCATGACGGCGCAGCCCGAGCCGGTCTCCGACATCCACGGCGCCCGCGTGCTGGCCCTGCTGGGCGATTCGGTCACCACCGACCACATCTCCCCGGCCGGCGCGTTCAAGGCCTCCAGCCCGGCCGGCAAGTACCTGACCGAGCGCGGCGTGGAGCCGAAGAACTTCAACTCCTACGGCTCGCGCCGAGGCAACCACGAGATCATGGTGCGCGGCACCTTCGGCAACATCCGCCTGCGCAACCAGCTGCTCGCCTCCGTGGGCGAGGAGGTGACGCCCGGCGGCTTCACCTACGACTTCCTCGCGAAGAAGCCGACCACGATCTTCGAGGCCTCCCGCGACTACATCGACAACAAGGTGCCGCTCGTGGTGCTCGCCGGCAAGGAGTACGGCACCGGCTCCTCGCGCGACTGGGCCGCCAAGGGCACGGTGATGCTCGGCGTCAAGGCCGTGATCACCGAAAGCTTCGAGCGCATCCACCGCTCCAACCTCATTGGCATGGGCGTGCTGCCGCTGCAGTTCCCGGCGGGCGAGTCCTATGAGTCCCTGGGCCTTAACGGCACCGAGACCTACGACATCGCCGGCGTCGAAAAGCTCAACGAGGGCGTGACCCCCAAGACGGTCCACGTCACCGCCACCCACGAGGACGGCTCCACGACCGAGTTCGACGCGGTGGTCCGCATCGACACCCCCGGCGAGGCCGACTACTACCGCAACGGCGGCATCCTCCAGTACGTGCTGCGCAACCTCATGAAGTGATTCCGGCTCCCCTCTCCGGGGGGCCGTCAGTGAAGCCGGGGGAAGCAAGGGCCGGTATCTTTGTCAAGATGCCGGCCCTTTTTCTGCCTCCGAATCCGCCGAGCTGATCGAACATTTCCCGGAATACTGCATGACGCCGGAGCGGGTCGTCGCGGCGCTCGCCTGACCGGGCGCGGCCCCACGCGTGTCGGCGGGTCCGTTCTTCTACAATCGAAGCAACGGTCATATCGAAGGGGTTTCATTATGTACCAGGTTTTGGTTTCGTTCGCATACAGCTAGCACTGGCGCCGTAGCCCGTGCCTTTGCCCCGCGCCGCCGGAATGCGGCCGGTGCGGCCCACGCTGTCATGCCATCATCCAAAACCGCCATTTCCTCCTAGTACCCGCACGGTGCCATGTGCCATACGTTCGTGTACGGTGTGTGGCTCCCCTCAGAGAGGGGAGCCAAGTACCGCGCATGAATGAAGCGCGGCATATGCCCGGCAGGGGAGAGAACGGCACGGCGATCGCGCCGTACCACGAAACGAGTCCATCATGGATACCTCAGATACCTCACCCAACCGAATCCCGTCCCCGTCCGCATCCTCTCCGTCCACGTCGCTGTGGCGCAGCGCGGCATACCGCCGCTGGTTCGCGGCGGACACCAGCGACGTGGTCGCCGTCAACCTGCGCGCGTTCGTCATCCCGCTGATCGCGCTGCAGCTGTCGGGTTCCGCCTTCGCGGCCGGCCTGATCGTCACCATCGAATCGGCGATCGGCCTGGTCCTGATGCCGATCGGCGGCACCCTGACCGACCGCCACGACCGCAGACGCATGATGATCGGCCTTGGCGTTATCGGCCTGATCCTGTCCCTTGCGGCGACGGCGCTGCTGGGCGCCCGGGCGATGACCATCGGCCTGTTCGCCGTGCTGGTCATGGCCTTCGCCGTCATGAACGGGCTGCTTGGCCCCTCGAACGACGCGATCCTCAAATCCATCGTGCCGATGGACCGGTTCGCCAAGGCCCAGGCCGTGCGTGAGGCGCGCGAGGCGTGCGTCGAGCTTTCGGGCGGCGCGATCGGCGGCCTGCTGTACACGGTCGGCTCCTGGTTCCCCTTCCTCACCTCGGCCGCGCTCTATGGCGTCGCCGCCGTCACCGCGGCCGGTCTGCCGGCCGATTCCGGCCATGGCGGGCATCGCGATGGGGAGGCGCCGGCGTCGTTCGTCGCGCATTTCATCGAAGGATGGCGATGGGCGATGACGCGCAGGACGGTCGTCGCCGCCATCGCGCAGGGCGCCGTCGCCAACGTCGCCTGCTACGGCAGCGTCATCGGCGTGCAGATCATGCTGGCATCGCACGGCACCGACGCCGTGCTGATCGGCGCGGTCGGCGTCGGCAGCGGTCTGGCGGCGCTGGTCGGATCGCTGATCGCCGGTCGACTGGTGGACCGGGTGCCGACCGGTGCGCTGATCATCGCCACCTTCGCCGTGTTCTCGGCGGCCATGGTCCCGCTGCTGTTCACCGACTCCTATCCGGTGATCGTGGCGTGCATGACCGTGTCCAGCCTGCTGTTCCCGGCGTTGAACGCGGGCGAGCTCGGATTCATCTACGGCAAGACGCCGGACGACATGCAGGGGCGGATGTCGGCCGCGTTCGAGACCTCGGTCGGCGTGCCGGGTGCCCTGACGCCGGCCATGGTCGGCTGGCTCCTGCAGCGATTCGGATGGCGCACCATGATGGCGCTGGTCGTGGCCTGCGCGCTGATCGCGCTCATATTGGCCTGCACGAGCGCGACCCGGTCGATTCCCCGCCCCGAACAGTGGGACGGTCACGACCTGTGACGGGCCGGGGGACTATGCTCGGCGGCAACAGCGAAAGGAGCATGATATGGCAAAGGCACTGATCATCGTGGACGTGCAGCCGACGTTCTGCGAGGGAGGCGAGCTCGGCGTGGAAGGCGGCAACGCCGTCGCCGAGCGGATCGCCGCATACGTGGAGGCGCACCGCGGCGACTACGCGTACATCGCGACCACGCAGGACTGGCACATCGAACCGGGAAGCCACTGGTCGGACCATCCTGATTTCGTCGACACCTGGCCGAAGCACGGGGCTGCCGGCACGCCGAACGCCGAACTGCACCCGGCCGTCGCCGCGCTGCGCCTCGACCACCACTACAAGAAGGGCCAGTACGCCGCCGCCTATTCCGGGTTCGAGGGCATCGAGGACAACACCGACCGCATCCAGACCCGCGACGAGGTCGATCGGGCGCAGCGGGAGGGCCGCACCCTGGCCCGCGCGCTGGAGGATGCCGGCGTCTCGAGCGTCGATGTGGCGGGTATCGCCGAGTCGCACTGCGTCAAGGAGACGGCTCTGGACGCGCGCAAGCTCGGGTATGCGGTCACCGTGTTCGAGGACCTGACCGTGCCGGTCAGCGAGGAGCTCGGCGTCGCCGCCCGCAAGGAGATGGCCGCCGCCGGTGTCACGCTCGCCGAATCGCGGTAGCGTTCTGTCTCGACCATGGTTGAGTGGTCGATCCATCCAGCGGGAGGATCAACCACTCAACCATGGACAGGCCATTAGTATCCTGCGTCATTAATTCGTTAACAATGTCTGGCTCCCCTCAGAGAGGGGAGCCGGCTGCGGCAGCGCCGGA
>OAXB01000484.1_pt1 | contig 9992 bp, 8 predicted proteins | sample 1501541 | NCBI WGS metagenome assembly OAXB01 (sample SAMEA2580302, study PRJEB22360) | human gut metagenome | biome: human gut; feature: human-associated habitat; material: faeces | place: Denmark | collected 2008/2010
CCTGCCTGTCACGCAGGGGGTCGCGGGTTCGAGTCCCGTCCGTTCCGCCACCCTAATTAGGGGCGTAGTTCAATTGGTAGAGCACCGGTCTCCAAAACCGGGTGTTGGGAGTTCGAGTCTCTCCGCCCCTGCCAGAAATCATCCTTAGCGAAAGCTAAGGATTTTTTTTATCTGTAATAAATTCATCCAAAGTAAAACCTTCCTCCGGCATCCTTGCCAGCTATTTTAATTAATACACATCATCCAGAACGTTAATTTTCAATAGATCGCGAATCAACGCGTGTTTATCACTATTTTGCAGCCATATAGCATAGAGAGGACGTGAAAGCGTTGTGCTGTCGACAACAGTATGCAATCCGCCTTTTTTGCGAGCCCAACTTACTGGTAGCCAGGTACAACAATTAAGCATTGCAATCTGTTGCTGTGCCAGTTCGGCAGAACTGGTTGTCAGGATTGGAACTTCATCAGCACCGATTAAACCGGCCTCATGTTGTTGAAAATCTGGCCCCCATTCCAGTCGCAGATAGTTAAGATCTCCTTTTAATTTAGAAGGGGTGCTGGCATAAAGTGCCAAAGTAAAATGCCCCAGCAACTGGCTACTAAACTCGTCCATTTTGGGCGCTTCAGTGGTAATAAGAAGATCAAGCTGACGTTCATGCAGTTGTTTTACCAGTGACTGCCGTTGGGCGATCCGCGCTTCGAACTGCAACCCTGTGTGGGCATCCTGATTTTGATACAAACGTCCCAGCCACTGATTAAGCATACATTCCCACAACGAGGCGCTGGCACCGATGGAGAACTCATTATGTCGTGAGGTATGTGCCACTTCCTTACGGGCGGCCTGCCAGGTACTCATGAGCGTTTCTGCATAAGGCAGGAGCTTTTCTCCTGCAGCGGTCAAACGGATATTATTCCTGTGGCGGGTGAAAAGGTTCACACCCAGTTGATTTTCCAGTTGCCTGATCCGAAAACTCACAGCTGATTGGGTCAGATAGAGCGATTCAGCCGCTCGACCAAAGTGACGTGTTCGGCTAACTTCCAGGAAAGTTTTTAACAATTCCGTATCCACAGTGCTCTCCGCAAAATTATTTGTCGTTATGATTTAAATGTTTTGTTTTACACTCTGTCAAGCGTAACTAATACTCCGCGCCATAACTAGCTCGGTCAAAGAATTAGGAGCGTGCAGGATGGCGGAAAGCTTTACGACGACTAATCGATATTTCGACAATAAACATTATCCACGTGGGTTCTCTCGTCATGGTGATTTCACCATCAAAGAGGCACAACTGCTTGAACGTCATGGTTATGCCTTCAATGAGCTGGATCTCGGTAAACGCGAGCCGGTGACCGAAGAAGAGAAACTCTTCGTAGCAGTATGCCGTGGCGAACGTGAGCCAGTGACAGAAGCAGAACGCGTGTGGTCTAAATATATGACGCGTATCAAGCGTCCAAAACGTTTTCACACTCTTTCCGGCGGTAAACCGCAGGTCGAAGGTGCTGAAGACTACACCGATTCCGACGATTAATAAAAAAGGGCGAAATGCCCTTTTTTTATGCCAGTAGTTTTTGCAAATGGATTAACAAGCGGTCGATAGCTCGATAGCTAACCGCCTCCTGCAGATGCGGGCGTGTGATGGTCTCAGACTGATCAATATCCGCAATGGTTCTTGATACTTTCAGTAACCGCTGCCAGGCACGAATAGATAATCCCAGATGGATCAGCGTTTCTTCCAGCCACTGTGCGTCTTCACTCTCAAGCTTGCAGAATTGTCGTATTTCTGGGCTATCCAGCCAGGCATTCAGTTTATTCTGCCGCTTAAATTGGCGCTCTCTGGCAGCTATTACGCGTTGTTTAACGGTGGCGCTGTTTTCCCCCAGAACTACCGCTTTACTCAGAATACCGGGCGGTGGGAGAGGGATCTCCAGTGAGAGATCAAAGCGGTCGAGAAAGGGACCTGAGAGTCGGTTGAGATAACGTAATGTTTGTTCTGGCGTACAGCGGTTATGGTTCCCCTGATAATGTCCGGTAGGGCTGGGATTCATCGCCGCGACAAGCTGGAAACGTGCCGGATAGGTTATTTTCGCTCGCGTGCGTGAAAGATGGATCTGGCCTGACTCTATGGGCTCCCGCAAGGCATCCAATGTACGCCGTTCAAATTCAGGTAGCTCATCAAGAAAAAGCACGCCGTTATGCGCCAGCGAAATTTCACCAGGCCCGGGAATTGCACCACCGCCAACCATCGCAGTTAACGACGCACTGTGATGTGGTGAACGGAACGGGCGTTGCCGCCACTGTTTTTGTACCGATTCGGCATTTACCAGACTTAATATCGCAGCACTCTCCAGTGCCTCTTCATTACTTAAATCTGGCAACAGACCATTAATACGGCTGGCGAGCATTGTTTTACCCGTTCCCGGCGGCCCAATCAGTAAAAGGTTGTGCCCGCCAGCGGCGGTAATTTCCAGCCCTCGCTTTCCTTGCTCCTGACCGACAACATCACTGAGATCATGTTGTAATACCCAGGATTCCGCATCTGTTGGTTTTGGGCGTTCGAGAGCATGTTTACCTTCCAGAAATGCACAGACCGCTTGTAGATGATCGGCTATCAGGCATCCTTCACCGTTAATTAGCCCTACTTCCGCTTCATTGTCTTTCGCGACGATAATCTTTCTGCCCGACTTAATAGCTTCAGTTGCACTGGAGATTGCGCCGGGAACGCCACGCAAAGCGCCTGTAAGCGCCAGTTCCCCAACTAATTCATATTCATCCAACTTATTGGCTGTAAGCTGTTCAGAGGCAGCCAGCAACGCAATGGCGATAGGTAAATCATATCTTCCACCTTCTTTCGGTAGATCGGCAGGCGCAAGATTTATGGTGATTTTTTTCGACGGATATTCATATCCGCTATTGATAATGGCGCTACGCACGCGATCGCGTGCTTCTTTTACCGTTGTTTCTGGTAAGCCCACCATCGTTAATCCGGGTAGACCTTTACTGATATGTACCTCAACAGTGATCGGCGGAGCGTTTACTCCCAGCGCGGCACGGGTATGAACAATTGACAGTGACATAAGTCCTCCTTAAGTCACCATTATGAACATAAGAGATCGCTGCTGTAGCCTGCTAAATTGTGTTATTTGGCGGTAGATTCCTGTTTATTTATGCAAAGTGATTTGAGTTGTATTAGCGATGGATTAACGCTCGCAAAAATGAGGCGTGCAAGAATTAGTCTTTAAGAAAGGGCAAGAATTATACGGAAATTGAATTTTTTTCATTCACTATTTTTTATATAAAAAACAATGGTTTTTATAGAAATTATTATATTTGTCATAAAAAGCGACCAAAAAATATCTTGTGCCATTCGCAAAATCTATGGTAACTCTTTAGGTATTCCTTCGAACAAGATGCAAGAAAAGACAAAATGACAGCCCTTCTACGAGTGATTAGCCTGGTCGTGATTAGCGTGGTGGTGATTATTATCCCACCGTGCGGGGCTGCACTTGGACGAGGAAAGGCTTAGAGATCAAGCCTTAACGAACTAAGACCCCCGCACCGAAAGGTCCGGGGGTTTTTTTTGACCTTAAAAACATAACCGAGAAGCAGACAATGAATAACAGCACAAAATTCTGTTTCTCAAGATTCAGGACGGGGAACTAACTATGAATGGCGCACAGTGGGTGGTACATGCGTTGCGGGCACAGGGGGTGAATACCGTTTTTGGTTATCCGGGTGGCGCAATTATGCCGGTTTATGATGCATTGTATGACGGCGGCGTGGAGCACTTGTTGTGCCGACATGAGCAAGGGGCGGCAATGGCAGCTATCGGCTATGCTCGTGCTACCGGCAAAACCGGTGTATGCATTGCCACGTCTGGCCCTGGTGCAACCAATCTGATCACCGGACTGGCGGATGCGCTGTTAGATTCTGTTCCGGTTGTTGCCATCACCGGTCAGGTGTCCGCACCGTTTATCGGCACCGACGCATTTCAGGAAGTGGATGTACTGGGATTGTCGTTAGCCTGTACCAAACACAGCTTCCTGGTGCAGTCGCTGGAAGAATTACCACGCATCATGGCGGAAGCGTTTGATGTCGCCAGCTCAGGTCGTCCCGGCCCGGTTCTGGTTGATATCCCAAAAGATATTCAGTTAGCCAGTGGCGATCTGGAACCGTGGTTCACCACCGTTGAAAACGAAGTGACTTTTCCACATGCAGAAGTTGAGCAAGCGCGACAGATGCTGACTAAAGCGCAAAAGCCGATGTTGTATGTCGGCGGCGGTGTCGGTATGGCGCAGGCTGTTCCTGCTCTGCGTGAGTTTCTCACGACCACAAAAATGCCTGTCACCTGTACGTTGAAAGGGCTGGGCGCAGTCGAGACGGATTATCCGTACTATCTGGGAATGTTGGGGATGCACGGCACCAAAGCGGCGAACTTCGCGGTACAGGAGTGTGATCTGCTGATCGCCGTGGGTGCACGTTTTGATGACCGGGTTACCGGCAAACTGAATACCTTCGCACCACATGCCTGCGTGATCCATATGGATATCGACCCAGCAGAAATGAACAAACTGCGTCAGGCGCATGTGGCATTACAGGGCGATTTGAATGCTTTGTTACCGGCATTACAGCAGTCGTTAAATATCAATGGCTGGCAGCAATATTGCGCACAACTGCGTGATGAACATGCCTGGCGCTACGATCACCCCGGAGAGGCTATCTACGCGCCGTTGTTGTTAAAACAACTGTCGGATCGTAAGGCTGCGGATTGTGTTGTGACCACAGATGTGGGACAGCATCAGATGTGGGCCGCGCAGCACATTGCCCATACTCGTCCGGAAAATTTCATCACATCCAGTGGGTTAGGCACCATGGGTTTCGGTTTACCAGCGGCGGTTGGCGCGCAAGTCGCGCGACCGAACGATACCGTTGTTTGTATCTCCGGTGACGGCTCTTTCATGATGAATGTGCAAGAGCTGGGCACCGTAAAACGCAAGCAGTTACCGTTGAAAATCGTCTTACTCGATAACCAACGGTTAGGGATGGTTCGACAATGGCAGCAACTGTTTTTCCAGGAAAGATACAGCGAAACCACCCTTACCGATAACCCCGATTTCCTCATGTTAGCCAGAGCCTTCGGTATCCCTGGCCAACACATCACCCGTAAAGACCAGGTTGAAGCGGCACTCGACACCATGCTGAACAGTGATGGGCCATACCTGCTTCATGTCTCAATCGACGAACTTGAGAACGTCTGGCCACTGGTGCCGCCTGGTGCCAGTAATTCAGAAATGTTGGAGAAATTATCATGATGCAACATCAGGTTAATGTATCGGCTCGCTTCAATCCGGAAACCTTAGAACGTGTTTTACGCGTGGTGCGCCATCGTGGTTTCCATGTTTGCTCAATGAATATGGCCGCCGCCAGTGATGCACAAAATATAAATATCGAATTGACCGTTGCCAGCCCACGGTCGGTCGACTTACTGTTTAGTCAGTTAAATAAACTGGTGGACGTCGCACACGTTGCCATCTGCCAGAGCACAACAACATCACAACAAATCCGCGCCTGAGCGCAAAAGGAATATAAAAATGACCACGAAGAAAGCTGATTACATTTGGTTCAATGGGGAGATGGTTCGCTGGGAAGACGCGAAGGTGCATGTAATGTCGCACGCGCTGCACTATGGCACCTCGGTTTTTGAAGGTATCCGTTGCTACGACTCACATAAAGGACCGGTTGTATTCCGTCATCGTGAGCATATGCAGCGTCTGCATGACTCCGCAAAAATCTATCGCTTCCCTGTTTCACAGAGTATTGATGAGCTGATGGAAGCCTGCCGCGACGTAATCCGCAAAAATAATCTCACCAGTGCCTATATCCGTCCGCTGATTTTTGTCGGTGACGTTGGCATGGGCGTAAATCCGCCAGCGGGATACTCCACCGACGTGATTATCGCCGCTTTCCCGTGGGGAGCGTATCTGGGCGCAGAAGCGCTGGAGCAGGGGATCGATGCGATGGTTTCCTCCTGGAACCGCGCAGCACCAAACACCATCCCAACTGCGGCGAAAGCGGGTGGTAATTACCTCTCTTCCCTGCTGGTGGGTAGCGAAGCGCGCCGCCATGGCTATCAGGAAGGTATCGCGCTGGATGTGAATGGTTACATCTCTGAAGGTGCAGGCGAAAACCTGTTTGAAGTGAAAGAGGGCGTGCTGTTCACCCCGCCGTTTACCTCATCCGCATTACCGGGCATTACCCGTGACGCCATCATCAAACTGGCGAAAGAGCTGGGAATTGAAGTGCGTGAGCAAGTTCTGTCGCGCGAATCACTCTATCTGGCAGATGAAGTCTTTATGTCCGGTACTGCGGCTGAAATCACGCCAGTGCGCAGTGTAGACGGTATTCAGGTAGGCGAAGGTCGTTGTGGCCCGGTTACCAAACGTATTCAGCAAGCCTTCTTTGGCCTCTTCACCGGCGAAACCGAAGATAAATGGGGCTGGTTGGATCAAGTTAATCAATAAATACAAAAATGGGATGGCACGCACCGTCCCATTTACGAGACAGACACTGGGAGTAAATAAAGTATGCCTAAGTACCGTTCCGCCACCACCACTCATGGTCGTAATATGGCGGGTGCTCGTGCGCTGTGGCGCGCCACCGGAATGACCGATGCCGATTTTGGCAAGCCGATTATCGCGGTTGTGAACTCGTTCACCCAATTTGTACCGGGCCACGTCCATCTGCGCGATCTCGGTAAACTGGTCGCTGAACAAATTGAAGCGGCTGGCGGTGTTGCCAAAGAGTTCAACACCATTGCGGTGGATGATGGGATCGCCATGGGCCACGGGGGCATGCTTTATTCACTGCCATCTCGCGAACTGATCGCTGATTCCGTTGAGTATATGGTGAACGCCCACTGCGCCGACGCGATGGTCTGTATCTCCAACTGCGACAAAATCACCCCAGGGATGCTGATGGCCTCCCTACGCCTGAATATTCCGGTGATCTTTGTTTCCGGTGGTCCGATGGAGGCCGGAAAAACCAAACTGTCCGATCAGATCATCAAACTTGATCTGGTTGATGCGATGATCCAGGGGGCAGATCCGAAAGTCTCTGACTCCCAGAGCGATCAGGTTGAGCGTTCAGCCTGCCCAACTTGCGGCTCCTGCTCCGGGATGTTCACCGCCAACTCGATGAACTGCCTGACCGAAGCGCTGGGCTTGTCGCAGCCGGGTAACGGCTCACTGCTGGCAACCCACGCTGACCGTAAGCAATTGTTCCTTAACGCCGGTAAACGCATTGTCGAGCTGACCAAACGTTACTACGAGCAAAACGATGAAAGCGCCCTGCCGCGTAATATTGCCAGCAAAGCGGCATTTGAAAACGCCATGACGCTGGATATCGCGATGGGCGGTTCCACTAACACCGTTCTCCATCTGCTGGCAGCGGCGCAGGAAGCAGAAATCGATTTCACGATGAGTGATATCGATAAACTTTCACGCAAAGTCCCGCAGTTGTGCAAAGTTGCGCCGAGCACTCAGAAATACCATATGGAAGATGTTCACCGTGCTGGTGGCGTTATCGGTATCCTCGGGGAACTGGATCGCGCGGGATTACTGAATCGCAATGTGAAAAACGTGCTCGGTCTGACGTTGCCGCAAACGCTGGAACACTACGACGTCATGTTGACCCAGGATGATGCGGTAAAAAATATGTTTCGTGCAGGCCCGGCGGGTATCCGTACCACCCAAGCGTTCTCGCAGGATTGCCGTTGGGACTCCCTCGATGACGACCGTGCTAACGGTTGTATCCGCTCACTGGAACACGCCTACAGCCAGGACGGTGGTCTGGCTGTACTTTACGGTAACTTCGCGGAAAACGGCTGTATTGTTAAAACCGCGGGCGTCGATGACAGCATCCTGAAATTTACCGGTCCGGCGAAAGTGTATGAAAGTCAGGACGACGCGGTAGAAGCGATCCTCGGTGGCAAAGTTGTGGCAGGCGACGTAGTCGTGATCCGCTACGAAGGGCCGAAAGGCGGTCCGGGGATGCAAGAAATGCTCTACCCAACCAGCTTCCTGAAATCGATGGGCCTCGGTAAAGCCTGTGCACTGATCACCGACGGTCGCTTCTCTGGCGGCACCTCTGGCCTTTCCATCGGTCACGTCTCACCGGAAGCGGCAAGTGGCGGCAGCATTGGCCTGATTGAAGACGGTGACCTGATCGCCATCGACATTCCGAACCGCAGCATTCAGTTACAAGTAAGTGATGCAGAACTGGCGGCACGTCGTGAAGCGCAGGAAGCCCGTGGTGATAAAGCCTGGACGCCGAAAAACCGTGAACGTCAGGTCTCCTTTGCTCTGCGCGCTTACGCCAGCCTGGCGACCAGTGCCGACAAAGGTGCGGTACGCGATAAATCGAAACTGGGGGGTTAATAATGGCAGACTCACTACCCCTGTCTGGCGCACCGGAAGGCGCTGAGTATTTACGGGCGGTGCTACGCGCGCCGGTCTATGAAGCGGCGCAGGTCACGCCGCTGCAGAAAATGGAAAAACTCTCGTCGCGTCTTGATAACGTCATTCTGGTAAAGCGCGAAGACCGCCAGCCAGTGCACAGCTTTAAGCTGCGCGGCGCATACGCCATGATGGCGGGTCTGACGGAAGAACAGAAAGCGCACGGCGTGATCACTGCTTCTGCGGGTAACCACGCGCAGGGCGTTGCGTTCTCCTCCGCACGATTAGGCGTGAAGGCGCTAATCGTCATGCCAACCGCCACCGCTGATATCAAAGTTGATGCGGTACGCGGCTTCGGCGGCGAAGTGTTGCTTCACGGTGCGAACTTTGATGAAGCAAAAGCCAAAGCGATTGAACTGTCGCAGCAGCAGGGCTTCACCTGGGTTCCGCCATTTGATCATCCGATGGTGATTGCCGGACAGGGCACGCTGGCGCTGGAATTGCTCCAGCAGGACGCCCATCTTGATCGCGTATTTGTGCCGGTCGGCGGCGGCGGTCTGGCGGCGGGGGTGGCGGTGCTGATCAAACAACTGATGCCGCAAATCAAAGTGATAGCCGTGGAAGCGGAAGATTCAGCCTGCCTGAAAGCGGCGCTGGATGCAGGTCATCCTGTTGACCTGCCGCGCGTAGGTTTGTTTGCTGAGGGGGTCGCGGTCAAGCGCATTGGTGACGAAACGTTCCGTCTGTGTCAGGAGTATCTCGACGACATCATCACCGTTGATAGCGATGCCATCTGTGCGGCGATGAAAGACCTGTTCGAAGATGTGCGCGCGGTGGCGGAGCCGTCTGGCGCGTTGGCGCTGGCGGGAATGAAAAAATATATCGCCCAGCACAACATTCGCGGTGAGCGCCTGGCGCATGTGCTCTCGGGAGCTAACGTCAATTTCCACGGCCTGCGCTACGTCTCGGAACGTTGCGAACTGGGTGAACAGCGCGAAGCATTGCTGGCGGTGACCATTCCGGAAGAAAAAGGCAGTTTCCTTAAATTTTGCCAGCTACTCGGTGGGCGCTCGGTCACAGAGTTCAACTATCGCTTTGCAGATGCCAAAAATGCCTGCATTTTTGTCGGCGTGCGCTTAAGCCGCGGCCTTGAGGAGCGCAAAGAAATTTTGCAGATGCTCAACGAAGGCGGCTACAGCGTGGTTGATCTCTCCGATGACGAAATGGCGAAGCTACATGTGCGCTATATGGTCGGCGGGCGTCCATCGCATCCGTTGCAGGAACGCCTCTACAGCTTCGAATTCCCGGAATCACCGGGCGCGCTGCTGCGCTTTCTTAACACGCTGGGTACGCACTGGAATATCTCTTTGTTCCACTATCGCAGTCATGGCACCGACTACGGGCGCGTACTGGCGGCGTTCGAACTTGGCGACCATGAACCGGATTTCGAAACCCGGCTGAATGAGCTGGGCTACGATTGTCACGACGAAACCAATAACCCGGCGTTCAGGTTCTTTTTGGCGGGTTAGGGAAAAATGCCTGAT
>OAXB01000485.1_pt1 | contig 9908 bp, 5 predicted proteins | sample 1501541 | NCBI WGS metagenome assembly OAXB01 (sample SAMEA2580302, study PRJEB22360) | human gut metagenome | biome: human gut; feature: human-associated habitat; material: faeces | place: Denmark | collected 2008/2010
CTACTCGGGCTGGGGCGGGGGGCGGGAGGGGGCCCGCCGTCGAGCTGCACCATCGGGCGCAGGTCCGGCGGGATGACCGGGATCACGGTGAGCACCATGGCCTCAGGCTTGTTGCCGGTGGTCAGGAAGGCGTTGACGACCTTCAGGCGCTTGAGCGCGCGGGCCTTGCGCTGGCCGGAACCGGTGTCGATCTCCTCGCGCAGCTGCTTGGACGCGGCCTCGAGGTCGAAGTCCTGCAGGCGCTTCTGGATCGCCTCGGCGCCCATGCAGCCCTCGAAGTAATCGCCGTAGCGGTCCTCCATCTCGCGCCACAGGTCCACGTCGCCTTCCATGTCGCCGGGCTTCAGGTTCTTGAAGCGGTCGAACACGGCGTTCAGGCGCTGGATCTGGTCGTCGTAGCGCTGGCGGATGGCCGCCATCTCGCGCTCGGCGCTGTTGCGCAGCTTCGCCTTGGCGGAGCCGCTGGCCTCGCCGGCCTCCTCCAGCTCGTGCAGATCGGCTTCGACCTTCTTGGCGCGCTCCTCGATCTCGTTGTCGCGGCGCTTGGCCATGTGGCCGATCTCGGTGTCGAACTCGTCCTGCAGGTCGGGCAGATCCTGATGGCGCTGTTCCTCGTCGACCTTGGTGACCATGTAGGCCGCGAAGTAGATGACCTTCTCCAGGTCCTTCGGCGCGATGTCGAGCAGGTAGCCGAGGCGGCTCGGCACGCCCTTGAAGAACCAGATGTGGGTGACGGGGGCGGCCAGGTCGATGTGGCCCATGCGCTCGCGGCGCACGCGCGACTTGGTGACCTCCACACCGCATCGCTCGCACACGATGCCCTTGAAGCGCACGCGCTTGTACTTGCCGCACGCGCACTCCCAGTCGCGGGTCGGTCCGAAGATCTGCTCGCCGAACAGACCGTCCTTCTCGGGCTTGAGGGTACGGTAGTTGATGGTTTCGGGCTTCTTGACCTCGCCGTGGCTCCAGTTGCGAATATCCTCGGCGGTGGCCAGGCCAATCCTCAGTTTGTCAAATGCGTTGACGTCCAGCACTCTTATGTCCTGTCTGTAATGAAACTTTCAAACGGTTGCTAAGTGGCCACCGCGCGCCGCGGGCTCCCTCGTGGAGCGCCACGCGCGCGGCGACCGTCGGATCACTGATATTCCGGGGTTTCGGCCTTCTGGTCTTCCTTAGCCGCCGCGTCGGGGCGCGCGCCGATGTTGAAACCCAGGTCGTCGCCCGCCGAGATCGGATCGTCGTCCTCGTCCTTCATGTCGATGGCCACGCCATCGGCGTTGAGCACCTCGACGTTCAGCGACAGGGACTGCATTTCCTTGAGCAGCACCTTGAACGATTCGGGGATGCCCGCCGGCGGCAGGTTATCGCCCCTGACGATCGCGCCGTAGACACGCACGCGGCCGTCGACGTCATCGGACTTGGTGGTCATCATCTCGTGCAGCGTGTACGCGGCGCCATAGGCCTCAAGGGCCCACACCTCCATCTCGCCGAAGCGCTGGCCGCCGAACTGGGCCTTGCCGCCCAGCGGCTGCTGCGTGATCATCGAGTACGGGCCGGTGGAGCGCGCGTGGATCTTGTCGTCGACCAGGTGGTGCAGCTTCAGGATGTACATGTAGCCGACGGAGATCGGCTTGCCGAACGGCTCGCCGGTGCGACCGTCGAACAGCACGGCCTTGCCGTCCTCGCCGACCATCTGCTCGCCGTCGCGGTTGGGCAGCGTCGACTTCATGAGGCCGCTGATCACGTCGGAGCGCACGCCGTCGAACACCGGGGTCGCCACCGGGGTGCCCGGCTCGCCCTTCTCGGCGCCGGCCGGCACGTGCTTCTTCCACTCGGCCTCCAGCTCGGGATCCAGGCTGATGTCCCAGCCGGAATGCGCGATCCAGCCGAGGTGCAGCTCCAGCACCTGGCCGAGGTTCATTCGCGAGGGCACGCCCAGCGGGTTGAGCATGATGTCGACCGGGGTGCCGTCCGCGAGGAACGGCATGTCCTCCTCGGGCAGGATGCGGGAGATGACGCCCTTGTTGCCGTGGCGGCCGGAGAGCTTGTCGCCCTGCGTGATCTTGCGGTGCTGCGCGATGTACACGCGGATCATCTGGTTGACGCCGTTGGGCAGCTCGTCGCCGTCCTCCTCGGCGTCCTCGCGGGTGATCTCCTTGACCGCGATCACGGTGCCGGTCTCGCCGTGCGGCACGCGCAACGAGGTGTCGCGCACCTCGCGGGACTTCTCGCCGAAGATGGCGCGCAGCAGGCGCTCCTCCGGGGTCAGCTCGGTCTCGCCCTTCGGCGTGACCTTGCCGACGAGGATGTCGCCGGCCTCGACCTCGGCGCCGATGCGGATGATGCCGCGCTCGTCGAGGTTGGCCACCGCGTCCTCGCCGACGTTCGGCAGGTCGCGGGTGATCTCCTCGGCGCCCAGCTTGGTCTCGCGGGCGTCGATCTCGTACTCCTCGATGTGGATCGAGCTGAGGGTGTCGTCCTGCACCAGGCGCTGCGAGATGATCACGGCGTCCTCGTAGTTGTAGCCGTTCCACGGCATGAACGCGACCAGCAGGTTCTTGCCGAGGGCGATCTCGCCCTTCTCGATCGCCGGGCCGTCGGCCAGCACCGTGCCGGCCTCGACGCGCTCGCCGTTCTTGATGATCGGGCGCTGGTTGTAGCAGGTCGTCTGGTTGGAGCGCTGGAACTTGGTCAGCTTGTAGCTCGACTGCGTGCCGTCGTCGTTCATCACGCGGATGAGGTCGGCGGACACGTAGATCACGACGCCCGGCTTGTCGGCGATGATCACGTCGCCGGAATCGTAGGCGACGCGCCATTCCGAACCGGTGCCGACGAGCGGACGCTCGGACTTGACCAGCGGGACGGCCTGACGCTGCATGTTGGTGCCCATCAGCGCTCGGTGGCCATCGTCGTGCTCGAGGAACGGGATCAGCGAGGAACCGATCGAGACCATCTGGCGCGGCGAGACGTCCATGTAGTCGACGGAGCTCACCGGCACATCGACGGCCTCTTCCTCGTTGGCCCTGGCGAGGGCCATGTCGGTGGCGAACCTGCCGTTGGCGTCGAGCGTCTGGTTCACCTGCGCGATGACGTGGTCGTTCTCCTGGTCGGCGGTCATGTACTCGACCTCGTTGGTCACCTGGCCGTCGACGACCTTGCGGTACGGCGTCTCGATGAAGCCGAAGGGGTTGACGCGGCCGAAGGTCGCGAGCGAACCGATCAGACCGATGTTCGGGCCTTCAGGGGACTCGATCGGGCACATGCGGCCGAAGTGGGACGGGTGCACGTCGCGCACCTCCATGCTGGCGCGGTCGCGCGACAGGCCGCCGGGGCCCAGCGCGGACAGGCGGCGCTTGTTGGTCACGCCGGCCAGCGGGTTGTTCTGATCCATGAACTGGCTCAGCTGGGAGGTGCCGAAGAACTCCTTGATCGTGGCGTTCACCGGGCGGATGTTGATCAGCGACTGCGGGGTGATGGCCTCGGCGTCCTGCGTGGTCATGCGCTCGCGCACCACGCGCTCCATGCGCGACAGACCCGTGCGCAACTGGTTCTGGATCAGCTCGCCAACCTGGCGGATGCGGCGGTTGCCGAAGTGGTCGATATCGTCGGTCTCGACGCGCAGGTCGATGCTCTCGCCCTTGCGCGTGCCGGGGAAGGTCGCGTCGCCGGCGTGCAGCGTCACCAGGTACTTGATCGTGGCGATGATGTCCTCGCGCGACAGGCTGCGGTCGTTGATGTCGTGCTCGAGGCCGAGCTTGCGGTCGATCTTGTAGCGGCCGACGCGGGCCAGATCGTAGCGCTTGGTGTTGAAGTAGAAGGAATCCAGCAGGTTGCGGCCGGCCTCGGGGGTGGCGGTGTCGGACGGGCGGATCTTGCGGTACAGATCGGTCAGCGCGTCGTCCTGCGTCTCGATGGCCTCCTTGTCGAGCGCGTCGAGCACCAGCGGGTAGCCCTCGAACGCTTCGCGGATCTCCGGCTTGGTCATGCCGATGGCCATGAGGAAGACGATGGCGGACTGTTTGCGCTTGCGGTCGACGCGCACGCCGAGCACATCGCGCTTGTCGATCTCGAACTCCAGCCAAGCGCCGCGGCTCGGGATGATCTTTGCGCCGAAGACCTCCTTGCCGGAGGCGCGGTCGGTGGAGCGGTCGAAATAGACGCCCGGGGAGCGCACGAGCTGGGAGACGATGACTCGCTCGGTGCCGCCGATGATGAAGGTGCCGTGCGGGGTCTGCAGCGGGAAGTCGCCCATGAACACGGTCTGGGACTTGATCTCGCCGGTGTCGCCGTTCTCGAATTCGGCGTTCACGTACAGCGGGGCGGAGTAGGTGTAGTCCTTCTCCTTGCACTCCTGCACGGTGTGGCGCGGCTCCTCGAAGTACGGGTCCGAGAAGGTCAGCGACATGGTCTGGGCGAAGTTCTCGATCGGGGAGATCTCCTGGAAGACCTCGTCGAGGCCCGAGATGTGCGGCACGGTGTTGGTGCCGTTCTCCTTGTCCTCCTCGACGCGCTTCTTCCAGCGCTCGGAGCCGATCAGCCAATCAAAGCTGTCGGTCTGCACGCCCAACAGGTAGGGCACATCGATGGGCTCTCGGATGGAGCCGAAATTCACGCGGTCCGACGCCTTGTGCAGATCAATGTCGTGCTGGTCGGCGCGCGCGATGACAGTGGTGGTATTCGTCGTAGCTTCAGTGGCAGCCAATGGACGTTCCTTATCGCTCGCTTGTTCGTTCGATACTGGTGTTCCCCGACAAGCGCCGCTTGGGCCGCCATATGCCTCAATTCGCGGGCGCTTCGTCTGTGTCAGCATGCCCGCAATATGACATGCATGTACGCAAATCCCTTATGCTAGCACATTGCATGCGATATCGCAACACGCCAAGTGGCGCAACGCCCGACGGCGCAAGCCCGGCGTCGCACCAAGGCATCGCGCGGCGCCCGGGCTCCAGCGGCCGGCCGACGCGCCGGCGCTCACTGCACCGAAATCGTCACCGGGTCGCTGGCAACCTTCGGCTGGTCCTTGAGGCTCAGCTTCGCCACATACGTGCCGGCGTTCACCTTCGGCAGCGAGTCGTCCTCGGCGCACGCGTCCCCGGTGGCGTCCGCGTTCCACACGATCTGCCGCTTGTCGGCATCGCCCTTGGCCATCAGCAGCAGGCGCGGGTCGGCCGGGCACACGTCAGACCTCCATATCGTCTCGTCGCCGGAGGTGATCGTGAGCACGCGGTTCGCGTCGGAGGCGTCGATCAGGCACCCCTTCTTGCCGCTGCCCGTGTACTTGATGGTCGCGGTGAAGTTCAGCGACCCGCCAACGGCGACGTTCTGCGATTCGGCGGTCAGGGACAGATCGACGTCGTTCGCCGAGCAGTTCTTGATGCCGCTGGTCCTGGTCGGATCGGGCACCGCGGAACGCGATACCGCATAGATGTCGTCATGGCGGGCGGCCGCGCCGATCGCGCCGAAGCCGCGGACCAGACTGTATGCGCAGAACACCACCACAGCCACCACGAGCAGGCACGCGACGCCCACGACGATGCGGCGGCGGCGATAGATGGCGCGCCGTTTCGCGCTGATCCTGCGCTTGCGCTGCTTCATGGCTCCACGGGACTTCGGTGTAGGCATACCTTCGAGTCTAAACCGAAGCGAAACGAAGTGGCGGATAATGTCGTCAAACGTCACATGATCATGACCGGACACCATGCCCGGCGCTCCGACCGCAGCCCGTGACCCGGGCACGGAATCCGACCCCTTCCGCCCGCCCCGGAACTCGAAACGCGACGGAGGCCCACCCGGCCAACGCCCCGCCGGCTCAGCGGGGAAGGCGGACCGCCCCGTCCGGCAGCATCTCGATCAGGCCGTCGTCGTCAAGCGACGCGACGCATTTGTCCAGCTGAACCCGATCGGCCCACAGCGCCTCCAGCCGCGCGCGCGGCAGCGACGTCTCCCCGTCCGGCAATCCGCGCAGCGCATCGAGCACCAGCCCGCGCACCTGCCGATCCGTGCCGGCGAAGCGCTGGCGGGGGGGGGGCCGCCCGCCCCCCCCCCCCGCGGATCGCGGTTTCGAGTTCGGGTCCGCCGCTCCCCCAGCCCGGGCCGGCCGGCGGCTAGGAACGCGCAGCGGTCGCGGACCGGGCATGCGTCGCACAGCGGCGTCTTCGCCGTGCAGACCACGGCGCCGAGTTCCATCACCGACTGGTTCCATGTCACGGAACGCCGCGCGTCGCGGGGCAGCGCGCGGTTCGCCAGATCCCGCTCGGCCGGCGAGGCCGATCCCCCGCGCGACTCGACACCCAGAAACAGGCGGGACAGCACGCGCCGGATATTCGTATCGATCACCGCGATCCGCTCGCCGTAGGCGAAGCTCATCACCGCGGAAGCCGTATAGTCGCCGATGCCGGGGAGCGCGATCAGATCGTCGTATCCGCGGGGCAGATCGTCATGCCACCGGTCGGCCACCACCCGCGCGCATTCCTGCAGGCGCAGCGCCCGGCGCGGATAGCCGAGCCTCCCCCACGCGGTGATCACCTCGGCGGTGGACGCGCCGGCGAGCGCCGCGGCGTCCGGCCACATGCGCATCCAGTCGGTCCAATAGGGCACCACGCGGCTCATCTGCGTCTGCTGGCTCATCACCTCGGATACCAGCACGCCCCATGGCGTCGCCCGGCCGAACCGCCACGGCAGATCGCGCGCGTTCGCCTCCCACCATGCGCCGAGCCGGGCATGCGCCCATTCGGCGTCGGTCACGCCGCCGTTCGCCGTATCGTCGTTGTTCACCGCATTCACGCTCCTCACCATAACGGACACTCCCGCCACAGACCCCACAGCCTCCTGCCCATTACCTTGTTTGGTAGGCCCCGATGGTCGGGGTCGCCGGTTTTGGTATGACTTTCCCGCCCTGTCGTTGATGATCCGGGGGGTGTCGTCGCCGGGAACGGGGACGTTCGATGACCGTAGGAACCAGGCCGGCCGCATGGACGCGCTGGGGCGCGTGGCGCAGGTCTCCCCGTAATGTGGATGCGGCGCGGGCGTCCGGGTCCATTCCACGGATCCACGGCGGCCGACGGAAGCGGCCCATGACGGGAGGAACGATGACGGCCCCCAGCCGCGCCGCGACCGCCGTCGCCGAGGGCTTCCATTGTGCCGGCAATCCGGTGCATCCGAAGCCACGGAACGCCGAGTTGCCGAATCACCGGCGGAAACCTATAGTGGGTTATATGGTTAGTTACATAAGTAATTAACCATATAACCCATACCGCTCCTTATCGCCATGTCGATCCCGAAGACCAAAGACCAGGGACCAGTCAGGGCACGATCAGGGGCGATACCGGCCAGTCCGCAACGCCTGCGGGCACATACTGAAGGCGACGGAGAGCGATGTGGGGGCGCCGGCGAAGCGAGACAATGACGATCCATCGAAGGGGGAAGCCAATGAACGCCGCCATAGACACGCTTTCCATCGTGGTGCCGTGCCACAACGAGGAGAGCTGCCTGCCACTGCTGCTGAAGGCGCTCGCGGGCATCACGGGCGATCTCCGTTCCGCCGGCTCGGGCACCGACATGGAACTGATACTGGTCGACGATGGCTCGCGGGACCATACCGCGCGGCTGTGCCGGCAGGCCGCCGAGGACGGATCATGGCCGTTTGCCGTCCGCTGGCTGTCCCTGTCGCGCAATTTCGGCAAGGAGGGCGCGCTCCTCGCCGGGCTCGACACCGCCACCGGCGATGCGGTGGCGGTGATGGACGCCGACCTGCAGGACCCGCCATCGCTGCTGCCCCGCATGCTCGCCATGCTGGCCAGCGACCCCGATCTTGATTGCGTGGCGACGCGGCGCATCACGCGAAAGGGGGAGCCACCGGTCCGGTCGCTGTTTTCCCGCCTGTTCTATCGCCTGCTGAACGCGATGTCGCCCGTGGCCGTGCCGGACGGCGCCCGCGATTTTCGGATGATGCGACGAGCCATGGTCGACGCGATCACCGGGATGCCCGAACGCAACCGGTTTTCCAAAGGACTCTATGCGTGGGTCGGCTTCCATACCGCATGGATCGAGTACCCGAATGCACGCCGTGCCGCGGGGCGCACCACATGGAACTTCCTCAAACTGGCCCGCTACGCGATCGACGGTCTGATCTCCTGTTCCACCGTACCGCTGACCATCGCGTCCTATATCGGGCTGCTGCTATGCGGCGTTGCCCTAGGCGCGACCGGATTCATCGCCGTCCGCGCCGCGCTGTTCGGCGACCCGGTGGCCGGCTGGCCCTCGATCGCATGCCTGGTCACCTTCATCGGCGGGCTGCAGTTGCTCTGTCTGGGCGTGATCGGCCAATATCTGGCGAAAACCTATCTTGAGACCAAGCGCAGGCCGAACTACATCGTCCGGGCCGGCGGCACCGGCGCATCGCCCGATGCATAGCGCCACTCCATGCGACGGACCGGCACGTCGCATCGCGCCCAACGCCCCGTCGCAACGCGCCCGACGACCCGTCGCAACGCCCCGCCACATCGGCACGGCGCACCGACTCATCTCATCGACTCACATCTCATCGACACGGCAAGGAGGCCGTATGACGCACCGCAACCGCACCGGCGCGCATCGCCGCACGCCCGTCTTTTCGCTCGCAGCGGCGCTATGCGCCATCGCGGCCGCATCGACCAGTTTTCTGATGGGACGCAACCAGTCCCTGTGGTTCGACGAGCAGTATTCCCTGCTGCTGGCGGGCAAGCCGATCCGCAGCCTGATCGCCCTGACCGCCGTCGACGCGCATCCGCCGCTGTACTATCTGATGCTCAAGGCCTGGATGCCGCTGACCGGCGGCGACGTCGCCGCGCTCAGACTCCTGAATTGCCTGTTGCTCGGCGCTGCGGTCATGGTCATGCTGATCCTGCTGCGCGATCTGTTCGGCACCCGCACCGCCTCCCTATGCATGCCGTTCCTGCTGTGCGGCGGCTTCATGCTGCGCTATGGATACGAACTGCGCATGTACTCGCTAGCGATGCTGGTCGCGGTGTTCGGCACCTATGCGATCCTACGCGCCACCGCCACGATCGGCGGCGACGCCCCGTCGTCCGGCACGGCACGAGACGCCGTTCGGAGCCGCGCCGACCGCCGGCCGCGCATCGCATGGTGGACGGCATATGCGTGCACCGTCGCGCTGGGCATGTACACGCTCTATCTGACCGCATTCGTCTGGCTGGCGCACGCCATATGGCTGGCATGGCGCTCGTGGCGTCGTCTCACGGTCTATATCGCATCGCTGGCCCTCTATCTGCCGTGGATGCCGGTATTGCTCGGTCAGATGCGGCATTCCGTGCTCCCGCCGATACGCCGCGCGATGAACATGTCCGGCGTGGCGAGCGCCCTCGATACGGTGATGCTCGGCATGACCGAGCGGGAACTGCCGTCGTTGGTCTCGCTGCTGGTGCTGGCGACCCTGCTGAGCATATTCGCCATGGCCGTCATCGCTTTGAACGCGCCGCAGGAGGGGATGCCGGACCAGCCGGATCAATCAGACCGGAGGCCCCCGGCGGCCGGTCGAAACTCCTTGCCCCACCCGATCCAGTTGAATCGTGCCGCTTTCGTGCTGATCATCATGCTGGCCGCCGTACCGCCGGTCATCATGATCGTCTGGTCGGCGGCCAAGGAGCTGTCCACCGGCGGATACGGCCTGTTCTCCATACGGTATCTGAGCGTGGCCATGCCGTTCGGATATTCCGCAATGGCCCTGTCCTGCATATTCGCCGCGGCGCGGCGGCCCTGCCTCGCCCGCCTCGCCTATGCGGCCGTCCTGGTCGCGCTGCTCGCCGGAACCGTCACCTTCGCGATCCGCGGCAACCATAGCTTCGATCGTTCCGATACGCCCGGATCGGCGGCGCTGAGCCGATCCGTCAGCTGTTCCGCGCCCCGCCGCG
>OAXB01000487.1_pt1 | contig 9873 bp, 8 predicted proteins | sample 1501541 | NCBI WGS metagenome assembly OAXB01 (sample SAMEA2580302, study PRJEB22360) | human gut metagenome | biome: human gut; feature: human-associated habitat; material: faeces | place: Denmark | collected 2008/2010
CCGCTCCTCCGCCCTATGAAAATGGAGTAGGGTCGGAAGGCTTGAATTTTGGGGCACACGTTTACCGGCTGACCAGCTCGCCGCGGAAGAAGACGTCCTTGACGTCGAGATTTTGATCCAGAACCACCACATTGGCCCGCTTGCCGGGCTCCAGACTGCCCACCCGGCTGAAGATACCGATGGCCATAGCCGGGTTGACGGCGGCGGCCCGCACGGCATCCGCCAGGGGGATGCCGAAGGATACAGCGGTCTTCATGCACTTCATCAGGTCGGTGACGGAGCCTGCCAAGGTGCCGTCGCTCAGGGTAGCCCGGTTGCCCTTGACCTGAACGGCCTGACCGCCCAGGGTATAGTCGCCGTCAGGCATGCCGGCGGCCCGCATGGTATCGGAAATCAGGATGACCCGCTTGGAGCCGAACATCTTGAACACAGCCCGCACCACCGAGGGGTGGATGTGCACGCCGTCACAGATGAGCTCCACATTGCACAGGGGGGTGTCCAGGGCGGCTCCCACCACACCGGGGGCCCGGTGGCTGAAGGCCGGCATGGCGTTGAACAGATGGGTCACCTGCCGGGCCCCCAGACGGAAAGCCTCCATAGAGGTGTCATAGTCCGCCGTGGTATGGGCGATGGACACGGTGACTTCTCCCTCCACCGCCTCAATAAACTCCATGGCCCCCGGCTCCTCCGGGGCAATGGAAACGAGCTTGACCAGTCCCTGGGAGGCGGCCATCAGGCGGCGGAACATAGCCACGTCGGGGGCGTGGAGCCACGCGCCGTTCTGTGCGCCCTTTTTGGCCATGGAGAGGAAGGGTCCCTCCAGATTGATGCCGCAGAGGGCGGCGCCGGGCTTATCGGCGGCCCGATGGGCGGCGGCCACCTGACAGATCTTGGTGAGCTGCTCCTCCGTCAGGGTCATACCGGCAGGGCAGATCTGGGTGACCCCCCGGGAGAGCTCATATTGTGCCATAATCTCCAGGCCCTCTGGTTCGGCGTCGGAGAAGTCCCGGCCCATGCAGCCGTGGAAGTGCACGTCGGTGAGACCGGGGATCACATAGCAGCCGGAGGCGTCATAGGTCTTTCCGTCCGCGCTGGAGCCGGAGAGCAGGCGGCCGTCAAAGCAGATGTCCCGCTGGACAAAGCCCTCCTGCAGGTCGAACACTTGAGCGCCGGTTATCCGCATACGGTCACACCTGCTTCCACCAGCTTGTGAAGGGCGGCCTTGTCGCCCACCAGAGTTACGTCAGGATGGAGCTGGAGCACAGAGGCGGGAACCTCCTTGGTCACGGGGCCCGTAAACGCCTTGCAGACAATGTCCGCCTTTTCCTCGCCGCTGACCACCATCAGGATGCGGCGGGCGTTCATGATGTTCTTGATACCCATGCTCAGGGCGTGGCGGGGCACCTCATCACGGCTCTCAAAGAAACGCTTGTTGGCCTCAATGGTACTCTCGGTCAGATCCACCACGTGGGTCTCCAGGCCGAAGTCGTCGCCGGGCTCGTTGAAGGCGATGTGGCCGTTATGGCCCATGCCCAGCAACTGGAGGTCAATGCCACCCAGCTCCGCAATGAGTTTATTATAGGCCGCACACTCGGCATTGGGGTCCTTGGCCAGGCCGTTGAGCACGTGGGTGTTCTCCGGATGGATGTCAATATGGTCGAAGAGATTGTCCTGCATGAAATAGCGGTAGCTCTGCTCATGGTGGGGGGACAGCCCGAGGTACTCGTCCAGGTTGACGGAGCGGGTCTCCGCGAAGGACAAGTCGCCCTTCTTATACCACTCCACAAGCTGCTGATAGAGCCCTACGGGGGTACCGCCGGTGGCCAGACCCAGCACGCAGTTGGGCTTGTAGATCACCTGCGCAGAGATAATGTTGGCCGCCCGGCGGCTCATGGCCTTGTAGTTTTCGGCTTGATAAATGCGCATTGCAACCATCTCCTATCTTTACAGAGTGGGACGGGCGCAGCCTACGCCCGCCCCTGGGCGTTCCAATGGATCAGCAGAACTTAGCCACGGCGGCGGCGATCATAGCGTGGGCCTCGTCCACTACAGCCGCATCGCTGTCGATCAGGGCGGGCATGGGCTTGCGGACCGAGCCGCAGGGCACGCCGTCCTTGGCCAAAATTGCTTTCTGTACGGCGTACAGGTTGCCGTGGGCGGAGCACATCTTGTAGATGATGTGGTCAATCTCATTCTGGATCTGGCGGGCCGCCTCCATCTCACCCTTCTGGAAGTGCTCATACACCTTCAGGAAGAGCTCGGGCATAACGGCATAGGTACCTCCGATGCCGGCGCAAGCGCCCATGGCCAGACCGGAGATGAACTGCTCATCGGGCCCGTTAAAAACGAGCAGATCCTCGTCATGCCACATCTGGATATCCTGGGTTGGCATGGAGGAGTTCTTCACGCCGATCACACGGGGGTTTTTCTTCATCTCCCGCAGCAGAGAGGTGGTCAGGGCCACCCCCGCCAGTTGGGGGATGTTGTAGATGACAAAGTCGGTGTTGGGGGCGGCGGCGGAGATATCATTCCAGTACTGGGCGATGCCGTACTCGGGCAGGTGGAAGTAGATGGGAGGAATGGAGGCGATGGCGTCCACCCCCAGGCTCTCCGCGTGGGCGGCCAGCACCTGGCTGTCGGCGGTGTTGTTGCATGCCACGTGGGCGATGACAACCACCTTGCCCTTGGCCTCGGCCATCACGTTCTCCAGCACCACCTTGCGCTCCTCCACGCCCTGATAGATACACTCGCCGGAGGAACCGCCCACATACAGGCCGTTTACGCCCTTGCCAATCAGGTGGCGGGTCAGGCCCCGCACCCGCTCCGGTGAGATATTCCCTTCCTCGTCATAGCAGGCGTAAAACGCGGGGATAACACCGTGGTATTTCTTCAAATCGCTCATGATAGTATCCTTCTCTCTTCTCAATCAGAATCTCATTTTATAGAGGCTCCGTTCTTTTGGCGGCACATTTGTAGCGCAGGCTCCGCTGGCTGTGCCAGCGGAGGGGCAGCACGAGCGGCGCGTCAGCCCTTGACTGCTCCCATGGCTATTCCCTGGGTAAAGTACTTCTGGAACGCGATGAACACCACAATAATGGGGATGGATGCCAAGGCCGCCCCGGCCATGATGAGGCCGAAGTCGGAGGACATCTCGCCCTGCATGTTAGCGATAGCCAGGGGCAGGGTCCACTTCTCCTCACTGGTCAGCATAACCAACTGAAGAAAATAGTCATTCCAGGTATTTACAAAGGTAAAAATGGCCAGAGCGCCGATGCCGGGCTTGATCATGGGGAACACCACGCTGAAGAAGGTCTTCAGCTCCCCGGCGCCGTCCACCCGGGCAGCCTCCAGAATTTCATTAGGGATCGTCTCAGAGAACTGCTTCATCAGGAAGACACCGAAGGGCCAGCCCACCGTGGGCAGGATGACCGCCCACAAGGTGTCACTCATGTGCAGCAGCTTCATCTCCTGAGCCAGAGGGATAACAATGACCTGTTTGGGCAGAGCCATGGCGCAGATGATGATGGTAAACAGGATGGTCCGGCCGTAGAACCGCTTTTTGCCCAGCGCATAACCAGCCAGGGCGGCGGTGATGCAGGTCAGGATCATTGCCATAGCAGAAATAAACACGATATTGAACAGCCACAGGAAGGCCGGCTTTGCAAACAGCTTATCATAGTTTCCCATCGTGGGATTCATCGGAAACCAGACGGGCACCTTGGCGTTAATATCGATAGCACTCTTGAAGGAGCCGGTGACAATCCAGTACAGCGGGAACAGGAAGAAGATGGCCAACATGATCAGAATCACTACGGCAAACACCTTATAGGCTGTGGAGGTGCCACTCAGGTCGGTCTTTTTCACTTTGACCGGGGTCGTATTTGCACTCATTTTCTCACTCCCTCCTCAGTCTGTCTTCGCCACTTTGAACTGGATGGCGGAGAAAATGGCGATGATGACGGCCAAGACGACACCGATCGCGCAGGCGTAGCCCAAGTCGTACAGCCGGTAGGCGGTGTCATAGACCTGGTACATAATGGTCATGGTGGAGTTCAGCGGCCCACCCTTGGTCAGCAACTGGATCAGCGCAAAGCACTGGAAGGAGTTGATAGTCGTGATAACCAGCACGTAGAGGGTAGTGGGCATGATCTGAGGCCACTTGATCTTCCAGAAAACCTGGAGCTTGGTGGCGCCGTCCACCTGGGCGGCTTCAATGAGGGACTGATCCACGTTGCCCAGAGCCGCCACGTACAACACGATGGGCTGGCCGATAGAGGTGGTAAACAGAATCAGGATTATAAACCAGATAGCGGTTTTAGGGTTGCCCAGCCAGTCAAAGCCAGTCGTGCCCGCCACCTGGTTAAGGATGCCATTGTAGGGGTTCAGAATCCACTTCCACACCACCGTGATGGCCACCGATCCGGTGACCACCGGCAGGTAAAACACACAGCGGAAGAAGGAGCGGGAAATAGAGTGCATCTTATAGATGGCGGAACTCACCCACAGGGAGAAAGCGGTGACACAAGGCACCGCCACCACCACGATAATCAGTGTATTCAGGAAGCCCTTGTGAAAAATAGGGTCCTGAAAGAGCTTGATATAGTTCTCCAGTCCTGCGAACCCCTTGATACCGCCCAAGCCATACTTCGTAAAACTGTAAAACAGGCAGATGAACATGGGTACGACCACGAAGGTAACGAAGAAGATCAGGCTGGGCAGCAGGAACAGATAGGCGGAGATGGTCTCTCTCCGTACCAGGGCGCGGCTCATGCCGGAGAATTGGGACTTTTTTTGGGGCTTCCGTCCGGCCTGGGCCGCCACGGTATTTTGCGTCATGAATGTCTCCCCTCTTTCAAGTGGTATTTGCCTTTTCCTTCACCACTCCGGTGAAAGGAAGATGTGCCCGCCCCCTCTCAGCAGGGAGCGGGCACAGATATGCGCATTCAGGTTCCTTCGGTCAGGTTCAGCCGATATTGGCATTAGCCTGCGCCGCATACTTATCGGCCGCGGTCTGCACATCGGCACCGGTGGTCATGATCTCGGTCAACATGGGCCACCAGTAACCGCGCTGCTCGGTCCAGCCGCCAGTCAGGTTGTAATAGCGGCCCAGGTAGTCGCTCATCAGGGCGAAGGGGGCACGGGTCTCGGCGTCAGCGTCGCCGGTGTAGACATCGCCCCAGTCGGAGTGGACAGGGAAGAAACCGGTAGCCTTTACCGCCTCGACTCCGACAGTCTGGTCGTCGCAGACAAACTGCACAAACTTCTTGGCAGCCTCAATCTTGGCCTCGTCCTTGTTGTTGAACACGCCGAAGCCATAGGGGCCGGCCATCTCCAGCTCGGGCTTGCCGTCGTCAGAGGGGAATGCCATGGCGAAGGGGGTGAACTGGGTCTGAGCGGCATACTGGGTGTAGTTGGCGTAGTTCCAGCAGAAGCTCACGGCGCAGGTCTGGTTGGCGAAGGCCTGCAGCTCGTCGGCCGCGGCGAAGCTGGCATTGGCGGACATGGAACCGTTGTTCACCATATCCTGCAACAGCTTGAGAGCCTTGACGTTGTTCTCGCTGTTGGCGGTGTAGGCGGTCCCGTCCTCATTGACAAAGTAGTCGGAATACAGGTTGTTGACGAGGGCGCGGGTACCTTGGTCACCGCCCTGGGCGCCACAGTAGATAATGCCCGGAGTATTGATGTTGATGGTCCCCGCCGCAGCGGCGTCACGCACCGCTTCCATAGCCTTCACGAAGTTGTCGGTGGTCCAGGTACGGGTCTCCTCGTCGATATACTGGAGGGCACCGGCCGCCTCAAAGGCCTCGTAGTTGATGGCCATACAGTGAGCGGCCACGCTCAGGGGATACATGTAGTAGGTGCCGTCCAACTGAGACACGGAGGAGATGCCCTCGGCAATGTCGGAGCCGCCAGTCTCCCACAGGTCGGACAGATCCACCATCAGGCCCTCACGGGCGTAGTTGCCCACGATACGCTCGGGGCCCTCGAAAATGATGTCGGGGCCGGTGCCAGCGGTGATGGCGGAGGTCAGCTTCTGATCACCGTCTTGATAGTTGATGGGAGTGACGGTGATCTTGATATCGGGATTCTGCTCATTGAAAGCAGCAATGATAGGCTCCCAATTGGATGCCTCGGCAAACCCACCGACATTGAAGGACCAGAGGTTGAGTTCAACGGCGCCGCTGGAGCTGCCGCCGGGCGCGGGGGATTCACTGTTACCCTGGGAGCCGTTGCCGCAGGCGGCCAGCCCCAGAGTCATACCGGCGGCGAGCAGGAGCGCAAGAGGTTTCTTCATGTTCATTGTTCTTCCTCCTCATTTTCGATAAATTTTTCTTTCCAGGACGTCTCGTCCATTGTGTAGATTGTATAATTCCGAGGGTGTTTTGTCAATATGCTTTTCGAAGAAAATTTTATTTCTCCAAAAATTCTGCAAATTTCTTTCACGTTTTGCAATACGCGGTCAAATGTGCTTGTCTGAAAGCACCTCCGCCACGGCCTCCCTTGTCTCCGCACTGCCCTGCACATCCCTGCGGCACACCTCATGGAACAGCACGTCCATCAGGTAGAGCTGCGCTACACGGGCCGCCACCGAGCCGCCCTGGAGGGGCCCCTCCAGAGAGCCGCACTGAAGCACTACGTCGGCATAGGCCGCACCAGGGGATTTGGGGAACCGGGTGACCAGGATGGCCACCGCTCTCCGGTCCCGGATGATTTTCAGGTTTTTCAGCAGTTCCTCCGTGGAGCCAGAGTAGGAAAAATACAGTACCACGTCCCGGGCCGTCAGGTGGGAGGCGGCGATGGCCTGCATGTGGGAATCCAGCACCGCGTAGAAGTTGGGCCGGGCGGTGCTGAACAGATGGGCGCACTCCTGGGCCAGGATCATGGACCCCCCCTGCCCCATGCACAGCACCTTTTCCGCGGAAAAGAGCAGGTCCGCCGCCTTCCGGACGCTGTCCGGGCGGATCAGTTCCACCGTCTGGGCCATGGCATCCCGGTCAGCGGCGTAGAGCTTCTGACACAGCTCCTCAATGCTGTCTTCCGGCCGGATCTCCCCCGGTACGGTAGGGGCTTCCACCCGCCGTGCCGTGGAGTTGGCTACGGCAAGCTTGAACGCGCTGTACCCCTTGTAACCCAGCCGCTTGCAGAAGCGGGAGATAGTGGCCTCCGCCACGCCGGCCTCCTCCGCCAGCTCGGAGATGGACATGAACTGGGTCTTCTGCTGGTGAATCACCGCATAGTCGGCCACCTTCTTTTCCGCGCTGGTCAGCTGGTAGTATTCACTGTTGATCTTTTCAAATACATTTCCAAAGGGCATAACTGCCCCCTCACTGTCCGGCCAGGAGCTGTCCCAGCATCTGGTCACACATCACCAGCATCCGCGGCAGGTGGAAGGGCCCCTTGAACGTACTGCCCTTACAGGCGGGCATGGTGGGCTTGCCGTCCCGGCGCAGATGCGAGGGTCGTGGCGGCCCGGGCGCTGGTAGCCGTACCAGTCGCCGTATTCAGGATCGGAGAAGTGCTCCTTGCAGTAGTCCAGGGTGCGCTCAAACCAGGTCAGGTACTTCTCGTCGCCGGTGTCGCGGTAGATCATCAGGCTGGCGATGAGGATCTCGTCGTGGGGCCACCAGAGCTTCATGTCGTGCTCATAGGCCTCAGGGGGACGCCCCAGGCAGTCGATGAAGTAGAGCAGGCCGCCGTACTCGTAGTCCCAGCCGGCCTCGATGGCCTGGTCAAAGATTTTGACCGCCACCTCATGCTGCTTCTTGTCGCCCTTCCGGTTGGCGTCTTCCATCAGGAACCAGGAGCACTCGATGTCGTGGCCGGGGTTGACCACCCGGCCCTCGGTCACGTCGCCCCGGAACTCGCCGTTGGGGCCGACGCTCTCCAAGGTGCAGCCCAGCTCTGGCTTGTAGTGGTAGCGGAAAATCTCATCCACGCACTGGGCGGCCCGCTCGCTGTAAAGCGCGTCCTGCTCGGGGTCCACCCGGCGCAGGACCGAGGTGGTGTTCAGATAGATCATAGGGTTGGCCAGGGCGCGGCCGGAGCGGGTCTCTGGGATGGTCTTGGGGCCCATCCCCGTGGGGTCGGCGACCAGCCCCTGGTTCAGGTTCCAGATCAGGTCGTAGGCCGCGCGGGCCCGCTCCAGGCATGCCTTGTCGCCGGTAACACCGTAATACTCGGCGTTGGCGATGGCATAGAAGCCCTCGGAGAAGCAATAGCGGCGCTGACGCAGCGGCTTGCCGTCGCCGGTGACGGTGAAGTACATCCGGTTGCCCGCCGCCCGGTTGATGCAGTACCGCTCCATGAAGTCCAGGCAGCTCTTGCTGGCGGCCAGCCACTCCTCCTTCACTCCGTACACGTGGCACAGATAAGCGAAGATCCAAGCGCAGCGGCCCTGCATCCACACACTCTTGTCCGTGGAGAACACCTTTCCCTCCCGATCCAGACAGGTATAGACGCCGCCGTGCACCGGGTCCATGCCGTTTTTCATCCAAAACCGGATGCTGCGCTCCAGTTCCTCCTGAATCCACTTCTGGTGACTCTGTAAACGAGCCTTATGATCCATAATGTCAGATCCCACCTTTCGTTGATTGGGAGAGGTCCCCCATTTGCCTCCATCATAACCGCCCTCCCCCCTCCCGTCAAGAGAATTTCGAAAATTATTTTCAAAACCCTGAAAATATGCTTGACAGATTCAAAAAAACTGATAGCCTATAGGGGAAGGAACCTGTCTGTTTCCCACAAAAAAGGAGGGCTTATGCAATGAAGCATCTTGGAATTGAAGTCCCAGTAAAAAACGTGCCGGAACTGGACCCCGGTTTTCTCCCCCTGGGAAAGTTCTGCACCGCCTTTCTGAAGGACGCCAAAAAGCCGCTGGACATCGCGGTGGAGCGGGCCGGAGGTGAGGTAGCGGTATACAAAACCTTTATCCACGGCACTCCGGACATGGCCGAGGCCGACATCTACTATGTGGACCGCATCATCAAGATGCTGCTCTGGATGAAGGGCGGCTTCAAGGTGTACCTCAGCGGCGATCAGGCCGTATATGAGGCCATGAAGGCCACCTACCGCGTGGGCGGCGCCCGCGCCTTTGACGCCGACTTCATGTCCAACGTCTATGAGAAGCCCTTTGAGGTGGTGTACTGCGACCAGGTGCCTGCCGAGAAGAGCAATCCCCAGGCTGTGGGCCGCCACTTGGGCGGCTGCCGCATCGGCTTTGTTTGCCGCCGCGGCCACCGCCACGACGCCAGATGTCCTTCTTGATGATTGCCCGCCGCCATGGACGGCGAGCCGGTATTTTCCGAGGAGGTGGTCTGGTTCCCCAAGACCACCTCCGACCCCAACTACCACTATGAGGGCATCGTCTCCGCCCTCAAGGCCGCCGCCGAGCACATGCCCCGGGTGGACGCGGTGGGCGTCTCCTCCGCCGGCATCTATATCGAGAACCGCACCATGAATGCCTCCCTGTTCCTCAAGGTGTCCAAGGAGGACTTTGACGCCAAGGTGAAGGACATCTATATCCGCGCCATCCGCGACACCTTCGGCGACGTGCCCTATGTGGTGGCCAACGACGGCGATGTGTCCGCCCTGGCCGGCGCCATGAACCTGGGCGAAAACAGCATTCTCGGCATTGCCATGGGCACCAGTGAAGCGGTTGGCTATGTGGATTCGGACGGCTGTATCACCGGTTGGCTCAACGAGCTGGCCTTCGCCCCGGTGGACGTGTCCCCCAACGCCATGGAGGACGAGTGGTCCGGCGACATCGGCTGCGGCGTCAAATACTTCTCCCAGGACTCCGTCATCAAGCTGGCTCCCGCCGCCGGCATCAGCCTGTCCGCCGACCTCTCCCCTGCTGAGAAGCTCGGCGGGCCT
>OAXB01000488.1_pt1 | contig 9871 bp, 8 predicted proteins | sample 1501541 | NCBI WGS metagenome assembly OAXB01 (sample SAMEA2580302, study PRJEB22360) | human gut metagenome | biome: human gut; feature: human-associated habitat; material: faeces | place: Denmark | collected 2008/2010
TGACCACTCAACTGGAACAGGCCTGGGAACTGGCGAAACAGCGTTTCGCGGCGGTGGGGATTGATGTCGAGGAGGCGCTGCGCCAACTTGATCGTTTACCCGTTTCAATGCACTGCTGGCAGGGCGATGATGTTTCCGGTTTTGAAAACCCGGAAGGTTCGCTGACCGGGGGGATTCAGGCCACAGGCAATTATCCGGGCAAAGCGCGTAATGCCAGTGAGCTACGTGCCGATCTGGAACAGGCTATGCGGCTGATTCCGGGGCCGAAACGGCTTAATTTACATGCCATCTATCTGGAATCAGATACGCCAGTCTCGCGCGACCAGATCAAACCAGAGCACTTCAAAAACTGGGTTGAATGGGCGAAAGCCAATCAGCTCGGTCTGGATTTTAACCCCTCCTGCTTTTCGCATCCGCTAAGCGCCGATGGCTTTACGCTTTCCCATGCCGACGACAGCATTCGCCAGTTCTGGATTGATCACTGCAAAGCCAGCCGTCGCGTTTCGGCCTATTTTGGCGAGCAACTCGGCACACCATCGGTGATGAACATCTGGATCCCGGATGGTATGAAAGATATAACCGTTGACCGTCTCGCCCCGCGTCAGCGTCTGCTGGCAGCACTGGATGAGGTGATCAGCGAGAAGCTAAACCCTGCGCACCATATCGACGCCGTTGAGAGCAAATTGTTTGGCATTGGCGCAGAGAGCTACACGGTTGGCTCCAATGAGTTTTACATGGGGTATGCCACCAGCCGCCAGACTGCGCTGTGCCTGGACGCCGGGCACTTCCACCCGACTGAAGTGATTTCCGACAAGATTTCCGCCGCCATGCTGTATGTGCCGCAGTTGCTGCTGCACGTCAGCCGTCCGGTTCGCTGGGACAGCGATCACGTAGTGCTGCTGGATGATGAAACCCAGGCAATTGCCAGTGAGATTGTGCGTCACGATCTGTTTGACCGGGTGCATATCGGCCTTGACTTCTTCGATGCCTCTATCAACCGCATTGCCGCGTGGGTCATTGGTACACGCAATATGAAAAAAGCCCTGCTGCGTGCGTTGCTGGAACCTACCGCTGAGCTGCGCAAGCTGGAAGCGGCGGGCGATTACACTGCGCGTCTGGCACTGCTGGAAGAGCAGAAATCGTTGCCGTGGCAGGCGGTCTGGGAAATGTATTGCCAACGTCACGATACGCCAGCAGGTAGCGAATGGCTGGAGAGCGTGCGGGCTTATGAGAAAGAAATTTTGAGTCGCCGCGGGTAAACACTGCCGGATGCGGCGCGAGCGCCTTATCCGGCCTACGGGTCGGCAACAGTTGTAGGCCTGATAAGACGCGACAGCGTCGCATCAGGCATTGATTGCCGGATGCGGCACAAGTGCCTTATCCGGCCTACAGGTCGGCAATAGTTGTAGGCCTGATAAGACGCGACAGCGTCGCATCAGGCATTGATTGCCGGATGCGGCGCGAGCGCCTTATCCGGCCTACGGGTCGTGCATCCGACAACACCGAATTTACAGGAACACAGAACATGCAAAACATTACTCAGTCCTGGTTTGTCCAGGGAATGATCAAAGCCACCACCGACGCCTGGCTGAAAGGCTGGGATGAGCGCAACGGCGGCAACCTGACGCTACGCCTGGATGACGCCGATATCGCACCATATCACGACAATTTCCACCAACAACCGCGCTATATCCCGCTCAGCCAGCCCATGCCTTTACTGGCAAATACACCGTTTATTGTCACCGGCTCGGGCAAATTCTTCCGTAACGTCCAGCTTGATCCTGCGGCTAACTTAGGCATCGTAAAAGTCGACAGCGACGGCGCGGGCTACCACATTCTTTGGGGGTTAACCAACGAAGCCGTCCCCACTTCCGAACTTCCGGCTCACTTCCTTTCCCACTGCGAGCGCATTAAAGCCACCAACGGCAAAGATCGGGTGATCATGCACTGCCACGCCACCAACCTGATCGCCCTCACCTATGTACTTGAAAACGACACCGCGGTCTTCACTCGCCAACTGTGGGAAGGCAGCACCGAGTGTCTGGTGGTATTCCCGGATGGCGTTGGCATTTTGCCGTGGATGGTGCCCGGCACGGACGAAATCGGCCAGGCGACCGCACAAGAGATGCAAAAACATTCGCTGGTGTTGTGGCCCTTCCACGGCGTCTTCGGCAGCGGACCGACGCTGGATGAAACCTTCGGTTTAATCGACACCGCAGAAAAATCAGCACAAGTATTAGTGAAGGTTTATTCGATGGGCGGCATGAAACAGACCATCAGCCGTGAAGAGTTGATAGCGCTCGGCAAGCGTTTCGGCGTTACGCCACTCGCCAGTGCGCTGGCGCTGTAAGGAGCAAACATGATCCGCAAAGCCTTTGTCATGCAGGTAAACCCCGACGCCCACGAAGAGTATCAGCGTCGGCATAATCCCATCTGGCCAGAACTGGAAGCAGTGCTGAAATCTCACGGTGCGCATAACTACGCCATCTATCTCGACAAAGCGCGTAATCTGCTGTTTGCCATGGTAGAGATTGAATCTGAAGAACGCTGGAATGCGGTTGCCAGCACTGATGTTTGCCAACGTTGGTGGAAATATATGACCGATGTTATGCCCGCTAACCCGGATAACAGCCCGGTGAGTAGCGAGCTGCAAGAAGTGTTTTACCTGCCGTAATTGCCCAATGTGCCAGAGATGCCTCCGGCACAATATTTTAAATTTCGATTTGAAAAATTAAACATATTACATCTCCCGGTAAGTTATATTTCCCTGATACATTGTGAGTAAATCACAAAAATAATGAATAACCCATTAATGATTCATGTGGTTTATTTAAATAACCATTATGTGCATTACTCCGCAAATCTGACCTTTCACTCTGTCTCAAATTGTCATTGTTTACCGACATATCGCCTCTCATCACTTAATCGCTCCACCATTACAATTGATTAAAATATATTTTATGGAGTCCGATTAATGGCAGCTCTTACTGCAAGCTGTATTGACCTGAATATTCAGGGCAATGGCGCTTATTCCGTTCTGAAGCAGTTGGCGACAATAGCGTTACAAAACGGTTTTATCACCGACTCACACCAGTTCCTGCAAACCCTGCTGCTGCGCGAAAAAATGCACTCTACTGGATTTGGTTCCGGTGTCGCCGTGCCGCACGGTAAAAGCGCCTGCGTTAAACAACCGTTCGTATTATTCGCCCGCAAAGCGCAGGCTATTGACTGGAAAGCCAGCGATGGCGAAGACGTCAATTGCTGGATCTGCCTCGGCGTGCCGCAAAGCGGCGAAGAGGATCAGGTCAAAATCATCGGCACACTGTGTCGCAAAATTATTCACAAGGAATTTATTCATCAACTGCAACAGGGCGATACCGACCAGGTGCTTGCCTTGTTAAATCAAACCCTCAGCTCATAAGGAAGTGGCGATGGAGTCATCCTTACGTATTGTCGCGATCACCAACTGCCCCGCCGGGATCGCTCACACCTACATGGTGGCGGAAGCCCTGGAACAGAAAGCCCGTTCTCTCGGTCATACCATAAAAGTGGAAACTCAAGGGTCCAGTGGCGTTGAAAACCGCTTATCCAGCGAAGAGATTGCCGCTGCCGATTACGTCATTCTCGCTACCGGGCGTGGCCTGAGCGGTGATGATCGCGCGCGGTTTGCCGGGAAGAAAGTTTATGAGATTGCCATCTCCCAGGCGTTGAAAAATATCGACCAGATTTTCAGCGAATTACCGACAAACTCGCAGCTTTTTGCCGCAGATAGCGGCGTGAAGCTTGGCAAACAGGAAGTGCAAAGCGGTAGCGTGATGAGCCACCTGATGGCGGGCGTCTCTGCGGCGCTGCCGTTTGTCATCGGCGGTGGTATCCTGGTGGCGCTTGCCAACATGCTGGTGCAGTTCGGTTTGCCGTATACCGATATGTCGAAAGGCGCGCCGTCGTTTACCTGGGTAGTTGAATCCATCGGTTACCTTGGCTTCACCTTTATGATCCCCATCATGGGCGCTTATATTGCCTCGTCGATTGCCGATAAACCGGCTTTCGCTCCGGCGTTTCTGGTTTGCTATCTGGCGAACGACAAAGCGCTGCTCGGCACCCAGTCGGGTGCGGGATTCCTCGGCGCGGTGGTGCTGGGGCTGGCGATTGGCTATTTCGTCTTCTGGTTCCGCAAAGTGCGCCTTGGCAAAGCATTACAACCGCTGCTCGGTTCAATGCTGATCCCGTTCGTTACTCTGCTGGTTTTCGGCGCGCTCACTTACTACGTTATCGGGCCGGTGATGTCCGACCTCATGGGCGGGCTGCTCCACTTCCTGAATACCATTCCTCCATCAATGAAGTTTGCGGCAGCGTTTCTGGTCGGTGCGATGCTGGCGTTCGATATGGGCGGCCCCATCAATAAAACCGCCTGGTTCTTCTGCTTCTCACTGCTGGAAAAACACATTTATGACTGGTACGCCATCGTCGGCGTTGTCGCGCTGATGCCGCCCGTCGCGGCGGGTCTTGCGACGTTCATTGCGCCCAAACTGTTTACCCGACAGGAAAAAGAGGCTGCCAGTAGTGCCATTGTGGTCGGTGCCACAGTCGCAACCGAACCGGCTATTCCTTACGCTCTGGCAGCTCCGTTGCCGATGATTACCGCCAATACGCTGGCGGGCGGCATTACCGGCGTGCTGGTGATCGCTTTCGGAATCAAACGTCTGGCACCTGGTTTGGGTATCTTTGACCCGCTGATCGGCCTGATGTCGCCGGTGGGTTCGTTTTATCTGGTGCTGGCGATTGGCCTCGCGCTGAACATTTCATTCATTATCGTCCTGAAAGGATTGTGGTTACGCCGCAAAGCGAAAGCCGCGCAACAGGAGCTTTTCCATGAACACTGAGTTACTGCAACAGTTGTGCGAAGCCAGCGCCGTCAGCGGCGATGAACAGGAAGTTCGCGACATTCTGATAAACACGCTGGAACCTTGCGTGAATGAAATCACCTTCGATGGTCTGGGCAGCTTTGTTGCCCGTAAGGGGAATAAAGGTCCAAAAGTTGCCGTTGTCGGACATATGGATGAAGTCGGCTTTATGGTCACCCACATCGACGAGAGCGGTTTTCTGCGTTTTACCACCATTGGCGGCTGGTGGAATCAGTCGATGCTCAACCACCGGGTAACCATACGCACACACAAGGGAGTGAAAATCCCTGGTGTGATTGGTTCCGTCGCGCCTCATGCGTTAACGGAAAAGCAAAAGCAACAACCGCTGTCATTTGATGAGATGTTCATTGATATTGGCGCGAACAGTCGCGAAGAGGTGGAAAAGCGCGGCGTGGAAATTGGTAATTTTATTAGCCCGGAAGCCAATTTTGCCTGCTGGGGCGAAGATAAAGTGGTCGGCAAGGCGTTGGATAACCGCATCGGCTGCGCAATGATGGCTGAACTATTGCAGACGGTGAATAATCCCGAAATTACGCTGTATGGCGTTGGCAGTGTGGAAGAAGAAGTTGGGCTACGCGGGGCGCAAACCTCGGCGGAACACATTAAACCGGACGTCGTGATCGTGTTGGATACCGCCGTAGCGGGCGATGTTCCGGGCATTGATAACATTAAATACCCGCTGAAACTGGGCCAGGGGCCGGGGCTGATGCTGTTTGACAAGCGCTACTTCCCTAACCAGAAACTGGTAGCAGCGTTAAAAAGCTGTGCCGCACATAACGATTTACCGCTGCAATTTTCCACCATGAAAACCGGTGCGACGGATGGCGGGCGCTACAACGTGATGGGCGGCGGGCGTCCGGTTGTCGCGCTGTGTCTGCCAACTCGTTATCTGCACGCCAACAGCGGTATGATTTCAAAAGCCGATTACGAAGCTCTGCTCACGCTGATACGGGGTTTTCTGACGACCTTAACTGCGGAGAAAGTCAACGCGTTTAGCCAGTTCCGTCAGGTGGATTAATGCTAAACGAACGCCAGTTAAAGATTGTCGATCTGCTGGAGCAACAGCCGCGCACGCCTGGCGAGCTGGCGCAACAGACTGGCGTTTCAGGCAGGACCATCCTGCGTGATATTGACTATCTCAACTTCACCCTTAACGGCAAAGCCCGCATTTTCGCCAGTGGCAGTGCGGGCTATCAGCTGGAAATCTTCGAGCGCCGCAGCTTTTTTCAGTTGCTGCAAAAGCACGATAACGACGATCGGCTGCTGGCGCTGTTATTACTGAATACTTTCACTCCCCGTGCGCAACTCGCCTCGGCGCTTAATTTGCCAGAAACGTGGGTAGCAGAGCGTCTGCCCCGGTTAAAACAGCGTTATGAACGCACTTGTTGCCTGGCCAGCCGCCCTGGTTTGGGCCATTTCATTGATGAGACAGAAGAGAAACGCGTTATCTTGCTGGCGAACTTGCTGCGCAAAGATCCGTTTTTAATTCCGCTGGCGGGCATAACACGAGACAACCTTCAGCATTTATCCACGGCCTGCGACAACCAACACCGCTGGCCGCTCATGCAGGGTGATTATCTCTCCAGCCTGATTCTGGCGATTTACGCCCTGCGTAATCAACTGACCGATGAGTGGCCGCAATATCCCGGTGACGAGATAAAACAAATCGTTGAACATAGCGGTCTGTTTCTTGGTGATAACGCTGTAAGAACCCTGACGGGTTTGATAGAGAAACAGCATCAGCAAGCGCAGGTAATTTCAGCCGATAATGTGCAGGGGTTGCTGCAAAGGGTGCCGGGCATCGCGTCATTGAATATTATTGATGCGCAGCTGGTTGAGAATATTACCGGGCATTTATTACGTTGCCTTGCCGCACCAGTGTGGATTGCTGAGCACCGCCAGAGCAGCATGAATAACCTGAAAGCCGCCTGGCCTGCGGCCTTTGATATGAGTCTGCACTTTATTACGCTACTGCGTGAACAGCTCGATATTCCCCTTTTCGACAGCGATCTGATCGGTTTGTATTTTGCCTGTGCGCTGGAGCGGCATCAAAACGAACGCCAGCCGATCATTTTGCTCTCGGACCAGAACGCGATTGCCACCATTAATCAGCTCGCCATTGAGCGCGATGTTTTACATTGTCGGGTGATTATTGCCCGTAGCTTAAGCGAACTTGTTGCCATTCGCGAAGAGATTGAGCCGTTATTGATCATTAACAACAGCCATTATTTACTGGATGACGCGGTCAATAATTACATCACCGTAAAAAATATCATTACGGCTGCCGGTATCGAACAAATAAAACATTTTCTGGCGACGGCATTTATTCGCCAGCAACCGGAGCGTTTTTTCTCTGCCCCCGGAAGTTTTCATTATTCGAATGTACGCGGTGAAAGCTGGCAACATATTACCCGGCAAATTTGTGCGCAATTAGTGGCACAACACCATATTACCGCCGATGAAGCGCAACGGATCATCGCCCGCGAAGGCGAAGGTGAAAACCTGATTGTTAATCGCCTCGCCATCCCACATTGCTGGAGCGAACAGGAGCGACGTTTTCGTGGATTTTTTATTACCCTCGCCCAACCAGTTGAGGTGAATAACGAAGTCATTAACCATGACTTGATCGCCTGCGCCGCCGCCGATGCGCGTCACGAGTTGAAAATATTCAGCTATCTGGCAAGCGTATTGTGTCAGCATCCGGCAGAGGTTATTGCCGGGTTAACAGGATATGAGGCATTTATGGAGTTACTTCACAAGGGGTGAACTGTGTCGGATGCGCCGCATCCGACACTGCATTTATCATCAAAAACGTTTAACGCAGGCTATTATAGTCATCAACCATTTCGTTGTACTCGCGTAATGCTCTCGGGAAAGAGTCTTCGACCATCCAGCTTGAGTTTGCGTCCTGAAGTTGCTCTTTATCCCAGTCAGAGTACGGGACTTTATCTCTGATGCGGCGAACGTATTTTTTAGCCTCGAGTTGATACTGGCCTGCCGAATTAATAAACGAGAAATTCATGCCGCCTTTATCCGCTTCTTTGGCCTGCGCCACCAGCGTTTCCAGTTCAGACACTTTCTTCATTGCCGCTTCTGCATCAAACTTATCTTGCGATATCAGGTTATTAATTTGTTTCGCTGAAATCATGACTGCCAGAGAGTAGTAGTGGAATGTTTTCCCTTCTCTTTCTTCAATATTTTTCAGTTCCGCAAGCTGACGCTTATCATTAATTTCCTGAATCGCCGCATGATAAGATTCGGCTACAGGTTCAAAGGCTTCCAGATTTTTTAAGAATGTCTGGTGCAGCGTTTTCCCTTTCGCAAACGCATCGTCTTTATAATTTTCCTGGGTGTAATATTTATCCATTTCGTTAATGGTATTACCCAACGCCACGGCAGCATCGATATAACTCACCGCCACGCCATCAATTGGTTGCAGCGCAGGCGTTAACGCCACAGCACTTTTTACGCCTTTTTCACACTCAGCGAGGTTGGATTCACTAATGCCGTAGATGCCATAAACAGTACGCTCTTCACCGGTAGGCCCCTGTTTAAAATCTTTCAGCCAGTCAGCATAACGCGCCAGACTGCGCTGTACCGGGATCTGTAACTTGTTGTAGCACTTGATATAGATATCCATTTTTTCGTCGAAAACCGCTTGTTCATCGACCACCGGTTGCGCAGGTGTTTCAGGTTTAGCTTCTGCTTTTGCAACGGGAGCTTCAGTAGGTTTCGCTTCAGGAGCTGGTGCGGCAGGTTGACTATTGGCAGGCGGGAGCGTTTCTGTTTCGGCTTTTTTATCATCACAACCCGTCAGACCGAGGGACATGATGGCGACTATAATAGCGGAAGATAATAAATTCCTTTTCATTTAATTGCCTTATAAATATATAGATAAGAGAGTGAACATAATAAATGAAAAAAGAAAACGCCACTACACGCATTTTGTTTATAAATAAAATAATAAAATTCACGAAATGAATAAGTCCTGCAATTTAATATATTTCGCAGGACTTATTTTAATTAATTGCTCAAACGCTGCGGATGGGTATAAACCGTTGCCCGACCCGGTTTACAAAAACCTACCAGTGTCAGATTACAGCGCTCAGCCACTTCTACAGCAAGCGTGGTCGCGGCAGACACCGCAAACAAAATCTCTACGCCGCACATCGCCGACTTTTGCACCATTTCATAACTGGCACGACTGGAAACCAGTACCGCACCTTGCTGCCAGCTTTCCCCTTCTTGTGACCGGCGGCCTAACAGTTTGTCCAGCGCCACATGGCGACCCACGTCTTCATGCCCGCCGACCAGTTCGCCAGATGGCAACATCCAGGCAGCGGCGTGAGTACAACCAGTCAGTTGCCCCACTGGCTGAAAATCGTTGAGATGACGTAATGCATCATCCAGTTTGTTGAGATCAAACGTCTGGGTGAACGGTAGCGGCTGCACCGGTTTTCCGATGTCATTAAGTTGCTCCACGCCGCATACGCCACAGCCCGTACGTCCCGCCAGCGCCCGGCGGCGCTCCTTCAACCCCATAAAGCGGCGGCTGGAAAGCTCAATTTGTACTTCAAGACCATTACAGGAAGGAACGACATCCATGCCGAAGATATCGCGCGGACTTTCGATAATCCCCTCGGAAAGCGAAAAACCGAGCGCAAAGTACTCAAGGTCTTTGGGCGACGCCATCATCACCACATGCGAAATGCCGTTGTAGACTAGCGCAACGGGAACTTCTTCCGCGACCTCATCTAACCGTGGGTGTTGTAAATCATCACGCCGCCATAACTCAATTTGACGAACACCTGTGATATTTGTCACATTTTCGATTTCTTTTCGCTGTGTTTTTTTCACTTTCTCTTAACCAGATAAGAACACACACACCAACATTATGGTATTCTGTTACAAACCCTTCCTGGATGGAGGGAAATTGAGCCAATTCT
>OAXB01000490.1_pt1 | contig 9819 bp, 9 predicted proteins | sample 1501541 | NCBI WGS metagenome assembly OAXB01 (sample SAMEA2580302, study PRJEB22360) | human gut metagenome | biome: human gut; feature: human-associated habitat; material: faeces | place: Denmark | collected 2008/2010
CTAGAACTTGGCGTAGATCGTATTTACATCGGCGAAAAAGCCTTCGGCCTTCGTTTGCCTAAGCCTTTTTCATTCGCAGAAATGCGAAAGATTGCAGAGCTGGTACATGAGTCAGGTAAGGAATTAACTGTTGCAGTTAATGCCCTCATGCACCAAGGTATGATGGATGCTCTTCCAGACTACCTTGATTTTCTTGAAGAAATCAAGGCAGATTATATCACGGTTGGTGATGCGGGAGTTTTCTACATCTGTAACCGTGACAATCGTCCCTTCAAAATGATTTATGATGCTTCAACCATGGTAACCTCTAGCCGTCAGATTAATTTCTGGGGCAAACAAGCAGGAGCTTCTGAAGCAGTTTTGGCTCGTGAGATTCCGTCTGCGGAACTCTTCATCATGGCTGAAAATCTTCAAATTCCAGCTGAGGTTTTGGTCTATGGGGCAAGTATCATTCACCATTCCAAACGTCCGCTTCTTCAAAACTATTACAACTTTATCAAAACAGATGAATCTGTTACTAAAGAACGTGACCTTTTCCTCTCTGAGCCTGGGGATCCAGATTCTCACTACTCAGTTTATGAAGACTTGCATGGAACACATATCTTTGCCAACAATGACCTGGATATGATGACCAAGCTTTCAGAACTCATCGAACATGGCTTTGACCACTGGAAATTGGATGGCGTTTATTGTCCAGGTGAAAACTTTGTAAAAATTACTGAGTATTTTGTGAAGGCTCGTGACCTCATTGAAGCTGGCGAATTTTCACAAGACCAAGCCTTCCTTTTTGATGAGGCTATTCACAAATTACACCCAGCCAACCGTGGTTTGGATACAGGTTTCTATGATTATGAACCTGACCGTGTAAAATAAACATACTTCCTCCTTCGTTTGAGAGTTTTCCATTTTCAGGGAACGAAGGAGACTTCTAAAAACTAAAATCGACAATCTTGCAAATTGGAGAAATTATGACTACAACTAAAAAACGCCCAGAGGTTCTGGTACCTGCTGGGACTTTGGAAAAATTAAAAGTCGCTGTAAATTATGGCGCAGATGCTGTTTTTGTTGGTGGACAAGCCTATGGTTTGCGTAGCCGTGCCGGAAACTTTACCATGGATGAGCTTCGTGAAGGTATCGAATACGCTCACGCACGTGGTGTTGATGTGCACGTTGCCTCAAACATGGTTACCCATGAGGGAAATGAAAAAGGTGCTGGTGAGTGGTTCCGTGAATTGCGTGACATGGGACTTGATGCCGTTATCGTATCTGACCCAGCCTTGATTGAAATCTGTTCAACCTACGCTCCAGGACTCAATATCCACTTGTCAACGCAAGCATCTGCGACAAATGTTGAAACCTTCCATTTTTGGAAACAGTATGGTTTGACCCGTGTTGTTTTAGCCCGTGAGGTTACCATGGAAGAATTGGCCGAAATCCGTAAACGCACGGATCTTGAAATCGAAGCCTTTGTCCACGGTGCTATGTGTATCTCATACTCAGGTCGCTGTACCCTTTCTAACCATATGTCAGACCGTGATGCCAACCGTGGTGGTTGCTCTCAGTCATGCCGCTGGAAATACGACCTTTACGACATGCCATTCGGTCAAGAGCGCAAGAGTATTCATGGTGAAGTTCCTGAAGAATACTCAATGTCAGCCGTTGACATGTGTATGATTGAAAATATCCCAGACCTTATCGATAATGGTGTTGATAGCCTTAAGATCGAAGGTCGTATGAAATCTGTCCACTATGTTTCGACGGTTGCCAACTGTTACAAGGCTGCCTGTGACGCCTACATGGAAAGTGCAGAAGCCTTTTACGCCATCAAAGATGATTTGATTGATGAGCTTTGGAAAGTTGCCCAACGTGAATTGGCAACTGGTTTCTACTACAAGACACCAACAGAAAACGAGCAACTCTTTGGTGCCCGTCGTAAAATTCCACAATACAAATTTGTTGGTGAAGTCGTTGACTTTGACCCAGCAACTATGACAGCTACAATCCGTCAACGTAACGTTATCCTCGAAGGTGACCATGTTGAATTCTACGGACCAGGTTTCCGTCATTTTGAGTGTGACATCAAGGACCTTCACGATTCAAATGGCAATAAGATTGACCGTGCACCAAACCCTATGGAACTTCTTACTATCACTGTGCCACAAGAAGTTAAACCTGGTGATATGATTCGTTCAACCAAAGAAGGTTTGATTAACCTCTACCAAAAAGACGGTTCAAGTAAAACTGTTCGTGCCTAATGACGAAAAAAATAAACGGTCTTTTAGTAGATGATGAAAGCAGGTGCCAGCATTATCACACAGAGCTTGATATTGTTGCCTTAAAATGTTTCCAGTGTCAAAAATATTATGCTTGTTATCAGTGTCATGATAGCTTGGAGGACCACAAGTTTAGAGCCTATCCTTGTCAGTTGAAGGAGGACAAGGTTCTTATTTGCGGTGTTTGTAGGCACGAAATGACGATTGAGGAGTACCAAGAGGCAGTAGCCTGTCCCAATTGTCACAGCTCCTTTAACCCAGCTTGTTCAAAGCACTATGACATTTATTTTGCAAAATAAAAAGATTGAAGATTCTGTTCCAACGAACAAAGTCTTCAATCTTTTTTTAGTTAAAGTAGCTATGATTTTTTAGTGCTTTTAAGACTGGCTTAGTCACCAAAGAGACGATGAGTCCTTTTAACAGGTCAGGAATGATAAAAGGTGTCAAACCGACAGCTACGGCTGTAGACCAACCCATATTTCCCAGGAAGTGAAGGGTGAGAATTCCACCGACAAATACTGGGACATCTCCTAAAACAAAAGCCAAAAAGATTTTCCAAATGGGTGTATCAGCATTGGTCAGTTTAGAAGTGATAAAGGCGAAAAAGGGATAGGCAAGTATATAACCAGCTATTGGACTAAAGAAGGTTTGAAAACCACCGCTACCTCCTGCGAAAACGGGTAGACCAATTGCACCGAGAATAAGATAGAGGAGAGCAGCAAGAGTAGCTTCCCTCGGTTTAAAAATGGCAGCCACCAGTCCTACAGCAAAGGTCTGTAAGGTGATGGGCACCGCTCCTATCGGAATGATGATTTGTGATAGGGCAGCAATGATAGCAGCTCCAAAGGCTGGAATAATGATATAAAGTGTACGATTCTTTGACATTTTTAGTTAACCTCCATTCATACAACAGTTAACTTATTATAGCAAGTAGTATATTTTTAGTCAACTGAAAAATAAAACGAAGTTAACTATTTCGTTAACTTCGTTGTGGTATGATTTTGAGACGTTTAATGTCTTTTAGTTCAATCATGCTGATAACCTTATCTTGTTCGATGAAGAGTGCTTGTCGTTCCCTGTCATAACGATTGATGTACCCTTTATAAATCTTTTGGTTAGACGTCAGCATGACCATCTGTTTATTATCAATAGCATCGTAGATATCATTAATAAGCTGATTCTGCAGTAGGTGGACAGGTTTGCTGTGACCTGTTTCCACAAACTGATGAAGCTGATGCTTTACCGCTTCTAAAAAGTTTATCATGGTCATTTCCCTCGTTTCTTGTTAAAATAATTATAGCATGAAAGGTGAAATTTTGTGGATAAGTTAGTCAAAATCGCACCATTTTCACAGAAAAAAACGAATAAACCTAGTGGAGGTACAAAATGGCAGAATTTTCATTTGAAATTGAAGAAAAACTCTTGGTCTTGTCGGAGAACGACAAAGGTTGGACCAAGGAACTTAACCGTGTGAGCTTTAACGGAGCACCAGCCAAGTATGACATCCGTAGCTGGAGTCCAGACCACACCAAGATGGGAAAAGGTATAACCCTTAGCAACGAAGAATTCCAAGTTCTAGTTGATGCCTTCAAAAAATAAGAAATAAGGTCAGCAGTTGTGCTGGCCTTATTTCTTTGTTTAAAACGTATCAAAGATAAGTTTGAGATTGAGAATGGTTAAGACAATAGCGATGGCGTAACCAAGCCAAGTGTTCCACTTGGCATTGACGTGTTTTCCCATGAGTGATTTTTTAGAAGTATAGTAAATCAGAGGGAAAATAGAGAATGGCAAGGCAAGTGAAAGGAAAACCTGAGAGTAAACCAAAAGTTGATCCAAAATCTTTTCTTGATCACCGTAAAGAATGGCTACGATGATGACAGGTAGGAGGGCGAAAAGACGTGTGAACAAACGAATCACCCACTGAGGCAACCTCATATGAAGGAAACCTTCCATAACAATCTGACCTGTCAAGGTTCCGGTGATAGTAGAGTTTTGACCACTAGCCAAGAGCGCCAAGGCAAAGAGTGTTGAAAGTGTCGAACTAGCTACCGCACCGGCAATCTTAGAGTCTTGAAGGGCATCGTACATTTGTGAAAATGCCGAAATATCAGAAGCATGACCATAGAAGAGAGCCGCCCCCAAAATCAAGAGGAGGGAGTTCACCACAAAGGCCAAACTCAACTGAATATTAGAATCCCAAGTCATGAAGCGCACAGCCTTGGTTACATCTTTTCCATCAGTGTGGTCTACCTTACGTGTCTGAGATACGGATGAATGTAAGTAGAGGTTGTGAGGCATAACCGTTGCCCCGACAATCCCAAGTGCCAAGGTCAACTGGTTGGTATGTCCAGGAGCGTGTGGCTCGAAGAGCGTTGGCGTAGGGAGATATCCCTTGAGAATTCCTGTTATACTAGGCTCTGACAAGGCCACTAGATAAACAAAGATAATCAAGATTGTCAAAATCAAGGTAGAAACAATCGCTTCGATTTTCTTGAAACCTAGCTTCATGATGAGTAGTAGCAGGAAGACGTCTAGGACAGTTGCCAGAATGGCAATCATGATTGGGATACCAAAGAGAAGGTTTAAGGCGATGGCAGAACCAAGCACCTCAGCCAAGTCCGTCGCCATCAAGGCTAACTCCAAGATAACCCAAAGCGTGTATCGCAACCATTTTGGCGAGTGAAAGGCAGTAGCTTGCGCCAAGTCCATCTGGGTTACAATCCCTAATTTCCCAGACATTTGTTGCAACTGCATGGCAATCAAAGAGGAAATTAAGATAATGAAAAGCAAACTGTACTTGTAGGTTGCACCACCAACAACACTGGTGATCCAGTTTCCCGGATCCATGTATCCCACAGCCACTAGTGCCCCAGGCCCTAAGAAAGCCCTGAGATTTTGCCCAAAACGGTTATTATTTGGTGTATTAATTGATTGGTTCACTTCAGAAAGTGAAACCTTTTTTAAAGATGTCATAAACACCTCTTTCTAAGTCTTATCCGAATGGAAGTGTCACCAATTACCACTCAGCCAGACAACCTAATTATAACACTATGAGAAAGATGTGCAAGTTTTTTGCAAAGCGTTGGCTTATCCTATATTGATGTCATAAACGACTTATCAGAATTGGCTTTTTCTACTCAACTATAAAAGTAGAGTATTTAAGGGATGAGGGAGAAAAATTAACTAGATAATTTGCCATCGAACTCGATAGAGCACCTTGAAAATCCTGGATTGACAGGAGATTATATTGGTCTCTGGAAGTCTCTTTAGTTAGTACAAAGAAAACAAAGCATGGCTTTATCTTGCTAAACAATACGCTATCTATGCAGTAGCAGTCCTTACATGTCAATCAGTTTGGGTATCAGTATCAAAAGCAAAATTTTGGACATAAGAAAATGCTTCTCTCAAGTTGAGAGAAGCGTTTTTAAATATTATCTGATGTGAGTCTTATATTGACTGAACATCTCGTCAATGTCATCTTCAACCAAGTGATAGATTTTCCAGTCAAATTCAGTTCTCGCAACATCATCAACCAAGACTGTATAGCAAAAATCCATATAATCTTCATAAAAATCAGAGATGAAGGGGAGGAGTATGTCACTAATGTCAGTTGAATGAGTTTTTCGTCAAGATGTTTAAAGAGATAGTCTGTACCTGTAATCTTTTCATTCTTGAGTTTTTGTGCATCCTCAAGGTTAAATCCATCACTTTGGGGATTCAGAAAATCATGTTTTGCTAGCCAGGCGACGAAGATACTGAGATGAAAAGCAGCTCTTTTACTAATCTCTTGCATATCTGATTGGCTTAGTTTTTCTGAATGGATATCGTTTTCTTCACAATAAAATACAAGTGCGTGATCGAAGAAATAATCTGAACGGTCTATGGGAAAGTCTACTTGGCTTTCTTCTATTTTTGTATCAGCCTGTTCACCCACACTTGATTTTTTTTAAAATAGGGACTGTAATTTTTTGAACACGTTTATACCTCATATAAAAATATCCCATTATTTGACTAATGGGATATCACTTTTTATTTCATTGTTGGGAACAACAAGACATCACGGATGGTTGTTGTGTCAGTGAGAAGCATGCAGAGACGGTCGATACCGATTCCGAGTCCACCTGTTGGTGGCATACCGTATTCGAGGGCTTCAACGTAGTCGTAGTCGATGCCTGTTGCTTCGTCGTCACCGAGTTCTTTAGCAGCAGCTTGTGCTTCGAAACGTGACAATTGATCGATTGGGTCGTTCAATTCGGTGAAGGCATTTCCGTACTCTTTAGTCATGATGAAGAGTTCGAAACGGTCAGTGAAGCGTGGGTCTTCTGGGTTTTTCTTAGCCAATGGAGACACAGCAACTGGGTGACCGTAAACGAATGTTGGTTGAATCAAGGTTTCTTCAACGAATTCTTCAAAGAAGGCGTTGATGATGTGACCAACTTCAGTGTAGTGTTTTTCAACAGGAACATTCTTTTCAGCAGCGATAGCTTTGGCTTCGTCCAAAGTCATGTCTTGCCAGAAGTCAACACCAGTGATTTCCTTGATAGCGTCAACCATGTGGATGCGTTTGAATGGTTCGTTGATCTTTATTTCAGTTCCTTGGTAGTTGATAGGTCCGTCACCTTTAACGGCTTTAGCAGCGTGTTGGATGATACCTTCAGTCAAGTTCATGATATCGTGGAAGTCAGCGTAAGCTTGGTAAACTTCGATAGATGTAAACTCAGGGTTGTGAGTAGCATCCATACCTTCGTTACGGAAGATACGTCCAATTTCGTAAACACGTTCCATACCACCAACGATGAGGCGTTTGAGGTGGAGCTCAGTTGCGATACGAAGCACCATGTCAATATCTTGAGCGTTGTGGTGGGTGATAAATGGTTTAGCAGCAGCACCACCAGCTTCATTATGAAGAACAGGTGTTTCAACTTCAAGGAAACCTTGGGCATCAAGGTAACGACGGATTTCAGAAATGATTTTTGAGCGTGTCACAAAGCGGTCAAAGCTGTCACGGTTAGAAATCAAATCAAGGTAACGTTTACGGTAAATTGTTTCAACGTCTGTCAAACCGTGGAATTTCTCAGGAAGAGGACGAAGGGCCTTAGACAAGTGTGTGATGTGGGTAGCTTTAATAGAAAGTTCTCCCATATCTGTACGCATGACTTCACCTTCGATACCGAGGAAGTCACCAAGGTCTGCTTTTTTGAAGATTTGGTAGTTTTCGTCACCAACCGCATCTTTACGTACGTAGATTTGGATTTGACCATCACGGTCTTGGATGTGGGCAAAGCCAACTTTACCTTTACCACGTTTTGTCATCAAACGACCTGCGATAGTAGCAGTATCGTTGATTTCGTGCAATTCTTCTTTTGTTTTATCAGCGTATTTGTCTTTTAATTGACCAGATGTAGCTGTGCGTTCGAATCGTTTACCAAAAGGATCAATTCCTTGTTCAGCCAAGGCCGCCATTTTCTCACGACGGACAATTTGTTGATCGTTTAATTCTTCCATGTGTTGATTTGACATGTTAGTCCTCCATAAAATAGTCGTTACCATTGTATCATAAATAGCCCTCTAAAGATAGGAGAAATGGTTGAATCTCAGAGGGAAAATTCTCTATTTTTAGAAAAAATAGAGAGATAGCATTAATCTTTGATTAGAAAGTTACAGAATTTATTGACAAATATAATAAGCCAGGTGTACAATATCATGGTAAGTTTCGTATTTAATAAGGAGGATATACGATGAAAAAGAAAAATTATGTTGGTAAGGCCCTTATGTTTGGTGCTTTACTAGCACCTATTGGGATGCCAACGGTATCTGTTTTGGCAGATAGCTTTTATCAAAATCAAACGAGTGCTCATGCTGCTGACATTACAAACTGGATTGCCAGCACACCTGAACAAATTACAAATAATTTGACAACTCAAAATATCAATCCAAAACAATTGAATGGTCAACAATACGTCATTCAATGGGGAGATACTTTGTGGGGAATCTCTCAAGCTACTGGTATTTCAGTTGAAAAATTAGCTTACGATAACAATATTCAGAATATTGACCTTATCTATGCAGGTGATGTTCTTATCTTGAATCGTGATGGTCAAGTACCAACTGATTACCATGTGACTGGTAGCGGTCATCGTTGTGCAAACTCTAAAGTAGTTATCAACAACTACTATGGAGACCACAACCGTGTTGTTATCAAAAATACGACATTTGTATCTGATGACCACTCTAAGACTACAGTTATCTATGCACCAGATAATTCTGACAATAGTCTTTCATTCTCAAACACTAACAATAACTCAGGTGACAAAGATACCAAAGATACCAAAGATTCTAAAGATAGCAAGGAGTCATCTTCATCATCATCAGAATCTAAGGAATCTAAAGATGCTTCATCAAGCTCATCAAGTTCAACAAGTGGATCATCATCTTCTACTTCAAGCTCAACAGCAAGCAGTAGTGAAAGCAAACCAAGTACAGAAAGTTCTAAGGAAAAAGAATTGTCTGATGATGCTTTCCAAGATAAGGTTCAAAGCGAATTCGAACAAGTTTATCAACAAAAACGCTCAGGTAGCCCAGCATGGTCTTTCTTCTCACATGTGACTGACACAGCAGGTGGTAACACTGAAGCTAAGAAAGATACTGAAAGCACAGCTCTCTACCGTCAAGGTGAAACACCTAAGGCAGAAGATATCGCTGATGGACCTAAAGATGGTGCCAAAACTGAATCTAATGCCAAGGCTCTTGCAGAAAAAATCTATGATGCTCTTAACAGAGACAGCAAGATGTCAGATTTAATCAAGGCAAAATATGCGCAAATTAAGGTAACTTACCAAGGCGATAAATGGACCTTCAACGTTGACGTTTACAAAGAAAAAGAAAGCTCATCATCAAGCTCTGAAAAATCATCTGAATCTAAGGATTCTTCAAATAATGATTCTCAAACAGAATCACGCATGAGCTCAAGTTCTTCAAGCGACGACCATTCATCAAGTTCTTCAAGTCATAGTGATTCAGACTCAGATGCAACTTTTGATGACCTAAATGGTGATAACTAGAGAGGGGCTAAGCATGTCAAAGAGAAATATCATTATTAGTGTGATTCTTGCCTGCCTTGTGATTACGGGTACTGGTTTCGGTGCTTTCTATTATTGGGGCACACACCATTTAGATAGTGTTGTACCTGGTAAGGTTTATCAATACTCAAGCTCACTTAACGGTGAGGTCAATAACCGTGTCATGTATGTGGCCTTCCAAGAAGGTGGTAACAAGGCGATTGTCGGTCAGGACCGTACAACTGTTCTTAATGCTGCTAAAAGTCAAGGCGATTTTGACAAGGCCTACAATGATCAATCAGCTAAATGGGAATACAGCGTAACGAAAACAACGCTTACCCTTGGTAAAAAAGAAAATGATCAAGTGTCACAATGGCAATACAACAAGGTCTTTGCTTATGGTGACCACTTCACATCAAAAGACTTTTTCTACCAAATTGCTAAAGGCGGTCAAGGCGAAGTTAAACAAAAAATGACCTTTAAAGAAA
>OAXB01000492.1_pt1 | contig 9787 bp, 6 predicted proteins | sample 1501541 | NCBI WGS metagenome assembly OAXB01 (sample SAMEA2580302, study PRJEB22360) | human gut metagenome | biome: human gut; feature: human-associated habitat; material: faeces | place: Denmark | collected 2008/2010
CGCTTGACCGGGTACCCTATAAATAAACCACGTCCAACAAATGGGGCACAGTTCACCTGGTAGAGGGTGCCGTTTTTGAGCATGCTGTAGATCACGTCGCGGCGTCGGCGCGCGAGGCAGATGACGGCGGCGTTGTGGTGCTTGCCCTGTTCGCGTTTGCGTTTGTAGTAGGCGATCGACGGCGGGTGCTTGGTGGATGCGACGAACGCCGTCTGCCATAATGCGTTCTTGAGTCGCTTGTTGCCGCCCCTGGCGGGGCGTTCGCCTTTGATGCTGGTGCCGGACTGGCTGGTGACCGGCGATATGCCCGCGTATGCGGCCAGATGGGCGGACGATTTGAAGTTGGCGATGTCGCCGCCGATGCCGAGGAGGATGTTGCTTGCGGTCCCGGCGCCTATCCCGGGCATCGACGTCAGGACCGCGGGAAGAGGGTGGTCCTCCAGGAGGGCCTCGACTTGGCGGCCGGCCTCGCGCCGCCGGTCCTTGATCGCCTTGATGTCGTGGGCGATGGAGGGGATGATGGTCTCGGCCATGAGGGTGCCGGGCACGGTGACGGTCTGCTCGCCGATCGCCTTGAACATGTCGTCGATGATGGCGCCGGCGCGCAGGCCGTTGGCCTTGGCCCACGCCCTGACCTCTTCGATGCCCGTCGTTTTCATGCCCGCGGGCCCACCGTAGTGTTCGAGCAGGGCGAGCGTGGCGTCGCGCGTGATTCTCTCTCCCTTGAGCGCGCGTTCGAACGCGGGGTGGGTCTGCAGCAGCAGGCTCCGCAGGCGGTTGACGTGGCGGGTGGATTCGTGGGCGAGGTCCTCGTCGTGGCCGGAGAGCATCTTCAGCGCGGCGAGGGTCTCGTCGTCCGGGCCCGCGTCCCTGAGGCTTTCGGGCAGCTTGAGCGCGGCCCACGCGATCACGTGCGCGTCCCTTTGGTCGGTCTTCGCGGCTCCGGGCAGCAGCTGCGCGGTCCTGCGCATCGCGCCGCCGGGAAGGTAGGCGACCGTGATCCCCATGCTTCTGGCCACGGTCAGGGGCAGGGAGCCGATGGTGTTGGGCTGGTCCACGACCAGCAGCACGCGGCCGTGCTTGGAGAGCTTGCCCAGCATCGTGCGGATGGCCTTCTCGTCCTGCCTGACCGGCTTGTCGTACGGGGTGTTCCCGTCATGGTCGAGGGCGCAGGCGTGGTGCGCGCTCTTGCCCACGTCCAGGCCGACCCACACGTCGATGTCGTCCGGAGTCATCATCGTCTCTCCCGTCATGAAGGCTGCGCGGCCGCCGCGGGCTCGGAGGAGTCCTGACGCCCGTGCCGCATCCACATTACGACGAGACCTGCGCCATGCGCCCCAGCGCGTCCATGCGGCCGGCCTGGTTCCTATCAGCGGTCAGCGAGCGTCCCCGCTCCCGGCGACAACACCCCCCGGACCATCAACGACAGGGCGGGAAAGTCATACCGGAACCGGCGACCCGGTCCCGACCATCAGGACCTACTAAACATGGTAATGGGCACACGCATATCGGCTTGATTCAGGTGTTCGCGGTAATGCTCCTCTCAGGCCGCTTCGCGGCCAGCTCCCCTCCAAGAGGGGAGCCAGACATAGTACATGAGCTTACGACGCAGGATACTAGGAGCGGTCTAAGCGAGAGACCGCCACCAGTCTGTGGTAGTTATCTCTCGCAGCTCACGCTTATGCCGAATGGTATGCATGCGTGAATGCGAATCGGCATACGTGCGGGATGACACCGTATTGCCGACCATGTCTCGATTGTCGTGGTCCCCGGTGACGCGGCGAGTGCCTCATTCATCACTGGCCGCGTGGAATACCGGCCGCGACGAGCTTGTCGACCAACGGCCGTCGGGCAATGACGTCGTCAAACGAGAAACGGACGATGGAAGTGACGCCGGCGCGTTCGAGCGCTTCTTCGCGCTCCCGCTCGGCGAATACGACCCCTTGGATGCTTTTGCGGCCGGTCATGTCCGGATTCACGTACTTTTCCGTGCCATCTAGTTCCCCAACGACGATTCTTCCGTCAGCGAGCCTCCACACAAAATCGCCGCGGTAGACTTTGCCGGTTTGCGGATCGACGAACGGCGATTGGATCTCCGGTAGCATGAAGGATTGCTCGATGATGGTGCCCCGAGCCAACGATTCCCCTCCGTTTTCGCTGGCGGCGTTCGCGTAGTGCAGCAAGCGGAACAGCGAAGAATAGTTCTGCCGCAGCGACGAACAAACCGACAGGATATCGGGGATCGTGACGCCCTTGCCGAATGCCGAATCGACGATGGGCAGCGCATCTCGGAAATTCAGGGCGATTCCGCAGTCCACAACCGTTCTTGCTTTGTCCGTCACCGTTATGCCGTCAATGGTCTCGGTTGCGGGATGCGGAATATGGATTCGATTGATGCGGGGATTGTCGGCGTTTGACCCTCGTTGGGAGGCGACTACGGTAACGGTGCCTCCGTGGAGCCGCCATTGGTGCTCGAATCCATGGATCGCGGCGGCGGTGAGGCCTGCGAATATCCAATCGGGGTGCTTGACGTGGAGGGTGCGGGCGATATGCATTGTCTGTTCCGGAGGGGCGAGTTCCTCCCAGTAGTCATTGCGCGCATACATGTTCGGGAACACGCGGCGCAATTCCAGAGCGGTCGCGCGCCGGCCCAAAGCCTGTCGCTGCGCATGCGTCGCTCCGAAGGCGCATTGGCGGCTGTTCTGCGCGGTATCCAAGAGGGCTTCGACTACTGCATGGCGTTTCATACCGTGAGGATATACGTGCGAGTTCGTTCCTGTATACCGCGAACGGGGTATGTGGTCGAAGGTTTTGGCGTTCGGCGTGTTGTTCTATCTGTTGCGAGCGGTTTCTGCTACGAGCTGGAGAGTACTGCTTCCTGAGCCCCTGACCAGTGGAGGTTTTCCGCCGGCTGGTGGAGAGGATCGCTTGCTGAGGCTCCTTGATGAGATATGTCTGCCTGATGATGGCGGTTATCGTTTGCTGGAGTAGTGCTCAGTGAGTGGAGTTTGCCATGTAGCAGCATGGATCTCTCGCTGGTGAGGCGGAGGCGAGAGAGAGTTGCCGGTTGGGGGTGTAGATCTCTCGCTGGTGAGGCGGAGGCGAGAGAGAGTTGCCGGTTGGGGGTGTGGATCTCTCGTTGATGAGTTGGTGGCGAGAGAGAATTGCCAGTTTGTGACGGGAGGTCTTGCTGAGCAGGCGCTATCGGGAGCTTGCGACCAGTTGATGGCAAAAAACTCTTGCCAGGCGGTCTTAATGAGACATATTCGCCGTGTGATGGCGGATATGTCTCGCTAGGCACAATCCAGGCGAGATGCGATCGCCGACCTGTGACGGTTATCGCTCGATGGTGTGGTGGTGCTGGGATGGGTTTGCCGATTGATGGCGCGAATCTCTCGCTGATCTGGTGCTCTGCGGGATAAATATGTCTCGTGGTGGCAGATGCATATCGCCAGTGAGGTGGTGTCGGGATAAGACAGCCGGTTGGTGGTGAGAGACTCTTGTGGGGATGATGCTTGGTGAGCGGAGTTTGCCATGCGGTGGTGGAAAGCTCTTGCGAATGGTGCGGTGTCGGGATGGACTTGCCCGTTATTGGCGGGAACCTCTTGCTGGATGAGTGATCCGTGAGATGGTTGTACCTGTTGATGGTGGGAAGCTCTTGCCGGTGTGGTAGCGATGGGATGGTTCTGCCGGTTGGTGGCGTGGGTCTCTTGCGTGGATGGCATTTGATGGAATGAATCCGTCATGTGGTGGCGGGTGCATCTCGCCAAGGCGGTGGTGCCGGGATGGAGTTGCCGGTTGGTGGCGGAAACCTCTCGCCAGAGGGGTGATCCGGGAGACGGCTTCGCCGGTTGGTGGCGGGTATCTCTTGCGGGGATGGTGCTTGGCGAGCAGGCTCCGAGTGGGCTCCGAGTGGGTTCCGAGCAGGCTCCGAGCGGACTCTGCCACGCAGTGGCGGAAATCTCTCGGAAGAGGTATCGCGCGTGTCACAAACCGCTCGTATAGTAAAGGCCATGCCTACATTCACACGCGAAGAAATCGAGCACTTGGGCGATCTGGCCCGAATCGCGCTCACCGATGAGGAAATCACCCGCCTGCAGGGCGAGCTGAACGTCATCGCCGACTCCATCAACAAGGTGCAGGAAGTCGCCTCCGACGACGTTCCGCCCACCGCCAACCCGATCCCGCTCGAGGCCTACCTGCGCCCCGACGTGCCCGAGACCCCGCTCACGCAGGCGGAGGCGCTCGCCGGCGGCCCGAAGACCGCGGACGGCATGTTCCTGGCACCGCGAATCCTGGGAAGCGAGGAGTGACGATATGAGCGCAGCAACCAACGAGCTCGTCAAGCTGTCCGCGGCCGAGATGGCCGCCAAGATCAAATCCGGCGAGGTCTCCAGCCGCGAGCTGGTGGACGCCCACCTCGACGTGATCGCATCCGCCGAACCGTCCATCAAGGCGTTCCTGAAGGTCTCCGCCGATCAGGCCCGCGAGCAGGCCGACACCTTCGACGCCAAGTCCGCCGAGGACAAGGCCGCCCTGCCCGAGCTGGCCGGCGTGCCGATCGCCATCAAGGACATGATCGTCACCAAGGGCATCGAGACCACCGCGGCCTCGAAGATCCTCGAAGGCTGGATCCCGCCGTACGACGCCACCGTGATCGAAAAGCTCAAGGCCGCCGGCATGCCGATCCTCGGCAAGACCAACCTCGACGAATTCGCGCAGGGCTCGTCCACCGAGCACTCCGCCTACCAGACCACCCACAACCCGTGGGACACCGAGCGCGTGCCCGGTGGCTCCGGCGGTGGCTCCGCCTCCGCGGTCGCCGCGTTCGAGGCCCCGATCGCCCTCGGCACCGACACCGGTGGCTCGATCCGCCAGCCCGGCGCCCTGACCGGCACGGTCGGCGTCAAGCCCACCTACGGCGGCGTGAGCCGTTTCGGCGCGATCGCCATGGCCTCCTCGCTCGACCAGATCGGCCCGGTCTCCCGCACCGTGCTCGACTCCGCCCTGCTGCAGGAGATCATCGGCGGCCATGATCGCCGCGATTCCACGTCGATCCCCGAGGGCCCGCGCCCGATGGTCGCCGCCGCCCGCGAAGGCGCCAAGCGCGACCTCAAGGGCATGAAGGTCGGCCTGGTCAAGGAGCTCGGCGGCGACGGCTTCCAGCCCGGCGTCGAGGCCCGTTTCAACGAGGCAGTCGACAAGTTCAAGGAGATGGGCGCCGAGGTCGTCGAGGTGTCCTGCCCGCACATCGGTTACTCGCTGGGCGCGTACTACATCATCATGCCGTCCGAGGTCAGCTCCAACCTGGCCCGCTACGACGGCATGCGCTACGGCCTGCGCGTGATGCCGCCGACCGGCGTGCCGCAGACCGCCGCCAACATGATGGCCTACACCCGCGAGGCCGGCTTCGGCGACGAGGTCAAGCGCCGCATCATCCTCGGCACCTACGCCCTGTCGGCCGGCTACTACGACGCCTGGTACGGCTCCGCGCAGAAGGTGCGCACGCTCATCATCGACGACTTCAAGAAGGCGTTCGAGCAGGCCGACGTGCTCGTTTCCCCGACCAGCCCGTCCACCGCGTTCAAGTTCGGCGAGAAGATGGACGACCCGCTGGCCATGTACATGAACGACATCGCCACGATCCCGGCGAACCTCGCCGGCGTGCCCGCGATGAGCATCCCCGCCGGCCTGTCGGACGACGGCCTGCCGGTCGGCTTCCAATTCATCGCGCCGCAGCAGCGCGACGAGGTCATGTACAAGCCCGCGGCCGCGCTTGAGGCCGCGCTTGAGGAAAGCTGGGGCGGCCCGATCTGGCAGTCCCTCAAGACCCCGTGGCTGGGCAAGTAGGAAAGCGTCGGAGGAAAGAAACACATCATGGCTGAAAAACTGATGAAATACGCCGATGCCACCAAGAAGTACGATGTGGTGCTCGGTCTGGAAACCCACGTCGAGCTGAGCACGCGCACCAAGCTGTTCTGCCCGGCCGAAGTGCATTTCGGCGGCGAGCCGAACACGCAGCTCACCCCGGTGAGCCTTGGTCTGCCCGGCTCCCTGCCGGTGATCAACAAGACCGCCGTCGACTACGCGATCAAGCTGGGTCTGGCCCTGCACTGCGAGATCGCCGAGTGGAGCCAGTTCGCCCGCAAGAACTACTTCTACCCGGACATGCCGCGTGACTACCAGATCTCGCAGTACGACAAGCCGACCAACGGCAACGGCTACCTCGACGTCGAGCTGGAGGACGGCACCGTGTTCCGCGTGCCGATCGAGCGCGCGCACATCGAGGACGACGCCGGCAAGAACACGCACGTCGGCGGCGCCGACGGCCGCATCGAGGGCGCCGACCACTCGCTGGTCGACTACAACCGCGCCGGCGTGCCGCTGATCGAGATCGTCACCAAGCCGATCGAGGGCGCGGGCGACCGCGCGCCGGAGATCGCCGGCGCCTACATGCGCGCGATCCGCGACATCGTGCGCGCGCTGAACATCTCCCACGCCCGCATGGAGCAGGGCAACATGCGCGCCGACGTCAACGTCTCGCTGCGCCCGAGCCCGGACGCGCCGTACGGCACCCGTTCGGAGACCAAGAACGTGAACTCGTTCCGCGGCATCGAGAAGACGATCCAGTACGAGATCCGCCGCCAGGCCGCCCGCCTTGACGAGGGCAAGGAGATCCTGCAGGAGACCCGCCACTGGGACGAGGCCTCGCAGACCACCGCCGGCGGCCGCCTGAAGTCCGACGCCGACGACTACCGCTACTTCCCCGATCCCGACCTGGTGATGCTGCACATCACCAAGGAGCACATCGAGGAGATGAAGGCCCAGATGCCGGAGATGCCGCGCGAGCGCCGCAACCGCCTCAAGTCCGAGTGGGGTCTGAGCGATCTGCAGATGCGCGACATCCTCAACGCCGACGCGCTCGACTTGATCGAGGAGACCGTCAAGGCCGGCGCCAAGGCCGCCGGTGCCCGTAAGTGGTGGCTGGGCGAGCTGTCCCGCGAAGCCAACGCCAAGGGCGTCTCCCTGGAAGAGCTGCCGATCACCCCGGCCGACGTGGCCGAGGTCGAGAAGCTCATCGCCGACGGCAAGCTCAACGACAAGCTCGCCAAGCAGACCGTCGAGGGCGTGCTCAAGGGCGAAGGCACTCCGGATGAGGTCGTCAAGAAGCACGGCTACAAGATCGTCGAGGACTCCGGTGCGATCGAATCCGCCGTGGACGCGGCGTTCGAGGCCAACCCGGATGTGGTCGAGAAGCTCAAGGGCGGCAACATGAAGCCGATGGGCGTGATCATCGGTGCCGTGATGAAGGCCACGCGCGGCCAGGCCGATGCGAAGGCCGTCACCAAGGTCGTCATGGCCAAGCTCAAGGGCTGATCCCCGGCGCGGCAGCGCATCGAACCAATGCTCCCCCATGCGTGGGGGAGCATTTTTTGTCGTTAAACGCCCCGGCGTTTCGGCGGGAATGGTGGATACCGGCCCGGTACGTTCCCAGCGAACGGTCAGTCGGGTAGGATATCTTCTGTACCGACTCTTATCAGTGTCTTTTAAGGGAACGAACGAATGTCTGAAAACGCCGAACCGCCGCTTGATCAGGATGTCTCGCGTGAACTGCCTTCGCGGATCACCATTCCCCCCATCAAGGGAGAGATGGTGCACCTGCGCCCGGCGACCATCGAGGACCTTCCCCGGCTGGACGAGTTGGATGCGTATTACAACGCATCGGGCATCACGGGCAAGGACAGGCAGGCCGAGCGGGCCGTCGTCCATGCATGGGTGCGTCGTTCCGTCGCATGGTCCCATGGCCAGGCCGCGTCCGAATCCGGGGTCGGGGACCCCGAATCCCGGCGCACGATCGCATGGGCCATGCTTACGGACGCCGACCATGACGCCGACGGCGCCACCGACGCCCCGGCCACGGACAACGTCATCGGCATGGTGTTCCTGATCGACGTTGACGGCTGGGCGCGATCCGCCCGCATCCAGGTGCTGCTCGGCAAGGACTACCGCGGCCGCGGCTATTCGCGCGACGCGATGCCCCGCGTGATGACCTACGGGTTCGCCCCCGAGCCCGCCGGGCTCGGCATGCACCGCATCTGGGTCGCCGTGCCCGAGAAGAACACGCGCTCGCTGTCCGTCTACCAGTCGCTCGGGTTCATGCCGTCCGGCACCTCGCGCGACGCCCTGTGGGATGCGGAGAACGGCAAGTACCAGGATCTCATCGTCATGGACACGCTGGTCGACGAGTACGATCCGATCCGTTCGCTCGATGCCTTCGGCATGCATGTGATCGAGGACAATCCGGGCGTGCAGGAGGCGCTGAGCGCGCGCGAGCATTCGGTGGCCATCCGGCAGAAGCGCCGCGCCGAGGATGCCGATGCGTCCTCGGATGGGTCCCGGGCCGTGCAGTCCGGGCCGTCGTCCGAGGAGGCGCGCCGCGATGCGTTCGCGCGTATCGGAGTCGATCCGGGAGCCGCGAGGGCGGAGTCGGACGATGCCATGGCCCGGACGGACCGGGCCGCGAAGGGCGGAGCCAAGGCTGCGAAGGGGGCGCAGTCCGATGCGGACGACGGCCCGGCCAACTGGCCGTATGGGCAGAACGAACGAAAGCCGTCCAAGGATGCGTGGTGGCGCAATCTTGGGCGTGGACGCAAGCGTGACACGGAAAGCGAATAATGAGCGCTGAAGATCTCGACGATTATGAAACCGACGCGGAACTCGCCCTGTATAAGGAGTACCGCGACGTCATCAAGCTGTTCACCTACGTGGTGGAGACCGAGCGACGGTTCTATCTGGCGAACAAGGTGGATTTCAATGTGCGATCCGCCGGGCAGGATGTGTATTTCGACGTGCAGCTGACCGATGCGTGGGTGTGGGACGTGTACCGGCCCAGCCGTTTCGTCAAGAACGTGCGCATCGTGACGTTCAAGGACGTGAACGTCGAGGAAGTGCAGAAGAGCGACATCGACATCCCCGACGACATCCACTAATATCCCGCGCCGTAAGTTCGTGTACTATGTCTGGCTCCCCTCTTGGAGGCTGAGCCGTGAAGCAAACAGCGGAGCTGTTTGCAGGCGAAGGCGAGGCAGCAGCCGAGCAGACAAGGCTGCGGCCGCAAGGCCGTCCGCAATTGCAGGACGAGCTGGCCGTGAAGCGGCCTGAGGGGAGCATTACCGCGAACGCCTGAATCAAGCCGATTCGCATGGTCTCCCCTCAGTCGGCTACGCCGACAGCTCCCCTCAGAGAGGGGAGCCAGAATTACTCAACGAATTAACGGCGCGGCCTATGCAATATTCGTGAGGAAATGCACAAGTCAGGCGTGCGGCTCCTTGGCTTAGGGTAAGCTGTCGCTGATTTGTTTTAAGGAGACAGAAGTGACGCAGAAACAATCCGTGGTGATTATCGGTGGAGGCCCCGCTGGCCTGACCGCCGCATGGGAGCTCGTCAAGAACGGCGGCTCTGAGGCATACGACGTGACCGTGCTGGAGGCCAGCCGCGAATTCGGCGGCATTTCGCGCACCGTCCGGCACAACGGCAACCGCATGGATATCGGCGGTCACCGTTTCTTCTCCAAGGACGAGCGCATCATGGACTGGTGGAAGGCCGTTCTGCCGCTGCAGGGCGCACCGAGCTACGACGACAAGAAGCTCGGCCGCCATCACGACCTCGAACCGGGCGGCCCGGACCCCGAGCAGACCGACGAGGTGATGCTCAAGCGGCACCGCGTCTCCCGCATCTTCTACGGCGGCCGCGTCTTTGACTATCCGACTTCACTCCCCGAGCACGC